>Ga0256868_10001986_pt1 | contig 10807 bp, 5 predicted proteins | sample RVTome_13_FD_187341 | JGI IMG/M metagenome (GOLD analysis project Ga0256868, IMG submission 187341) | Soil microbial communities from uranium-contaminated site in the Upper Colorado River Basin, Wyoming, United States - RVT92D227 HiSeq ... | reverse complement strand
GACCGCCCGACCGTCCACCGACTGCGCCTCTGCGCCTCTGACGACTGACAGCGGCGTCTGGTGGATCGACGCCGCCGGGCTCGGCGAGGAAAAGCGACTCGCGCAGAAGCTGCTCCGCATCGCGCGCGGCCTCGACTACGGGCCCGCGCGCGTCGGCATCGCAGACGCCGCCATCACCGCGTACGCGGCCACGTTCCGCCCACCCGCCGCGCCGCCGTCGCATCGCCGCATCGCGCGGATCGTGCCGAGCGGTACGGACGCGGCGTTCCTCGCGCCGTACCCGCTCGCGCTCCTGGGTCTCGACGAGGACCTCGCCGACACCTTCCACGCCCTCGGCCTCAGGGCGGTCGGGCAGCTCGCCGCGCTCGAGGAGGGCGAGGTCGAAGCGCGCTTCGGTCCCGCGGGGCTCGCCGCGCACCGCCTCGCGCGCGGCCTCGATGCGCGCGGCCCCAGCACCCCGCGCGACGACGCGCTGCCGGCCGTCGAGCTCGACCTCGGCGGCGCCGTCGCCACCGCCGAGCCGCTGCTGTTCGTGCTCAAGGGCGCCTTGGGCGCGTTGGGCGAGGCGCTGCGCACGAAGGGTCTCGCGGCGCGCGAGCTGGCGCTCGCGCTCACGCTCGACGATGGCACGCGGGCCGAGCGCACGGTGCGCCCTGCGCGCCCCACGTCGCACGCCGACGCGCTGTTCGATCACTGCCGCGCCGCGCTCGAGGACTGGCAGCTGCCCGAGCCGGTCACCGGCCTCGCCCTGCGCGCCGCGCTCACCGTGCCCGCCGCCGGCGAGCAGGGCGACCTGCTCGCGCGGCGCTGGGCCGACCCCGCCGCGCTCGAAGCGGCGTTCGACCGCATCCGCGGCAGCGAGGGGAGCGACGCGGTCACGGTGCCCGAGACGCGCGACGGGCACCTGCCGGAGGACGCAGGCAGGTGGGCGGCCTTGCGCTCGGCGGCCGGCGAGGGCGGGTCGCAGCACCCGCCGAGCCGAGCACTATCGGGGCGCAGCCCGGCGGGTGCTGCGGCACGCCCGAGCGCAAGGCCGCCGGCCGCAGCGCTCCGGCGACTCGAACAGCCCATGCCCATCCGCGTACGCCTGGGTCGCTCGGGGCTCGAAGCGTTCCGGCACGACGACACGTGGCACGACGTGACCGCCTGGAGCGGCCCCGAGCGCCTCACTCCGCGCTGGGGGCGAGCGACGCCGGCGCGCGCGACTACTACACGGCGCGCACCACCGGCGGCACGTGCTGGCTGCTGTTCCGGTCGGCGAAGGAGCGCGCCTGGTACGTGGAGGGGTGGTGGGATTGAGATGCCCGCCGAGTACATCGAGCTCCACTGCCACTCGGGGTTCTCGCTCCTCGACGGCGCCTCGAACCCCGAAGCGCTGATCGCCCGCGCGGCGGCGCTCGGCATGAAGGCGATCGCGCTCACCGACCATGACGACCTCGGCGGCGCTGTGCGCTGGGCCGAGGCAGGGCGGGAGCACGGCGTCGCAGCGCTCATCGGACTCGAGGCGACGGTCGGGGCATCACATCTGACGTTGCTGGCGATGAACGAGGAGGGATACCGGAACCTCTCCCAGCTCGTCACCGCAGCGCGCAGCGGAGAACGGGGTGCCCCGACCGTATCCTGGGATCGGATCGAACGTCACGCGGCGGGCCTCTTCTGCCTCACCGGCTGCACGGACGGCGAAATCCCGCAACTGCTGGCGAAGCACGATGAAGCCGTGGCCCGCGCGCGACTCGGCTGGCTGGCGGAGGCGTTCGGCGGAAACGTCGCCGTCGAGTGCTGGGACCACGCGCTCGCCGAGGAGCGCGCGGTCGTCCCCAAACTCATCGCGCTCGCCGGCTCGCTCGACCTGCAGTGGGTGATCACCAACGACGTCCACTATGCGACACCGAAGGGGCGCCTGGTGCACGACGTGCTCACGTGCCTCCGCCATCAGACCACGCTCGATCTGGCCGGCACGTTGCTGCGCCCCAACGGCGAGTGGTACCTCAAGCGCCCGGAGAAGATGGCCCAGCACTGGCGCCACTACCCCGAGGCGCTCGCCGCGACGCGGGAGATCGCCGAGCGGTGCGCGTTCCGGATGGGGCAGTTGACCCCGGTGCTGCCGGCGTTCCCGCTGCCGCCCGGCGTCACCGCCGACGCGTACCTCGCCTCGCTCGTGGCCGCGGGGGCGCGCGAGCGCTACAGGGACCGCCTGACCGAGCGCCACAAGCAGCAGATCCGCCACGAGCTCGACGTCATCCAGCGGCTCGGCCTCGCCGGCTACTTCCTCATCGTGTGGGACATCGTGCGCGAGGCGAGCCGCCTCGGCGTGCTGGCGCAGGGCCGCGGCTCCGCGGCGAACTCCGCGGTGTGCTACTGCCTCGGCATCACGGCCATCGACCCGATCGGGATGGAGCTGCTGTTCGAGCGCTTCCTCTCCGAGGACCGGCGCGAGGCGCCGGACATCGACGTGGACTTCGCGCACCGGGACCGCGAGCAGGTCATCCAGTACGTCTATCGCCGCTACGGCCGGGACCACGCGGCGATGGTCTGCGAGGCGATCACCTACCGCGGCCGCGCCGCGGTGCGCGACGCCGCGCGCGTGCTCGGGTTCTCCGTGCAGCAGGCCGAGAAGCTCGCCGACGAGGCCGACCGCTCCGGCGCGAAGGAAACGGCTGCGCACCTGCTCGATGGCGGCGCGCAGGCGGCCGACCTCGACCCCGGTGACCGCCGCGTCCGGACGCTCACCGAGGTCGTCCGCGGGCTGCACCAGCTCCCGCGCCACCGCTCGATCCACGTCGGCGGGTTCGTCCTCTCGGCGCAGCCGCTCGCCGAGGTCGTCCCGATCGAGCCGGCCGCGATGCCGGAGCGCACCGTCATCCAGTGGGACAAGGACGACCTCGACCCGGTGCGGCTGATCAAGATCGACCTCCTCGGCCTCGGCATGCTCACGCTGATCCAGGACGCGGTCAAGCTCATCCGCGAGACGCGCGGCGTGGTGATCAACCTCGCGCGGCTCCCGATGGACGATCCCGCGGTCTACGACATGATCTGCCGTGCCGACACGATCGGCGTCTTCCAGATCGAGTCGCGCGCGCAGATGAACACCTTGCCCCGCCTCGCACCGCGGAAGTTCTACGACCTCGTAGTCGAGGTCGCGCTCATCCGCCCCGGCCCGATCCAGGGCGAGATGGTGCACCCCTACCTGCGCCGCCGCGCCGGCGAGGAGCCGGTCACCTACCCGCACCCCGCCCTCGAGCCGATCCTCGAGCGCACCCTCGGCGTGCCGCTGTTCCAGGAGCAGGGGATGCAGGTGGCGATCGCCGCCGCGGGGTTCACGCCGGGCGAGGCCGATGAGTTGCGCCGCGCGATGGGCCACAAGCGCTCGCACGAGCGGATGGCGAAGATCTGCCAGAAGCTCGTGGACGGCATGGCGAAGAACGGGATCGAGCCCGATGTCGCGCGCCGGATCTTCAACCAGATCTCCGCGTTCGCCGACTACGGCTTCCCCGAGAGTCACGCCGCGAGCTTCGCGCTGCTGGTGTACGCCTCGGCGTACCTCAAGCATTACTACCCCGTAGAGTTCACGTGCGCGCTGCTCAACGCGCAGCCGATGGGCTTCTACGCGCCGGGGACGATCATCGAGGACGCCAAGCGGCACGGGGTGACCGTGCTCGGTGTCGACGTGATGAGGAGTGGCTGGGATTGCACGGTGGAAGAGGTGGAGCAGGTCGAGCGAGGCGGCCTTGCGCTCGGCCGCCTCGCTCTTCGCATCGGGCTGCGCTACGTGCGCGGGCTCGGCGAGAAGGCGCACGAGAAGCTCGAGCCGCTCCTCAACGGTCAGCGCCCGACGACGCTCGAGGCGTGGGCGACGGCGAGCGGGCTCACCGTCGCCCAGCTGCGCGCCCTCGCCGAAGCCGGCGCGTTCGACACCCTCTGGCCGAACCGCCGCTCCGCGCTCTGGGAGCTGCTCAAGCACGCGCGCGGCGCGGCCGGCCCGCTCGCCCCGGTCCCGGCCGACCGCCGCGCCGCTCCGGTGCCGCCCCTCACACCCGTCGAGCTGACCGAGGCCGACTACCGCATCACCGGTCTCTCGCCCGCGGGCCACCCGCTGCGCCACCTGCGTGAGGCGCTGCGCGCGCAGGGCGTTACCCGCGCCTGCGACCTCGGCCGCCGCCGGGACGGCGACTGGGTGACGGTTGCCGGCATCGTGATCTGCCGCCAGCGGCCGGGCACGGCGAAGGGTTTCTGCTTCGTCACGCTCGAGGACGAAAGCGGGCTTGCCAACGTCGTGATCACCCCGAAGCTCTTCGCGGCGAACAAGCGGCTGGTCGTGCGCTCGCCGCTGCTGGTCGTGCGCGGCGTCTTGCAGGAGGAGCAGGGCGTGCTCAACGTGCGCGGGAAAACATTCGCGGCGCAGGGCCCCGGGGCCGGCGCCGCGTTCGTGGCGTCACACGACTTCCACTGAGGCTCAGCGCAGCACGGCGACCACTTCGATTCCCCGCGTCGCGAAGATCCGCTCGATCACCTCGCCCACCTTGTTGTTCGGCGTGGAGGCGCCCGCCGTGACGCCGACCGTCAGCGCGCCCGCCGGGAGCCAGTCCACCACCGTGGCCTCCTCGTGCGCCCCGACCGGCTTGTGGCGGATCGTCCGCGCCTCGGGGCGCAGGCACGCCGAGTCCTCGACGTGGTACGTGGGCACGCGCCCCGCGCACAGCGCGGCGAGGTGGTTGGTGTTGCTCGAGTTGTAACCGCCGATCACCACCGCCAGGTCCACGCTGTCCTCGAGCATCAGCTTCACCGCGTCCTGCCGGTCCTGCGTCGCCGAGCAGATCGTGTCGAAGCTGCGAAACCGCTCCCGTGCCGCGAGCTCGCCCCAGCGCGCCGCCATCGCCTTCCGCACTTCGGCGGCGATCGCCAGCGACTCGCTCGACAGCATCGTCGTCTGGTTCGCGACGCCGATCCGCTCGAGGTCCTTCGCGAAGTCGAAACCCGGCGACGTCGCCCTCGCGAACCGTTCGGTAAGCGCCGCGGCGTTCCTACCGCCCTCGATGAAGTCGCACACCGCCCGCGCCTCGGCCATGTCGCGCACCACGAGGTACTTCCCGCCGGGATACTTGGTCACCTGCGAGGCGGTGGCCTTCGTCTCCTCGTGGACGTACTTGCCGTGGATCACCGCCGTGTAGCCTTCGCGGGCGTAGCTCTCGACCCGCTTCCAGACGTTGAGCACCGAGCCGCAGGTCGTGTCCACCAGCACGCACCCGATCGCCCGAAGCCGGTCGAAGTCGTCCTTGGTCACGCCGAAGGCCGGCAGGATGACGACGTCCGTCTCCACGATGTCCGCGAAGTCGAAGGCACCGTCCGGGATGCGCTCGAGGAGCACGATGCCCATCGCGGACAACTTGGCGTTCACGTGCGGGTTGTGGATGATCTCGCCGGCGAGGAATACCCGACCGCGTGGGAACTTCTTGCGGGCCTCGTAGGCGTACTCGACCGCGCGGTCCACCCCGTAGCAGAAGCCGAACTCCTGCGCGAGGCGCACGGTCAGCCCCTCCACCGTCAGCGCGTAGCCGCGCGCGCGGACCTCGTCCACGAGCGCGCTGTGGTAGTCCTCGGTCAGCGCGCCCTGGATCGCGTCCTTGAGGCCGAAGCCCTTGCGGAAATAGGTCTGTTCCACGAGCGGGGGAATCTAACTCAGTCGAGACCCCGCTGCGCCGCGGCGGCCGCCCGCTCCCAGTCCACGTTCGGGGCGAGCTGAAGCGCATCCATGTGCGTCGCGAGCGATGGAACGGGACCCGCCACCATCCGCTTCGGGAACTTCCAGAAGAAGGCGTGCTGGCCCTGAAGCAGCCGCCACAGCGGACGGTCGTGCGGCCGGTGACGGATGGTGCACAGCCGATGCGCCCAGGCGTCGGCACGCAGCCGGCTCACCCGCGCGCCAAACGTCATGCAGGTGGACTCCACCGTGCGCCAGTGGTGCCCGCCGGCGATGAACACCCGGCTCAGGCCGCCGCGCGCATCATCCACCCGCGTGTACCGGTCGAGGTGGTCGTACAGCGTGACGTAGTCCACCACCGGCAGCTCGTCGAACGCCTCAGCCATCTTCTGGAGCGCCGCGTCGTCGTAGAGGTAATCGTCCTCGGCGAGGTAGGCGATCGCGTCGTCCGGGGCGGCTAGCGCCGGCTGCAGCGCCTCGCGGTACGACGGGCTGTTTCCGAGTCCGGGGAGCGCCACGACCCGGCCCCACTCGCGCATGAGCGCGAGCCGATCCTCGGGCATCGGCCCGTCGTTGACGAATACGGCCTCGCGCTCGCCGCGCACCCGCGAGAACGCGCGCAGGAAACTCCGCAGGCAGATCAGCTTGTCGAAGAACAGCGGCCGGCGCCGGCTGTGGTCGGGGCCGGTCGATCGGTAGACGGCGACGAGCCGGCTCATCCGCGCGGACCCCGCGCGGCGAGCACATCCTCGACGGCGGCCAGCACGCGCTCCACCGGCACGTCGGCCGCCTGCTCGGCCACCGCCAGCCGGTGCGCCGGGCCGAGCGAGCGCCAGTAGATCGCCTGGTGCGCCGCGCCGACCACGACCGTCGGCGTCCCCACCGCGTCGGCGAGATGGTGCGTCCCGGTGAAGCCGGACACGAAGACGTCCAGGTGCGCGAGGAGCGCCGCTGCGAACGCGAGGGTGCCCGATGGCACCAGCTCCGCACTCGGTGTCGCCCCGCGAATCCGCTCGGCCTCCTCCCGCTCCCCGCCGACGCCGAACAGTGCCACCCGGTATCCCCGCGTCGCCAACGCACCGACCAGCTCCCCCAGCCGGCCGGCGGGCCAGGCCCGCCCCGTATGTCGCCGGTCGCCGCGGCTCGGCACCTGCACGCCCACCACCCGCGCATCGCCACTCCACCGTAACCGCGCGATCTCGCCCGCGCGAGCGCGCTCGGCCGCCGGGACCTCGTACACGGGCCGCGGCTCCGGGCACGGCGCGCCGAGCAGCGCCGCGGCGCGGCAGTGGCGCGTCACATGATGGAGATCCTCGACCCCGACGACGCAATTGAACGCCGGGGCGGTCTTCGTCGCGTGCGTCACCAGGCGCACCGGCGCTCCGCTCGCCGCGGCGACGAACACCCCCGACATTCCCTCCGCCCGCAGGCTCACCGCGAGGTCGAACCGCTGCGCGCCCAGCCAACGACCGAGCGCGAGCCAGCTTGCCGGCGTACGGCGGAACACGGGGCCCGGCTCCACGAACGGCAGGCCGTCGAGGACCGCGCGATTCTTGGGCCCCGCGATGACCACGAGACGCGCGCTCGGCCACCGGCGATGCAGGGCGGCGATCAACGGCGTCGAGACGAGCAGATCACCGATCCGGTCGGTGCGCGCCGCCACGATCGCGCGCGGCTCCATCACCGCCACCTCCGTCACCGCGCGCGGCCGCGTGTCGAGTCCACGCACGGCGGCCCACGCGAACGCACGCTGGGCCGGCTCCTTGACGCCGCGCCGGAGGCGTCTGGCGAGCGACGGGCCGCGCTCAGCCAGCTCGGTCATGTCCTGCCGACCACGGCGCCTTCCGGCCCGCTCTCGCGATTCCACGACCGGAACAGCCCCGCCATCATTCCGCGTGCCACCGCAGCCGCGACCGCACCGTCGCCCCGCTTCAGCGCGCCGAGCGCTCGACCGACCTCGTCCGCCAGCACGTTCGGTATCGCCACGACACGCTGCGTCCCGCCCAGGTTGCGCCGCGCGAACCACAGCCGGTTCCGCGCGCCGAGGAACGCGCTCCACGGTGACGTCCGCCGCAGGCCCGCGCTCGCGCTCACTTTGTGGAAGACGACCGATGCGGGCGCGTAGCGCAACCGGTAACCGGCGGCACGCACGCGCAGGCAGAACTCCGTGTCTTCCTGATAGAGGAAATAGCAGTCGGGCAACCCGTCGAGCCGATCCATCACGCCGGCGCGCACGAGCATCAGGCAGCCGGTGACGAAGCTGACGTCCCGAGCGGACCCGGCCCCCTCGGTGAGGTGTATGCCCCGGCACTGTGCCCACCGGTACGTCCCGCCCGCGAACCAGACGCCCTCGCGCGGCGGCGCGTAACGCACCGTGCCAGTCGCGATGCCCACCCCCTCGTCGCGCATCGCCTCGAGCAGCAACCCGAGGAAGTCCCGCGAGACGGTCGCGTCGTTGTTGATCAGCAGGACGTGGGTGAGCGTATCCACCGTGCGCAGCACGCGCCAGCCCGCGTTCACGCCGCCGCCGAAGCCGTGATTCCGGACGGCGAGCAACAGCGCGACCCGTGTCCCCGCGGCCGCCGCCGCCAGCCACGCACGATCGGCCTCGTCGAGCGCCCCCTCGCGCAGCACCCGGCCCGGCTCCGGGAGCGCGCGCACCCATGCCATGAGCTGTTCCGCCGAATCATCCGGCGAGCCGTTCTCCACGACGGCGACCAGCTCGGGCCTCGGATCGGCGGCGAGGAGCGACGCGACGCACGCTATGGTGTCAGCGGCGCCACCGTAGTTCACGACCACCGCGCCCGTCACCGCGGCCCCGGCGGCCGGCGCGGCAGGATCCGCCATTTGCGCAGCCATGCCGCGTAGAAGCGCGGACTGAGCAGCGGCGTGTCGAGTGGCGGCCGCCGCTCCGCAGGGATCGTCCAGGAGGCCGTGCCGATCCGCTCGCGCATCACGGCCGGATGCGTGCCCCGGAACCGGAACGCGATGTCCACGTCGCTCAGGTGGTCCGTCGGAACCTCGCCATAGTGGCGCGCGACCCAGTCGTCGTCGTGGTAGAGCTTCTGGAACGCGAGCGTCTTGCGCTTCAGGACCTCGGGCGCGCGCGCCCAGCCGTAGTGGTAGATCCTGGCCCCGCTCCAGCGCGCTCGTAGCTTCCGGTCGTCCACGCGGCCGAAGCCCGCCGCGTCGCCTACCGACCGGAGCCGCCCGTCGTTCCTGACGATGCGGCATTGCTTCCGGTAGCGCACGTAGTTCACGTACGCGTAGGTCCCCTCGAAGTGCAGGAACCGGAACCGCAGCGCGTCCACGCTGGCATCGCCATTCCGCCGCTCCAGCGCGGCCCGGATCCTCGCGTGGTCCTCCTCGTGCACGACTTCGTCGGCTTGGAGGTAGAACGCCCACGGATGGCGGCAAAGCGACAGCGCGAGGTTCGTCTGCTGCGCCAGGATGCGGCCGCCCCCGCGCAGCGCCTCGTCCCACACCGTCTCGACGACACGCAGCTCGGGAAGGTCGAGCGAGCGCACCAGCTCGAGCGTGCCGTCCTCGCCGCGGCCCACGGCGACCACGACCTCGTCCACCAGCGGGGCGAACGAGCGCAGCGCCTCGGCGACCGGATAGCCAAACTCGATCGCGTTGCGGACGATCGAGAACCCCGATACGCGGATCGCGCTCACCGGCCGCGGCTCATCGGCCGAAGTAGGTGCTCCACAGCCAGTTTACCGCGCCGTGTGTCAGCGCGGCGGCGGACACCTTGCCGGTGCGCCGGTACACCCAACCGTACGCCAGCCCGGCGATCGCCGCGAGCAGCGCATAGCGCCAGTTGAGGCGCAGCACATGATCGATCGCGGGCGGGAGGCCCGTCGGCTTGGTGATGTGGGTGAGGCCGAACAACAGCGAGGCCGCGATCCATCCGGTGCGCGGGCCGCGCAGCCGCGAGAGCCCCTCCTGGATGAGCCCCCGGAACAGCAGCTCCTCCGGCACGCCGACGAAGACGACGAGGCCGAGCAGCTTCGCCGCCGCGTGGGCGACGCCGTGCCATTTCGGGTTGAACACGACGAAGCCCGTCGCAAACCCCGCCGGGAGCGCCACGATCGCGACGGCAGCAGCCGCGGCCAGCGCGAGCAGCAGCTCGCGGCGCGAAAGCGCCAGCCGCACGTCCAGAGTGCGCAACGGGCGCACCACGCGGTACAGGAACAGCGCCAGCGCGACGGCGGTGAGGAACGTGAACCCCATACTGGTGCCGCCCGGCACCGCGATCTTGAACGAGCGGTCCCACGCGCCCGCTGCCAGCCCCAGGGCGAGCGCTCCCGCGACCAGCCGTCCGCCACCGTACTCGACGGTCCGGTCCCTGCCAACCGCCGCCACGGCACCCGCGATGCACAGCGGCCAGAGCGCGACGCGCCACCACGGCACCGTCCCGTTCGCGAGCGCGGCCACCAGACCGATCACGACGAGCGCCACCGGTACGCGTACGCGCAGCGCCGGCGCCGCCACCACGCGCGCACGCAGCCACGACTCGACCGACGGAGACAGAAGGAGGAGGAACGGGACCGCCGCTGCCCAGCCGATCCAGGTCCACCGCGACTGCGCGGCCGCGGCGTTCGTCGCCATCACGCCCAGCGCAGCGACCGTCACCGTCGCGACGACGAGGTCGTCGCGCCGGCTCACGGCGAGGCCGGACCGCACTCGCGCCGCACCGCGATGCCGGACAAGCGTCCCGCCAGCCGTAGCTCCGTCCCCGCGGCGTCCACCGCCACTGCGTCGATGCGACCGCTCAGCCGATCACCCGGCTTGAGCCACACCGTTCCGCGCACGGCGACGACGGCGGTCGCGATCGTATCGTGGAGCTCGCGCACCGCCACCGCCGCCGTGCCGGGAGCGCCGAGCGCGTTCTGCACGGAGAAGGTCGTCGTGGAGGCGAGCGGCCAGAGCGTCCGCGCAGCCACTGCCGCGGTCACGCGCCCGGTGAGCACCACCACGACCAGTGACGTGTCCTGCAGGCAGGCGGCGGCGCGCGCCGGCGCATCCACGAGACGCACGGTGTGCCGGCCCGCGCGCTCCAGGACCAGCCGGCCCTCGGGCGCCGCGCCGGTGTCGATCGTCGGC
>Ga0256868_10001984_pt1 | contig 10809 bp, 9 predicted proteins | sample RVTome_13_FD_187341 | JGI IMG/M metagenome (GOLD analysis project Ga0256868, IMG submission 187341) | Soil microbial communities from uranium-contaminated site in the Upper Colorado River Basin, Wyoming, United States - RVT92D227 HiSeq ... | reverse complement strand
TATGATAAAATATTAATTTATTATATCACACGTTTAAATCACATATTTTTGAAAGGTGAGGGTATGAACAAGATTTTAAAACTCGGACTTCCAAAAGGGAGCCTTCAGGAATCGACATTAAAGCTTTTCAGAAAGGCTGGATACCATATTACCATATCAAGCAGGTCTTACTATCCGTCATTTGATGATACCGAGATAGAGGCGATGCTGATCAGGGCTCAGGAGATGGCAGGCTATGTCGAGACAGGCATACTCGACTGCGGGCTTACCGGTAAAGACTGGATTATGGAACAGAATGCATCCGTGCACGAGGTAGCTGAGCTGATCTATGCAAAGGAGGGTCTGAGACCCGTGAAGTGGGTCATAGCAGTCCCGAATGATTCCAAAATCAAGACGGTGAAGGATCTCAAGGGAAAGCGTATTGCAACGGAGCTCGTTGGCTTCACAAAGAGATACCTCAAGTCCAAAGGGGTAAAGGCAGCGGTGGATTTTTCATGGGGAGCGACAGAGGTAAAACCACCCCATCTCGCCGATGCAATTGTCGAACTCACAGAAACCGGAAACTCTCTGAGAGCAAATAACCTCAGGATCATCGAGACCATCCTTCAGTCAAGTACCCGGTTTATTGCAAACAAAAAGGCATGGCATGACAAATGGAAGAGGCAGAAGATGGAGAATATCGTTCTGCTCCTCAAAGGAGCCCTTGCTGCCGAAGAAAAGGTCGGTTTGAAGATGAACGTACCTGCGAGATCCCTGAAACGGGTAATGAGCCTTCTTTCTGCCATGCATTCTCCAACCATAGCAGCCTTATCTGACGAGGGATGGTATGCGCTGGAAGTTATGATAAATGAAAAGCTTGTCCGGGAAATCATCCCGAAGCTCAAAATGGCAGGTGCTTCAGGCATTGTAGAGTATCCGCTGAATAAGGTTATTCCTTAACAGGCTGCCGGCCTGCTGCCGTCACAGGCTTATTATCTTTTTCTCTTCAGGAACAGAGCTATCAGGAAGATCGCCGTTGCCGACAGGACAATACTGCCGCCAGGGGCAAGATCGAATTTGTAGGAAAGAATAAGCCCCAGGACTGTAGAAAACACAGCGACCCCGCATGATAAAGCAACCATGAAGTATAAGTTCTTTGCGAACAGTTGTGCGGTTGCCCCGGGGATCACCAGGAGGGCGGAGACAAGAATAATACCTACGATTTTCATGGATACGACAATGGATACTGACAGAACGATTAAAAACATGGTGTTGATAACCCTTACTGGTATGCCGCTGACATGGGCTATTTCCTCATTATACGTTGTCATAAATATCTCTTTGAGAAATAACAGGATGACACCGATTACCAGTACGGCCACAATCGCTGAAAGAATTACTTCATCTGTTGTAATGGCTAATATATTTCCAAAAAGATAGCCAAAAAGGTCGACTGTATATTCCTTTGAAAGGCTTATCAGCACGATCCCGAGTGCCATCGAACCGGCAAAGAATATCCCGATTGAAGCATCTTCCGAGACCTTACCCCTTCTGCTGACAAATTCTATGCCCAGGGCGACTGCAATAGCATAGACGATAGCTGTAATGGTGGGATTGATGCCTGTAAAAAAACCGATTGCGACCCCGCCGAAAGCAGCATGTGAAATGCCTGCGCCTATGAATGACATCTTGCGCAGAACAACAAAAACCGAGACAAGCCCTGATATCAGACTTACTATGATACCTACAAAAAGAGCTTTCTGCATGAAGGCGGAACCCAGAATTTCTATCATAATCCTGATTATACCCTTCTCAACCGCTCACATTTCTCGCAGATGTCCGTATGCTGGAGGAGGTCTACATTCTTGCCGTACAGTGATGTCAGCACTGTCTCATTGAGAGCGCCGATGGGATTGCCCTGGTAATGGAACGTATAATTGAGACATGCAATTTCATCTACATATACCGGGATCGTACCGATATCATGTGATGCCATCAGGATAGTCAGATGGAATCTTTTCTGAAGCCCCTTCAACAGATGGTAGAAGTCGCCTTGACCTATCACATCAATGCCTGTATTCGGCTCGTCCAGGATTAATATCCTCGGTTCCCCTGCAAGTGCACGTGCTATTGAAGCCCTTTGCTGCTGTCCACCGGAGAGTTCACCGAATGGCACATTTTTCAGTTCCTCTATGCCCATCATTGAAAGATATTCAATGGCCTTTCTCCTGTCCTTTTCTCCAGGCCACCGGAACATGCCAACTCTGCTGTATCTCCCCATCATGACCACATCGATGACCCTGACAGGAAAATCCGGAGATGCCTTGAACATCTGGGGAAGGTAGCCGAATATATTGCCGTTTTTCAAAACTTCTTCCGGGAACTTGCCAAAAATACGAATCTCCCCGGAGGTCGGCTTTATCAGACCAAGTATCGCCCTCAGGAGTGTTGTCTTGCCCCCGCCGTTTGGACCTACAATACCGAGAAAACGGCCTTCATCAAGAGGGAGGTTAATCTTGGTGAGGACTTCTCTGTCATTAAGTTTTATGGTGAGGTTATGTATATCAATCGCTTTCATCGCATAAAGGCTTCCGGTAATCTCCCCTTCCGTCTTACTTATTGACGGACCTCACCCCTCTTTAAGAAAGAGGGGGCAAATGAACAAATCCCCCTTTTGTAAAGGGGGAATGAGGGGGATTACTTATTCATATCCCTTCTATTTCATTACGCTTTCCATAGTAGCAATATTATATCTCATCATATCTATGTACGTCTCTCTGCCGTTCTGACCTCCGATTGGATCAAGGTATAAAACTTTTGCCCCGCTGTCTTTTGCGATAACTTCTGCGATCTTGGGATTGAACTGAGGCTCAACGAAAATGACTTTGCTCCCTATACGTCCGATTTCCCTGATTATAGATGCAACATGTTTCGGACTCGGCTCTTTCCCCGGTGATTCCTCAATTACACCTGCAACCCTGAGGCCGTATCTTCTTGAGAAATAATTCCAGGCAGGATGGAAAGTGACATATTCTTTTATCCTGAATGTTTTGATTTTTGCAGATATCTCTTTGTCAAGCCGGGAGAGTTTTTCCCGATACATCGATGCATTTTTTCTGTAAAACTCAGCACCTCGAGGATCTGCTTCAATCAATGCCTTTTCAATTTTTATTACGATATCCATTGCAATCTGCGGATCAAGCCAGATATGAGGGTCATCTCCTGATGAACTGTGTGAATGACTTTTTTCGTGATGTCCTATCAATGGAATCCCCGAGGATGAATCAACGATGATGAGCTTTCTGTTATCTGATGCCTTTATTATCTTTTCGGCCCAGAACTCGAGGCCCGACCCTATTTTGATGAAAACCCCGGCCTCAGAAACATATTTTAATGTCTTTGGCGTTGGTTCATACACATGAGGGCTTGCACCCGGGGGCAGGAGCAATTTTACGTCAACCCTTTCTCCTCCTACCTGCCGTGCAAAGTCAGCAAGGGGTGAAATGCTCGCGATAACCTTTACTTTTCCTGCATAGGAATAGTCAGGAGCGGTTAAAAAAAGACAGATCAGTATTGAAGTTATCAGATACTTGCCCATTGTCCGTTTTCTATCATACCTGAAAACTCAAAAAGATGAGAGCAGGGTTGAGTATTATACCTGAAAATGACTTCTTCGGGTATCAGATGCAGTTTTTCGAAAGTTCAGGCATCCTGAATGACATTTTGTGCCTGTTGCCTGACATTTATTTTTTCCATGCTGAAGGTAGAGGTTTCCTTAAAATTCCATATCAAATCGACGGGAAAAAGCTGAAATATCTTATATTTTCAGACATACGGCGGCATTACTAAGTTGTTTTTTTATCCACGGCACCATGTACGATTTTTGCTTTATATTTCATTGACAAAATATGCATATTATGATATAAAATAATAAAGAGGCAAGAAAATGAAGATGAGAATAATCATAGCTTTTCTGGTCATGGCTATTTTCACAATATCTCCCATAGTAACAGGTTCAGTTTCCGCAGGGGAGAACTTAAAAGATATTCTGGCCAAGAAATACAATGAAGAGAAGGATATCTGCAAGGTTGTAAAGAAAGTCATAACTGAAGGCCTGAATACGAAGGAAGTCACAAAGACATGCATACAAATGGGCCATGATGCCTGTTTAATAGTAAAATGCGCGATTGAAGCACAAGGTAGTCTTGAACAGATAATTACCGGTGCTCTCGAGGCCGGTGCTACCTCTGACATCTGTTCGAGATGTGCCATTGATGCCGGGGCTGATCCAGTTGCAGTAGCAAAAATTCTCGAGACAGGACTTGGCTATTCACCACCTCTGGCAGCAGGCCTATCAGCGATAGAAATCGGTTTGCCCGGTGGAAACATAGGTGGCGGAACGCTCAGCCCATCCAGTCCTGCTCCTCGTTAAATACAATAGTCAAAAAAGGGATTCATACAATAGCCCGCTAATCCCTTAGATGGGTTTCCACATACTGTGCGAGTACCTCATGTATCTTCGTAGGCGTAGAGGTGCCATAATAAAAATCTATTACTACATGTGCAATTTCGTGCGCTAAAACTTCAAGCTCTATATCCTTAACCGAGACAAAAATAGTCTTATCTCTCGGTGAATAAAAGGCAATATAATCTACATTCTTCCCATATTTGCTTCTAAATATGCCCTGAACTTCATCATCTGTTGAGAGGAGTGCGATGGTAAACTTTACTTCTTTCGGGTACATTTCTAGGATCGATTCAACCCTTTCAACAATGACATCTAATTTATTTTTAATCTCATCATCAGCAGTAATGCTTTTTTTGCTTCTCAAGAGATAAGAGAGACTTCCGAGTGAAATTTCTTTATTGAATCTCCGTAATTGGTCTTCGTTGTTATATATGATCGTGATGTATCGAGTCTTCAGCTCATATCCAAAAACGCTAGAAGATGACGTAAAAATAAACATGCTTATGAGAATAACTTTTAAGACCTTTCCATACATATCTATACATCATTCTTTATCTTAAAGGTGTAGAGGATATCTCTGAGCCTCCTTGTTAAGGCATTTGCTTTGTCCAACTTAATTGCAGCTTCTTTCCCCTGTTCAATCTTACTGACTGATGTAGAAGCATCTGTTAAATTCCTATTAATTTCATCAATTAAATGTCTCATTTCCTTAACATTCAAAGAAATCATGCTGATAAATTGATTCATCATCTCAGCAAGTTCTTTCCCCTCATCTTTTTCCCTTAACCGTACTTGAAAATTGAAATTGCCCTTAATCATCTCTTCAAAAGACTTTTCGAATCTGTACATTGGTCCTGCAAAACGATGAGTTAGGAACATGGAGACAACAACTACACCGAGGCCTGCGGTAATGATGAATATCCAATGGGTTCTGAGTATCTCCTTAAGCAGAATAAGGGGGGTTTTCCCTATCTTGAGGTTATAATTTTCGTAAACGATCGTCAAAGTATTCGCTGAAAGCATGCTGAAGATTAAGCTAAAAATAATACTTCCGAGTATCACAAAAATAAAGAAGCTGAAGATATATTTCCCCTGAAGGTCTTTTTTTATAAAATAATTTCTCCTCCTCCATGTTCTTTTCATATGTATCCCCCTACTTTTCACCTTTTAATAATATTTTTATCCTTGCATTTTTCCTTAAGTCAGCAAGCCAGTCATTTATTATCTTTTCTTTTTTCCCTTCTATTAGCATATTTTTAATACTATCTTTTTCTATGGAAGAAAGTGTGCGGGATGAGCATTTTTCTATCTTATCAAGTCTTACTACAACATATTTTTCTCCTGTCTTCATAGGTTCTGTAATTTCACCTTCTTTATGTGAAACAATAATGTCCCTAATATCCTTCGAAAGGTCTTCAAAATATACTATTTTGCTTTCACCATTTATATAATTGCCCTTCTTTGCTTCTTCGGCATTATTAAAGCTGAATATTGTTAGGTGCAATTTTCTGTTTAAGAAACCGATACATCTATTCAGTTCATTATCACTGATTGTTATCTGCAAAGAGGCAAATTTTCTGTCCAAGAGTTGCTTTATTAAGGATTGCTCATAGAAATTCTGAATTGACTTCCTGAAAGGTTCTTCTTTATCGATACCCTCTTTCTGTGACTCCTGAATAAGGAGTTCTTTTGTTATCAGGGAATTTATGAAATCGTCTTTTTCTCTTAAATGGGGAGGCTGTGAGGAATAAAGCTTGTTGAATTCATCGATGGTAATGACCCGTTCATTGATAATCAAAGCAGCATCTTTTAGTGGATAGTGTTTGCTTCGTAATTCATAACCAATTATTGCTGATAAGCCGAGTAGTATAATAATAATATAATAAATATATCGCATGATAACACCTCCTTAACAAAGTATATCAAGGAGTTAAGAAAAAGTCATCGAAATATCAAATAGTTAATGAATCAGGTTATAGTATTGCTATAAGTTTTTTCTTGACATTAAAATAAACTTTATTTATTCTTAACTATAAAAATATATAGGTTTATTGAATATTGATTAACCTTATAACGAAACGGAAATGGTTATCGTTCTTCATAATTTTTTTACTCGTAGTTCCTGATATATTACATTCCAAAGAACTATCTTCTCATTGCTCTTCCCCAAAAAATGCTCACAAGAGAATCTCTCAGGTCGAGTCTTATCAGTTACAGCAAGTAGCCAGCTTCAAGATTCAAAAGAATTCAGGAAGGTTTGTCAAGAAATTGAAAAGTGAAGGTCAAGAAGCATTAATCAAGAAGGGCATCACCAAAGATAAAAAGGTAATCTATCGAGTTTTTGTTAAAAAATACAAAGATTCATCAAAATACCTTGCAGTGCAGAAAGGATTTAAGCAAGAGGCTGATTCGGGAAAGACACTTATCAAAGAAAGGGATACCATAGCAAGATCCTTTGCAGAGTTCAAAGAATCATCACAAGATGCTCAAACTGCCGGATCAATGAAACCAGTTGCTTCTTTTAAGATTTTTCAGAATAAAGAGGATGCGGAAAATTTTTCGGAAGAGGTAAAAAGCAAAGGATATGAAACATCAATTCAGGATGAAAAGACCAAAAACAATGATGTAATTTATACAATTTTTGCAGTATACCGTCCGGAACAATCGAAAGATGTTTTATTGTCAGGTGGAGCCGAATATGAACCTCAATCAGAAAAGATAGCTATTGAAGAAAAACCGTTAGAAACAGAAAATCACCCCTCAGAATTCATAGGGCAGGCAAAAGATCCTTTGCCTTCTGCTGAGATTAAACATGAGACTGCTCCTGAAAAACCATCCATCGGGGGACAACCTGTTGCAGAAAAGAGACTATCTGCAGAACTCTCGAGTACATCAAAAGATACTTCACCTCCAAGTGATATCAAACACGAGAATGCTGTTGTGAACCCAGCTATCGAAGCTGAACCTATCGGCACGCTAAAGGGGAGACCCACCGAGGATGTATTCGGTAGAAGGGGAGGTTTCATCCATCCTTTTCTGTCAGTAACCGAATATTATACTGATAATGTTTTTTTTAGTAATGATGACAAAAAAAGTGATTTCATAACCGTTATATCACCCGGGATATGGTTGACGGTACCTCATGTCTATGAGAAATTATTGCATATCGATACTTCAAATTTATCACCGGGAGGATTCAGCCTGAGCAGGTTCAGTCCGGAAATCTTCAGACGCTATCAGGCATATTTGTTTTATAACGCCGATATTGAAATGTTTTCGAAATATTCCTCTGAAAATACCGTTAACCACAAAGCTGAGGGTCTTTTTCAGTATAACCTGAGAGGAGGTCTGTCGATAGAACTGATCGATCAGTTTATAGCCTCGCACGACATCAGGGGAACGGGGATATTATCCAAACTGGACAAGTACCACAATAATCTGGCTAATGTCATAGTAACCTATGAAGCCAGCGACAGGTTAAAGTTCAGGGTTGATTATACGAATTTTCTGGTTGATTATTCAGCCTCAAGAAATGACTTCAGAGACCGTGATGATAATTCAGTGTCAGGTTACATCTTTTTTAAATTCCTGCCCAAAACGGCTTTTTTTACGGAATATGAATTTCTTGACGTTAAATATGAAAAAGACACTGCATTCAACAGCAGGGAACATCATTACTTCGGTGGCATTCAATGGGATATAACTGCAAAATCAAAAGGGAGCATAAAGGCTGGATACGGGATGAAGGATTTTACCGACTCTGATATAAAAACGAGCAAAGATTTTGTTTTTGAAGCACAGATTGACCACAAATTCACATCGAAAACGTCCCTGGTCTTAAAGGCATCCCGGAGGACAAATGAAACAAATATCTCGGGGACCGATTTTGTACTTACCAATGCCGTAGAGGTTGAATACTTACAGAGGATAACCGGGAAGATTACTGCTGATGCAAAATTTTCCTATGTAAATGACAGGTATAAGGGAGATTTTACCTATAACGGCATCACAAAAGCATTAGACGACGACTACTACATGGGGGCGTTTGCTTTTCAATACAAGTTCAAAGAATGGCTGCAAACGGATCTTGGCTACATCTATAACCAGAGAAACTCGAATTTCTCTGATTTTGATTACATAAACAATATTCTATTCTTGAGGATCACGGGCTCACTATAGGTGCCTTGATTACATAATAACTCCTGTTAATTCATTTAACTTTCTTACTTTATTTGTAATATAATAATAATATGAAGAAAGGGGTTTTCTTCTTATTTGTAGTTATTTTTTCTTATTTCACGGTTTCTGTTTCTTTTGCACAGGACTACATCATCGGGGAAGGAGATGTTTTAAAGATCACCGTTTATGACCATGACGACTTGACAACTACTGCCAGGGTCAGCGGAGACGGGGTCATAGTTTTTCCCCTCATCGGGCAAATTGAGGTAAAAGGATTAACGCTGCCGCAGATTACCAATAAGATAGCGGAGCTTCTTGCAGATGGATATATCGTTAGCCCCCAGGTGAACATATTCATCCAGGAATTCAGGAGTAAAAAAGCATTCATCATGGGGGAGGTGAAGAAATCCGGCCTGTATGTTCTTCCCGGACAGACAACTTTCCTCGCCCTTCTCTCAGAGGCAGGAGGTCTTACAAAAGATGCGGGGGATAAAGCAATTATCAAGAGGAAAGCCAACCCCTCGGACAAGGATGAAAGCATCATAGATATTGATCTTAAAGGCCTTATTGAAAAAGGTGATACCTCTCTGGACATCCTTATTTTAGATGGTGATAGCGTTTATATTTCAAAGGCAGGGGTTTTTTATGTAACCGGTGAGGTTAAAAAGCCTGACGCATATAAGCATGAAGAGGGCACAACAGTCATAAAGGCTATTACTATGGGAGGTGGTTTTACGGACAAGGCATCAAAAGGCAGGGTCAAGATCATAAGGAAAGTGAACAGGAAAGAAGAGGTTCTCGAAAGGGCAAAAATGGATGAGCCTGTTTTGCCTGATGACGTAATAGTCGTCCCTGAAAGTTTCTTTTAAACCATGGATGAGAAAGAAATACATTTAAGAGACTACCTGAAAATTATCAAAAAGAGAAGGTATACCGTTTATACCTTCTTCATCATCGTATTTATTGTTGTTCTGATAGGTACACTTTCTACCACACCAATTTATCAGGCATCAGCAAAAGTTCTCATTGAAAGAGTCGAACCATATAACCTTACCATGATGTATCCCTATTATTCGCCCTATGACCCCGAATTCTATGAAACCCAGTATCAGCTCATAAAAAGCACTTCAGTTGCACAGAAGGTAGTCAAAATGCTTTCCCTCGAGAGCACCTATGAATCGTATTTTAAAGGAGAAAAAATTACTCCCGGCAGTGAGACATCCAAGGGTGATATCCTTGCTGACATCGTGAGCAACGGCATTATCGTAAGTCCTATCAAAAACAGCAAGATCGTCAGTCTCAGCTTCATGTCAACAAACCCTGATTTTGCCGCTCTGGTTGCAAATTCTGTTGCAAGAGCCTATATCGAAGAGATAATGGAAATGAGAATGAGTTCTTCAAGATATTCCATAGAGTGGATGACAAAGAAGGCCGAGGAAGAGAAGGTCAAGCTTGAAAAGTCAGAAAAGGCTTTGCAGGATTACATGAGGGCGAGCAATATCGTTATGCTTCAGGATAAGGTTGCTCTGACACCGGAGAAACTCAGCGAGCTGAATACTCAGCTCGTCAGGGCTGAAACAAGAAGGAAAGAACTGGAATCACTCTATTCCGCAGTTACGAAGCTGCCCGGTAGCATGCGCGATGCTGAGATGATCCCGGCTATTGCTTCAGACCCGACAATTCAGTCTTTGAGAAATCAAATCCTGAAGGCAGAACAGAATACAGAGGAGCTTTCGAAAAAGTTCGGGAAAAAGCATCCTGCAATGATAAAGGCAGAGGAAGAACTGAAAGTCTTGCAGCAGAAGAGGGATCAGGAAATCAGAAGGGTTATCGGTTCAATAAAAACAGAATATGAACTGGCCAAGTCGAATGAGTCAAGTCTCCAGAGAATGTTTTCAGGTACCAAGGCAGAAGCGCTGGACCTCAATGAGAAGTTTATCCAGTATGGTGTTTTATCCAGGGAGGTAGACACGAACAGGCAACTGTATGATGCGCTTATCAAAAGGATGAAAGAGCAGAGTGTTACTGAAGAGATCCAGACCGTTAACGTATGGGTAGTGGAAAAGGCTGAAAAACCGGCTTCTCCGGTAAAACCGAGAAAATCCCTGAATATACTGCTCGGAATCATCGTAGGTCTGTTCGGAGGAATCGGACTCGCTTTCTTCATCGAATACCTTGATAAT
>Ga0256868_10001983_pt1 | contig 10810 bp, 12 predicted proteins | sample RVTome_13_FD_187341 | JGI IMG/M metagenome (GOLD analysis project Ga0256868, IMG submission 187341) | Soil microbial communities from uranium-contaminated site in the Upper Colorado River Basin, Wyoming, United States - RVT92D227 HiSeq ... | reverse complement strand
GATCTGCCACCCGCTTCTCCAGCCGCCGGAACCCAGGCTTCGGTTGAGAAAGGGGACGAGCATGCCGGCGAAGATGATCGCCAGCCCGTTCCCGACGAGCATGAGCCCGGCCGCCCGGCCGCGATTGGCCCGGGTGAACCAGTGGGAAACCAGCACCATCATGGGGACGTTGGCCAGGCCGCTCCCGACGCCGGTCAGGAAATAGAGGACGAGAACGGGAACGAACCCCGTGCCGCGGCCGATGAGGACCATGCAGACCGCGAGAAGGAAAAGGCCGGACGTGATCGTGCGCCGCCCTCCCCACCCATGCATGAGGAAAGGGGACAGACCGACGGCAAGGAGGTACCCGGCGAAATTCCCGGTCCCGATGAACCCCATCTGGTCGTATCCCAGGTCCAGGGCCTTGCCCATCGAGGGAAGCAGCATGCTGTACGCGAACCGGGCCAGCCCGAGGCAGGAGAAGACGGTCAGCCCCCCGGCGAGGACGATGACCCAGCCGTAGTGGATCCGCGACGATTTCCCGAATTGGCCGTCCACATCCCCCCCGGAGATCCCATCCCACCAACTTTTTATACCAGACGTGGCGGGGATACGGACTGCGTATTTTGTCCGGCGTGGATTGGCCTGTCGGGTGCAAACTTCCCGAGATTATCGGGAGAGCGGAGGGAGGCCGGATGGTCCGGGAGGGGTTCGCCTTGCAAGGTTTCTTTTTCCGTGTCGCAACAGACTCCGGAAATAGGTTCGCTTCGCATGTTTCCCCTTCGCCTCCGCGATCCGAATCGACAGAGTTATCCGGTCTTTCGTAACGTCTCCGGAGGCGATGTCCGGGCCGAAGACGCCCGATTCGCCTCCCCATAGGGATGTTTCCCGGGAAAGGGCGAACAACAGGAGCAATACCGTCATGCGTAAAGTTTTGCGATGGAAGCGGTTCCGGTTCATTTCTTATTGCCCCCACATTTCCCAGACGTTCAGGATGATGGGCGAAAAGATAATCAGGACCACGGCGGGAAAGATAAAGACCACCAGCGGGAAGAGGAGTTTCACCGCCGCTTTCTGGGCTGCCGCCTCCGCCCGGTATCCTTCCCCTTCCAGCATCTTCGAGGAATGTTCGCGCAGGGCGCGGGAGAGGCCGACCCCCAGTCGTTCACCCTGGCGGACAAGATTGAGAAAGATCCGATAATCATCCAGCGGAACCCGCCTTCGCGATTTCTCCAGTGCTTCCTCCCGGGAGATTCCCAGCATCCGCGCGCGGGAGATCTCGTCCAGTTCCCTGGAGAGAGGGCCGTCCGGAATTGCGTGCGCAACCTCCCGGAAAGCGGAGTGGGATCCCATGCCCGCTTCCAGAAGGAGGGAAAAAAGGAAGGAGGCGACAGGAAGAGCGGAGCGGATCCTTTCCACCTGTTTTCTCGCTTGCTCCCTGACGGAAAAAAACAGAGTGACAAACCCGAGGCCCAGGCCGAGGAAGAAGGAAAGGATCGTGCTCGGGAAAGAAGGGTCGAACGCGATGGATACCGACAGGACAAAGATCCAGACGATTTCCCCCGCCAGCCATCCGCGCAGCGAGGTGACCAGCATTCCGCCGGGAATGGAAAATCCTTTCCCCTCGACCAGCCGGGACTGGGCTTTCCGATGCGCAGCCACCACCTGGTCCGGAAGCCGGGACACCCTGCCCGGGAAAGACGACCTCTGGAAGAACCGGACCATCAGAAAAAAGCCGATAAACAGAGGAATTCCGAAAGACAGGAATGGGATCGCCTTCATCGGTTTCCCGCCATGATCCTGCGGATGGAAAACCAGCCGAGAAGTTGCAGCACGGCGGCGATCGCCATCAAGGTTTTCCCTGCCGATGTTTCCCGGCATCGCGCGAGATATCCGGGTTCGATTTGCGACAGGACGGCGATGAACCCGGGGGGGAGGAGGGTCAGGACGAGCGCCTGGAGCCGGGCCTGTGCCGTCATGCTCCGCATCTTTTCCGATTGCCGCATTTTCGCCCGGATCATGTCACGGCATCGTGTGAGCAGATCGTAGAGATTCCCCCCGGCGGGAATCGCGATGCACAAGGGGCGAACGATCATGGATATTTCCCCGCACGCCATCCGTCGCTCCCACACGCGGAGCGCGTCGGGGAGGGGAGTACCGAGCCGGATCGACTGGCAAAGCCAATGGACTTCTTCCCGGATCCCCGGGGGGAGGAGGGGGATCGCCTCCTGAAGGGATTCCGGAATGCTGTGTCCGGCCTTCACATGACCGGAAAGGATTTCGAGGAAAGCCGGCAACTGGGACACGATTCGCTTTCGTCTTCTCGCATGAACATGCCGGACCACCATGCCGCAAAGAAGAACGGGCAAGGAGCCGACGACCAGGATCCAGAAAACGTCCCGTGTCGCCATCGTGGCGGCCAGTGCGAAAACCGCGCCGGCCGAGAGAAGGATTCCCCGCACTTGGTCCGAAGAGAGGGACAGGAAATCCTGCCGGAGGTTTCTCGCCGTGGATTCCGCGGCATGGTCGATACGGGAACGGAAGAATGGGGCCAGGGTGCGAATGAGGAAAACGGTAAGGCAGATCGCCCCGCAGGCGAAAAGAACGTATTCCGGCAATGTCATGTCCACCCCTTTCTACGCGTAGGGAAGAAATTTCGAGGGGATGTCGGTCCCGGACAATTTCCCTTCCCCGAATGTTCCTTTCTCCTCTTCCCAGCGGAAGATTTCCTGGAGCAATATCTGGCTCTCGCTCATCCCGGTCACCTCGGTGATGGACGTTACCGCCCGTCTTCCGTCCCGCATCCGGCTCATGTGGACCAGGATGTCGATGGCCGAGGCGATCTGTTCCCGGATCGCCTTGACGGGGATCTCGACCCCGGAAAGCAGGACCATGGTTTCCAGCCTGCGAAGCATGTCGCGCGGGGTGTTTGCGTGACCGGTCGTGATCGAGCCGTCATGGCCGGTGTTCATCGCCTGGAGCATGTCCAGGGCTTCCCCGCCTCTGCACTCCCCCACGATGATGCGGTCGGGCCTCATCCGGAGCGAGTTTCGCACCAGGTCCCGGATGGTGATCGACCCCGTTCCTTCGATGTTCGGGGGGCGCGCCTCGAGGATGATGACATGGGGTTTCATCAGCTTGATTTCGGCGGCGTCCTCGATGGTGACGATTCGCTCCTCGTCCGGAATGAACTGGGAAAGGGCGTTCAGCAGAGTGGTCTTGCCCGAGCCGGTTCCCCCGGACACGATGATGTTCATTCTCCGGATCACGGCCTCCCGCAGATAGTCCGCGGCCTCCCTCGACACGGTGCGAATCCCGATGAGCTCGTCCAGGGAGAACGGCTCGCATCGAAATTTCCGGATCGTGAGACAGGGACCGGAAAGACAGACAGGAGGGATGATGGCGTTGATCCGGGATCCGTCCGGGAGACGCGCATCCACATAGGGCGATGACTCGTCGAGCCGCCGGTTCACCCGGGATACCATCCGGTCGATCGTCCCCCGGAGCGTCTCGTCGCTCAGGAAGGCGATGCCGGTCGGAACCAGTTTCCCCCCCTTTTCGATGTAAATGGAATGTTTCCCGTTCACCATGATTTCCGTCACCCCGGAGTCGGAAAGAAACGGGGTGATGGGACCATAGGCGAACAGTTCGTCCAGGATTCCCTTCCGGAGGATTTCTTTCTCCTCGTCCGGCAAAAGCATCCCTTTCAGTTCGGTGCGAAGATACTGCTCCGCTCGTTCCTTCATCGATTCTTCCCCTTCCGAGATGCGGCCCGTGTTGCGGGAATCCAGGAGGGAAACGACTTTCTGGTGGAGGGATTTCCGATGTTCTGCCGCCATATTTCCTTCTCCTTCAATCGATGAGCCGGAACCGCATTCCGTCCTGCTCCCTTGCCGATTTCGTCTGCCACGCCGTGACTTCGTCCGGGGAGAACTCCTTCACTTCCGTGGGGGTGATGAAAATGGCGAGTTCGGAATTGTTTTCCCGGAAGCTCCGGGATTTGAACAGTTCGCCCAGGATCGGGATCTGGCCCAGGAGCGGGACTTTCGCCACATCTTTCGCCATCTCGCTCTTGACCAGTCCGGAGAGCATGACCGTACCGCCCGGCGGGGTGGAGAAATTCGTGGTGACCCGCCGGGTGAGGAGCCCCGGGACGTCCGATCCGCCGCTGCCGTGGTCCACGGTGCTGATTTCCGCCGTGATGTGCGTCCGGATGCGGTTTCCCTGGTCCATCTGCGGACGAAGCTTGAGAATGATCCCGTAGGTCTTCCACTCCACGGTTCTCGTCTCGGGGGTGACGATCACGACCGGAATCTCCCCTCCCGCGAGAAAATCCGCGCTGCCGCCGCTTTCGCAAACCAGCTTGGGATTCGCCAGGATTTTCGCCCGCCCGTTTGCCATGAGGAGATTGAGCCTGGCTTCGAAGTCCGTCGCGACGCGAAACGAGGTGTTTTCTGCCGTTGCTTTGGACCAGGCTCCCTTCGCGGAGAGGGAATCCGGCCACCGGATGCCGAGCTGGGCCGTCGCCCCTCTGCTGATCTCGATGATCTTCAGGTCGTAGGAAAGGAGGGTTTTTCTGTCTTCGGGAAGGGAAATCCGGAGGTGAACCTTTTCCCTTGCACGCGCGAAATTCTCCAGAAGATCCTTGTCCCGGCCCGTCGCAACGGTCCCGCTGATGATGATCGAGGATCCGGCACGATGGACCGATAGTTCGGGGAATAAAGCCGCCAGGCCGCTCGCTTCCTGCAGTTCGGCCCCTGCCTCTTCCGCGACGCTCACCGTCCATTCTTCTTTTCCCCCCTGGCCCCAGATGACGAGATCCGTTTCTCCTTCCTTTTTCCCCACCACGAGGATCCCGTCCTTGCGGGGAAGCGGACGGGCTTCGATGATCGCCGGGTTGCCGATCGATACCCTCCTTGCTTCCGGAAACTCGATGATGTGCTGGAACCCCGGGCGCAACCGGATGGTCTCCCCGGTGACTGCGTCAGGAAGAAAAAGCTCCCCCCAGGCAACCCCGAGCAGGAACAAGGGGAGAAGGAGCCGGCGGATCATTTTTGTTCCCCTTCCTTGGAGGGCAAAGGGGTTTTCTCTTCCCGGATCCCCCCTTTCCATATTTCGACGAGGGAAGAGAGGGCGGCCCGGGCGTGTTCTCTCATTGGAGGCCTCCCGCGATCGTCGGGATTGCGGAGGAGCCAGGAAATCTTTCCTTCCCGTGCTGCCGCGGAGAGCAAAGCCGCCTCGTTCGTGGTCACCGACATGGTGAGGGTGGCGATTTCCTTTCCTTCCTCTTCCGTGGAAGGGGGAAGGAAATGGCGATCGACGGCGATCACGGGGAGATCGAACAGGAACGGGTAGGAACCTTTCCCGTCGCTTGTTTCCCGAAGGATATCGACATGGTCCCCGGCCCGGATGAGACCGGAAAACGATGCCTTCGTGTCCGCGTCCATCGTGATGGCCCGGCGGCCTTTCGGGATCAACAGGGAGAATCGATCCACATCGAGCGGTTCCTCGACGTCGGTCCACAGGACTGGCTCCCCGCCCGACATTTCCACTTTCGCTCTGGCGCCGAGGAGGAGTTCGAAATCGTGTGCCGGTACGTTCCGGCGGGTTGTGCCGTCCACCGGGATCGACTTCTTTGCCAGATTTTCCAGGGAGAATGTCGAACCGGCGGGGATGGGATTGGCCGCCACGACGATTTCCGTGGGAGCGGCTTTCCCCAGGATGTTTTTTTCCACCGCCGATATCCGTTGTCTGGCGATGAGAATGGCCAGCAGGGTCAGGATCGTTCCGGCGACGAGAGGCAGGAATTCCTGCACCCTATTTTTCCCGCCGCCGGATGAAGAGGCAGTTTCCTTCTTTCTCTTCCAGAAAGACAATGGTTGTCTCCCTTCCTTCCCGAAGAGTGGCGATGCGAAACGGTTTTCCCATATCCTCCGTCTCCGTGAATTCCCAACCTGCAGCGGCAAGCGATTTCCTGGCGTAGCCGCTTTTCAAAGAGATGGTTCCGTAGGTGATATCGATCGATCCGTCCCCGGATTCCATCTGCAGGCTGTTCTCCGCATGAAAACCGGGCGGAAGGGGAATCGGCCGAGACCGGGATTTCGAGGGAGTTTCCGACAGGGTGTCGACGGCGCAACCATCCGGATCCGCGGTTTCCCGGGATAATTCCGGGACCGTAAGACCCCGTTTGCGCAATTCCTCCCGCAGGAGGAAGCCGGCTTCGGCCGGTTTTCCGACCGAGTACCATCGCCCGTTCAGGGAAAACGATCGGGTGGGCGAGATGGCCCCGCCCGGTCGCTTGGGGAGGGCATATACGGAGAACGCGCCGGCCAATAGCGACGCTGCGACAAGGCACGAGACGGCTTTCATCGGATGACTCCCAGCAGAACGTACCCCTGGATCCAACGCTGGATGCTTTTCCCCGAAGAGGTTGTTTTCCCCCAGCAATCCGCATGCAATTCCGCGGTCCGGAGGATCTTTGCCGGGGGCAGCCATCGGGGGTTTTCGATTTCCCTCCATGCGTGACGGACCTCGGCGGTGGCTGTCGTTTTTCCGGCAAGCAGGGGGAAAGGAGCCGGAAGAAGACGGGACTGTTTTCCCCGCCCCGACCGGATGTCAACTTCCTTGCCTTCGGGCAATATCGAACGGGACAGTTCTTGCTCGATTCCGGGAAGATTCCGTCCTGCGCGCAACGCCTCCGCAAAAGCAACCGATTCCGAACGGGATTTCAGGATAGCGGTACGGGTCGATGCGTATGCGCCCAAAAGGAGGATCAGGAGAAGGGGCAGTCCGATGGCCACTTCCAGAAGGGATTGCCCGCTCTCTTGGCGATTCGTCATTTTTCCCTCCGCCATTCCGTGAATCTTGATTTCCAGGACATTTCCTTTGCACCTCCTCCGTACGGCTCCGCGGCGGCCTCGAACAGGAACCGGTTTTTCGATGGTGCGGGGAGAAGGGGAACGGGAATCGGGGAGACGGCCCGAGATCCGGTAAATCGGACCTTTTGGCGTTGGGGAAAGTGCTCTTCCGGGATCAGCATGAAGATGGGCCCCTTGTCGGATCCGGGCACGGATCCCAGGACCGAATCGATGATGCCGATGACTTTTCCGGCGATCTTTTTCGCCCATTTCCATTTACTGACTTTCCGTTTCACGTTGTGAATGGGGGAAAGGGCGTCAACGAGGGTTAAAGGAGGACCATGGGTCAGGTGAAGCGTAAGCGTTCGTTCCTGATCGTGCGGCCCGCGCGGGTCGAAGGGGTAGAGCGCCCCCGTGATCTTCAGGTTTCGGGCGAGAAGGGCGGTTTCCGCCAGGATCAAATAAGGGAGGGCATCCTTTACCTTTTCCGCCCACATCGCGAATTGCCTGGCGGTATTCCAGGAGGAGCGGATGATCCGGGCCGCCTGTTTGGAATATTCGAGAAATGCGGGCAGGCTAAGTCCCGTCAAGGCGGCGATCGCCATGGCAGCCCACACAACCGATGTCCACCGGATGAGACGGAAGCACTGCTCGATTCCGTCGTTAAGAGCCGCGATCATATTCAGTCCGCGTGCTTCCCAGGTCGCGGCCGAGAGGGCGATCGCATCGACCGCGTTGGCCGACGCGATCTTTTCGCCTCCGAGATGGGCAACGTAGACGGCCGCAAAGACCACGGAAAGGATGGCCGTCAGGGTGGTGAGAAGGAGCACGACGGCCTGCCCGTAAGCGCCCTGTCGAACCCGCAATGCCTGTCGGGTGAATATCGATATCATCTTCACTCCACGGTTACCCAACGCGACGATTGGAGAAGGAAATAATATTGCCCCTGGATCATGGCTTTCTTCACCGGCGCGATGGCGAACAGGATCCGGTTCACCCACGGGACGCACAGTTCGACCCAATGGGTCAGGCGCAGACAGAACGCCTCTCCCGCCAGAGCGGATTGCGGAACGGTTCCCGTTTCCTGACGGGAAAAGTCGATCGATGTGAGATGAGCCGAACCCCAGCGGCCTCCGGGGCGGTGGAGGCAGATCGACGTCGCTTCGGCCAGGGCGGCTGCCTTGGCTTTCCGGAAATCGGTTCGGGCAAAGAGCGCGAATTTCCTGGCGGCGAGATGGGCTGCCGTCTCCACCGCTCCCTGGCTCGCCCACAGGAAGGAAAGCTGAATCGATCCCATCACCAAGAGCAGGAGGACCGGACATCCCACAAGGAATTCCATCATTGCCCCTCCTCTCCGGTTAGCGGTTTTCCGAGGCATAATCCTTGAGGGTTCTCTGGTTCGCTTGCTGTTTCGCCTTCTCCGCGAGGGATGTCACCTGGACGGAGCTCCCCGACATGGAGGCGATGATCGTGGAGAACTGGTGCCGGAGCTGGTTGCCGAAGATGTTCACGACTCCGATCGCCGCGATTGCCACCAGGGCGACGATGATGATGTATTCCGTCAATCCCTGCCCGCTCCGAAAGGAAGCCCTTTTCCCTGCCTTTTTCATCGGGATATCCCTCCTTCGTTTTGTGATTTGCCGGCAGGGGGAGCAAGGGGCGTTCCTGTCTGTCCCGGGAGGGGGCAGACGAATATCCGGAGAAAATCCGTGAGGATGTTTGGCGGGGCTCGGGGATCGGGGGGGAAACAGATTTAAGAGAAGTCTGAATTTCAGACCGATGGTTCGATGATCGGTCCTACTCCGGCTTTCGGATTCCGTATTTTTTCAGCTTCTCGAACAAAGTGGATTTGGCGATTCCGAGTGACCTGGCGGTCTGCGTCTTGTTCCCTTTCTGCCGGGACAGCTCGGCCAGGATATTGGTTTTTTCCGACTGTTCCCATCGGGACAGGGTTTGATCCGGAACTCCTTCGGCCGAGCCGGAATGCGCCGGCAGAAGAAAGGTGAAGTCCCGGGGGGTCAGAGATGGGCCGTCGCACATCACCACGGCTCTCTGGATGGCGTTCCGGAGTTCACGGACGTTCCCGGGCCAATCGTGCGATGTCAGGAGTTCCGCCGCGGGTCCGGTAAGTTCCGGGACCGGTCGATGGGTTCGGGACGCGACATCCGCGAGAAAGTGCATCGTGATCGGGAGAATATCCCTGCGCCGGTCCCGCAAGGGAGGCACGGAGAGCGTGATGGTGCTGATCCGGAAATAGAGATCGTCGCGGAAATTCCTGTCGGCCACCTCCTTTTTCAGGTTCCGGTTCGTGGCCGCGAGGATACGGACGTCGACGAGGATCGTTTCATTGCCGCCGACCCTCTTGATCTCCTTCTGCTCCAGGGCGCGCAACAGCTTGGGCTGGAGGCGCAGGGGAAGTTCGCCGATTTCGTCCAGAAAGATCGTCCCGCCGTGTGCGATCTCGAACGCCCCCCTTCGCTGCGACGTCGCTCCGGTGAAGGCCCCCTTTTCGTGGCCGAGGAGTTCGCTTTCCATCAGTTCCGGGGAGATCGCTCCGCAGTTGACGACCACGAAGGGACCGTCTTTCCTCGGAGACGTTTCGTGGATTCCCCGGGAGACCAGTTCCTTCCCGCTGCCGGTCTCCCCTTCGACCAGGACGGGGAAGTCGGAAGCGGCCACCTTTCGAATGCTATCTATTAAATGTTTTATTACCTTACTTTGTCCTAATAAATCTAATGCAGCAGATGATATTCTTTCCGCTGCTCTTCGCTCGATGCGCGGGGAGTGATCGCTACCGGAACCGGGAATGACCGTCGGGGGCTCGGACGAGGAATGCGACCGTCCTTCGCGGGAGAAAAGGATATGGTACGGTCCGATCCGGAACGAAAGCCCGCCCTCGAGCTGCACCTGAGAGATCCGTTTCCCATCGACGTAGGTTCCGTTCCGGCTGCTGTCCGAAAGAAAATATTGGTCTCCCACCCGGAAGATGCGCGCGTGGATCCTGCTCACGGAAGGATCGGGGAGCAACAGGTCCGCCTCCTTGCTTCTCCCGATCCGGATCTCTTTCAGGCCCAAACGGATTTTGACGGTCATCCCGTTCGAGATCGAAACGGAGAGTATCGCCGGGTTTTCTGCCGGGATCATCGCGAACCCCCGTAATTTTTCTGTTTATGGTAGCAAAAGGAGTGCCGGAAGCTTATCCCATTTATCCCAAGGGGGCATCTCCTTTCCCCCAAACGGGGGGACATTTTCCCGGTCCCTGAACGCTTAAGGGGAATAGCGCATCCCATAGCTGAAAGAAAAATCCAACCCTCCAGGAGGCCCCTATGTCCGAGGAGAATAACGATTCCCTTTGCAGGCGGATCGTCGAAAGTTCCCCCGACGCGATCGTCTTCTCCGACCAGGACGGGATCATCCGTCTCTGGAATGCCGGGGCCGAGGCGATGTTCGGGTACAGCGCCCAGGAAGCGGTGGGGATGTCGCTGGACATCATCGTCCCGGAGAAGATGCGGGAGCGGCACTGGGAAGGGTATTTCCGGGTGGTGAAGACCGGGAGCACCAAATACGGGAAAGATCTGCTCGCCGTGCCGGGAATCCGCAAGGACGGCTCCCGGGTCTCGCTGGAGTTTTCCGTCGCACTCATCCGGGACGAGGACGGGGTTCTGCTGGGCATCTCGGCCGTGCTGCGGGATGTGACCGCCCGCTGGCAAAAGGAAAGGGAGATGAAGGAACGGATCGCCGGACTCGAGGCGCAGGCGAAAGGGTCGGGCAACCCTCCTTAAGTCACCGGGGACACCCCTGATTCATCTCCAGGATGCGGGAGAGGAGTGTCCCCGCCCAATTCTCCTGGCCGGGAGGACGAAAAGAGGCAGCAGGATCAGGAGGAGGGTGACAAGCGACGATGGCCCATCCTCCGCCTGTGTTCCGTTCCCGATCGAGCACCCCCCGCCTCCGCCTCCTCCTCCCGTTGACGG
>Ga0256868_10001981_pt1 | contig 10822 bp, 9 predicted proteins | sample RVTome_13_FD_187341 | JGI IMG/M metagenome (GOLD analysis project Ga0256868, IMG submission 187341) | Soil microbial communities from uranium-contaminated site in the Upper Colorado River Basin, Wyoming, United States - RVT92D227 HiSeq ... | reverse complement strand
CGTAAACTGGCTTTGGTTCTTCTGTGCGACGGCCAATTCCTCTTTGAGATTGAAGTAAAACTTGGGAAGGTTGGATTTTTCCGCAAACCCCCACGCCTTGGCGCTCAGGGCTATAAAGGCCAAGCCGGGAGGGAGCATGAAGGCCTTCTGCGAGCCGCTCACCAGCACATCGATCCCCCATTGATCCATCGGGAGATCGGATACCCCGAGGGCGGAGATGGCATCCACGATCAGGATGGTCCCCGCACGGTTTTTCACGATATCGGCGATTTCCTTGATGGGGTGCATGACGCCGGTCGAGGTCTCGCTGGCCTGCACCAAGACCGCCTTGATCGCGGGCTTGGCGTCGAGGGCCTTCTTAATCAAGCCTGGATCCACCGCCTGACCCCAGGTGACATCGAGGGGGGTGACGTTCACGCCATAGGCCTCGCAGATCTCCCCCCAGCGCTCGCCGAATTTCCCTCCCCTTACCACTAAGGCCTCGTCACCACGCGAGAGGGTATTGCAGACCGCCGCCTCCATGGCGCCGGTCCCCGATGAGGCTAATACCAGGACCTCTTGCTTTGTCTGAAAGACATACTTGAGCCCCTCCCTGACCTCCTGAAAGAGCACCTCATAGCCGGGGTCCCGATGGTGCATCACCGGCCCTGCCATGGCAAGCAGGACCCGTTCCGGCACAGGGGTGGGCCCTGGAGAGAAAAGCTGTTTCTTTATCATAGCCCCCTCCTTTAGAACTGTAGATTGTTTTCGTTGACCAAGCACTGCATTTTATTGAAGGTCAGTCACAATGTCAAGCAATAACAGGTAGGGGGGTATTGGGCAATAAGGTGGATAAGCGATAACGATACACCCTGCTGCCCTAAGGCCAAGACCATCATGGGTCTTATCTCGACCTGTTCAATAGTGTTCCGCAATCCCTCCTTGCTAGGGTTACATACGCTTCTCAGTCAACGGACAGAATTATAGGTTCATTTCTGTCTAGTTATCAAAAGGAAGGCGTTGCCTTTGCACTAGCCTCCTTTGTCCCCACCTCTTTCTCCAGTTCCTTCAATTTCTCAGTCAAGACAGAGATGGTCTTCTGCTGCTCCTGGACTACCTTCGTAAGCACTGCCACGATCTCCATTGCGCTTAACCCCCGGCGATCCTTCATCGCCACGAGCTCCGGTACCTCCTCCGATATAAAACCCACCCGCCTCTCTGCCCGGTCCGCCTTATAGGTATACTTCACCGGATTGAGCTCCTGCATCGCCTCCCATGCCTCTCCGGCACTGAGCTCTTCTATATCTTCCTTGTACTCACGACTCGATACGTCGATCCAACTCTTTCCATCCGTGTAGGCCCCTGCTGCCATCTGCAACGGATACTTTGGCGTCTGCGTCCCTATCCCCACATAGCCATTCCCCATAATCGTTATCCTCGCCGTACCCACGGGTGTGGTAGGATTAGGGGCTGTATAAAAATCAATCTGGGTTGCGGCATTGCCGATCTTGTCCCCTCCCCCAAAGGCAACAAGGTTGCCGGCGGAGGTGGAGGCGGCACCGAAAATATAGACCGGCAACTTGGCGTTTGCATAGTGATCCAAAACCATGCGCGCGCTCTTGTCCGTGTTATCGGTGGTGACATTGGTGAGGCGAATCAATCCGTCTTTCGGCGCCACCACCTTGAGGTTTCCATTGATAGTCAATATCTTCCTGTCAAACTCGCCGTAGATGAGCGGCGTGGAGGTGTGAGAGTTGTCGATATAGAGCTTGTTGGAGCCGGTCTCATTATACCCTGCCGTAAAGCCGAGGAAGACGTTTCCAATACCTTTGATATTGGCGTAGCCAGCACCGTCTCCAAGAAAGGTGTTCTTGTTACCGACGGTGTGGGCGTAGCCTGCACCGTCTCCAAGAAAGGTGTTAGCGGCACCGGTGGTGTTAGCGTAGCCAGCAGCATACCCAAGGAAGGTGTTAGCGGCGCCTGTGGTGTTGGAGAGGCCGGCACGTTCCCCCAGGAAGGTGTTCTGGTCACCGATGGTGTTGGCTGAGCCGGCATTAGTCCCAAGGAAGGTGTTATGGGCGCCGGTGGTGTTGGAATAGCCAGCACTATTCCCGAGGAAGGTGTTGTAGTATCCGGTGGTGTTGGCGGCACCGGCACTTGCTCCTATAAAGGTGTCATAATCATCATCGCCGGTAGTGCTATTCCCTGCACCTTTGCCATAGAAGGTGTTGCTATTTCCCTCTGTCCCTGCCCAGGCAATCCCTGTGAACGCCGACAATAAAAGAACCAGTGAACACACAATAATCATTGTCTTCATTGTACCCCTCCTTTGTTTGCCCGAGGCAGGGCTTTAGCCCTGCCTCCAAAGATTGTTGAATATCACTGGAACTCACCCCAATTTCCCCCTCTTCGTATCCAAAAAATTATGCCTCAAGCGTACCAAGAGTCCCCAATCATTTCAATCGCTAAGTTGGAAAAAGATGGCACCCGTCATCAGATCCCATGACAAATGGATCACGCACGAACAGGGGGTTGACAGGGAAAAGGAGGTATGCTATGGAAACGAAGACAACTGAATATCTCGTCTCGATGTGGGTGCCGCATAAGGCTTAAGAGGGAATCCCGTTAAACACGGGAGCGGTCCCGCCGCTGTAACCGGGGACGAAACCCGTAGAAGACCACTGTCCCGGAAGACCGGGATGGGAAGGCGCGGGGAGTAGGGTGATCCGGGAGCCAGAAGACCTGCCTGCGTCGAGCGCCGGAATCCCTTTCGTGGATCGAGGGGAGAGGTAAGGGGCGAAGGAAACTGGGTGCAGCCCTCAGGTATTCTACCTGAGGGCTTTTTTGTTTTCAAAAAAAGGAGACGCCGTATGCAACGATATGCGATCGTAACCTTTCTTTCCATCGTGATGGTCTTTGGATATTTTGGTCAATTATCCGCTGCAGAGGAGGAGGCTGAGGGAGTCATAGAGGTGGTGGTAACTGCCACTAGGGATTCAGAGGAAAAGCGAAAGGTCCCCTATAACGTCTCCGTGATAACCGAGGAGGACATCAGTCGTTCCAACGCCCAGAGCGTGGCCGATGTGCTCCGCACCGTTCCCGGGGTAACGGTAGCAAACATCACGGCGAACCCCAAGGGGTCATCCGTGGATATCAGGGGATTCGGTGAGGCAGGCTCAATGAATATGCTAGTTCTTGTCGACGGCAGGAGGGTTAATCAGATAGACATCAGCGGCAGCGATTGGTCCCTGATCCCTCTTGATCAGATTGAGAGAATAGAGGTGATCAGGGGTGGCGGAAGCGTCCTGTACGGCGACAACGCCGTCGGCGGGGTGGTAAACATCATAACCAAAAAGGGGGAGGGAAAGCCGTCTGTTCAGGCGGGGGCTCTCGGAGGGAGCTACGGCTTGAATATCCAGAGGGCGTCATCGCAAGGGTCCGTGGGCGATTTTCGGTATACGGTTCACGCGAGACACGAAAACACAGCTGGATTCCGTGACAACGGCAACTATGATGGACAGGACTACGGCGCGAGCGTGGGGTATGATATCGGGGATCTTATCAAGCTCGATGTTTCCGGTAACTACCACTATGATAAGTATGGCCTGCCTGGCGCCCTCAGCTATCAAGACCTGCATACCTGGGCGGATAGGGATGACACCAAGACCCCGGATGATCATGGGTGGACAGAGGACTATTTTATCAGGCTGACCAGTGAGCTCGACCTGAAGGAATGGGGCAGAATTATTACAGATTTCTCCTACAGAGACAGAAATAATGAATCAGAATTACATTACATGGATTTCTGGACCGGATTGCCAGGGGTTGCTGATCAAAAAACGAAGATCCCAACCTTTGATTTCCTACCTCGCTGGGTGTGGGAAAGAGATCTTTGGCTTTTTCATAACAAGTTGATTGCTGGTTTCGATTATTACTGGTCTGGCTCAAAGGTTAATAGCCATGACTCTCTCTATGGTGATCCTACCATGGGATTTCTTTCAAAAACCGCCGATATAGAGAGACAAACCTGGGCACTCTATTTCCACGATGATTTTTCGATATTAAAAAACCTGATCTTCTCCTTTGGCTATCGATATGAGGATACTAAAAATGATTTCAAAGGGTCGAGTTACTTCTTTACATGGACATCCTTTAGCGATACGCAGGACGACACCATGCACGCGTGGGATGTGGGTCTTACCTATCTCTTTTTGGAGAATTCCAAGGTCTATGGCAGGATCTCAAAATCCTACCGTTATCCCGCAATAGACGAGTACTTTTCTGTCTGGACGGGCCTTAACCCCCTCTTGGAGCCCCAGCAGGGAATCACCTATGAAGTAGGGGTGGATCATTATTTTACGGATACAGTTAGATCAGGTCTCACATTTTTCTGGATGGAGCTTGGAAATGAGATCTACTTTAATCAGTTGACTTTTACCAGCAACAACTATGATGATACGAGGCGGTGGGGAGTAGAAGTTTTTACTGAAGGAAAACCCTGGGATTGGCTCAGGCTCTGGGCCAATTACACCTATATTAAGGCTACCTTCAGGGGAGGGGTTTATGAGGGTAACGACGTGCCCGGTGTCCCGAATCACAAAATCAGCTTTGGATTTGATCTCACCCCTAGTTTTGCTGCCCTTTTGAAAGGGCTCGAATTTAATGTATGGGCTACCTATGTGAGCGAGCAGCGTTTTATCAGCGATCAACCAAACGTCGTTTCCAAGCTCGGTGATTATCTGACCGTGAATGCAAAACTATCTTACACCTGGCGTTCTCTCACCGCCTTTGTGGGGGTGAATAATATTTTCAATGAAGAATATTCGGAATATGGGGTGTGCAATCCCCTAACCGGCGCGAGGAACTATTATCCATCACCCGGGATAAATTTCGCGGGTGGATTAAGTGTAAAATTTTAGATCATTTATCTCTCGTTTTTATGGATGCGGAAAAGGTGTTTAACGAACTCAGAAAACAAGTGAAGGAGGCTGCCAGAAAAAATCAGGCAGAAGGCATCCTCCTGTCAGGCGGGATCGATTCCGGGATCCTGGCCTATCTCTCTCCCCATACCAGGGGTATTACGGTGAGCCTGGAAGGACGCGGGGATGATCTGCGCTCTGTCTCCGTCCTCAGGGAAGTTCTTGATCGCGATCCTATCCTTGTAAAGGTGACAGTTGATGAGGCCCTTGCCGCCCTCCGAGATGTGGTTAGGATTCTTGGAAGCTTTGATCCTGCCCTGCCCAATGACCTTGCCGTTTATTTTGGTATGCGGGAGGCGAAGCAGCAGGGGCTTCCCTCTATAATGACCGGAGACGGCGGGGATGAGCTTTTCGGGGGCTATCCCTACATGCAGGAGATAGAGGATCTCGATGGTTATATCCGCGGGATGAGCCGCTTATGGAGTTTCAGCTCGAATAGGATAGGCGAGCATTTCGGTCTGAAAGTAAAACAGCCGTATCTGGATGATGCGTTTGTGGATTTTGCGCGAACAGTGCCCGGCGATCTCAAGATCCGGAAGGATAATGGTACAGTATGGGGGAAGTGGTGTCTCCGTAAGGCCTTTGAACCCTTTCTTCCCCAGGAGTTCATCTGGCAAGGGAAGCGTCCGCTTGAGGTCGGTTCAGGTATGACCCTGCTACGGGCCATCATTGCCGAGCGGATCAGCGACAAGGAATTTAAGGAAAAACAGGGGCAATATACGGTAAAATTCCTCTGCAAAGAGCACCTGCACTTCTATGAAATCTACCGGGATGTAGTCGGAGAAGTCCCCTTGCCTCAGCAGGAGGAGGAGCAATGTCCTGGCTGCGGCTCAGGGATTCCCCAGGGAAAGAGACATTGCCGGGTCTGCGGATGGGTGCCATGAAGGTCTTCTGCTCCTGGAGCGGAGGGAAGGAGAGCTGCCTTGCGTGCTACAAGGCGATTCAGGAAGGTCATGAGCTTGCCTCGCTCTTGACCATGGTGACCACAACCGGCAACTACACCCGTTCCCACCGTTTGAGCAGGGATTTGCTCATGGCCCAATCCCGGGCCATCGGGATTCCGCTTCATCAGAGCCGGGCCTCGTGGGATACCTACGAAAGGGAGTTCGCTAAGGCCTTAGCTTCTTTCAAGCGGGAGGGCATAGAGGGTGGTGTCTTCGGTGATCTCTTTCATCGTGAGCACCGCGAATGGGTGGAACGCGTGTGTGCGGAAGCAGGAATGGTCCCGCTCCTTCCCCTCTGGAACATGAAAGGCAAAGATCTTTTGCGCACCTTTATCGAGGCGGGATTTGAGGCGATAGTAGTAGCAATACGGAACGATATCATGAATGACCATTGGCTCGGAAAGCGGATTGATGGAGAGTTTATGGAAAAGATGGGCAGGGAAGGAGTCGACGTTTGCGGCGAAAACGGAGAATATCATACTCTCGTAGTTGATGGGCCGATCTTCAGGCGGCGGATAGACATCAGGGGGGCACGGGTCGCCAGAAGGGGGACGATGTCCTTCCTACACATTATGAGTTTTGCTGTGGGGGAAAAGGCGTGAAGGCAACACCGTCTCTCGGTGCCGCGATCCTCTCGTGCGCCTTCTCTTTGCTTGTTCTCAGCCATGCCGCTGCTTTCCCCGTGAACTCCACCCCCCGGAGGATTGTTTCCCTGGTCCCCAATATCACTGAGGAGCTCTTTGACTTAGGGGTGCAGGATCGCATCGTCGGCGTCACCACTTATTGTCGAAGACCCCTTGAGGCGCAATCCAAGGAGCGCGTGGGGGCCGTTGTCGAGGTAAATGTGGAGAAGATCCTCAACCTTCAACCTGATCTGGTCATCGCCTCTCCCCTTACCGATCACAAGCAGCTACAAAAATTGCAGGCAGTGGGCATCAGGGTGGAGGTCTTTCCGCCCCCGCGGGATTTTCAGGCCCTTTGCGATAATTTTTCCCAGATTGCCCATATTGTAGGGAGGGAAGAGCGGGCGCGCGCGATCATCCAACAGGCAGAGAGAGAATTAGCTGCTATAAAAGGGAAGGTAAAGGGGCTGCCCAAACCGCGGGTCTTTGTCCAGATCGGAGAAAGGCCGCTGGTCGCTGCCGGCGGAGATTCCTTTATCGACGATTTCGTCACCTTTGCCGGTGGAATAAATATCGCCCGCGAGGTAAAGACGAGCGTCTACAGCCGCGAAGAGGTGGTCAGGAAAAACCCCGATATCATCATCATCGCCAAGATGGGGATGGCAGGGGAGCAGGAAAAGGCAGTATGGGTAAAGTATAAGACCATCAGGGCCGTGCAGACCAAGAGGATCTACACGGTGGATTCCTACCGGTTCTGCAGCCCGACCCCCCTGAGCTTTGTCGAACAGGTAAGGGAGCTGGTGAGGTTGTTCCATGGGGCCTCATAGCAAGTCTCTGTGGTGGGGATGGATCCTTTCCCTGGCAGTACTCCTCGTTATCGTCTGCCTCTTCGCCCTCGGGGTGGGGGCGGTCCATATCCCCTTACAAAAGGTCTTGGTTTTACTCACCAGAGGCAGGGGAACCCCGGAATACACCATCCTCTTTGCGGTGCGCCTGCCGCGCATCCTCCTCGGCTTGGCCGTGGGAGGGGGACTTGCCATAGCCGGGGTGGTGCTTCAGGGTATGTTTCGCAATCCCCTGGTGGAGCCCTATACGCTCGGCATCTCCGGAGGGGCAGCCTTGGGCGTGGCCCTCAATATGGTTGCCGGCGGTCCCACAGGATTAGGTCTTTTCTCTCTGCCTGTCAGCGGATTTTTAGGGGCGTTGGGAATCATCTCCGTCGTCTATCTCCTTGGTACCCGGGGAGGAGCAGTGAAACTTTCCCGCCTCCTCCTCATCGGCGTGATGGTGAGCTTTATCGCCTCTGCACTGATCATGCTCACTATGGCCATGACAAAGGTGGAGGATCTCCAGGGGATCATCTTCTGGATCATGGGGTCTCTGCAGGAGCCCAGCGCCTCGTTGATCGGGGCGATCCTCTGCATCTCGATCAGTGGCTTGATCGTTGCGCTTGTCTTTTCCGTCCATCTCAACGCCCTCTCCCTGGGCGAGGAAGAGGCCTTCCACCTCGGAGTGCGGGTGGAGCGGCTCAAGAAGATCCTCTTCCTCCTGGCCGCTTTTATCACGGGGTGCTGTGTCTCGGTGACGGGGATCATCGGGTTTGTCGGGTTAGTCGTTCCCCATACAATACGCCTCCTGGTGGGGGGTGATCATCGCATCGTGATTCCCACCTCCTATCTCGCCGGAGCCATCTTCCTCATCCTCTGCGACACCCTCGCCCGGGTAGTCATGGCACCGATGGAGCTGCCGGTCGGGGTGATAACGGGCCTGGTGGGCGGAGGCCTCTTCATCTATATCCTGAGCAGGAAGGGGGCCTCTTTCTGATGGGCACATCAAAGATGCTAGAGATCAACGGTCTCTCCTGCGGTTACGGCAAGCGGGTGGTGCTCCAGGGAGTGAGCTTCGCGATAAAGAGGGGAGAGTTTGTGGGAATCATCGGCCCTAATGGCTCGGGCAAGACTACCCTGCTCAGGGCGATCACGGGCCTCCTCCGCCCCTTCGAGGGCACTATCTCCTTAGAGGGAAGAGAGACGCAGGAAACGGCGCGGCGGGAGCTGGCACAAAAGGTGGCCGTGGTAACGCAGTTGCCTGAAGCCACGCCATCTTTTTCTGTAGAAGAGTTTGTTTTATTGGGAAGGGTTCCGCACTGGGGCAGGTTTCAGCTCCTGGAGACCCACAAGGATGTGGAAAAGGCCGAGAGGGCTATGGCATTGACCGGGATCGCCTATGCACGGGATTGCACGATGGGGGAGCTGAGCGGCGGCGAGCAGCAGCTCGCCTTTGTCGCCCGGGCCCTGGCTCAGGAACCCCGCCTCTTGCTCTTGGACGAGCCAACCGCCCACCTCGATATCGGTCATCAAGGCCAGATCATGGCTCTGTTGAGGCAGTTAAACAGGGAGCAATCCCTCACCATTGTGGCGGTCTTGCACGATCTTGCCCTCGCGAGCCTCTACTGTCAACGGCTCATCCTCCTCCACCAAGGCCGTCTGCGCAAGATCGGCCCCCCGAGGAGGGTATTGACGAAAGAGGTGATTGAGGAGGTCTATCAAACGACGGTGAGGATCGTCAAGGTCCCTGGAAAGGGCGGTCCCTTTATCCTGCCTCTTGCCGGGAAGAGTTCTTAACTATCCGTTGATCCCCTGGCGGAAACGTAAGAGGGATAGGCACCTTCTCCGTTGGAGACTATGTCGTAATTACTTCTTAGCACCATTGGCTAAAGAGCCGCTTCCGGATATCCCTTCTCCCCTTACTAAAAGGGGAGAAGGCGGAGTCCCGCACCGCTTTGCATAAATTAGGGACTACGGGATGCCCTAAGGCGGCAGATGAGGGGTTACAATAAAAAAAATATATTAAATGCTTGTCAGTTGAGCCCCTCACCCCCACCCTCTCCCCTGTCGCCTTGCGACATCCCCACCTTCATATTTTCCCTTAAAGTGGAGGGGGACTGGTGTGGGGCGAGGGAAATATTGGAATTACAACACAGTCTCTTAGTGAATAGGGAAGCCCTGCGACAAGGAAAATCCGGGAATGGCGCCGCAGCTTGTGACCTCTCTTTAATGCGCGAGCTTTACGAAAGAGCCATCAACTTCCAAGGTGCTGAGCGATGAAAAGACGATGTATATCCGTTCGTTGTTGCTCTTTTGGTCAATAGGGATAAGAAAGAATCCGGGTTGTTCCATGTTGATGGCATGGGTATACCCGGAGATGGCCTCCCCATCCTTAAACATAGCTCGTATCTTCTTTCCTGATCCCGGGAGGGCATCCGGGCCCTTTGCTTCTTTGTAATCTTTATCCCCGCCGAAATCTTTCACAAAGAAGATCGCCTTGAGATGGTCCACAACGATCTTCTTCATCTCTTCGCCGTGCATACCTCCAACGGCGAGGTGAAACAAGGGTCTCTTGGGGAAAAAGTCAACCGTTGTACCCTTTAAGACATTGCCGCTCTTTTCATGCACCACGATCTTATTGGCAGGCATACCCCTCCTCCTTGCAACAAGTAGGTGCGGCCTCTCTTATGAGGCTGAATAAGCTTTTGTTTGGCTGTTTCGCAAGACAATAAATAAGAATGAAGCGCTTGTCAAGACAAAAATCTTAAGCCCTCGGCCTTGCCTCTGTATCAAACGACGAAGGTTGCCTTTACACGCCGCGAAACAAGAAAATATGGTACCCATATTACGCCCGCTATAAAAACTCGTATAAGTTCTGTCAGAGATCCTATATCCTCTTGAGCAGCTACAAAAGGAATTAAGTCGGCGGCAAAATAGTCTATTGCTACAAAAACCAGATTAGAAAGCAAAAGCACAATGATCAACCGCGGGACAAATCTTCTTTTTTGAAAGAAAAAAATAGCTATAATAATTGGAAATAATATAAACAGACAATTTCCTATTATCTCAAAAAGCAAGAGCGGCGCCCATAGCGGATGATAGGCCTCTGTTCCTGGCGTTGTCAAACGAGACCAGGTATCGGCTGAAAGTGCAGGTAACAAGTCTTTGAAAAGCACAACTAAGAGCCGTATCGGTGTGAATATTAAGCCGATGGCAACGAGTATCAGCCAGCCGCCGATTTTATCATACTGCTTTGGTGCAGCATCGGCGTTTTTTTGTGCCTTCATGCCGGCCTCCCTTCTTTATTTATTTCCTGACCGATTCGGTTATTACCCCATACCACTCGTCCTTTGGACATCTTCCGGGGTCGCTCCCCCGGTTGCAAATGCTTACAGCTCCCAGGCTGCCCGCGCCCCTTCTTCGGTGGCCTCGATGATCCTCCGGGCCTTGCGGGCATCGCCGACTACCAC
>Ga0256868_10001980_pt1 | contig 10828 bp, 7 predicted proteins | sample RVTome_13_FD_187341 | JGI IMG/M metagenome (GOLD analysis project Ga0256868, IMG submission 187341) | Soil microbial communities from uranium-contaminated site in the Upper Colorado River Basin, Wyoming, United States - RVT92D227 HiSeq ... | reverse complement strand
CTGCCCTTGAGGTCTGGCGCGCACATGCCTGAGAGAAGATGTCCCTTGAATTTTTCGGGCGGGAACGTGATCGGCACGCGGAGCACGGTGCTGAATATTCCGCTGTCTCCGAGAATCTTCCAGAACGGGACGCTTTTCCTCATTCCTTTGATCTCGGGCTTGGCCAGCGGGATGTTGTATTTGCCCAGGGAAAGGACTCTCTTCGGTTTTCCGATATGGGCCGAAGAAAGACCGGGAAGATAAGTCCTCGGGTCCCGGCTCAGGAAGTCGAAGATGTTGTGCTTGGAGGGGTTGGATCCCGTCATGAATGATGACCAGGCAACGGGGGAGATCGCCGGGATTGTCGTCTGGAGCCGGGCATACGTGCCTTCTTCCTTCAGTTTGGCAAGATTGGGAAGCTTGCCCTCGGCCATGAATTTTTCGGCGAGCTCGGGCGCGAGGCCGTCCAGGCCGATGATAACGACCTGGTCCACCTGGCTTTTTTTATAGGTTTTCTTGCTTTTGACCAGACGAAAAAGAAGACGGAATGGCCAGGATAGAAAAGAAAAAACAGCCAGAAAGAATGTTAGAAAGAGGACCAGGAACGAAGACAGAAAAGCAAAGCCGGCGCCGGGGCCAATGTAGGCCGAGAGGGGAAGGCCTGCGGCCAATAATAGGAGAACGGTCAGGCCAATTTTCCATTTTTTTTTTGCCATCAGAATCGGTCCATGATGATTTTCGCCACATCGGATATGGAGAGTTCTGCTCCAAAATCGTTCTTGGCCAGGAAGAAGGCATCGTCCCAAGTGTGCATGCCCTGGAGACCCGGCGTGCGGCCGAAAATCTCTTTTTTCTTGACCGAGCCTTTCATGTCGAAGCCCCGCTCAGCGAGCACGACGAGATCCGGGCCTTTCGAAACAAGCGGGCCGGAGTAGATGTCTTTGGCGTTGAAGACTTTCCGGACGACTTTTTTCCCTTCAAACTCCAGCTTTTCGAGATTCCGGGCGATCTCTTCTTTGATCGCTTTGGCCTCGCTGTGCGCTACCGAGCCCCGCGGATATCTTTCTTTGTAGTTGAGATAGATGCGGCTGGGGTCGAGAGCGAAGGCGACGGTCTTGGGAGAGAGGTCCTCCAAGCCTTTAGGACTGGAATTCGAATATTTGAGGAATTTTTTCTTTTCCAGCCAGGCGTTGAGATACACTTCCTGTTGGATGCCGGTGAAACCGTGGTCGGACAGGAAGAAAATGTTTTCTTCATCCCCCGCGTTCTTCCGGAAAGAGGAGTAGATCTTGTTTATGAGGCGGTCGATCTGGCGGTAATATTCGAGAAAATTTTGATGGTGGGGATGGCTGGGATTCTCATAGGCGTTCCATAAGAAGTGATGGAGCCTGTCTGTCCCGGTCAGGACGAACTCGAAATAGTCCCACTCTTCTTCCCAGAAATAATTGAGGGCTTTCTGGCGGCCCATGAGCGTCTTGATCAACTCCGCCCAAAGGATCGAAGTGCTTTCCCGGGCCTTGACTATGTCGATATCGATCTGGTATCCCATCTGCTCAAGGGCGGCTTTATGGGAGAGGGGATAGACGGCCTTGGCCAGTTCGACGGCGACAAATCCCGAGAGGAGCACCCCGTTGACCTTCCGGGCCGGGTAGGTCGAGGGTTGGTTGATGATGATGCTCTTTGCGCCCTTTTCGGCCAGCGTGTCCCAGAACGTCGGAACTTTGACATCCAGAAAATTGGGAAAGCGGAGGTCATAAGTGCCCGGTTTAAGGTCAGTGAAGCCGAAAATGCCGTGTGTGCCCGAGTTCGTGCCGGTCATGAAGTCTGTCCAGCTGACTGCCGAGATTTCCGGGAGGCTGGCCTTCATTTTATGAAGGTGACCGGAATCGATGATTCGGCCCAGGGCGGACAGGACGCCCTTTTTAGCCAGGTCGATGAGAAGGTCGAACGGGACTCCATCCAGGCCGATGACACAGACCCGTTTTTCCTTTTTTTTCTTGAGGATAGACATAAACTGGCCTATTATAGCATCAAACCAAGTGTTGTCAATGTAAGGGGAAGAGAGGGGGAGAGAGCTTTGGGAAGGATTCGCTCCCGGCCCCTGCGACTTATTGGACGGCTTTTAGAACATGCTCCAAGAAGACGTCCTCGGGGACGGCGCCTTCGAGGAAGATCGTGTCATTGATGACAGTCTTGGGCACGCCGTAAACGTTGAACTTATTGGCCAGATGGGGGAATTCCGTGGATTCGATCATGTCGGCCTTGATAAAAGGGGATTCCAGGGCGAATTGATGTCCGAGCCTCACAGCCAGAGAGCAATAGGGGCAGGTCGGGGTCACGAAGACCTGGATGTGGATGTTCTTATCGATGGGCTTGAGGGCCTCCTTGGTCTTCTGGGCAAGCGAAGTCTCTCCCTTTGAGACATCGATAATGGCCTCGAGAAGGCTGGTATATTCGTACCCTGAGGGAATGCCGTAGAACCGAATCCCATGGTCTTTCTCGCCCATGATAACCGTGGCCGGGATCTTGTCGATGCCGAATTCGGCGGCCTTCTCCCTGTCGGCCTTGAAATCATAGATCCGAAGCTCGATCTTGTCTGACTGAGCCTTGACCTCCTCGAGCAGCTGTTTGGTTTCTTTGCAGAAAAAACAGTCCTGGCTGTCAAGAGCCTTGAGCAGAACCAGGCGGCTGGGCTCCTGGGTGAAGTGGAGAATGGTCACCTTATTGACCATTTCGGCGTCGAATTTCTTTTTGGTCGCCTCGCGGACGGTGTTGCTCAGCAAGTCCATCAATTTTCTCCTTCCATCGAACGGCCTCATTATAAGTCTCTGCTTTCTTGTTTGACAAGAGAAAATGACACTGATAAAGTGTTAGCTCGTTGAATCGGAAAGACATGGACAGAACCGAAAAGTTTCTCCATCTTTTGGAAGCGAAATACAGAAAGAAGACCCGCAAGAGCTTCGCCTTTTATCGTCAGGCTCAAAAGGTCATGGTCAAAGGAGGGAGCCATACGCTCCGTCTTTGGCGGCCGTATCCTTTCATCATGTCGGAGGCCCATGGCCCTCACGTCTATGACGTCGACGGCAACTCTTATATCGATTACTGGCAGGGCCATTATGCCAACATCCTGGGTCACAATCCCAAGGTCTTGAAAAAAGAATTCAACCGGTTCGATCCCGAATGCGGCTCTCTCCACACCGGATTTGAGGGGGAAAGCCAGATCCGGCTGGCTGAGCTGATTATGAAGCAGCTCGGCCATAAAGATTACAAAGTCCGGTTCACGACCTCGGGAACCCTGGCCACGATGTATGCCGTCATGCTGGCCCAGGCTTACACAGGCCGAGAGCTCATCTTAAAAATCGGAGGCGGATGGCACGGCGCTTCGCCGTATCTCCTCAAGGGCATCAAATACGACAAAGAGAAGGGATTTACCCAAGCCGAATCTGCCGGAGTGCCCGACGAAATCCTGCGAAATATCCTGATTACGCGCTTCAATGATCCCGAGGATCTCATCAAGATCATCTCCAAAAAAGGGGAAAGGATCGCCTGTTTCATCCTCGAGCCCTTTCTCGGCGTCGGCGGTTTCCTGGCCGCCTCCAAGGAGTACCTGGCCCTTGCGAGATCGCTGACGGCGAAGCTTGGGATTGTGCTCGTCTTTGATGAAATCATTTCAGGCTTCCGGTTTTGTCCTTCGGGGGTCCATAAACTCTATGGCATTGAGCCCGATCTTGCGACATTCGGGAAACTCATCGGCGGCGGGCACGCGGTCTCAGCCGTGGCCGGAAGGACCGAAATCCTGGACGGAACAAAGCACAAGACGCCCCTGAAGGCACGGGTCCTCTTCGAAGGCGGAACGTTTTCCGCTCACCCGCAGTACATGAGAGCAGGCTATAGCATGTTGAAATACCTCGTCGAGCATAGCTCCGTCCTCTATCCCAAGCTCGGCCGGTCCGGGGATATTCTCCGGAAGAAGATCGAAGATGTCTTTAAGCGCGAAGGCATCGATGCTGTTTGCACGGGCCGGGGGAATGAGGTCGTCCGCGGCAGCTCTCTTTACATGGTAAATTTTCCTTTAAAGAAAGTCGCAACCCCGAGCGCCGACAACATCTGGAATCCGGCCCTCTCCGATATACCGCTCAAGGAAGAGCTCCTCAAACTCGCCCTTCTCACGGAGGGCGTCCATGTCGTCCATGGCGGCGGAGCGATATCCGCGGCCCATAAGGATAGCCATCTCGAGCAAACGGTCGCTGCCTACGCCGAGGCGGCCAGGCTGTTTAAGAAACACCTGTTCTCATAAAACGGGGTCCCCCGTATTTTCCTTTTTTCATTGCCGTCCCGGTTCGATGGCCAAAGAATTATTTAAATGTTCGCGTGTCAATTCGAAGCGAGGCTGACCGTATATCACTTTCAAATGCAAAAGGGGACGGTCCTCTTTTTCCTGAAATTAGGACCGTCCCCCTTTTGTAGATACATTTGAAAGTGATATACGGTCAGGAAGGGAGGCAGGTCGGCCAGGACAAGCTCTCCAGAAGGGAATTATTGGGCCCGCAACAAGAAATAATCGGAGACTGGGATATTGTATTTATCGGCGTCGAGCGATGTGATGATCGTCCTTTTGAATCTCCGCGTGTCCGGGTCCAGGTCCGTCAGGTCAACGATGTCACCGTCCATTTTATTGCCTTGGGCATCGGCCATCAGTTTCACTTTGGGCTTATGGGCAAAGGAGGCCAGGGGATTGTTTTCGACGACGATGCCCATCTCTCCCGTGTTGAGAACAACGAGCGAACCGATCGGGTACACGCCGATCATGCCTGCGAATGTCCTGAGGATCAACGGGTCGAATTCCTCTCCGCTCTTTTCCAGCATGAGGCTGAGAGCTTCCTCTCGAGTGAAAACTTTCGGCCGATAAACCCTTTTCGTCGTTATTGCATCGAAATAATCGACGATCTTGACGATCTTGCTGAAGAGGTTGATGCTTGTCCGCCGGACATATTTCGGATAACCGCTCAGGTCGATATTGATGTGGTGTTCGAAGGCGACTTGAATGACCCGGTCCGGGATGCCTCGCTTACTCGCCTGCTCGATGAGCTTCTCTGCTCCAAGATTCGGGTGGGTCTCCATGATGGCCCGTTCCCCGGCGTCGAGTTTTGCCGGCTTATCCAGGATGTCTTTGGGGATCTCGAGTTTGCCAAGATCGTGGAGCAAAGCGCTGACGCCGAGCTCCATCAGCTCGGGCCGGGAAAGCCCCAGCCGCCGCCCGAGGGCGATCGCGAGCAGACAAACGTTCACCGAGTGGTTCAAGGTGTATTCGTCAAAATTCTTGACGTTGGTCAGCCCGAAGAGAAAAGACTCGTCGAAGGCGAGATGGTTGAACATCGACTGGACCCAGCGTTTGGTGAGGTTGAGATTGAGCGCTTCGTCTTCCTGCTCAAAGATTTCCTTGAGGTGATAGATGCCCAAGAAATACATGGTGACGATCGCTTTGTCCATGGTCTCGACTTTTTCCGCGGGCGGGATCTTTTCGATGAGGATATGAGGAAAGGACGCCGCCTCGAAATCACTAAAAATCTGTTCGAACTGGTCCTCTTTGGGGATTTCTCTTTCGGCCAGGAAGAACATGAACTTCGTCAGCTCTTCTTTGGTCAGGCCCAGATAGAAGATCAGGGAACCGATTTCCCGCTCTTGAAACGCGCTGAGCAAGAATTTACTGGCGTGGTATGTGGCGAAATCGAATTTCACCCGGACCCGGTTGAGAGAGATCGAATTTTGGCTGACGTAGATCTGGATTTCGTCTTCCCTCTCCAACGCCGTTTGCATGGAACTATAGAGAGTCTCCATCTGCTCCTGAAGGATGCGGTTGTTGGGCTCATAGAATTTGCCCAGTTTAAGGACGACCTGGAGATGGACGACGATTTTCAAAGCTTCTTTTTGGCTTATCTGGGAAGCTCTCTCCTGGGTCGTCATGACGGCCGCTCCTTCCCGGCGTCCTGGCCGGTCGTCAGCCTATCAAGGGCTTCCCCGCAGGCTATTTTGACCTTCTTTTTGGCTCTCTCGGCCCCGGTGCTGAGGACCTCCACCGCCTTGGGAGTCGCTATTGTCTCCAGCGCCCGGATGGCGCAAAAGCGGGATTCCTCAATTTTCGCTTTCTTCAAAAAATTTGATTTTCTAAGGAGTACCCGAAAGAAGTCGCAGGCGTCGTCCGACCGGACTCGTCCCAGGGCTTTCAAAAGAGCTTCCTTTTCCCGGAGGCTTTTGGTATGGAAATTCTTGGCCGAGGCCAGATGAATGGCGGCATTCATCAGATCCTTGTCCAGGCTCAAATCAATCTTCTCGGCGGCCGCCGTGCGGATATCTTCGTCCTTATCCTCGCGCATAAACTCGAGCAAGATCTTATGAGCGATGGTATCGGAAAATCGTCCCAGGGCCTCGATGACTTCGATCTTGATGTCTTTATTTTTATAGCTAAGGAACTTGGCTAAGAACGGGATCGCTTTTTGATCTTGGAGGTGGCTGAAAATGGCAATGACGGCCTTGGTGATAAAAGGCTTCTGCTCCTGGGCCAAGTTGGCCAATAGATCGAGGCGGTCTTTCCCCATTTCTTCGAGGAACTCGAAAGCCGCGGAACGGACTTCCGGATCGAGGCCGTCTTCTAGAAGCTCGGCTCCGATGGGCAGCGTCTTAGAACCCAGCCGCCGGAGAAATTCAAAGAACGACTTGAAATCCTTGATCTGCCCTTGCCGGGCCATCTCCATCAGCGCTTCTAACGGGCACTGGTCGATGATGGCCTTGAGGAATTTTTCAACCTCCAAAGCCCTTTCCGGGGCGTTCAAGGATAAAATTTGGGCCAGGTCTTCCATCTGCCGAATCGAAATCGCGACATACGTAAAATCCCCCTTTTTGAGCCACTCTTGGTAACGCTTTTCCACGAATGAGAGAGCCTTCTTGAACGGCTCAAGCCGGTCCTCAGTGTAGAGAAGCTCGAAGATCAAGCCTAAAAAGTCGAGGGCGGTCGAAATATCTCGCTCATAACTGAGCATGGATTCGATCAGGCTCGAGTCGCCCTTATCCAGGGAATCTGTCAAGCTGGCGAAATCCGCAGCCTCCTTTTGCTCTTTCTGAAGACGGGCCGTGAGCTTTTGGTGAATAACTTCCCTGTCCTCCGCCGTCAGCTCGATCTTGCCCTGGGACATTTGGGCTTTATCGATCTTAAGATCCAAGGCTTTTTTCTGGTGGATGGCCAGCCTGGATTCCAGAAATTCGTCAGGGACGTAATAGCGGCTATGCGGAAAATCCTTCTCCCACAAGGATTCCACGATGTCGTGCTGGTCGGGAGGAAGGAGCGAGACCGTTCTGACAACGTCCAAAAAGGCCAGGAGTTCGGCTTTGTCCATGTCCCTCAGGAAGGTGAGCTTATGCATGCCGTCCTTGAAAAATAAGTACGGCAGGCTCTTGAGAATATTCTCGTCGCGGTAGGCGATTTCGCCTTCATACGTAAATGCGTTTTCTTGGATGCCGATATTGAGCTCCTCGTGTTCTTCCAAAAATTTTGTAAGCTTATCGTAAAGCTCTTCCTGGAAATTGATAACCGAGGCATGGTGGGCGGGAAAGAGTTTCGTTGCGGAAATGGCGTGGGCGAAAAGTAAAAAAAGCTCTTTGACGCGTTTGAGGGTTTCCGGGTCAGGGGAACCGGCCTTCGCCTCGAGAGGTTTCTGAAGATTGTTTATGGGGTCCATTGAAGAGTCGTCTTTTTTCCTTCCGGGTAACAATAAAACAAAAAGTCAAAAATTTCAAACTTCAGGTGCGGAGGCTGAGGACCTCCTTTTCGTAGCGGGCGATGTCGTTCATCCACTCCGCACCGGCCGGAACGTTGGATTGGAGACAGAAATAATCCCAGACCGCGCCGAACGGCATGGTCTTGAACTCTTCGCGGAGGGCGAGGCGGTCGAAATTGTTTCCCGCCCGCTCGGCGGACTGGAGCTTCTCTTCGGGCAGAAGGAGGGCGAATAAAAATCCCTTGAGAGTCGCCAGGGCGCCGATCACCCAGGCGCCGACGCGGTTCAGGCTGGCGTCGAAGTAATCGAGGGCAATGTGGGTCCGGTCCAGGGCCTGGCAGCGGACGATCTCTTCCGTGACGGCCTGGATCTCGTCGTTGAACGTCACGACATGGTCGCTGTCCCAGCGGATGCCGCGGCTGAGGTGAAAGACGAGTCCGGGGGCGAAAGGAAGGATCGCCGAGATCTTGTCGGCGAGGGATTCGGTGGGATGGAAATGGCCGAGGTCGAGACAGACCATCTTGCCCTTGCTCAAGGCATAGCCGAGATAGAATTCGTGGGAGCCGGTGACGAACGATTCCGAGCCGATGCCGAAGAGCTTGCTCTCGAGGGAATCCTTCATCTGGGCCGGGCTGTACACGACGGCGTAGATCTCGTCAAGGGAATCTTTAAGAAGGGTCCGATAGGCCAGGCGGTTCACGGGGACTTCCTTGGAGCCGTCGGGGATCCAGAGGTTGTGAAGGCAGGCGTTTTTGAGCTCCCGGCCCATGAAGGCGCTGATCCTGCGGCAGCATTTGACGTGTTCGATCCAGAACTTGCGGATCGTTTTGTCTTTGTGGCTCAGGGTGAAGCCCGAGGCCGCTTTGGGGTGCGAAAAGCAGGTGGCGTTGAAATCCAGCTTCAGCTTTTCCTGCTTGGCCCATTCAACCCAGCCCCGGAAATGGTCGGTGCTGATCTCGTTCCGGTCCACGTGTCTTCCGCCGAACTCGCCGTAGATGGCGTGCAGATTCACCCGATGAGATGCCGGGATCAATGACATAGCCGCATGCAGATCCGAACGCAGCTCGTCGATGGTCCGCGCTTTTCCGGGATAATGGCCGGTGACCTGAAGCCCGCCGTCCGAAAGCCGGGCTCCCGGTTTTTCAAAACCGCCGACGTCGTCTCCCTGCCAGCAGTGGAGCGAGAGGGAGATGTCCTTCATTTTTTTCAGGGTCTTTTCAGTATCCAGGCCGCGTTCGGCGTAGAGCTCCTGAGCCGCTTTATAGGTTTTTTCAATTCTACCGGGATTCATGTCGTTCTCCTTTTCTTTTTTCCTAAATGCAGAATTTCTTGAAAGCGCTTATAGGCGGCTTCCCAGGCGGCCGCGTCCTGCGGCTCGTAGGTCTTAAGCTCCGTAGACTCGGCGACGATCGACCGGATTTCGCTGAGGGAGCCGACGTAACCGAGGGCCAGCGCCTGGCCCATGATATTGCCGATGGCTGTGGCTTCGACCGGTCCGGTGATGACCGGAAGCGAAGTCGCGTCGGCCGTGAATTGACAGAGCGCCGCGTGCTGACTGCCGCCGCCGATGATGTGGATCCTCTCGATGGGATGGGGGGAGACCTGCCGCAATTCATCGAGGACGGCGCGGTATTTGAGGGCCAGGCTCTCAATGGCGCAGCGGACGATCTCAGCCGGAGTCTGGGGCACGGCCTGCCCGGTTCTTCGGCAGAAACTCTGAATGGCTTCCGGCATATCCGGAGGGTTGAGGAAATCCGGGGCGTCGGGGTCGATTAAGGTCTTGAAGGCCGGCGCCGAGGCGACCATGGCTCGCATCTCTTCATAGCTTAGGGGCCGGTCGGCGCTCCATTTTTTCCGGCACTGTTGAATGAGCCACAGGCCGGTGATGTTTTTGAGGAAACGGATCCTGCCGTCCATGCCGCCTTCATTGGTGAAGTTCAGTCGGCGCGTCTCGAGCGAGATCAGAGGCCCGGCTGTTTCGATGCCCATCAGAGACCATGTCCCGGAGCTGATGTAGGCCCAATTCTTTTCGAGGGCGGGGACAGCGGCGATGGCGGATGCCGTGTCGTGGCTGGCCGTGGCGACCACCGGAATTTCTTTGAGCCCTGTTTCCTCGGCGATCGAGGGGAGAAGGTTGCCGATGACCGTGCCCGGCCGTTGAAGTTCAGGCATGATCTTTTTGGAGATGCCGAGCGCCTCGAGAAGTTCGGCGCTCCATTTTTGCCGCCGCGGGTCGATGAGCTGGGACGTCGAGGCGATGGTTGCCTCGGTCGTTTTTTTGCCGGAGAGGAGATAGGTGAACAGGTCCGGCATGAAGAGCAGGTCTGCGGCCACGGCGAGAAGGTCGGGATTTTCGATGGCCAAGGCCTGAAGCTGAAAGAGGGAATTGAACGGCAGGAACTGGATGCCGGTGATCTCGTAGATCTTTTCTTTGGGGAATCTCTCGAGGAATTTTTTCATGGCCCGGACGTTGCGGAGGTCCCGGTAGGCAAACGGAAGGCCGAGGATCGTCCCGTCGCCGGCCAGCAAGCCGAAATCCACGCCCCAGGCATCGACGGCCACGCTCTCGAGGTCTGAAGCAAACTGGGAGAAGCCCATGTTCATCCCTTTTTTGATCTCTTCGAAGAGGGCATAAACGTTCCAGTGCAGACGGCCGAAGATGGCCAAGGGTCCGTTTGGAAAGCGGTGGAGCTCTCGGATGGAAATTCTTTTGTCTTTGAGAGTGCCCAGGACGGCCCGCCCGCTTTCAGCCCCGAGATCAAACGCCAGAAAATGGTGTTTGCTCATCGTGTTACATTTTTATCCGTTTTGGCCGATTTTATCAAGGCGAAAAATTTCTGACCGTATATCCCTTTCAAATGCAAAAGGGGACGGTCCTCTTTTTCCTGAAATTAGGACCGTCCCCCTTTTTGTAGGGACGGGGAATCATTTCCCCGAAAGTGATATACGGTCAGGAAAATTTTTGCTCGTCGAGGTTGAGGCCTGACCGTGATTTCCTGTATCATTAGTATCCGGGCAGGAGAGAGACATGAAGATCATCAGCGATTCCGTAACGATTTCGGCCGAAGGCTTCAACG
>Ga0256868_10001977_pt1 | contig 10851 bp, 11 predicted proteins | sample RVTome_13_FD_187341 | JGI IMG/M metagenome (GOLD analysis project Ga0256868, IMG submission 187341) | Soil microbial communities from uranium-contaminated site in the Upper Colorado River Basin, Wyoming, United States - RVT92D227 HiSeq ... | reverse complement strand
TCCTTGATCGTGAGGTCGGAGTCCCTGACATAGGTCTGTTCCAAAAGGCAAATCTCGGAATAGAACCTCTCCATTTTTCCTTCGACAATTTTATCGATTACCTTTTGAGGTTTTCCTGAATCCTGGGCTTGCGTCCGATAGATCGCCTGCTCCCTTTCCAGCGCCTCTTCCGGGATTTCTTCTCTCCGGATGTATTGGGGATTGGCAGCGGCGATATGCATGGCGATATTTTTTACGAAGGTTTGAAAATCTTCCGTCTTCGCGACAAAATCGGTTTCACAGTTGATCTCGACCAGGACTCCCATCTTCCCCCCGGCATGGATGTAGGAGGAGACCAGGCCATCGGTCGCAATTCGGCCGGCCTTCTTCGCGGCAGTGGCCAATCCTTTCCGCCGGAGGTAATCGATCGCTGCTTCCATATTTCCTTGGGCCTCTTGAAGGGCGGCCTTGCAGTCGATCACCCCGGCCCCTGTCCTCTGTCTTAAGTCTTTCACCAATTCAATAGAAATTTCCATTCCACCCTATTCCTCCTCCACTCCCTCGACCACTTCTTCTACCTGTATCGCTTTAGGGGGCTCGATTTTTTCCGCCCTCTCTTTTTCTTCTTTAGCGCTCTCCGTCTGGAGTTGTTTTTCGTAAATCTGTTTTCCCTCAACGACTGCATCCGCAATCTTAGTGGCGAACAGTTGGATCGCCCGGATCGCATCGTCATTTCCTGGGATGATGTAATCCAATTCTTCAGGATTGCAATTGGTATCGACGATGCCAATGGAGGGGATGCCAATTTTTCGAGCCTCCCTCACGGCAATCCTTTCCTTTTTGGGATCCACGATGAAAATGGTCCCAGGAAGTCGATCCATCTTTTTGATGCCTCCCAGGGATTTCTCCAACCGACTCCTCTCTTTTTCTAATTCCAGGACTTCTTTTTTCGGGAGGAGATTGTATATCTCTTCATTCTTCATCGCTTCCAATTTATTCAATCGATCGATGGATCGCTTAATCGTCAGGAAATTGGTCAACATTCCTCCCAGCCAGCGATGATTCACATAAAACATTCCACAGCGGGTGGCCTGCTCAGAAATCGTTTCCTGAGCTTGTTTCTTTGTTCCGACAAAGAGAATATATTCCCCTTTGGCCACGACATCCCGAACGAACTGATAAGCTTCCTTGAAGAGCTGGACAGTCTTCTGGAGATCAATGATATATATTCCATTCCTTGCCCCAAAAATATAAGGTTTCATTTTGGGGTCCCAACGTTTCGTCTCATGGCCGAAGTGAACCCCGGCCTCCAGAAGCTCTTTCATCGTTACCGCGGACATCGAGCCCTCCATTTCTTTTCCATTTTTCCTCCTTTGGACAGAAATATGCGAATTTTATTCAGGTAACACATGATTAAGGATTTTGCAAGAGAAAAAAGTCACGGAATATTAATCGATGTTCGATGAAACCTCTCAATGCTACAAACCAAGCTATAAAGTTCTTATTTCATTTTTCAAATCAAGAGGTTGAAACATTATCACCTAATTTTTGGATGATTTTCTGTCCGATCCAATCGTCAAATCTTACTGAATCTGGGGGTTTTGGGGGAAAGAAATTCAAATCCATTTTTGACATAAGTCAATGAATTTTCTCATTTATCGTAGAATAATAGACCTTACAAAAGGAGAGAAAAGATGAAGTGTCCGGGGCAGGATATGAGATTTTGGAAACCAGGCGATATTTTTGACACCCCATGTCCAAAATGCGGGAGGAGGGTTGAGTTTTTTAAAGATGAGGTCAGGCGTAAGTGTCGCTGTGGGCACGAAATCGTCAACCCCAAGTTGGATTTTGGTTGTGCCCAGTGGTGTCCCTATGCCGAACGGTGCGTCGGCGAAGTGCCCGAAGAGGTAAAGGAAAAGCAAAAATCAGAACAGAAGGATTTATTAAGGGAAAGAATCGCTCTGGAAATGGAAAAATATTTTGGGACCGATTTTAAACGGACCCATCATGCCATCAAAGTGGCCAAACATGCGGAGCAGATCTTGAAGATGGAGGGTGGAAATCCTCTGGTGGTGATGGGGGCGGCCTATCTTCATGATATTGGGATCCATGAAGCGGAGAGGAAACATGGAAGCCATTCAGGCCAATATCAGGAGATGGAGGGGCCCGCTATTGCCAAGGAGATTTTAGAAAGACTGAATATCCAGAAGGGAATCATTGACGAGATCTGTGACATCATTGGTCATCATCACAGCCCCAGAGGAGAGGAGACGTTGAACTTCCAGGTTCTCTATGAGGCAGATTGGTTAGTTAATATTGAAGAAGAAGGAATTTCAAAGGACCGAAAAAAAGTTGAGGAGTTGATCGATAAAGTCTTTAGGACCGTCACGGGAAGACAGTTGGCAGAGAAACTCTATCTCGCTTAGGCTACAAGGGAGAGAGTCGTGGTGAAGAGGGGAGGGGACTTCCTGGGGGCCTGAAATTCAGGGTCCTCTTTTGATTTTTTCCATTGCTCTCTGAATTCACTCCATCTGGAATGAGAGATGAGTCTTTTCTTCGTGAAGAAGAGTATCCTGTTCTTCTTCTTATAAATCCAGATAGAATGCTGGGCTTCCCCAGGAGGATGCTCGATCAAGAAAATGGACCCCAATTTATCGAGACTTCCAAGCCTCTTGAGGTTTATCTGGGTTTCCGGCTCTCCCCACTGATTCAGAAAAATGGTTTGGCTGATGCCGGCCAGCATCAAATGCTGATGACCCCTTGAGGGTCTGGCCGGACTCTTTAGGAAGCTTGGAAAAAGACTCGGGACTGAAGTCAACATAAGTTTGATAATAACTACCATAAATTTCAGTGATTTGCAAGTAAATAATTTAGGAGAAGGTGGTCACTCAGAAGCTGTAAAAGAATTGGGAGACGATAGCCCAGACGGAGGAATATCTCCAAAAATGTAGAATGCGGTCATTTAATTTAACGGTCATGAACGTTTCTAAGTTATCTATTTTACATAGTCTTTGCATCTTTGTGGATAAAGCTGCAAAAGGTAGCCGCTCTACATTTTTTCCGATATCCCCCCGTCCTGGCTTTGAGTCTTGGATTTATTCACAGCTTCTCAGTCTCGGGTGCGGTTGGATCGGGGTGGTCTCCCCTCCGAAACCTTGGCCGGAATGTGCCCCGCAAGCCCCGCCTTATAGGCGGGTTCGAGGGGCACAATGCGAAAGAAAGCACCTTGCCGGGAAGCCCCGCCTGTGGGCGGGAGATTCACAAAGCGGACCATTAGAGAGAGGGGAACCGGCGGGTGGTTCCGGAAGGGCCATTTTAAGGGTATCTGCACCCTGGCTCATCACTCAAATGTGCCGCTTCAAGTTTTCTCCGGAGAGACCACCCCGATCCTGGGCATAGGATTTCCGCCTATAACTGAGGGGTTACTGAGGAGGGTTTACCCCGTTAGAAATAATGGACCGCTGCTCTGCCCTGTACACCATGCGGTGCAGGGCTCTGCAGTCCCACCATAGCGGGATTACATTCTAAATAATTCCGGAGGGCTTAAATGCCCTACTGGAATTTCTAACGGGGTTTACTCTTGAGGCACCCATTTTTTCAGGGATAGGGCGTTTTTGACAGCGAAGCCATAAGCGTCGTTGTTGAAATAAACGAATACGGTCTTATCCTTTTTCCTCCAATCTTGAATTTTTTCCGCCCACTGCTTTAATTCCTTATCCGAATAATTAGAGCCGTAGAGCACTTCACCCCCATGAAGACGAAGATAGATAAAGTCGGAGGTTATTTTTTCTATAAAAGGAAGGCCTGAACCGTGGGCGATGCAAAAGGCAAAACCAAATTCTTCCAATATCCGAAAAGCCTCATTGCAGAACCAGGATTCATCTCTAAACTCAAAGGCATGACGATGGCGTTTAGACCGGGGGAGGGTTGAAAGGAGAACACAGAATTCCTCCAGTCTCTCCTTCTGGAATTTGAATCGCGGGGGAAGTTGCCAGAGCACCACGCCCAATTTCTCTTTCGATGGGGAAGCATGATCGAAAAGAAGAGAAAGGGGTTCTCTGCAATCCTTTAATCGCTTGATGTGGGTGATGAACCGGCTCCCCTTGACAGCGAAGACAAACCGCTTCGGTGTCCGCTTATACCAGCCCTCAAAAGCCTCTTTCTTGGGGAGGCGGTAAAAGGATACATTCAACTCTACCGTATCAAAAAATCCGGTGTAGAATTCAAGCCACTTTTTCTGAGGAAGGTCAGAGGGATAGAAGACCCCATTCCACCAATGAGGATAGTTATAACCGCTCGTCCCGATGAAGACTCCACTCTCAATTGCGGAATGCGGAATGCGGATTGCGGAATTTGCAGACAGCATTTAAATGTCTAATGGCATGGAGCAGAGCCCATGACATAGAATTAAAACTCTTTGCGCTATGCGCTTACCGCTATGCCCTTTTAGTGGTAATAGCTCCCACCGCCGGGGCCTTTTTGAGACCACTTCCGTTTGTAATGTTCACGGCGGATTTTTTGCCGGATCTTCGGATAAGCCATAAAGAAGAACCCGAAGACGAGGCCTCCGAGATGGGTCAGATGAGCGACACCACCCCCTGCCGAACCGGACGAAAAGAATTCGATGAGGCCGAAAATGATTACCATGTATTTCGCACGGATCGGGAAGAGGAAATAGATGTAAATGGGGCGATTGGGGAAGAGCCAGCCAAACGCGAGAAGGATGCCATAGATCGCCCCGGATGCTCCGATGACAGGATAAGGAGAAAGGAAAACAGTAAAAATTCCAGCACCGATACCACAAAAGAAGAAGTAGAAAAGAAACCTTCTTGATCCCCAATAGCTTTCCAATTCACCCCCAAACATCCAAAGTGAAAAAAGGTTGAAGAGGATGTGAAAAAAGTTTCCGTGAAGAAACATATAAGTGAACAGTTGCCAAATATAATATTGATTCCAAACCCTGTAAGGGCTGAGTGCGAAGAAGTTTTCAAAATAGACATTCAGCTCGACGCTGATCATTTGGAGAATTTGCTGCACTAGAAAGACCGCTCCCATTGCGATCATCAGATTCTTAATGGCAGGCGTCAAACCATGGCCAAACGAGAAACGATATTGGTAGTAGGTCATATGGAACTCCTCAGATCCCAAATTTCAAATGTCAAAGTTCAAAGGTCAAACAAAATCCGAATGTCAAATTTTCCGATATAGATTCTAATTGTAAGTTTTGTCATCCATCAATGTTTTTGTCCGGTAAGCCATCTCGTTGGGAAAAAGATCGAAGTGGTTACTTTACTATCATATCCTATTCTTTTGTTTCTTCAAAACGAATTCGATACTTCTTCATTTTGTATCGGAGCACCCTCTCACTGATGCCAAGGCTTTCAGCGGCCTTTGTCTGAACCCCCTGATGTTGATGAAGGGCTTTGACGATAGAGTCTCGTTCGATCTCCTCCAAAGATTCGGGGAGACTCTTTATTTTCTTAGAAGATTCCCAGAGTCTCTCAGGTTTTTCCTCCTTGAGGTGAAAAGGGAGGTCTTGGGTCGTGATCATTTCTCCCCGGCAAAGGACCACTGCCCGTTCAACGAGGTTCTCCAGTTCCCTAACGTTTCCGGGATAAGGGTAACGAAGGAGCAGGGTTCTTGCCTCTTGAGAGATATCAGAAATTGATTTTTGATTCTCTTTCGAATATTTTTTTAAAAAATGGTCGATCAGAAGAGGAATATCATCTCTCCTCTCTCTCAAGGAAGGAAGGGTGATCGAGATCACATTGAGTCGATAATATAGATCCTCTCTAAAAAGGCCTGTCTTAATCGCCTCCTCAAGGTTTCGATGGGTGGCGGTGATCACCCTCACATCGGTTTTGAGGTTGAGATTTGACCCCAGTCGCTGGAATTCCTTGTCCTGTAAGATTCTCAGAAGTTTCACTTGGGTGCCTGGTGAGAGGTCTCCGATCTCATCAAGAAAGATGGAGCCGCCGTCTGCCTCTTCGAATCGCCCTATCCTTTTCTGGGTAGCCCCCGTGAATGCTCCTCTCTCATGACCGAAGAGTTCGCTTTCAAGGAGGGTTTCGGGGATCGCGGCACAACTCACCTTCACCCAGGGCTTTCCGGAGCGGGGACTTGCATAATGAATGGCATTCGCGATCAGCTCTTTTCCTGTTCCGCTCTCCCCCCGGATGAGGATAGTGGTCTGGCTGGGTGCTACCCGAGCCACCAGCCCCATGACCTCCTCCATCTTTGGACTCGCGTAAATAATATGGGGAAACGTATAGCGCTCCTGAAGCTGGGTTTTTAGTTCTTTATTCTCTTTGATGAGGTTGGACCTCTCGATCACTTTTTGAAGCATCAGGAGGAGTTCATCCAAATCGATGGGTTTCGTGAGATAGTCCAGCGCTCCTTCTTTCATCGAGGCCACGGCGGTTTCAACTGTTCCGTAGGCTGTCATCATGACGACAGGGAGGTCCGGATAAAGTTTTCGAATCTCACGGAGCGTTTGCAGGCCATTGAGTTCAGGCATTTTATAGTCGACTAAGACGATATCGAAAAAATCTCCTTGAAGTCTCTGAAGAACTTCCCTGCCATTCGCTACGGCCTCAACAGAGAAGCCTTCCTTTTCAAGGAATCCCTTCAAAAGGTCCCTTTGGGTTTTTTCGTCCTCAGCAACCAGTAACTTGGCTTTTTCCATAACCAAGAACGTGACCGTGTCCGTGATGCGTGTCCGGACAAAACCTCCTTTCAAAAGGAAAGGATCGAAATTAATGAAACAGTGTAACCGTTACCTTCGTACCGGACCCCACTCGACTTTCAATTTTCAATCGGCCACCATGGGCTTCAATAATTCGATGAGCAATGGGAAGCCCCAGTCCCACCCCTTTCTCTTTCGTCGTATAGTAATAATTGAAAATCTTCTCCATCTGCTCTGACGGAATTCCAGAACCCGAATCCGAGATTATTACTTCCACACCCTCTTTCAAGGATTTGGTTTCAATACGAAGGGTTCCTCCCTGCCTCATCGCCTGTATTCCATTCTTCATAATATTGATAAAGGCCTGTGTCAACCTTTCGGGGTCCATTTCGATAACAGGCAGTTCTGTGGAAATTTCTGTTTGAAGAGTGATCCCCAGAGAGGAAACCTCTTCCTGAAAGAGGGTGATCAGATTTTTCAGAAGATCTTGGAGGGAAGATTTCCTCAGATGGAGTTGAAATGGTCTGGCGAGGGTCAGAAATTGTTCGATGATTTCATTGACCCTTCTGATTTCTTTAAGGATCAACTCCATAAAAGAGATATATTCTTCCTTTTGGGACTCATTTTGAGGGAGAAATTCTCTCTCGAGCCGCTGAAGACCCATCCCTATGGCATTGAGAGGATTTCGAATCTCATGGGCGACGCCTGCAGCTAAGTGGCCGAGTGACGACAGTCTCTCCACCAATTGAATCCGGTCCTCCATGTCTTTTATTTTTCTGAGGTGGCGGTTCTGATTCACCCCTATGAGAGTGATTGCTGAAATTCCCAAGATGAGGAAAAAGAAAACCGAGAGGGCGACATTCTTTTTGATTTGGCTGAGCACAGGGTGGATTTCCTTCGGGGAGTATCCAATTTGGATCAGTCCCATGGTTTTTCCCTTCAGAGAGAAAGATTTTACCACCTCAAAGATTTCCTCTCCTTGGGTGGGCCGATAGCGGCGAGAGAGAACCCGGTTGCCTTGTAGAGAACTTTTTAAAAACCGGTCTTCTTCTTTCCTCCCAATCAAGGTTGGGTCAGTATGGGCAATGGTGTTAAGAGAAGCATCCTGAACAGAGACATAGAGGATACCCTCTCTGAGACCGATATCGGAGATCGACCTTTGAATGGCAAATTGCCGGAGAAGCCTTTTCATCTGCTCCCCATTGAGGTAAAAAGCGATGATTTCTGGATTCGTTCTCCTCCGGACAGCCATTGAGAACAAGTGGCCTTCGGAAAGGGGTTTGCCAAGAAGATCGATGGCCACGGGTTGTTTCTTCTCGATCAACTCATGAAGAAGAAGTCTTTTTTCGGGAGAAGAAAATGGAGAAGGCCACCCCCGGAGGGAGTTTCCTTTGGAGTCATAGATCTCGATTGAAGTGATGCGGTATTGGTCGATGAGGTCTCGAAGATCAGAGGGGTTTAGAGGTTTTCCTCTGTCGATTTGATCCACTCTATGGATGGCCTCCAGAAGATATTCAGCAACGGAATCCTCTAGGCCGAAAAAGAGCCCTGAGACAGAGGCGTTGAGAGAATACTTCCCGGGTTCACTTTCCATCCATTCCAGAATAGTGAAGGCTTCTTGAATATTTTTCTCGAAATGCTGAATCAGAACGGTCGCTTCTCTTTCCAACAAGAGATAAAATCCATTTTTGGTGCGATTGATCTCCAAAAGCCCGTTGATGATGAGGATGATAAGAATGATCCCGGAGAAGATTCCCAGATAGATGGGTGAAAAATTTCTTTTTAACTTATCCTCATGATTGGACAAACTTACGTCCACCCTTATTCCTCTCGGCCCTTCTCCTGTAAGGGTAAGTTTTACTTTGGATGCATCGCGCCCATTCCATGCATCCTGTGTCGAAAAGAGGGAAATTCCTGCTCTGGACACCAATTCTTTAATTGTTCCGGAGTGAGGAGATTTCTCACCTTGATCAGATATTCAACGGACCTCTCTTCTTGCTTAGATTTGAGTTCGTTGATTTCCGAATTCTTAGAACGGATGGATTCCATTTTCATGGTCGGACTGATAAGAAGTTCACGGAGTTCCAAACGTCTTGTAAAAAGCTGTGCCCAGAGGAGTTGGGCTTCTCGAAAGTAGGCCTGTTGAATCAGCTCAAGATTTTTCCTCTGCTCCTGGGAAAGATCAAGGTCGGACGCCCTCCAGCAGAGATGTTCTCCTCTCCACTTTTTCATTCCCATCCCCGGAGGTTGCGAAAAAGAGGGAGAAGCTGCGGAGATCAAGAGAAAACAGAAAATGAGTATTCGTATTTTTGATTTCATATTTTTCACCCGCAGTTGAACCCAAAGCATCAAGGCCCTACGCTTGTTCCAATTCATTTTAAAACATATCGAAATGGTATTGAAATGTCAAAATTAAAAAGGGGAAGGATACCACCTTCCCCTTTTGTTCGACTCCTATTCAGAGCCCGCAATTAGTAGCATCCTTCGCCAGGGCCCATCCCACCTCGGCCCATTCCGGGACCATGACCCATCATGTGACCACCACCGAAACCGCGACCCATTCCCCACCCGGGCTTCGAGTTCTGGATCTGTTCAGGTGTGAGGGATTTTCGAGCCTCCAACCGCATTTGAACCGCTTTATCCTTGATCTGGGTTTGAAGATCTCTCAACTCTTTTTCCTTGTCCAGAATGGTCTTAGAATCAGCCTTGGGATTCGTCCAAAGAGATTGGAGTTCAAGCCTTTTGGTAAGCATGGTTCCCCTTAACTGGGCTGTCTCATCATTAAACTTCTGGCGCAGTTCCTGAAACTTTGTCTGCTGCTCGGGAGTTAAGGAAGACCATTTTTCCTGTCCCCAACCCGGTCTATGTCCGGGTCCAGGACCGGACCCCGGCCCCTGAGCAAAAGCATAGGCCACACCTAAAACCATGAGTGCCACTAATCCTAATACAACGATTGTCTTCTTCATCTTCTTCACCTCCTTTTTTTATTGAATCATTGATTTACTTAACAGCAAGGACTGTGCCAACCTATTTTTTAAGAATCAGATGATATTCTTTATTGTTTTTGGAATGATGATTCATTAAAATTATCAAAAGGTTTATCCTCTTTTGACACTTGAACAAATTTATATTTTATAATAATTTATTTTTAAAGACTCAGCTTCGAACAGGAAAGACTTGTCGATATCCATTAAGGGAGGTAATGCCCATCTTCGATATTATGGATTAAAGGCTGTAGATTCATGCCAAAGACCGATAGAGATTCAATAAGTTACAAAGACTTGTTCTGGCTACGGGGATTTTAATTTTAAATAATAAGCAGTTCGACAATCTTGGCGATTGATTCGACAAGAATTTCCTTTTTTGAGGTTGTTATTTTTCATAATACAGAAAATCTTGTTTCATCAGATGGAAAAGGAATCATGAAATTTCCTCTTGAAGAATAAGAAGATCATAAGTTAGAAAAAAAATGATGGAAACAAGAATAAAGGGGCCACGATAATGGCGGAGAATGTGAAGAGAGCCTTGGAATACAAAGCAAAACATAAATGTCTTGTTTGCGAGACGAAGGACGAAACCAAGATTGCTAATCAAGAGTTATTAGAGTTAAAATGTGACGTCCTGGTTCCTGCTGCGATAGGAAATCAGATCATAGAGAAAAATGCTCTTCGAATCAAAGCGAAGATTATCGCAGGAGAAGCAAACGGGGCGACCACCCCAGACCGTTCCCTAATATTGGAGGAAGTTCGTGGTAGACCGGATACTCATCGTTGATGACGAGAAGATGATCTCTTCCCTTATAGCTCAAAGGCTTGCCAAAGAGGGGTATTCCTGCATGATGGCCAATAACGGGAGAGAGGCCCTTGGTTATTTTTGCGATTATCATTTCTCACTGATCATTTCAGATTTCCGGATGACCGAAATGAGTGGCCTCGAACTTCTAAGGAAAGTTAAAGAAGTTCGACCGAATATGATGTTCATCATCATGACAGGATATCCAGAGATCGATATAGTAGTGGAGGCCATCCATCTTGGGGCGACGGACTTTATCATTAAGCCAATCGATTTGGAACTGCTCATATTCAGTGTCAAGAAGGCCCTCGATAAGAAGAGCATGCAGGAAGAGATTGAGGCACATCAAAAAAACCTGGAGAAATTGGTGGATGAGAAGACAGGGGAACTTAGAG
>Ga0256868_10001976_pt1 | contig 10862 bp, 7 predicted proteins | sample RVTome_13_FD_187341 | JGI IMG/M metagenome (GOLD analysis project Ga0256868, IMG submission 187341) | Soil microbial communities from uranium-contaminated site in the Upper Colorado River Basin, Wyoming, United States - RVT92D227 HiSeq ... | reverse complement strand
CCGACCAGAAGTCCTGGTGGCCGACCATTGGGGCAGGGTTGTAGAAGGTTCGGTCGGCACCGGCCGAAAGCGATAGCGTCGGCAGACCCTCGGAGCGCACCGCCCGGACGTGCGCGTCCGCCTTTTCCACCAGCGCCCGCGCAGCGGCGAGGTCGGGCCGGCGCGCCCGCGCGGTGGTGATCAGCTGCTCCACCGCGTCGGTTCCCCGTTCGAGCGGCACCTCGGCGGGGAGCGTCCCGACATCGTAGGGTGTGTTTGCGGGTAGGCCCATGGCGGTGGCAAGCTCGCCGCGCAGCGCGAGCACCTGTCCCTCGAAGGTCTGGGAGGAAAACTGTGCCTGCGAGCGCGCTGTCTTCGCCTGCAGCACGTCGGCAATCGTACCCACGCCGGCGTCGTGGCGTTTGGTTGCGGCGTCCAGTGCTGCCTCAGTCGTTTTGACGTTCGCGCGAGCCGCCTCCAGCTGCGCTTTTGCGTTGACGTACTGCACGTACGTCGTCTCCACGCCGAGGATCACGTTTTGGATGGTTGCGTTGTGGCTCCAATCGGCGGCGATGAGGCCGAAACGGGCATCATCGGCGTTGGCAGACCTCCCGCCCATGTCGAGGAGCAGGTAGTTGACCGCAACCGAGGGCCCGTAGATGTCCCCGGTGGCAGTGACGTTGGGATCCTGTGAAAGCTGGTTGGACCGCGCCCCGGTGACGGCGACGTCCACGCTCGGGTAGTAGGGTGCACGCTTGCTTCCGAGTTCGGCCGCCGCCGAGCGGGCCGCCAGGTAGGAGGCCCGTGTCACGGGGTTGTTCTGCAGCGCGACGTCCACGACTTGAGCCAGCGTGATCGTCACCCCCGGCTTGAGAAGATCCGCAGGGATCGTCGGTGCGGCGGCGCCCTCGGGTGCCAGCGGGGCCGGGAGGTCGACGGGAAGGTTTGGGCGTTCGGGCACGGGCGGCGTTTTCCAGGCAGCTGAGGCGCCACCGCTGAACACCAACAGTGTGACCGCGGCGGCAAACAGAGCTTCACGCCACATCCTCCCTGTGCGGAAAGATCTGGGTCGGTGGTCTGGCATCGGTCTCTCTCCTCGCAAAAACTGGGCGTTCTCCCACCCCAGAGCGTTGTCTACGCCAGTGGCACGGCAGCGGTTTCTCATCTCGCGCCCCTCGCACTGGCCCGCACGCCCGCGGCGGAGAAGCGCACGATCTGGTCCACCATCTCGGGGAGCGGAGGCAGCTCTGCGCCCCAGCCGGCGGCCAGCTCGCCGCGCTGCAGGCGGTGTGCGACCTGGAGGAGCTGGCCCACGATCGAGATCACGCAGAGCCGGGCGGGGCCGGGGCCAAGCCCCGGCGTCGCGGCGACAATCGCGTCCGCCAACACCTCCTGGATCGGGCCGACGACCTCGGCCAGGAAGAGCTCGCGCGGCAGCTGTGGGTCGAGCATCTCGCGGGAGATCAGCTCAATGAGCAGCCGCCCGCTCCCCCTGTCCACGAGCGGCTGGAGGAACGCGGTGGCAAAGGCCTGGAGAACCGCCTCGAGCGACCCGCCCTCGGCGCGTGACTGCCGGATGCTGGCGATGCGCTGCTCTCGCATCGCCGCCATGCGGCGGCGGAACACCTCGTTGTAGAGGTTGTGCTTCCCCCCGAAGTGGTAGTTGACCGCGGCGATGTTGCTGGCCGCCGCGGCGGTGATGTCACGCACCGAGGTGGCGGCAAAGCCGTTCTCGGCGAACAGCCGCTCGGCGGCATCGAGCAGCCGCTCGCGGGTCTGCGCGCCCAGTTCGCTCTGGGAGAGGTGGTGTTGTTGAACGGTTGAGGCGATCACGTCTCGGACCCCCCGCAGCCGACGAACGTATCAAACAGACGTATGAGATGTCAATCGCACCATGGGGCCATTCGCGGTTACAGCGCAAATTCTTGGTAATATGTGAGATTCAATTTTTCTCAAACGATCGTTTTAGATGTGAGCCTGGCTCAGGGAATCAGGCGATCTCGAGGCGGCGAAAGAGGAGCGACGGGGTGGTCACCGCGCTTGCGAGGGAGAAGCTCTCAGCGTCGCCGCCGGTGGCGGCGAGGGCGCCCAGGAGGCGGCGGAACGAGCCGCGCAGGTCCACCAGCGGGTGAGTGGCCGCGGGCTTGCCGTGCCTCACCGCCACCGCAGCCGCGCGCAGCGCGAAGCGTCCGCTGGCCAGGTCCACCCGGACAGCGCCGGCGGGCAGCGCGAGGTAGAAGCCGCTCTCGAGGAGCGCCAGCAGATCGGGCTGGGGCAGCGCCGTTTCGGAGAACACGACCAGGTTGGCGGGGCCCGGGAGCGGCGGGTGCCGGTAGGAGGGCCGCACCGCGCCCCCGGGTTGCTCCCCGGTGCGCTGCGCGCGCTCCCAGGTTGCCAAGCGCTCGCGCAGGTGCCCTCCGGCCACCAGCACGATCCGCCGCGCTGGCAAGCCCTCGCCGTCCCACGGCAGCGGCAGCAGGCCGGCCGGGCCGGGCCGCTCATCCACCAGGTTCCAGGACCTCGAGACTCGGGTGTGGGCCAGCGCGCCATCGTCCTTTGTCTCGCGGGCGAGGTGCTGCGCCAGGGCGACCAGCAGGGGCGCAGCCACCGCAGGCGCGAGCAGCACGTCGGCAAGCTGGCGGTCCGGGGCACCCCCGCGGGTTGCGAGGAGAGCGGCCTCGATCGCCCGGCGCGCCAGCGCCTCCGGCTCGAGGTCGGCAAGCGCCGGCGCGGCGAAGTGGAGGTGGCGCCACGGACCGGCGGGCGGGGCCAGGAGCAGCTCGACCACCGCACCTCCGGCGGCCGCCCTCGCCAGGAACCCCTCCCCGGTCGCGAGCGCCGCACTGGAGGTTCCGCCAAGGAGGCGAACCTGCACCAGGGTGACCCCCGAGCTGGCGTCTTGGAGTGCCGAAGCGAGCGCATGGGCGAACGCCTCCTGCTGGGCGGGTTCGGTCGGCGGGTGGGCCAGCGCGCTGCCGCTGGTGCCCAGGACCTCTCGGGGCGGGAGGGGGTCGGGCGAGGGCAACATGGCGTCGAAGGCGGCCAGCGCCGCCTGACGTCCCGCCCGGGCGCCTCCCCCCGCGGCGGCGGCAAACCCGGCGCGGCCACTGGCGCTCACACGGCACGCCACCCCCAGCTCGTGGCTCTCCCGGCGCTCCAGCCCCCCATCCTGGTCGAGGACGAGGTGGGCGTGTTCACCCAGGCGGGCGAACACCTCGAAGCGAACGCCACTGCGGGCGAGCTCCTCGGAGGCGGAATGGAGCGCGGGCAGCAGGGGATCGGTGTCGGCCCTCACCGCACCTCCAGGCCAGAGAGCAGGAGCCAGGGGGCTACCGCGCCGGTGGGAACGATCTCACCGTCCTTGGCGCACCAGCCGGGCTCTGCGGCAGGAAGGGTGGGCTCGGCGGCGGCGAGCAGCCCGGAGCATACGGCCGCCAGGGAACCCACCAGCGTGAACGGCGCGAGGGTACGGTGACGTTCGCCGCGGCGCAGGGCGAACGCCGTGCGCACGTGCAGCAGGATCGAGCCCGAGGCAGGCTCCAGGGTGCCCGAGGTCAGGGTCGCGACCTCGATCGCTGCCTCGTGGCGCGGAGGGTGCGGGAGTGGGTCAGCGGCGCGCGCCACCAGGTTCGACATGCGCGGGCGGGGGCGTGCGTGGACACTGGCGCGCCGGGCGTTGCCGGTCGGCACGCCGAGGGCAGCGGCGCTCTCGCGGTCGGCTAGGGCGCCCACCAGGACCCCATCGGCAAGCAGCACCCGCGGCCGAGCCGGCTCGCCCTCGTCGTCGTCGGAGAAGGCGCCGGGCAGCTCCGTCCGGGTGGGGTCGTCGCTCACCGAGAGCGGCAGCCGCATCAGGCGCTCTCCCTGCATGCCGGTCCAGGGGGACGCACCACGCAGCAGCAGGTCGCCCTCAAGCGGGTGTCCGATCAACTCATGCAGGAGAACGGCCGCGGCAGCGGGTGCGAGCAGGACGCGGGCCTTCCCGACCCGGGCGTTTGCATGCTGCTCGGGCGCCGTGCCGTCCGGTTCGGTGTCGGGGGACGGGGGCCAAGCGGTAAGGGCGCGGTGGCCGTCGGCATGTGTGACCTCGGCGAGGTCGGGACGCACGAGGACGACCGCGCGGCGGTCGGCCAGGACGGCCGCCCAGCGCCAGCTCCAGTGCACGCTGGCCCACCCGGCGGGGGGGCTGGGCAGTACCTCCTCGAGCCGGGGCGGATCGGGGAACGCCGGCCCCGAGAACTGCGGCAGGGCGCGGGTCGTGATCCCGAGAAGGCGGGCGAGCACGGGGCGGTCGAGGCCGTCCCCCGAGACTAGGGTACTGTCCCGGCGCACCGCGGCGCCCTCGCGCAGCAACCCCTCCCGCGAGCCAACGCGTCCCTCCTCGAGGCGCCAGCACACCTCGGCGCGGCGCTCGAGGAACACGTCCACGAGGCGCGCGGCGCGGGTACGCACAACCGCCGCCGCGAGCTCGGAAAGACCGGATCCGTCGTCCCGTTCCATTATGCCGTCGTGATAGCATAATTCGCTTTCCGGCACGGCCGGACAACCCGGGGGGAGCCACCGTGAGCGAGGACATCCGCAGGCGCCTTGCAGAGTTGGAGTCAGCGAGCCTGGAGGGGGGCGGCAAGGAGCGGATAGACAGGCAGCACAAGGCCGGCAAGCTCACTGCCCGCGAACGTCTCGACCTTTTCCTCGACCCCGGCTCGTTCGAGGAGGTTGACCGCCTTATGATGCACCGCAGCCACGACTTCGGGATGGAGAAGCAGCGCGTCCCGGGAGACGGTGTGCTCACCGGGTTCGGCCGCATTGAGGGTCGCGGGGTCGCGGTGTTCGCGCAGGACTTCACGGTCTTCGGCGGCTCGCTGTCCGAGGCGCACGCCGAGAAGGTCTGCAAGATCATGGACCTCGCCCTCAAGTTCGGGGTTCCGATCGTCGGGCTGAACGACTCGGGAGGCGCCCGCATCCAGGAGGGGGTGGTCTCCCTCGGCGGCTACGCCGACATCTTCCTCCGCAACACGATCGCGTCGGGGGTGGTCCCGCAGATCTCGGCGATCCTGGGTCCGTGCGCGGGAGGCGCCGTCTACTCCCCCGCGATCACCGACTTCGTGTTCATGACCAAGGCGACGAGCTACATGTTCGTCACCGGCCCGGAGGTGATCAAGACCGTCACCCACGAGGACGTAACCATGGAACGGCTCGGCGGGGCGTCCACCCACAGCCAGATCTCCGGGGTCGCCCACTTCGCCTGCGAGGACGACGCCGATGCCCTTGGCGGCATCCGGCGGCTGCTGGGGTTCCTGCCCCTGAACAACGCCGCGGATCCCCCGGTGCGCGGCACCGCCGACCCTCCCGACCGCGAGGATGAGGCCCTCGACCGGCTGATCCCCGAGGACTCCAATAGGCCTTACGACATCAAGGAGCTGGTGCGCGCGGTGGGGGATGACGGGGATTTCCTCGAGGTGCACGCGCACTTCGCCCGCAACATCGTTGTCGGTTTCGTGCGCCTCGCGGGCCGGCCGGTTGGGGTGGTGGCGAACCAGCCGGCGCACCTGGCCGGCGTTCTGGACATCAACGCCTCGGTGAAGGGGGCGCGCTTCGTGCGCTTCTGCGACGCGTTCAACGTGCCGCTCCTCATCCTCGAGGATGTGCCCGGTTTCCTGCCGGGGGTCGAGCAAGAGCACGGCGGGATTATCAAGCACGGCGCCAAACTGCTGTACGCGCTGGCGGAGGCCACCGTTCCCAAGATCACGGTGATCACCCGCAAGGCCTACGGCGGCGCCTACTGCGTGATGGGCTCCAAACACATCCGCACCGACTTCAACTTCGCCTACCCCACGGCGGAGATCGCGGTGATGGGCCCGCAGGGGGCGGTGAACATTCTCTACAAACGCGAGATTGAGACAGCCGCAGAACCCGAGAAGCGACGGGCCGAGCTGGTGCGGGAGTACACCTCCAAGTTCGCCAACCCCCTGGTCGCCGCCGAGCGCGGGTTCGTGGACGCGGTCATAAGGCCGCGGACGACGCGGCGGCGTGTGATCACCGCGCTGCAGCTCTCGGTCAACAAGCGCGACTGGATGCCTTCAAAGAAGCACGGAAACATTCCGCTATGAGAAGAGCGTCGACGGGGTGGCGGACGGGGCGTTGAGGATCCTGGTCGCCAACCGGGGGGAGATCGCGGTCCGCCTGGTCCGCGCCTGCCGCGAGCTCGGGCACGAGAGCGTGGCGGTCTACTCGGACATCGACCGCACCCAGCCTCACGTGCTGGCCGCCGACCTCGCGGTGCGAATCGGCCCGGCTCCGGCCCGAGAGTCGTACCTGGAGCAGGGCGCAATCATCGAGGCGGCGCACTCCACCGGCGCGGGCGCCGTCCACCCCGGCTACGGGTTCCTCGCCGAGAACCCGGGATTCGCGCGCCTGGTCGAGTCCTCCGGGCTGGTGTGGATCGGGCCGCCCCCGGACGTGATCGAGCTGCTGGGCTCCAAGACCGCGGCGCGGGAGGTTGCGCGCAGCGTCAGAGTCCCGGTGGTGCCGGGTAGCGAACCGCTTCCGGGCGCCGGAGCGGCCCGGGCGTTCGCCGAGACGGTTGGCTACCCGATCCTCCTGAAGGCTGTCGGGGGTGGCGGCGGCAAGGGGATGCGCATCGTGCGGCGCGCGGCCGAGGTGGAGGAGGCATTCGCACGCGCCGCCTCCGAGGGCAAAGCGTTCTTCGCCGACGAGCGGGTCTATGCTGAGAAGCTGATCGAGAAGCCGCGCCACGTGGAGGTGCAGATCCTCGGTGACCGCCACGGCACGATCGTGCACCTCGGGGAGCGCGAGTGCTCGCTCCAGCGCCGCCACCAGAAGGTGTTCGAGGAGTGCCCCTCGGTCGCGGTGGACGCGACCCTGCGCGCGCGCCTGGGCGAGGCGGCCCTGGCGGTTGCTCGCGCGGTGGGGTACAGGTCGGCGGGGACGGTGGAGTTCTTGCTCGCCCCCTCCGGTGAGTTCTTCTTCCTCGAGGTCAACACCCGGTTGCAGGTGGAGCACCCGGTGACCGAGGCAGTTTACGGGGTGGATCTCGCGCAGCTGATGATCCGCGAGGCGCTCGGCGAGGCGCTTTCCCTGCGGCAGGAGGCACTCGTCCCCCGCGGCCATGCGCTGGAGTGCCGGGTGTACGCCGAGGACCCCCTCCGGGGGTTCGCCCCCTCACCGGGGACCATCTCCAGCCTCGAGCGGCCCCACGGTCCGGGGGTGCGGGTGGACACCGGCGTGCGCGAGGGCTCGGTGGTGCCCCTCGACTACGACCCGATCCTGGCCAAGCTGGTGGTGTGGGCGGAGGACCGCCCGAGGGCGCTTGCCCGGCTTCGCCGCGCCCTCACCGAGTACCACATCGCGGGGATCGCGACCACCCTGCCGTTGTTCCGCCTGCTGCTGGACGTGCCCGAGTTCCAAACGGGCGAGCTGCACACCGGGCTACTTGACGAACTGCTGGCGGAGGGACCGGTTCAGGCTCTGGAGGCCGCGGTGGACCCGGCCGTGGAGGAGGCGGCGATCGTGGTGGCTGCGTGCCTCGCCGCCGAGGAGGCCGAGCACCTGCCTCACGACGCCTTCGACGTCGCCGAGCGGGAGGGGCGCGGGTGGCGACTGGCGGGGCGGACCCTCGCGCAGGGAAGAGAGCCCACGTGATGCGCTGGTGGGTGCTGCGCGACGGGCGCCAAGTGGAGGTCACGGCCCGGCGGTTCGAGAACGCGTGGGAGATCACCCTCGACGGCTCGCCGCAGCGGGTGGAGCTGCTCTCCATCCACCCCGGGCTCTCGGCGTTGTGCTTCCCGGACGGCCGCAACTACGGAGTGGCGAGCCAGCGCCTTGCGCGCGACCGATGGAGGGTCTCGCTCGCCCAGCGCACCTTCGAGGTACACCTCCACGACCCGCTCGAGCGTGTGGTGGCGCCGGCGGCCGCGGCGCATGCCGGCCCCCACGAGGTGCGGGCACCGATCCCGGGGCGGGTCGTGAGCGTGGCGGTCGCGGAGGGCGACGAGGTGCAGGCCGGGCAGGCGCTGCTCGTCCTCGAGGCGATGAAGATGGAGAATCAGCTCTGCGCGGAGGGTGCGGGGAAGGTGGAGCGCGTGCTGGTCGCGCCGGGCGCCACGGTGGAGGGAGGCCAGGTCTTGGTGGTCGTGCAGTGAGAAAGACCTGAGCCGCCGTATCAGAATCTGGTCAGCGCTTCGCCCGCGTAACCGGTGAGCTCGAGGTATCCCTCGCCGGTGGCCGTCCCGGTGACGGCCACGGGTCCTTCCCAGTACACCGTTCCGGTGGACGCGCGAGCGTCGAGCTCCGCGTCGGGGACCTCGGGGCGCACCTCAAGATCGAGGCCGGCCAACGAAACCCGGACCCGCAGGCGGGCCGGGTAGCGCGCCCCGGTGCGCGGGCTCGTCCACCAGGCGAGCGGCTCGAGGGTGAACTCCCCGACGACGAGGTGACGGGTGGTGCCGTCGGGCGCAACCAGCGTGCCGGCCGACTCCGGCGCGGCGCCGCCCGTCGCGTCGCGCAGGCGGTAGAGCATCAGCTCGCGCCCGTCGGCGAGGCGGAGCCCGAGCCAGTCCCACCCCATCATGCCGCCGCCGAGCTGGCTCGAGCCCCACTCGTGGTCGAACCACGCCTCCCCCTGCACGGCACGCTCGCGCCCGTCGAAGCTGAGGCGGCCGCGAGCCGCCAGTCGCGTGAAGCTCACGTACGCCGACGCGTTGCCCGGCTCGGGGCCTTTGCGCGAGACCCCTCCCTCGCCATGCAGCACCAGGGGTTTGGCGGGCTGCAGCTCGAGGTTGAGCGTGAGGCCACTGTCGCGGTCGTCGGCGACGAGCGCAATGACCCCGCTCGGGAGGCGTCGCATCTCCCAGTCGTCGAGGAAGACATCCAGGTCGTTCTCGGACGCGCCCGCCAACCCTGCGGCGACGCGGCGCACCCTCTCGGCGAAGCGCATCGTCTTATGCCCGACCTCGGCCACCGCCAGGTGACCGGCCAGCACCTGGCGAGCCCGCAGCGCCGAGGAGCCCGAGACTGGTGGCGACGGATCGAGCCCCTGGCGGAAGATCGTCAGCTGGAAGCCGTAGCGGCGGCCGCCGGGTTCGGCCAGCTGACCGGTCACGTACCACCACTCCGTGCGGAACGAGGGGTGAGAGCCGTGATAGCTGGGGAAGGAGAGCGCCAGTGGTGCAACGATCTGTGCCCATTCCCCGGCGGCTGCCGGGGTCGCGAGCACGAGCGCGATCGCCGCGAGGCGGTTACCCCTCCTCACGCAGGTCCTCGCTCGGATGCATGCGGACGGCTGCAAGCGCCGGCGCCAGCCCGGCCACGAAACAGGCAACGGTCACGAGGAGCGCGGTGGCGGCAAGCGCCGACCAGGGGGGCAGGAAGCGCAGCGTCCACCCGAACGACTGCAGGTTGACCACCTTCACGAGGACCAGGCCGATTGCGAGGCCGATCGCCAGGCCACCGACGGCTCCGGTCAGGCCGAGCAGCGCGGCCTGAGCCGCCACCACGGCAGCAACCTGGGCGCGCGAGCCGCCCACGGCGCGCAGCAGCGCGAGGTCGCGGCGGCGCTCACCCAGGAGTGCGAACAGCACCGTCAGGACCGCGAGCACCGCCACCGCGACGGCCACCGCCTGGAGCGCGCGGGTGATCGCGAACGTGCGGTCGAAGATGCGCACGACCTCGTCCCGCAGCTCCTTGTTGAGGAGCGCTTCCACCAGGAATCGGCCGCCCAGCGCCGAGAGCAGCGTATCGCGAGCGGTGGCGGGGTCGGCCCCCGGGGGCAGGAACAGCGCCAGCTCTGACGGCCCGTCGTCGGGGTAGATGCGGAGGAAGTCGTTGCGGTCGATGACCACCATCCCCTGCTGGTGGGAGTAGTCGAAGAATACCGCCTCGACCGCGCGCACCAGTTCGCCGCCCGGCACCCGCAGGCGGATCGTGTCTCCCTCCTTCACGCGGAACCGGTTCGCGAACGGCTCGTTGATCACCGCGGCGTGGTGGCGGAGAGCCGCGGCGAACACGTCGCGCGAGTCGCGTCCGTCGCGGAACGAGACGCCCCCTCGTCGGGCCACGACCGCGAACGCCCCGGCCCCCAACGTCACCGGCTGCCCCCGCATGGTTGCCTCGGCGGTGTGGAAGGGGTCGATGACCTGGATACCGAACAGGCGCTCGGCGGTGCGTACCACCTCCGGGTCGAGCCTCCCCACCTGCACGCCGGTGGTGGCGGTCAATGGCCTCACCCACACGTCGGCGCGCATCCCCTGGTCGGCCCAGTCCACCACGGTGGCGCGGAACGAGTGCACCATCGTGCCGATCGCCACCGCAAGCGCGACCGCCACCCCCACCGCGCCCGCTGCCCAGCTCGCGCGGCGTCGTCCCGCGGCGAGCGCCGCCACCGCCAGGCGCAGCGGGGTGCCCGCGCCACCGCCCCCCTGCGGCCCCGCCGTCCTGCGGGCCAGGGCGTCCAGCACCGGAGAGGCCGACACGAGCAGCGCGCCGAGCAGTGCCATGCTTGCGAGGAGCGCGGCCACCGGGAGGTCGTGCCACGCCGGCGCCCGGGCGAGAGTCGCCGCGAGGGCGAGCAAACCGATTGCGAGCAACGCGGCGCGCCGCCGCGAGGGCCGGCGCAGGAAGGCCGGGCGCTCGCTGGTCAGCCCCTGCACCGGCGGGGTCCCGATCGCCTCCACGAGGGGGAGTGCGGCAGCCGCGAGCGAGATCAGGACCGCGACCAGCAGGCCCACGATCGCCAGCGATGGTGAGAGCTGGATGGCGGTCGCTGGCACGCCTCGAACGGCAGCCGCGACAGTGGAACGCACGCTGGCAAGGGCGGCGCGGGCGCCGAAGAGTCCCCCCGCCACCCCGAGGGCGCCGCCGAGAAC
>Ga0256868_10001974_pt1 | contig 10865 bp, 11 predicted proteins | sample RVTome_13_FD_187341 | JGI IMG/M metagenome (GOLD analysis project Ga0256868, IMG submission 187341) | Soil microbial communities from uranium-contaminated site in the Upper Colorado River Basin, Wyoming, United States - RVT92D227 HiSeq ... | reverse complement strand
TGATTTTGGATATCCCCAATTGCTCCAACAATCGCTATTTGCGAAAGATCGGAATTTAATTCATTCAATTTTTTAGCAAAAAAATAACATAAACCTGCTGCAGAAATTTCGTTGCTTCCATTTACATCGTAAAAATAAGAATTTACGTGCCAAGGTCTCGTTTTATTATGTACTTCTTTAATTAAATCAATTTCGTCTTTATTTGAGATATTTTGTGGTAAGTGATGGTCTAATATAATAAACGGATAAGAATTGTTTTTAACATGTAATTTATTTTGAAGTTCAAGATATTGACCGCTTCCAAAATCTGAAAAAATAATAAAATTTTCATAAGTACTTGCTTTTTTTGCTATTTTTACTATTTCTTCTTTTTCTAATTGTTTAAGAACGGTAATTTGAAACGGCAAATTTTCTCTATAAAGTGCTTTACCTAAAATAGCGCCGGAAGTTATCCCGTCTGAGTCAATATGCGTAAAGATTTGAATTGGAGATTTCAATTCCTTAACGTGTTCAAGAAAGAACTTTTTTGTATTCTCTAAATCAGAATTTAACTTTTCTAAATTTTGGATAATTTTATTCATTTTTAAAAATAATGCATTTAATCCTTTATTTTTTGATTAATAATTATTTATGTATATTAAAAATTAAAAATCACGATTATTTTTTAAATCTCTTTTTAGTAAATAAGTTAAAAAAAGCAGAAACAACTCGAATTAATTCTATACAAAATTTTATTACAATAATGTTATTATTATATTAATATCCGATGAATTTAAATAGAAATTAAAGGATTTTAAGATTTAAAAACAAGAGCACCGAAATAATCAAATGAAAATTAATGTTAATGTTGACTTAACGAAGGTTTTTAATTATTTAAAGCTTGTTTCGTACATTATAAAGAACGACTACTTAAATTTCCAAGATAAAAACAGTAAAAAATACAATAAGCTTCAAATATTAGGTCAAACCCTTGATTATTTTTTAAAGAAGCACGAAAATATTCAATCGTTAATTAAACCTCGAATTGAAAAGATGTTTAACGTTAAATTTAAAAATCCAAATTTAATTACCATTACATTATTTACTCCAAGTACTAAAAATACATTTATCGCTTTAGGTAGTTACATACAAGATATTCATCCTGACTTATATAAGGAAGATATATTTGAATTCATGGCTTCATTCGGAGATGTTGCTCAGGGATTGGCGACACTTGGCGATTCTGCTTTAAAATTATCGATTACTCACATATTATGGGACGACGGAATTATAGACAAAGGAAAAATCACTAAAGCAAAAGAAAAAATTGAACAGAATTCGAATCTAGCTAAATATTGCGATAGATTAAATTTATTCAATCACATGATTTATGTTAAATCAAAATATTTTGACCCAAAACCTAAGACGATTGATCATATTAAAGGTACTCTTGTTGAATCTGTACTTGGGATATATTATTTAGAGAAAGGTCTGCCTAGTGTTCTTGACTTAATCAAAAGTTTAGAAGCGCAACAAAAAGAGTTTGATCAAGAAGAAATAAAGCCTGACGAAAAAGTGCAAACAGAAAATTAAATATTGCTTCTTTAACGATTTATATAATTGAAATTTAGTAGTTTATTATTTCAATTAAAGTAAAAATTTAATAATATAACTATTTAATATTTGTAAATTTTTAGTAAATTATATCTAAATCTTTATGAAATTAAACAATTGTAGTGAAAAATATGAAAATAAACGATCTTTCTTTAAAATTAGTGAATAAATTAATTGAAAACAAAGATACTTACGGTATCAATGTAATTAAATTAAAAAGCGGCGCAACGGTTTTGGATTGTTCAAATGGATCGTGGATTGCTGGAAAGCTAGTTAGCGAGATTTGTATGGGTGGATTAGGATCTGTTGAATTTTGTGCGTATAATTTAGACGAATATTATCTTCCTGCAGTCAATGTTTATACTTCTGAACCAATTATCTCTTGTATGGCATCTCAATTAGCTGGATGGAGCGTTAAATTAAAAAAAGATGTAGAAAAAGACGGAGAAATAAAATCAAAAGTTATATTTCAAGCTCTTGGATCTGGACCCGCTAGAGCGAAAGCAAAAGGTGAAAAGATATTTGAAGAATTAAATTTCAACGACGATTCAGACTGTGCCGTACTTATTTTTGAAACTCGTAAAATGCCTGACGAGGAAGTAGTAGCAATTATTTCAAATAAATGCAAAGTGGACTCAAAAAAAACTTACGCTATAGCTGCTCCAACTGCTTGTTTGGTTGGTTCAATTCAAGTTTCCGCTAGAATTGTTGAAACAGGAATTCATAAGCTTCACGAATTACATTTTCCTTTGAACGTTATAAAAAATGGATTTGGTACTTCCCCGATAGCACCTATAGCTAAAGATGATTTTGCTGCTATGGGTACAACAAACGATTCAATAATAGCTGCTGGTAGAACTTATTATAATGTTAACGTTGAAAAAGAAAAAGAAGATAAACTATTCGAATTGCTTAAAAAAGCTCCTGCAAACAGTTCTTCGAGTTATGGAAAACCATTTAACGACATATTTAAAGAAGTTAATTTCGACTTTTATAAAATCGATCCTGCGTTATTCGCTCCAGCTAGTATAACTGTAAATAACGTTCAAACGGGGAAAACAATAACAGTTGGAAAAATAAACCATCAACTGTTAAAAAAGTCTTACGGATTAACTTAGATTATTAAAAATATATACAAAAAATCCTTCTTTTTTATTTTTACTCCTAAAAATAGAATAATTACATATTAGTTAATTCAGTCTCGTATTTTAAAACTTCATCTAGAGATATGTCTGGGTCTATTTTTAATTCTATGTGAAGCCCTAAATAAGCACAAGCAATCCTTGCGGCTGCAGCTATCTCAGCTTTCTTTAAAGTTATGGAATAGCTGTCCTCGTGAAATTGAGATGACCTGTCTGATTTCATATTATATAAAAGAGACGCCATTTTATCAGCAACAATAAATTGTAATTGGTTTTTCACGATTAATCTAGTAATATTATTAACGTCAAAATAGTTAAGATTTTCGTATTTTGAACGCATGTAATTTTTTAGATTCTCCGCGTTTCTCTCGCACTCTATTTCAGTCCAATCGTGAATAGCTAATTTTCTTCTAAAGAAAATTAATTCCCAATTAATATCTATTTCTTTTAAGAATTCTAATATTTTATCGTCATCAGAGGTTTTTGATTCAATAATTAAATAAAGTTGAAGCCCATAATATTTATGCTCCTGTTGGAGAAAATACCCTCGCTGCTGCATTGACGCTAATACTTTTAACTTTATTGAATAAATATTATCTGAAACGCTTTTTTTCACGCAACTTAGATAAATAACATTACCTTCTTCGTTAATATATTCGCGATCTAAGAAACCTAATATGCTTTCGTTGTTTTCTCTGATAAAATCCATCAATCCGGTTAAAGTGGGATTAACATCAAATTTTCGTAAATCTACTTCGGTTATCGTGACATAGTCGCTTTTATTTCCTCCAACCGCTAACTTTATAGATTCTAAATTTAAATCGTTAAGATCTCCAAATACCTTCTTAATCGCTTCGTTTATAGGAAATATTATTTCTTCCAGTATTTTAGGATCTGCCAACGAACTCTCGTAAGGTTCAGGTTCACTTAAAATCTTATTTAGAATAGGCGCTTCGTTCGGCATAACTTCTACTTCGTAGTCTTTTGTTAAATCGTTTCTAATAATATAATACGAACGATCGCCTGGTTTATTATAAATTGATAATGAAGTATTTTCGTCTAAAACTGCTCTATATTTTTCAATAATTTTATCGTCAGATTTTGTTTGGCGTTTTTGCATTATTATTAATCATCTATTAATCTAAAAAATGTAGTCAGTTATTCTAATTAAAAAAATTTTTTCTTAAATTCTTATCTAGAATTTTTTATAAATATTTATTAATAGACATATAAGCTAATAAAAATTATAGATTTTGTTAACTAAATTTTTTTTAATTTCAATTTTAAACTTAAATCCACTAAAATTTTATATAAAAAATAGTTTTCTATAAAAATTTTGTAATAATATCGAAAAAAGAAGATTATTTTTCATTTTCCGCTGGAATATAATCGTCTTCTTTTTTAATATAACTTATTTTTGAACCAAAATTAGTTAAAACGGTATATTTATCTCCACTTACTTCCAATAATTCAATCGAGTAAGGTAATCTTCTTTTACTAATTATATCATCGATTATTTCTTTTTCTTTCTCTGCCATATTTTACGGTCTCTTTATAATTAAATGTTATAATATAAGAACAAAAAAAAAATTTTCGATTCTATCATTTTTAATAGTAAAAATTTTATAATTTTATTTTAAATTATCAATTTCTGATATCGATTCTATAACAATTTCGCACAATTTTTTTAAAAGTAAAGGATCTACTTTATCAGTCGTATCCTTCGAAGAATGTAAATATTTGTAAGAATCGTAATCTCCAAATTCTATACCCTGACATCCTCTTTTAGCAAGAAAATATCCATCAGTATGTACACCAAACAGTACTCGTCTTGTTTTTGTCTTTAAACCATACTTTTCGGACTGTTTTTTAAAAATATTGAGAATCTTTTTTTTATGCATAAATACTCCGAATTTAACAAAATCCAAATTTTTTCCTACAGAATCAAAATTTAACACTATTGTTTGTTTCTTATTTATGTTCCCTTTAATTATTTTATAGAAATTTCGAATACCTTGAGTACCACATTCTTCTGCTCCAGTCAAAACAAACCATAAATCAATATTTTTTAAACTTCGTTCCAGATTACAATTTGAATAATAATTAAGAAGTTCTAAAATGCAAACTATTCCAGAAGCATCGTCCAAAGCTCCATCGGAATCGTTATTTGTATTATTAAAAACAATTACCACACAAGAAAAGAAATTTAAAGCTAAAGGTAAGATTCCCAATATATAAAATAGAAGCGAATATTGAGCAAAAAACACGTTCTTTAATATTATTATAACAACCAGTAAAATAAACGAGATTGTCCATAATATGAAATTCTTAACTCTATTTACAATGTGAATTCTTTGGCCTTTTGAATCTAAATGTGCTATTAGAATAATACTTTTTTTACTATCAAGCAATTGACTTTCTATTTTGTTCGAATCAAACTTAGTGTAAATGTTTTGTGAATTAAATTTTTTTCCTAATCTTAAGGAATTGAATCTTTTTGACAATATTACAACGATAATTAAAATTATAATTAAAATTAATACAATTAAATCTTGAATGAATCCTTTAAAATTTATGAAATATAACATTATTATTGTAAAAATAATGGTAAATAATATTTTAGGATAAAGAATTGAGTAAAAATTAGAAAAATTAAATTCTTGTGAATTAACATTTATATTTAATTGTGATATTTTGTCCTTTGCTAGATTATAAGCTTTTTTCTCGTCTGCAGAACCAAAAATTCTCGGAAGTGAAAATAACTGTAAATTTTCTTGTATTCTTTTTTCGTCAATCATCTTGTAACGCAATTTTTAATGATTAATTAGGTTTTTGGAAAAAAGACGATAATTTAAACGAATAAATTCCTTTTTGATTGTTCTTAATTCGGATAAAAGCGAAAATATATTGTTAAAACATAATTCTTGAATAAAGAAAAAAAAGCAAATAATTAGAATAATCCTTAATTTTCAAAAAAAGATTAATAAATTAATCTGAAACAATCTTCTTTTAAATTAAAATACAAGCGAATTAGATAAAAAATATTTCTGGAAATTAAAAATCAAAAAAAAAATTGAACAAAAATATAATATTCTTAAATAAATTTTTTATCGATGCTTATTAAAATCTACTAAATTTTTTAATAAAAACGAGAATTTATATAAATGATTATCTAAATAAACATATCTTTATTTTATCAAATTTTGGGACATACTATATGGCAAAGCAGGTACTCGACATCGGATTTTTCAGCGTCATGTATTCTCAGTGTAACGGTACGGCTCATTCAGTACGCTTTCTAAGCGAGGCACTTGCTAAAACTGGTCATAATATCCATGTTTTTGCTCCAAAAATCCAAAACGGGTATATAACGCCTAAAAATCTATTTTTCCACGATCTTGGAGGCTTAAGATTACATGGAAAGACCGGCTTCGTATTAAGTGTCCCAATACATAAAATATTTTTTTGTCAGCACGATTACCTTGATATAGCGCATATTCACACGCACGAAGCAATTAGTACTATGGCTATTAATTGGGCAAAATATTTAGGAATTCCAATGATCGGAACGCATAATAGTCCGCTTCAATTTTACGCAAGACAATATGTTCCTATATTCGGTAGAGTATTAACAAAATCTGATGTATGTTGGAGTTACGAACGCCATGTTTTAGACAAATACGATTTGGTTCATGTGGCAACAAAATCGAAAAAAGAGTTGTTAAGAGAACAAAACTTTATGGAACCAATCGTCTATTTTACTAATGGAATCCACGATCTTTATTATCAAAAGTTAAAAGAAAACGGTATCAGAGAAAAATATGGAATTGCTGAAGACGCTAAATTATTGTTATACGCTTCGCGTATGTCACCTGAAAAACACATGGTAAGCGTTATAAAAAAATTTAAGCAAATTCATAAAGAAGTGCCACGATCACAGTTATTAATTGTTGGTAGTGGTGGACCATCTTGTAATCAAGTAAAAAAATTAGCGAAAAAAAGCGATGGTGTATGCGTTGGCGGTAGAGTTCCCTTCAACGACTTATTAAGGTTATTTAATACGGCTGATCTAACTTGTTTATGGTCGTGGATAGAAGCGGAAGGATTAGTTTTAATCGAAGCAATGGCACAGGGTACTCCGAGCGTGGGAGCAAACGGGTATGGAATTAGAGATGTTATAAGGCATGGAAAAACCGGTTATTTGGCAAACGATTTGGACGAATTCAAGGATTACGTAGTAAAATTACTAAAAGACGACGATCTTAGAGCAGAATTCGGAAGAAATGCAAAAAAAATCGCTGAAAATTATCGAGTTAGTAGAGTTGCTGATACTTGGATTAAACTTTACAAATTTGCGATTAATGAGTTATATCCTTTAAGATATCGCAGAAGACCAAGAAAAGAAAGAGTGAATATCGTAAAAGCCTTTCTTCCCCAAGTACCAGAAGTTTCTTTTTAAAAAAACTGATTAAAAAGGTTTAAAAGCAAAATATATTTACACTTCAAAAATATCTATTTTTATTTTATTATTCCATAGTTTTTAAGTAATAAAAGATATACTAAATTATTAAAAGGAATTAGTTTGAAATAAATTCGATAAACATGTCAGAACCGCTGAAGGATATAAAGGAGAATTCAGAAAAAGGGGAATCTGAAAGAAATAAGTTAAAGAGCGTTTTAACAGATAACAAGCCGGAATCAGAACCAGAAATTATTGAAAAAGATTTTGTTCCTCACTTTTTTCCAACTTTTAGAATTAGTCGCAAATTTTACGCAGTTCCAATAATTTTTGTTGTAATATTTGCTGGAATACTATCCTACATTACGTATGTTATAGCGGGAGTTCAAATAGAAGGAGGTTATGTTTCAGAAAAAGACTACGGCATAACTGCCGGGCTAATTAACGGGATCATTTTCGTGTCAATTGCAGCGATTTCTTCTTTTATAATCATTTTTTTAGTTAAAAAAAGAGGTATTGACGTTTTAAAATATATTTTTGGAGTATCCTTTGGTCTCTTAGGTTTTACTTTAACTTGGTTTTTTAGCGAAATTTTTCTCTTTCTTTTGTTTTATAATTTACCTTCAACCGATTTTATAATTGGATTATATGTTTTTTTTGATTATTTTGTGTTAATCGGAACGATTGCTCTTACAATATTAATGATATATAAATATTTTTCAACAAAGTCAATTGCTACGAAAAATACAATAGTTCTTTATATTAGTCTTTTAACAGGAGCAATGTTAGGAATAATTATGCCTTTTTGGACAACTTTAATCGCATTAATTCTTTTTTCATTATGGGACATATACGCCGTTAAAGCGAAAAGTGGGCCAATAAAAGAGATGATCGACATTGCTTCTAAAGGAGAACAAATAAAAAATCTATCAGAAGACGAAATAAAACAGAAAATTGATAGTGGAGAAATAATCTACGACACTTCAAAATTAGAAATTGGTATCGGTGATTTAACCTTTTATAGCATGCTCACTTCTTGCGCTTTAATTATAACGGGATATTTGTTAGTAATGTTTTTTACCGCAATTGCGATAATAATAGGAACTGGGATTACTATTCAAGGATTAAAAAAAAATAAAATACTACCAGGATTACCAATTTCAATATTTTTAGGAATTGCAACTATGTTATTATCGTGGTATATACTCATAATATTAGATATTTGAATTTTTTAAGTTATATTTTATAGATTGTAGCTTTTTCTTAAAAAAGTTAAATTTTATTAAGTTTAATAATAAATTATTGATTATAATTTATTTTATTAACGAAATAGTTTCTTTATAAGTTGAATTCAAGAAAAAAGTAGATATATCATATCTTCAAGTATTAAAAGATAAAATGCTAGGAATATTAAAACACAACCGTTTAAAATACGCAAATAAATTCTATTTTTTAATCTAAACTCATCCAGTTTCGCCGATTCGATCCCAAATCGAAGCAAAACAAGAACTATAATAATTGGTATAATCATTCCAACGAGATAAACAACAATAAACAAAATCAACAAAGGATTGTTTGAGAGATTATATAATAACGCTAAATAAATCAATCCAAAACACGGTATTTTTATTAAAACGAAAATAATCCCAACTAAAAATGCATAAATTCCAGAATTTTTTTCTATGAAATCTTTTAAAATTGTTTTGATTTTAGTTGGTGTTCCAAATATAACGCTTTTTTCTTTTTTACACTCAATCATCTGCCAAATTCCAACTACTATCAAAATTCCAGCAAAAATATATTTAAAATAATAAAATACAGTTAAAAACTGAAACAGAAAAAGGAATAAAATTGAAATAATAAAATAAGTAAGAATCATCCCTAGTAATAATCCAATAGAAATAATTAGAAATTTATTCTTGTTTTCAGATAATACCAAAGAGGTTCCAAAGGCACTTAACATTAATATAATACACGGTGAAATTCCAACTAATAATCCCGATAGAAAAACAATAAATAGAGTAATTTCCAATAAAAAAGAAAAATTCTCCGTTCTTATTAATTCGTATAGTTTTTTCTAATAAAAATTAGAATACCAATCAAAGAAAATTATTATAAATAAAATAATTTTAATATAAAATAATAATGATTAAGCGAGAAAAGTAAAAATGCCTAAACTTGAAAATTCATCCCCGAAAACAGGACTTGAAAATTTAATTGATTTTTTCAATAATAAGCTTGAAATAAACCATCCAATTACGATTAAAGAAATCGTTGAAAAGACTGGATTTTCTTGGAGTTTTATAAAAAAGACATTAAAAAAACTTAAAGAAGAGGAATATTGCGGATTTCATTTCGAGAAATCTGGAAACGCTTGGATTGCTTGGAAAGATCGGGATCATATAATAAAAAAAATGGACGATACCTGCAGTAGATTTTTAAAATAATTCACTTTTTTAATGTATTGCAAATTGTCACAGAAAATAATTCAAAGAATTGTAAACTTCCAAAATTAAAATGGAATAAATCTATATTTTAACGGTAAGTATTTATATATCTTTATTGCCATGCTATTTAATTTCTTTTCTTGTTTATAATGATCTTTCCTTAAATCACTAAAACTATCGATTGGTAATTTTTTTATATTTTTTTCCAAACGATATAATTTATCTTTTTGTTTATTAAGTTCATCTTTAAGTTCAATAACACTATGCTTAACTTTATCAGAATCTAAAATAGAATGAATACCTTTTAATCGATTACTGATTTTTTGAAGATCAACTTCCACTTCTGCGATACCTGTTTTGATTCTATCAATCTCTTCCTTTGGAATACTATTAGTATCCCTAAATCTTCCGTATTTTATTTCTTTCTGCAATTTTTTTTTAGAAAGTATAATGATTGAATGTAAACTTAAAATAATTAAGATTATAATCAGAAAAATTAAAAACACTACTCTTAAAAATATAAAGTCTGTTCTTAAATACAAATAAAAGATAAATACAACTAAACCATAACCTAAAATAATGGAATTTACATAAATGCATATAATAATTAAGGTTACATCAAGACGATAAAATTCTTTTGGACAATCTTTAATTAAATCCAATCCACACAAACCAATGATTAAACCAAAACAAGGTATGCCTATAGATGTTCTATTAAATTTAAAAATAAATATTAAATCAGTAAAACCAAAGACAATTCCCCAGAAAAAAAGAGGCATAAAACTCCTAGTCATGGTTTAAAAAACTCTATTGTTTTTAAAAAATTTTTATCTTATTATTTTTAATATTAGATTTATAAATTCTTAAATTTAATTAGTGTGAAACTTCACACTAAATTTTATTTGCAATCAAAAATTTTTTAAAATTATGAAAATTGAAAAATGCTCACAAGATCTAGAATCAGAAGTTATATATAATGGGTTATGTATTCATTGCGGGTCCTGTAACGCTTTTTGTCCGCATATGGATTTTAATTCGGAAACAGGAGAAGCATACGTAGTCGATGAATGTACAGAAACAGTAGGATTGTGTTATAATTCGTGTCCAAGAAGTTTTCTTCCCGTTAGCGAAATGGAAAAAAAGTTTTTTGGTCAAACTCGAGTAGATTTGGCTCTTGGAGTTTACAAAGATATCATCTTAGTAAAATCGAAGAACAAAGAAAAT
>Ga0256868_10001973_pt1 | contig 10867 bp, 9 predicted proteins | sample RVTome_13_FD_187341 | JGI IMG/M metagenome (GOLD analysis project Ga0256868, IMG submission 187341) | Soil microbial communities from uranium-contaminated site in the Upper Colorado River Basin, Wyoming, United States - RVT92D227 HiSeq ... | reverse complement strand
GGAGATTCCGACGCCTGTATCTTCCACTTCAACCGTCACCGTATCCGGATATTCTTTGAGGCTGATCTTCGCCCGGCCCCGCGGCCTGTTGTATTTGAGGGCGTTGCTCAGGAGGTTCGAGAAGACTTGCTCGAGAGTTTCTTCGTCGCCGAGGAGCCGGCCTATCTCAGGACCGGGCTCAAGATCGAGCTCGACGTCGAACTCTTTAGCCAGCGGCCCCATGAATTCGACAACCCTCTCCAGCGTCTTTCGGAGCTCAAGCGGCTTGAATTTGCCGACGATCTGACCCCGGTCTATTCTGGCCAGGTCCAGCCAGTTATTGATCAGGCCAAGAAGTCCGTCCGCCCGCTCCTGCGCCCGGCGGAGCATCTCTCGCTGCTTGTCTTCAACGGTCCCGGCCATTCCGGCCAGGATAACTTCGAAATACTGCTGGATGGCGACGAGAGGGCTCCGCAGCTGGTGGGAGACCAGGGTGACAAAACTTTCCTCAAGAAGCCTTTTTTCCCGGCGCAATCGCTCGGTTTCAAGAGCCAAGTTTCTCCGTTCCAGAGCGCGATTGATGATAATGCGCAGCTCCTCGGGAGTGAAGGGCTTGGGCAGGAAGTCGTAGGCCCCTTTTTTCATGGCCTCGACAGCCGAATCAACGGTGGCATAGCCCGTGATCACGATGGGAATGATCTGGGGATCGATCTGCTTGATCTGCTCAAGCACGTCAAAGCCGCTCAGGCCGGGCATCTTGAGGTCGACGAGGACCACGTCCGGCTTCAAGTCCTTGGTTTTTTGCAGCCCCAGCTTGCCGTTCTCGGCGGTTTCCGCCCGGAGGCTGCTCTTGACGAGAATCTGAAAGCAGGAGTCCCGCATGGCTTCTTCATCGTCGATCACGAGCACCAGCGGCTTTTGGTCGGCCATTGATTTTTATCGCCTTTTTCGTCCGGAATAAATTTTCTTCTTTTACGTTTATTATCTTAGCCGAATACGATACGAATTTCATCCGGAATTTGAACGGGAGGCACAGGGTGTAGGCCGGGCCCTCTATTTCTTCTTAAGCAGCTTCTCGATCCTGGCCAGCAGGTCCGCGGCCTTGACCGGCTTGTCGATATAGTCATCCGGGCGGGCCATCCCCTCCTCGTCGTCCTTGAATTGGAACCGGGTGCCCGCGATTTCCTTTACCGCGGAGACGAAGATGATCGGGGTGTCTTTATAGTCCGCATATTCCTTGGATGTTTTGACGGCCTGGCAGAGCGAAAAACCATCGAATAGGCTGCCCATCATGACATCGAGCAGGATAAGGTCCGGTTTCTCGGTGAGTATTTTTTGTTTTCCTTCCTCGGGGTTCGAGGCGGTGGCGACTTCGTAGAAGGCGGATTTCAGGATCGGCGTGACAGCATCCTTAAAGTCCGGATCGTCATCAATCACGAGTATTTTCAGGGCGGCTTTTTTCACGGCGCGTTCCTCCTCTAGGCATTCAAAGCGTTCCTTATGGCTAATTTCAATTCGTCTTTGCCAAAAGACTTGATAAAATAAAAGAAAATGTCCTGCTCCCTGACTTTGGCTTCCAGACGCTTGGTGTTCTTCTCGGCGGTCATGATGATTCTCAGCTTCGGATCCAGGCTCTTAAGAATGGAAACGGCTTCATACCCTCTCATCTCGGGTAGGTCGACATCGAGAATGAGGCAGCTGTAGCCAGCTCCGGAGATTTTTTTGATGGCCTCGGAAAGGCTTTTGCCGACTTCGATTTCATAGCGTTCATCTTTGAGGCAAGACGCCAATTCTTTTCTCACCCGGCTATTGGGATCAATGACGAGAATCCTTTTTAAGAACTCGGCCATTTCGGATTTCCTAGAGTCTCGACCTATTTTTTTATCTCCTCCAAGATTTTTTCCATTGCCCGGAAGACCGGTTCAGAGATGGGCTCGCCTTCTCTGACGGAACTAGGCTGGATACCCAGGAGGAATGAGTTCTTCTGCTGGGCAAGGTTCAACCGCCCGGTCACCAGCGGCAGAAAACGGTGGCTGAGAACGGAATTCCAGGCGGCCGTTTGGAGTGGAATAATCGCAATTTTCCCGGGGGCAGCTCCAAAATCCACCGCATCCAGAAAAACAACGGGCCGGCGGCCGTTCGTATCCGACAACGCTCGATCCTCGAGCTCGGCTTCCAGCCAAACATCGTCAACGCCCCGTCGACGAAGTGCCCGCGCCAGCTCCAGTCCGACCCCGTCATCCGACCACCCCGCCATTCCCATTCCGACGAACACGGGAGAGGTCGTGGCCGTCAATTCGGCCAGCTTGTCCCTCCAATTGTCGTCAGACGCTTTTTTGACCTGGGCCATGTGCACCGAACAGCTGATGCAGGGATCGAAGGATCTGATGACAAGGTCCATCCGGTCCTTGATTTTATCTTCCTGCCCGGAGTCCAGGAGTTTCTGGGCGGCAATATAGCAGTAGCGTTCGATGTCTTCCGCATTCTGCGCGGTGGGCGTGATCAGGTCTGAATGCGAAACGAGGCCCCTCGTGATTTCATAATAATGGAAAAGCGTCCCCCGGGGCGCTTCAACGGCGCCGGCCCCCTTCCCGTCCTTGTTCTGGGCAGTCACGATGGCTGCATCGGGCAGTTTGAGGGCTTCATTCACGACCTCCGGGATCCGCTCGAAAGCAAAGAGGAGCTCAAGGGCCTGAGCGGCGTTGTTGAACAAAGGATTCTTGGTCCAGCGGGCGTTGAAGTACTTCTTATACATTTTTTTGGCTTCGCCGTCCAGGCGTTCGCCGAGGCAGTTCACCCGGGCCAGGGCGCCGACAGAATAGGGCTTTCCCTTGTAATGGCTCCGCTTGCAGTAGGAGTGCGAGACGATGAACTCATTGGTCAGGTTCTTGTAGTCCTGAACATCAATCGTTTCTCCGTTGGAAAGGATGATCTCATCGCCGACAAGGCCGTATTTGTCGGCCGGCGGATTGCAGCAGGCATACAGGGTCTCCGCCTCCGGCGCTTCCGGATAATCCAATTCGCAAAAAAGCTTGACCGTCATCAGGACGAACGGCATGAACTGGATAGCCCGGTTTTTGATCGCGACGAGCTCGTCCCGGCCGGGGAATCTGCCAAAGCCGCCGATGACCGGATTTTCGCCATGGATGTAGCGGCCGCTGGTCGTCTTCATGATCTGATTGCCGTACTGTTTCATCTCGAGCGCGATTTTGACCTCGAGGGCAAATTTGGAGGCCATGGCGATGGCGTTCGGGAAGCCGACATAATCAGGGAGGGCCAGGTAGAACACATGAAGCGAGTGGCTTTCGACCATTTCGCCCAGGTGCATAAGCTCCCGGAGCAGGCTGACTTTGGCCGGGACCCTGATATCGAGGGCCTTTTCCATGGCCCGGAGAGCGGCATATTTATGGGAAAGCGTGCAGATGGCGCAGATTCGGGGGACAAGGTTGACGTCTTCTTCAGGGGTCTTGCCGAGCGTGAGACGTTCGATCAACCGGGGCCCTTCGTTGACGAAAAACTTGACGTCCGTGACGACCTTCCCGTCGAGGGTGGCGGTGACGCCGCCATTGCCCTCGACGCGGGCGAGATGTTCTATGCTGATCTTCTTCATTTCTTCTCTCCTTTAAATTGGGAGAAAAAGCCGACGATTTTTGTCCCGCTGAAATTGGCCATCTTGTTCTTGACGTGTTCCTCGCTGAACCCCTTTTCAAGGAGAAGTTTGAATTCGGCCGTGCGGTTGGCCTCTTCGTAAGGTCCCCAGCAGCCGACGCAGGGCAGGTTGTGGTTAATGCACACAGATCCGCAGCCGGCCGCCGTCAAGGGACCCAGGCAGAGAATGTTTTTATTGAGCAGGCAATCGTTTTCATTCCATTTGCATTCCATGCAGACGGGAAACCGGTAGAGCTCCGGGGGATTCCCGTTGAGCATCCGGGTCAAGGTGAACAGGAATTGCTCTCTGCCGATCGGACAGCCCGGCAGATAGTAGTCCACTTTGACAAAGGCGTCGATCGGCTTGGAGGGAAGGGCCTTGGTGTTGATCATGTCCACTTCGCCGTAAACTTTCTTCAGGTTCTTTTCCCATTCCTTGGGATCGAGAAAGCACGCCTGGATGCCGCCCAGACTGGCGCAGATGCCGATGGCAACGAGGACTTTGGACCTCTTCCGGATATCCAGGAGTTCTTCGATCTCCTTCTCCGTCGTCACAGAGCCTTCAACGAGGGCGACGTCCAGCTCACCGTCGTTGTTGTCGCTCTTGGCCATGAGGAAGGCTTCGATGTCCGCGGCCTGGAAGATGTCGACGAGTTCGTTTTCGCAGTCGACGACGAGCAGGGCGTCTCCGGCGCAGCCCGTGAGCTCATAGATGCCGATTTTCAATTTATCTTTGGGCATGGCGGTCTCCTTAGATGAGCTCCCTCATATGGAGGACATCCCAATAGGTGAAGACGGGGCCGTCAAGGCAAGTGTAGATATAGTCGATGGCGCAGTGGCCGCATTTTCCGACTCCGCATTTCATCCGGCGTTCCAGGGTCATGAGAATTTGATTTTTGGGAATATTCAGCTTGAGGAGCTCTTTGATAACGAACTTGTACATGACGGGAGGACCGCAGACCAGGCTGAAGGTGTTTTCGGCATCGACATTTTTCAGATGCGGGAAGAGCGTCGTCACGACGCCGATATTCTCTTGCCAGGCGCCCGTGTCGTCCTTGTCCACGGCCAAATGGCAGTCCAGGTCGCCTCGCTCTTTCAAGGAGAAGTATTCGTCCCGGAAGATCATCTCCGACGGCTTCTTGGCGCCGTGCAACACCGAAATCTTGCCAAACTGGTCACGGTTGTCCAGGCAATACAGAAGAACGGAGCGGAGCGGAGCCACCCCGAGGCCGCCCACGACGATAATGACGTCTTTTCCTCTCATGTCATCGACGGGAAAGCCATTTCCGTAAGGCCCGCGGAGACCGATCAGGGCATTTTCTTTAAGCTGAAACAAGGCGTTGGTGACAGACCCGATTTTCCGGATGCAGAATTCCAGAAGCCCGGGACGGGAGGGCGTTGACGATAGGCAGAACGGAGCCTCTCCTGTTCCCAGCACGGAGACCATGGCGAACTGGCCGGCCTTGTACTTGAAAGACAGGGCTTTTTCCATGTCGACGAGCCGGACCTGGAAAAATTTGACATCGTCAGTCAGGTAGTAGGTCCGGACGATCCGCGCCGGTTCCGGCCTAAAGGGATTTGTTTGATCGATAGGCTTGTTTGCGGCATTCATGGAGCCACCTCTTGATTCATCCTCTGCCAGAAGGCTTCGACGTCTTCGCCCTCCAGGGCTTTGGCGATGGTCTTGACATTGATGTTCACCGGGCAGGTGGCTATGCATCTGCCGCAGCCGACGCAGCTCGGTTTTCCAAACTTGCTCACGTAGGCCTGGAGTTTGTGGGTGTACCAGAGCTTCAGCCGATCGGATTTGTGCTCGCGGAAATTCTCGCCACTGCCCACTTGCGAATATTCGGGGAGCGTGCAGGAATCCCAGAAACGGCTCCGCTCCCCCGGTCTGTTGCCGAGGAAGAGCTTGTCGGAGACGTTGTAGCAGTTGCAGGTCGGACAGACCATGCTGCACGAGCCGCAAGCCAGGCAGGCATCGCCGGCCTTGTTCCAGAAAGGCGCCCTGTATTTGAGTTCCATCAGGTCGGGCATGGTGATAAAATCGATCTCGGTCTTAAAGGCTTTTTCTTTTTCCGACTGCCAGCGGATGTAGGCCTGGATGTCCTTATCCAAAAGGCACTCATCGAAGATCCCGGGAATCATCCGGACGAGGTCGTCGCCCTGGCTGGAGCCGATCCAGACCAGAAAGTATCCCTGCAGGTCGGTGAAGAAGAGGTCATAGCCTTCTTCAACAATGTTCGTCCGGGTCGATTGGCAGAAACAGTGCTCATCCGGCCAACAGGAGAGGCCCAGGATCAGCGTGTTTTTTCTGGCCTCGAGATAGTAAGGGTCGGGATATTCCTGGGTAAACAGCTTGTCCAGGATAAGGAGCCCATGGATATCGCAAGGATGGATGCCGAAGAGGATCTTTTTTGTGATGTGCGAGAAGTCTTCCTGGTAGTCGGATGCGTTGAAGTGGAACATGTTGAATGACGGCGGAACCATGATTTTTTTGGGGGGAATGATCGTTCTCGTAGTCTGGAGCTCGATTTTTGAAATATCCGAGACACGCTCAAAGACGTATTTCACGTCTTTTTTCAGGGGCGCCCAGAGCTCGGTCTGCTTCGATATGGCTCCCAAGAAGGTGAAGAGGTCCGACTTATTGAGTTTTAGGATTCTCATTTTTAGATACCTCTCCCGAGCAGGTGTTGGTTCATTCCGCTTCTCCTCCGAAAGTTTGTCAAGATAGCCATAACCGCCCAAAAAAGCTCGATAGATTCTATTTGCAAGATATATGCCTAATCCGGTCCGGCTGGGGAGGGGGCCGATTATTTTAATAACATACTGATATTAATTAAATTATAATTATGCCGGCCAATGGCAGCCCCGCCCTTCATTTTAGGAAAGAAAAGAAATGTGGCATTTTTCCCCAGGTTCTGGGCAATCCGAGCCCAGTCCATTTTTCCCGTGGAGCTAGGATAGATGGTATTTTTTAAGTTTGGCCCAGAGTGTTTTTCGGTCAATCCCGAGAAGCCTGGCGGCTCGGCCTTTATTACCGAACTGATCACTGAGAACCGACTTGATGTAGTCTTTTTCGATTTCTTCCAGGGTTCTGCATCTGCTTCCCTCTGCGCCGGATGCCGATGAGCCGGAGCTGATACCGTGGTACATCAAATCTTCAAGGTCAATGCCGTTCCCTCGGGAAAGAACGACAGCCCGCTCGATCGTGTTTTCCAGCTCGCGGATGTTCCCGGGCCAGCCATACGCAGTCAGCGCCCTGATAGCTGGAGACGAAATGGAGGTTATGTTTTTCTTGGTCTTCCTGTTGTACTTTTGAAGGAAGTGGTTGACCAGCACCGGGATGTCTTCTTTCCTTTCCCGGAGAGGGGGGAGGTGGATGGGAACGACGCTCAGGCGATAAAAAAGGTCCTCTCTGAATTTTCCTTTGGTTACGGTCTCGGCCAGATTTTTATTCGTGGCGGCTAAAATCCGAACATCCACTTTAATCGGCCTGGAACTGCCGATGCGTGTCACCTCCCGCTCCTGAATCACCCGCAGCAGCTTGGCTTGGATGTTGAGGCCGGTGTTGCTGATCTCATCAAAAAAGATCGTCCCCCCGTTGGCCACTTCAAACCGGCCGTGTTTTGTTTCGTGAGCGCCCGTGAACGAGCCTTTGACATATCCGAAGAGCTCGCTTTCGAATAGAGTTTCGACAAGCGCTCCGCAGTCCACAACGACAAAAGGATTTTGCCGCCTCAGGCTGTGGTTGTGGATTTCCCTGGCGATGAGCTCTTTTCCCGTGCCGCTTTCTCCCGTGATGAGGACGGTCGTTTCCGTGGGGCTGACACGGTTGACGATGTCGAGGACCTTTTTCATCGCCTTGCTCTTGCCCACGATGAGTTCAAACTCGTTCTTAGCCTGCAATTCGCTCCGTAAATAGATATTTTCAAAAATCATTTTCCGGCTTTCGATCGCCTTCTTGGTGACAACGCGCAGCTCCTCTGGTGAAAAGGGCTTGGACATATAATCAAAGGCGCCGAGCTTAATGGCTTCGACGGCGGATTCGATGGAGCCGTAACCGGTGATGATGATGATGGGAGTTTCCGGACTGGCCTCTCTCATCTGGCCCATGACCCGCAGCCCGTTGAGGCCGGGCAGCTTTAGGTCGAGGAAAACCGCCTCGAAGGTTTCTTGATTGAAAAGGGAAAGGCCTTCTTTTCCGTCCGCCGCCTCACGAACCCGGTAGCCTTCTTTTTTGAGGACCTGGTGCATGGAATCCCGGAGCGCGTCTTCGTCATCGATAATCAAGACCCGCTTAGGTTCAGGCATTGTTTATCTCACGCTTAAAGGGGAGTTTTACCGTGAAGGCGGATCCCTTTTCGACCTGGCTCTGAACCTCGATCGATCCCCGGTGCTTTTGGATAATACCGTAGCTGGTGGCCAATCCCAGACCGGTCCCCTTCCCGACCTCCTTGGTCGTGAAGAATGGCTCGAACAACCTTTTCTTGTCTTCCTCCTTGATGCCGTGACCCGTATCCGTGATTTCGACGTCGATAAAATCCTTGGGCTTGTCGACGCGGGTCTTCAGGGTCAGCGTTCCTCGGCCCTCCATGGCTTCGGCGCCGTTGATGATGATGTTCATAAAGACCTGCTGCAGCTGAGAGCCGTCAGCGATGATTTTCGGCAGGGAGGGTGTATAGTCTTTTTTGACGGCGATGTTTTGAAAGAGTGCTTGGCGTTCGAGAATCGAAAGGGCTTTGTTCAGGGTCTCGTTGATGTCCGTGAGAGCCATCTGCGGTTCTTTGGGCCTGGCGAATTCGAGCAGTCCTTTGACGATATCCTTGCAGCGGGTTGTCTCTTTGACGATCTTTCTAAGGTTTTCATAGTGCGGGCTGTTCTTGTCCGTGTCTTCCAGGATAAGATTGCCGTAGATCAGGATTCCCCCCAGGGGATTGTTGATTTCATGGGCAATCCCGGCGCTCAGCTTCCCGATGGAAGCCAGTTTCTCGGACTGAATGAAATGGGCTTGAATCTCGATTAGCTCCTTGGTCCGCCCTTCGACTTTTTTCTCAAGGGTTGTTCCCCATTCGACGAGTTCTTGGTTGGCCTTCCTGAGATGGTCGGTCATCTGGTTAAAGGAATCGGCGAGCGTGCCGATCTCGTCACTCGACCTCACATCGACCCGGTGTGAAAGGTCGCCCCTAGCTATTTCCTGGGTGGCGACGACCATTCGCTGGAGGGGATTGATGATTTGGCTTGTCGAGAAATAGAGGATGATCAGGAGAAAAATAACACAGAGCGCGGCTAGAAAGAGGAAGGTCCGCATGACCCGCCTGGCGGTATCCAGATATGGTTTCTCGAGCGTTCCCACGTAAAGGATGCCGATGATTTCTCCGTCAATTCTTTTAATGGGTGCGTAGGCCGTGATGTACCAATCGTTCACGACAAAGGCCCTGTCAATCCAAGGATTTCCCTCATCCAGGACGGCCGTCTTCACTTCTTGGGAGACGAGGGTGCCGATGGCCCGCTCCCCCTGTTCGTTCTTGACGTTCGTGGATATCCGCAGGTCATACTGGAAGATCGTGGCGGTTCCCGTTTCGCGCTCTTTATATCTCTCCCCCTTGAAGACGGTGTCCTTGACTCGGTCGACGATTTCAAAGTTGCGGTTAATGAGGATGCCTCCATAAAGCGCGCCGAAGAGAGAGTTGTTCTCATCAAGAAGAGGCGCAGCCGCTTTGAGCATCAGTCCGCTCGTTTCCCGGTTTCCCGCCCTGGGCGCAGCCTTGGGAGTGGGGATGAATTCCATGAGGGCTTGGTCGGCGAGGTCTTTTCCTTCTTTGGAGAGCTCCTCGTGGTCGACGATTTCGGGGCCGGCGGCGATGTTTTTTTGAAGAGCCTTGGCGACAAGACGGTCCTGAGATTGGTCGTCTCCCAGGATTTCGGGGTTCCGCGACCGCAGCAGGACTCTTCCCCGTGGATCGGTCAAGGTGAGAATATCCAGTCCGTTTTCGCTCCGGACCCGGTGCAGATATTGGGAGACAATGGCCATTTGACGGGCCTTAACAAATTCCCGCAGGCTTTCCCGGGCAGCCGTCAGGCTGATGATCAATTTGATGTCGTTGAGCTTGCCGTTGAAGACCATCCAGGCCGAGGACAGGTCATGCTGGACCTTTGTTTGGGCCTGGGAGGTGAGCGTGTTCCGGATGAGCCGGGAGCCGACGCCCAGCGTCAGGATTCCACCGATGACGATAACGACCAGGAAGCTCAGGATGAGCTTTGTTCGCAAAGAGAGTTGAAGGGGCTTCATCTAACTCTTTTCACGGAACGATGTTAATCCCCCCCCGGACCTGAGTCAAGAACTTAGAAAAGGGCCCGTCGGGGCTTTAGCCGCCCCGTTATCGGTCCGGATAACCCGGAAATCCTCCCTAAGGCAGTAGACCGCCTCCCCCCTTGACTTGAAATCACCCGATAGTCTTACCACCCGCTCCTCGGCCGTCATCAGAGCTGCCCGCTCGACGACGTGCGCGGGCGGTCGGTCCGGGGCCGCGCTTCCTTGACCGTCAAAGGGTTTATATGATCGAAGAGGAGGAGGAAGGCTTCCCCATCATTCGTGTCTCCCGCGTAACCTGGAAATATTAGTCCTTACGGGGCCTTGCTGCCTTCGCGACCTTCCCGGCCTTTCTCAACCGTATCGGCCTGACCAGGGCCTGCTTGAAAACGTCCCCGATCTCCTCGACGAAGATGAACTCCATCCGGGCCCGGATGTATTTGGGGATGTCGATGAGGTCCTTCTTGTTGGGGAGGGGCAGGATCATATTGCGGACGCCGGCCCGCTGGGCGGCCAGGACCTTCTCCTTGATGCCGCCGACGGGAAGGATAATCCCCCGGAGCGTGATCTCCCCGGTCAGGGCGATATCGCGGCGGACCTTGATGTCGGTGCAGACCGAAATGAGAGAGGTCGCCATGGTGACGCCGGCCGAGGGCCCATCCTTGGGGATGGCCCCCTCGGGGATGTGGATGTGGAAGTCGAAGTCGGAGAAGGAACGGCCGGGAATTCCGTACTCGTCGGCGTGGGTCCGGATATAGCTCAGGGCCGCCTGGGCCGATTCCTTCATGACCTCGCCCAGCGACCCGGTCAGGGTCAGGTTCCCTTTGCCCCTCATCTTGGTCGCCTCGACGAAGAGGATCTCCCCTCCCGTTTCGGTCCAGGCGACGCCGGTGGTGATTCCGACGTGGTCCGCCCTGAGGAGTTGGT
>Ga0256868_10001971_pt1 | contig 10870 bp, 4 predicted proteins | sample RVTome_13_FD_187341 | JGI IMG/M metagenome (GOLD analysis project Ga0256868, IMG submission 187341) | Soil microbial communities from uranium-contaminated site in the Upper Colorado River Basin, Wyoming, United States - RVT92D227 HiSeq ... | reverse complement strand
CGCCGGTCCGACCCGAGCGCCGACGGACGGGTTCGCCCCGGCCCCCGCTGCCGGCGGAGCCAGGCCTGTTTCGGCGCGCGGATACGTCCTTCGATCTCCCCGGCATTCGAACGGCATCGTACCCCCGACGCGAAGAGGGCCGGCCCGGCGGCGGGTCGGCCCTCTCTCGAATAATCCGGCGGCGACTTACTCTCCCAGGGGCCTACGCCCCAAGTACCATCAGCGCTGGCGGGCTTAACTTCCGTGTTCGGAATGGGAACGGGTGGTTCCCCGCCGCAATCGCCACCGGAAACCTGTGACTGCTCGGCACCCCGAGCACTCCATAGCGAGCACGCACGCCTCAGATTCGATTCAAGCCTTCGACCGATTAGTACCGGTCGGCTCAACGCATTGCTGCGCGTACACCTCCGGCCTATCTACCTGATGTTCTCTCAGGGGTCTTATCCGCGAACGGTGGGAGGTCTCATCTTGGGGCCGGCTTCGCACTTAGATGCCTTCAGCGCTTATCCGTGCCGCACGTAGCCAACCAGCCATGCCCTTGGCAGGACAACTGGCACACCAGCGGTGCGTCCATCCCGGTCCTCTCGTACTAGGGATAGCTCCCCTCAAACCTCCTGCGCCTGCGACGGATAGGGACCGAACTGTCTCACGACGTTCTAAACCCAGCTCGCGTGCCGCTTTAACGGGCGAACAGCCCGACCCTTGGGACCTGCTCCAGCCCCAGGATGCGACGAGCCGACATCGAGGTGCCAACCCTTGCCGTCGATATGGACTCTTGGGCAAGATAAGCCTGTTATCCCCGGGGTACCTTTTAGCCGATGAGCCACGGCGCTTCCACATGCCGCCGTGGGATCACTAGGCCCTGCTTTCGCATCTGCTCGACTTGTAGGTCTCGCAGTCAAGCTCCCTTGTGCCCTTACACTCAACGTCCGATTGCCAACCGGACTGAGGGAACCTTTGGGCGCCTCCGTTACAATTTGGGAGGCCACCACCCCAGTGAAACTGCCCGCCAGGCACTGTTCCTGATCCGGATAACGGATCGAGGTTAGAGGCCCGATATGTTAAGGGTGGTATTTCAAGGTTGACTCCACGAAAGCTAGCGCCTCCGCTTCCAAGTCTCCCACCTATCCTACACATAACACACCAAACTCCAATGCCAAGCTGCAGTAAAGGTCCCGGGGTCTTTCCGTCCTGTCGCAGGTAGTGAGCATCTTCACTCACACTGCAATTTCGCCGAGTCCGTGGTCGAGACAGCGCCCAAATCGTTACGCCATTCGTGCAGGTCGGAACTTACCCGACAAGGAATTTCGCTACCTTAGGACGGTTATAGTTACCGCCGCCGTTTACCGGGGCTTAGATTCAAAGCTTCGCCACCGAAGTGGCTGACCTCTCCTCTTAACCTTCCGGCACCGGGCAGGCGTCACAGCGTATACGTCGTCTTGCGACTTAGCACGCTGCTGTGTTTTTAGTAAACAGTCGCTTGGGCCTAGTCACTGCGGCCTCTTCGGGCTCGAGGACGAGTAGTCCTCTCACCCTACCGAGGCGCCCCTTCTCCCGAAGTTACGGGGCAATTTTGCCGAGTTCCTTGACCACGGTTCTCTCGCGCGCCTTGGTATTCTCTACCTGTCCACCTGTGTCGGTTTGGGGTACGGGCACCCTGTGAGCTCGCTAGAAGGTTTTCTCGGCGGCATGGGCGTTCAGCAGCTTCCCCTAAAAGCGGGTCGGCGTCACGCCTCGGGCTTTTGTGGGGCTCGGATTTCCCTGAGCCCCGCCCTACGCGCTTACCCCGGGTCAACCAACGCCCGGGCCTGCTTACCCTTCCGCGTCACTCCATCGCTGGCCTAGTACCGGCTGGGTCGGTAGGCCCCGAAGGGCTTTCCTTAGCAAACCGGATTCGGCCTTGGCGCTCACATGGCGGTACCGGAATATCAACCGGTTGTCCATCGACTACGCCTCACGGCCTCGTCTTAGGTCCCGACTAACCCTGGGCGGACGAGCCTTCCCCAGGAAACCTTGGACTTTCGGCGGGGGAGATTCTCACTCCCCTCTCGCTACTCATGCCGGCATTCTCACTCGAACGGCCTCCACGGCTGGCTTATGCCGCCGCTTCGCTGGCCGCTCGACGCTCCCCTACCGATCCCGCCGCCTGGACCCGATGACCCCGAAGGGCCAAAGGGCCGAGCATTGACGGAATCCCGCAGCTTCGGTGCTGGACTTGAGCCCCGTTACATTTTCCGCGCAGAACCACTCGACCAGTGAGCTGTTACGCACTCTTTAAAGGGTGGCTGCTTCTAAGCCAACCTCCTGGCTGTTTGTGCAATTCCACATCGTTCCCCACTTAGTCCAGACTTAGGGACCTTAGCTGGCGATCTGGGCTGTTTCCCTTTTGACCAATGAAGCTCATCCCCCATGGTCTGACTGCCGCGTTGTGGCACCATGGCATTCGGAGTTTGACTGGGGTCGGTAAGCTTGTAGGCCCCCTTACCCAATCAGTGCTCTACCGCCATGGTGGAATACGCGACGCTAGCCCGAAAGCTATTTCGGGGAGAACCAGCTATCGCCGGGTTTGCTTGGCCTTTCACCCCTATCCACAGGTCATCCCCCAAGTTTTCAACCTTGGTGGGTTCGGGCCTCCACGAGGTCTTACCCTCGGTTCACCCTGCCCATGGATAGATCACCCGGCTTCGGGTCTAGAGCACGCGACTAGACGCCCTATTCAGACTCGCTTTCGCTGCGGCTTCGGCTCAACGCCTTAACCTTGCCACGTACTGCTAACTCGCCGGCTCATTCTTCAAAAGGCAGGCCGTCAGGTCACCGAAGTAACCCTCCGACTGCTTGTAGGTCTACGGTTTCAGGTTCTATTTCACTCCCCTCACCGGGGTGCTTTTCACCTTTCCCTCACGGTACTAGTTCACTATCGGTCGCTGGGTAGTACTTAGCCTTACGAGGTGGTCCTCGCAGATTCACACGGGATTTCACGGGCCCCGTGCTACTTGGGAACTCCATCAGGAGCTCAGTGCGCCTTCGCCTACAGGACTGTTACCTCCTATGGTCTGCCTTTCCAGGCAGGTTCGGCTAGCGCCTGAGTTTGTAACTCCTCGGCGGATCCGGTGACCCGCCATATGGCTCCCGCAACCCCAGCATGACAACGGCACCGGCCTATCACGCCACGCTGGTTTGGGCTCTTCCCGTTTCGCTCGCCGCTACTCGGGGAGTCGCTGTCGCTTTCTTTTCCTCGGGGTACTGAGATGTTTCAATTCCCCCGGTTGCCTCCACCGGTCCTATGTGTTCAGACCGGAGTGACTGGGCATTACCCCAGTCGGGTTTCCCCATTCGGACATCCCCGGGTCACAACCTGCTTGACGGTTCACCGGGGCTTATCGCAGCCTGCAACGTCCTTCATCGGCTCCCAGCGCCAAGGCATCCACCGTAGACCCTTTGTAGCTTGAATCTATTTGAATCCAAGACGCTTGTGCTCGCTATGCAGTTCTCAAGGTGCCGGAGTTCGCTCGAGCAAATGCCCGAACTCCCTCACGACTAAACAGTGTGCCCACGCCGGCGCCCCAATGGCGCGGCCGAAGCCGCATCATGGAAGGCGGTCGGCGTGAGTAGCCAGCTCATTGAACCGGTGCTCGAGGTCGAAACCTCAGAAGCTCCTTAGAAAGGAGGTGATCCAGCCGCACGTTCCCGTACGGCTACCTTGTTACGACTTCATCCCAATCACCGACCCCACCTTCGGCAGCTCCCTCCCTTTCGGGTTGGGCCACTGACTTCGGGTGTTGCCGACTTTCGTGATGTGACGGGCGGTGTGTACAAAGCCCGAGAACGTATTCACCGCGACATTGCTGATTCGCGATTACTAGCGACTCCGGCTTCATGGAGTCGAGTTGCAGACTCCAATCCGAACTGAGACAGGCTTTCAGGGATTCGCTCACCCTCGCGGGATCGCAGCCCGTTGTACCTGCCATTGTAGCATGCGTGCAGCCCTGGACATAAGGGGCATGATGACTTGACGTCGTCCCCGCCTTCCTCCGAGTTGTCCCCGGCAGTCTCCTATGAGTCCCCGGCATTATCCGCTGGCAACATAGGACAGGGGTTGCGCTCGTTGCGGGACTTAACCCAACATCTCACGACACGAGCTGACGACAGCCATGCACCACCTGTCTCGGACGCTTTCGCACACCGTATCTCTACGGTTTTTCCCATGATGTCAAGCCCAGGTAAGGTTCTTCGGGTTGCATCGAATTAAGCCGCATGCTCCGCCGCTTGTGCGGGCTCCCGTCAATTCCTTTGAGTTTTAGCCTTGCGACCGTACTCCCCAGGCGGGGCACTTAATGCGTTTGCTGCGGCACGGCAGATGTCAATGAATCCGCCACACCTAGTGCCCAACGTTTACGGCTAGGACTACCAGGGTATCTAATCCTGTTCGCTCCCCTAGCTTTCGCTCCTCAGCGTCGGTACCGGCCCAGAGAGCCGCCTTCGCTACTGGTGTTCCTCCCGATATCTGCGCATTCCACCGCTACACCGGGAATTCCACTCTCCTCTACCGGACCCTAGCCACAGCAGTTTCGACCGGCGTCCCGGGGTTGAGCCCCGGGTTTTCACGGCCGACTTGCTGAGCCGCCTACGAGCTCTTTACGCCCAATAAATCCGGACAACGTTCGCCCCCTACGTATTACCGCGGCTGCTGGCACGTAGTTGGCCGGGGCTTCTTCTGGAGGTACCGTCACTTTCGCTTCGTCCCTCCTGAAAGGGGTTTACAACCCGAAGGCATTCATCCCCCACGCGGCGTCGCTGCATCAGGCTTTCGCCCATTGTGCAAAATTCCCTGCTGCTGCCTCCCGTAGGAGTCTGGGCCGTGTCTCAGTCCCAGTGTGGCTGATCGTCCTCTCAGACCAGCTACCCGTCGGAGCCTTGGTGGGCCGTTACCTCACCAACAAGCTGATAGGCCGCGAGGCCATCCCGGAGCAGCGGACTGTTTCCTCGGTCGACCATGCGATCATCCGAGGACATCCGGTATTAATCCAAGTTTCCCTGGGCTATCCCGGTCTCCGGGGCAGGTTCCTCACGTGTTACTCACCCGTTCGCCACTAGGTGTCCCCGTCTCGGTTACCCGAGGGGGGACCCTCGTTCGACTTGCATGCATTAGGCACGCCGCCAACGTTCGTCCTGAGCCAGGATCAAACTCTCCAACGAAGACTCTGGTCCGAAGACCGAATCTCGCTTTGAGTTTGGTGTGCGGATGCTTGGCCAAACCGTGCATCCGCTTCTGGCATCAGATCGTTGTCTCTGATGCGTTAGTACGGCCTCCCGTGACGCGAGAGAATGACCCCCGGTCCCGGAAGGCAAAACTGGCTTTTGGCACACTGTCTAGTTGTCAAGGAGCCAGGACACTCCACTCCCGGCAGGCGCGCGCGACGCACACCACCAGGGGAGGACCCGGGATGGTAGCACCGGGCCGGTGTCAGTCAAAGCCGGAGACCTGCCGCCCCGAGGCTCATCCGCGGCCCAGACCGGCCGCTTGACGCCCTTCGCGCCCGGCCTCGATCGGCTTGAATGGCGCCTTCCACCAGAGGAGGAGGGCTCCGTGTCCGAGATCGGCCAAGGCTGGCAGCGGGTGATCCGCATCGCCGGCATCGTCTGGATCGCCTGGGCGATCGTCCTCACGGTCATCGCCGGCGAAGTGATCCCGCCCGTGATGATCGTCGCCGGCGTCATGGTGCTTGCCTGGCTGGCCACCGAGTGGAAGCCGAACCGGATCAGCTTCACGACCTTCGGAGTGCTCTCGGTCCTCGTCATCGTGCTGAACGCACCGTTCTTGGTCGCGGACCTTTCGCACCCGGAGTCGGCGATCGGGTTCAACACCACCACGCTGCCGGTTTTGACCGCCCTCGCCGGGATCCTGGCCGGCCTCAGCGTGTGGTGGGCGGCGCTCGCCGGCAAGGCCGCCACACGCACCGTGCTCGTGCTCGCGGGACTGTTCCTCGTCGGCATCGTCGTGAGCGTGATCGGGGCCCTCGGCCTGAAGAGCGACACCGCCCAGGCCGGTGACCTCGATCTGTTGGCGAAGCGGGCCAACTACCTCCCCGAGGCGCTCACCGCCTCTCCCGGAACCCTGGGGGTGTTCGTCGAGAACCAGGATCCGTTCCGGCACACGTTCACGATCACGGAACTCGGCGTCGACGTCGAGATCCCCGCCAACACCGACCGGCGGATCGAGCTGGACCTGCCTGCAGGCACGTACCGGTTCCACTGCACGGTGCCCGGTCACGACGCCATGAACGGGACCATCACCGTCGGTTGAGAGGGTCCACCAATAGCCAGCCGGCCCACCACGGGGCGAGCGTTCGCGTGCCCCCTGTACCCGCCGCTCAGGCGCCCCCTGCCGCATCAGGGGGCCCCGGGGCCGGCGGTCGCTACCCTCCCGATGCGATGACCAACCCGCTGGACCTCCTCGCGGCGCGAGGCTTCGTCGCCGACGTCACCGACCCCGACGACCTCCGAGCACTCTTCGACTCGGAGCGGGTGACCTTCTACTACGGCGCTGATCCCACCGCCAGCTCCCTGCACGTCGGGAACCTCGTTGGGATCATGGCGATGGCGTGGCTGCAGCGGGCCGGCCACCGACCGATCGCCGTCGCCGGCGGCGGGACCGGGCGCATTGGTGATCCATCGTTCCGCGACGACGAGCGGCCACTCCTCGACCCCGCCACCATCGCCGCCAACCTGGCGCGCATCTCCGAGCAGATGGGCCGCATCCTCGACCTCTCCTCGGCGGACCGCGGCGTCGTGGTCGACAATGACTCGTGGCTCCGTCCAACGGCGCTGATCGACTTCCTGAGGGACGTCGGCAAGCACTTCTCGGTCAATCAGATGATCGCCAGGGAGTCGGTGCGCCGCCGGCTCGAAGAGCGCGAGCACGGCATCACCTTCACCGAGTTCTCCTACCAGCTTCTCCAGGCGTACGACTTCGCCCACCTTTACGAGGCCGAAGGCTGCCGCCTCCAGATCGGTGGCTCGGACCAGTGGGGGAACATCACCGCCGGCATCGACCTCACGCGCCGCCTCCACGGAGCCAAGGTGTTCGGCCTGGTGTGGCCCCTCATCGAGCGCTCCGACGGGAGGAAGTTCTCCAAGTCCGGCGGTGAGGCAGTGTGGATGGCCGCCGATGAGACCAGCCCCTACGCCTTCTACCAGTGGTTCCTCAACATCCCCGACGCCGACGTCGCGCGGTTCCTCAAGCTCTTCACGTTCCTCCCCCTCGGAGAGATCTCCGCGTTGGAAGCGGCCGGCGCCGCCGACCCCGCGGCCCGCATCGCCCAGAAGCGGCTTGCCGAGGAAGCGACCCGCATCGTGCACGGGGAGCCCGGCCTGGGGGCTGCCCTGCGGGCGACGGCCGTCCTGTTCGGTGACGATCCGTTCGCCGGCCTGGACGAGCGGACCCTGCAGGACGCCTTTGCCGAGGCCCCCTCGGCCTCCCTGCCCCGCACGCGGCTGGTGCCGGGCCTAGGGATCCTCGACCTGATGGTGGCCTGCGGCGCGGCGGCATCCAACGGGGAAGCAAGGCGCCTGATCGCCCAGGGCGGGGTGCGGCTCAACAACGCCCCGACCATCGACCCATCCGCCGTGGTCGCCACCAGCGATCTGCTCCCCGGGTCGCTGCTGGTGATCAGGGTCGGCAAGAAGCGCTACTTCTTGGCACGCTTCTCCTGAGGAGAAGACGTCAGATGTCAGATACCTGATACCTGATACCTGATACCTGACTCAGGGATTCACCCACACGGTCGCCCGGCCGCTCACCGGTTCTCCCGCCGCCGGAACCTGGGCCCACACCCGCAGCGACTCCGCCGTCCCGGTGGGGTCGTCGAGAACGATGACCGTGACCTGCTGGCCGTCGGCCTCGAGTCGGGCCAAGGCATCGGCCCGATGCCGCCCCACCACGTCGGGCACCACGGTGCCCGGCTCCGGCCCGGCGGCGACCACCTGGACGAGGCTCCCCGGGCCAAGAGCGGTGCCCGCCACCGGCACCTGGCCGATCACCGTCCCTGGCACCTGCGCCGACCCGTCATCCCACACGAGTTCGACTTCGTACCCGCCCGCCTCGAGGAGCGACACGGCGTCGACGATCGAGAACGCCTCGATGGTGGGCACCACCCCATCCTGCAGGATCGCCAGGCCCTGCGGATTGTGGATCGGGCACACGATCGAGGGGACGAGAGCCGCCGGCAACTCCACGTCTGCCACCTCGGAACGCGGGCAGAGTGGACCGGCGAGGAAGCCCGTCGAGGTGTCGATCCTGGCCGTCACGGTGGCGGTCTCCTCGACCCCGGCCGGAGCGGCGTAGGCGATGCCCGACAGTGCCGCGATGGCAAAGCGCGACCAGATCTGGGCAGGCCAGGTACCCCCGGTGATCGAGAAGGGGGTGTCGGGAGAGGTCATCGCTCGATTCCCCTCCGGGAATCCCACCCACACAGCCGCCGACAATTCGGCGGTGTACCCGACGAACCAGGCATCGAAGTTCCCCTCGGTGGTTCCGGTCTTGCCCGAAATGGGGCGGCCGATCTTCGCCTGCTGGCCCGTGCCGCGGCGCACCACCTCCGTCAAGGTGGCGTTGACCTCATCGGCCACGGACTCGTCCATCACCCGACGGAACGTCGGGACGTGCTCGTAGAGCACCGTGCCGTCCCCATCCTCGATCCTCGTCACCAGGACGGGGTCGATCTCGATCCCGCCGGTGGCGAACGTGCCGTACGCCGCCGCCATGTCGAGGACGCTCACCTCCTGGGTACCGAGCACGATGGACGGCACCGGGTCGAGCTGAGTCGTGATGCCGGCAGATCGGGCCATCGAGGCGATGGTGTCGGCGCCGATCCAATCCGCCACGTAGGCGTACGGCACGTTGACGGAGAACACCGTTGCCTCGCGAAGCGTGAGCCCGGGGTAGTAGGCGTCCCCGTAGTTGGCCACCTCCCACGTCCCGGTCTCGGAGCGTATGTAGCCGACGCGCCCGCCCGGCCAGGTGCTGTCGAGATCGACCCCGGCCTGCAGCGCGGCGGCGAGAGCGAAGGGCTTGAAGGCCGACCCGGGCTGGCGCCGGCCCTGGGTGCCGAGATTGAACTGAGCGGTGGGGTCGGCGGGGTCGTAGAAGTCCCGCCCCCCGACGATCGCCAGCACGTGTCCGTCCCGCGGGTCGATGGCGACCAACGCACCCCCCGGCCCGCCCTCGGGCAGCACCGACCACACTGCTGCCTCGGCGGCGAGCTGGGTCTGGGGATCGAGGGTGGTGTAGATGCTCAGGCCACCGGTGGTCAGCAGCCGGTACCGCTCCTCCGGGGTGTCGCCCAGGGCGGGATTCTCCAGCAGGCGCCTTCTCACCTCGTCGGTGAAGTATGGGAACCGCATCTGATCGGCGCTGCCCCTCGGGATCAATTCGAGCGGAGCCGCCTCGGCGGCGAGCGCCGCTTCGCGCCCGATCCATCCCAGGTCGACCATGGTCTGCAGCACGAGAGTCCGCCGCGCCCGCGCCCCCTCGGGGTTGTCGTACGGGTTGAGGGTCGTCGGCGCATTGATCAGCCCGGCCAGGAGGGCGGACTGAGCGAGGGTCAGGTCTCCGACCTGCGTGCCGAAGTACCGCCGGGCGGCCGCCCCGATTCCGTACGAGGTCTCGCCGAAGAAGATCGTGTTCAGGTATCGCTCCAGGATCTCCTGTTTGGTGAGGGTCTCCTCGAGACGGAGGGCCAGGCCGATCTCGGCCGCCTTCCGCTCGAGGGTCAGGTCATCGCTCAACAGCACGGTCCGGGCGTACTGCTGGGTGATGGTCGATCCCCCCTCGACCACCGCCCCGGCGGCGATGTTCGCCTTGGCGGCTCGGGCGAGGGAGCGAATGTCGACACCGGAGTGGATCCAGAAGCGGCGATCCTCGATGGCGACGACCGCGTTGACCAGGTCGGTGGGAAGATCGCCGTACGCGACGAGTACACGGTCTTCCTCCGCGTGCCACTCGGCGAGAACCGAGCCATCGGCCGCGTAGACCGTGGTGGTGAGGCCGCCCGCTCCAATGCCCGGATCCTCGATTGGTGCTATCGAGCAGGCGGCGGTGGCGAGCAGCGCTATCGTCACCACACCCGCCCTCATGCGAGGCATGTGGGTTGTGTGTCCGCGCGGAACGTTAGTGGCCGACCGCGCTACGTCACGGGATTGTCCACAGAGGCGACGCCGAGGAGGAACCTCCACCGGCGCCCGGCGGCCCGGGTGATCCCCACCCGGGGGGTCGAGCGCACCCGGCCCGGAATCGGGGCTCCTTCCACCCGCACCAGCCCCGCCAGGAGCGACGAGCCGTCGAGCGCACCGGTGATGCCGAGGGCCTGGGTGAGCTTGCCGGGCCCGTCGCAGAGGTGATCGGTCCTCCCCCGCCGCCGCCTGATCGCCGCCGCCCCCTCCGCCACGAGGCCGCCGCGGAGCAGCACCGCCGAGGCGATGCCGGCGGGCCCACAGACCACGTTTGCGCACCAGTGGACGCCGTAGGACCGGTACACGTAGAGGGTTCCCGGCGGACCGAACATCGCCTGGTTGCGGGGGGTCGGTCCCCCGTGGGCATGGCTGGCGGGGTCGTCACCACCCCCGTACGCCTCCACCTCCGTGAGGATGACTGCGGTGCGCACCGCCCCGATCTCCGACACCAGCAGCCGCCCCAGCAGGCCGCGAGCTGCCGCCACCACCGGGCCGCCCAACAGCGCCGCGAGGTCGTTCACCGGGCCAGGTGAAGCAGCAGCGCCTTGAAGGCGTGGAGGCGGTTCTCCGCCTGGTCGAACACTCGGCTCCTCTCGTGATCCATCACCCCGTCGGCCACCTCGTCGCCGCGGTGAGCCGG
>Ga0256868_10001967_pt1 | contig 10889 bp, 7 predicted proteins | sample RVTome_13_FD_187341 | JGI IMG/M metagenome (GOLD analysis project Ga0256868, IMG submission 187341) | Soil microbial communities from uranium-contaminated site in the Upper Colorado River Basin, Wyoming, United States - RVT92D227 HiSeq ... | reverse complement strand
CGAGACGAGGGCGTCGAGGCTGCCGTCGGGACGGTCGATCCGGAACGGCTCGGCGAGCGGCTCGACCCGAACGGCGATGCCGGCGGCCGCCAGCCGGGCAGCCTGCCACCCGTCGGGGTCGCCGAGGAGCGCCACGTCCCCGGCGGCCGGCAGCCCCAGGGCCAGCAGGGCGCGCGGGAGCTTGCCCTCGACGTCGACGGCCTCCCGGAGTCGTGCGGCGAGCGGGGCGGCCAGGTCGAAGGCGAGGTCGGCCACGAGGCGAGGATACGCGCGCGACCCGCCGACCGTCGCGCGCGATCAGCCGCGCCCGGGACCCGACGCGAGCCGCGGCATCAGCCGCACTGGTTGATGTCCCGCCACGTCTCGACCGTCCCCGGGACCTCCTGTGCGCCCTCGCTGCCGTAGGTAACGGAGACCGTCCGGTTCGGGATCTCCCCGCAGGTGGCGTCCTTCTCGACGGCCTCCCACGAGCCCCGCGTGAACTTGTACTGCGGCTTGTCCCCCTCGGTGAAGGGCAGGGTGATCGACCAGGTCTTCCCGTCGACCCTCGTCATCGGCGTCGCTCCCGGGTCCCAGCCCTGGAAGTCGCCGGCGATGAAGAGCGTGTCGGCCGCGGGCGTGTTCGCGGGAACCGTCACGACAAACGTCACGGCGACCTCGCGGGTCTGCGCGGAGGCGCTGATCTCCGTCGAGTAGGCCGAGCGGTTGAAGCTCGTGTCCACGGCCGTCACGACATAGACGTAGGCGTTGCCGGTCGCAACGGTGTCGTCCGTGAACGCGGGCTCCGTGGCGGTCCCGATCCGCTCGTAGGGCCCGCCGGGGATCGACCCCCGCAGCACCTCGTAGCGGTGGAGGTCGGGTGCGGTCACCGGCTCCCAGGCGAGCGTGAGCGACGAGGCTCCCACGGTCGCGACACGGGCGCCCGCCGGGGCGGCGGGCGGGTCCGTGTCGGCCGGTGCCACGGCCGCGAGGGTCACCGCCTGGTCGGGCCGGTGGGCCCACGGTCGGTCCTCGGTCGTGACGATCCCCCCGCGATCCGCATACGCCCACGTGGCACCGTCATCCGTGGAGACGCGGAGGACGACGTTGAAGTCGCCAAGCTCCTCCGGCCGGACCGCGCCCACGAGCCGATCCGCCCCGTCGGCGTCGCCCGCGAACGTCATCTCCGACCACGCGTAGTTGTCGGCGGGGTCGTCGCCGCCGGCCGCCCCGACGCCCAGCTGGGCCCGGATGCCGACGGTTGGGCCGGCGGCGGCAGTGGCGCCGTCGACTCGGACCAGGGCGTGGATCGGCGTCCCGGCGTCGACCGCGGAGAGCGGCTGGCTGGCCTCGGCAGGTCCTTCCAGGCGCGCGTCGGCGATCGTGAGCCGCGGGAGGGCGTCGGCCTCCGCCGAGCGCGGGCCCGCGTTGCCGGCCGCGTCGATCGCGACCACGACGTAGTGCGAGCGCGTGCCGTTGCGGGCCGTGGCGTCGGCGAACGCCGTCGCGGCCGTCGTGTCGACGAGCTCATACCCACCGCCCGGCAGGATCGAGCGCCAGACCCGGTACCCGGCGGCGCCGGCCGCCGGCTGCCAGGCAAGGTCGACGCGTCCCGACGCGGCCGTCGCAGTGAGGCCGGCGGGGGCGTCGGGCGCCGCCAGGTCGGTCCCCGGCGCCGTGACGAGTACGGCGGCGCCGCGGGCCGGCAGGCGCACCGACAACGGACCATCGTCGACCGTCGCCGAGATCCCGGAGAGGGCGTCGGCGAGCACGGCCCCGACGGGCAGCCGGCCGGCGACGTCGACGGCGACCGTTCGTTCCTCGGTGGAGAGGTTCAGGACGACGAGGGCGGCCTCGTCGTCGCCGCGCCGGAGGTAGGCGAGCGTCCCCGTCGCGTCGTCGGCGTGGACGAACTCCAGGCCGCCGGTGCGCAGCGAGGCGTGCTGGAGGCGCAGCTGGCCCAGCGCCCGGTACCAGTCCCGGAGCTCCGCGTCGATCGCGTCCCACGGATACGGCCGCCGGTCGTCCGGGTCGTCGTGCCCGGTCAGCCCGGCCTCCGTGCCGTAGTAGACGGAGGCCATCCCGGGCCACGTGAGCTGGAGCGCGGCGACCAGGCGCAGCTTCGCCTTCGCCTCCGCGAGTCCGGCGGCGGACTCCTTCACGGCCGGGTCGTCCTTGCCCGGGGCGAGGGTCCATAGGATCCGGGTCGTGTCGTGGCTGTCGACGAGGTTGAGCAGGGCGGCGAAGGCGGGGGCCGGGTAGTCCTCCTGGACGCCGCGCATCCGTTCCACGAACGCGCTGGGCGCCAGGCCGGCGATCGCGCCGTCGAGGTCGGGCGTGTCGCCGTTGACGAGGCCGATGACGGCCCGCCGGAACCGGTAGTTCATCGTCGTGTCGGCCTCGTCGCCCAGGAGCCAGGCCGACGAGTCCTGCCACTGCTCGCCCAGGATGAGGGCGTCGGGATCGGCCGCCTTGGCGGCGGCGCGGATCTGGCGCATGAAGCCGTGGCTCAGGTTGTCCATGACGTCGAGCCGCCAGCCCGCCGTGCCCGCGGCGATCCAGCGCCGGACGACCCCGTCCGGCCCGGTGTAGAGGTCGTAGACCGCGCCCTGCTCCACCACCTCGGGGATCGTGTCGAACCCGAACCAGCCGAGGTAGTAGGTGTCGTCCCCGCCGGCGGAGGAGGCGGCGCAGGGCGAAGGCTCGGTCGGCTTGGGGGCTCGGAAGGTGAACCAGGAGCGGTACGCCGAGGCGGCCGCCTCGCAGGCCCCGACTTCGGCGAAGCGCCGGGCGCGGTCGAACCACGGGGAGTCGGACGAGACGTGGTTGAAGACACCGTCGAGGAGGACCCGGATCCCCCGCGCCTTCGCCTCCGCCACGAGGTGGTCGAAGTCGGCCTGCGTCCCGAGGTCCGGGTCGATCATGTCGTAGCTGCTGGTGTCGTAGCGGTGGTTCGAGGGCGCCGCGAAGATCGGGTTGAGGTAGAGGACGGTCACCCCGAGGGCCGCGACGTCGTCAAGCTTCGCGGTGATCCCCGCGAGGTCGCCGCCGTAGAAGTCGCGACCGAGGGGGTCCTCGTCGCAGGGAACGCCCTGGTAGGCTCGGCAGTAACCCTCGGGGAGCTCGTCCCAGGCCTTCGGCAGGACCGGGTTGCCGTAGACGTCGCCGTAGCGGTAGACGCTCGCGCCGGCCGTCCCCTGGGCGGCGTCCGGGGAGGGGTTGTTCGTCGGGTCGCCGTCGTTGAAGCGGTCCGGGAAGACCTGGTAGACGAGCGCACCGTGGGCCCAGGCTGGCGTCGTGAAGCCCGGGTCATAGACGTCGATCTGCCACGACGCGTCGATGCTCGCTGCATAGACGCGCCCCGCCCCGCCGTCGCTCCCCTCGTCGACCGCCCCGCCGTCCGCTGCCGGGTCGTCCTCGACGTAGCGGGTCGTGGGACCGTCGCGGGCGATGAACCGGTACCAGAGGATCGTCGGCGTCGCGGCCGTGCGAATCGTCGCCTGCCAGTAATCGTACCCGTGCTCGCCCTGCGTCCGGTCGCTGGCCACGACCTTCAACGGGACGAGGGCCTGGAGCTCCCGGATCTGATCCCAGACGCGCACCGTGGCGTTGGTGAGGTCACCCGCCGTGGCGCGGAGCCGGAGCGTGACGGTCGTGCCGGCGGGGACGGCGCCGAACGGCGTCCGGTAGCGGTCGCTCCGGCTGTCGTGGGCGAGGCCCTTCTCGTCGATCGCCCCGTCGGGAGCGAGCGGCGGCAGGTCGGCCACGGCCACCGGCGGCGCAGACGGGGGCGCGGAGGGGGACGGCGTGGGAGCCGGAGACGGCCCGCACGCCGCCAGCCCGCTTCCGACGACGGCCGCCACGGCAACGGCCGCGACCAGGGCGACGAGCCCTCGCCCGGCCGCACCACGAACCTCCGGGGGACCAGCCATCGTGATCGTCATGCCTCCGCCTTCAGCACGCGCCCGGCACGGCCCGGGATCTCGATCTCGACCCGCCCATCGGCCACGGCAACCGCGGGCCCGGCCTCGAAGCCCGGGAGCGTCACGTCGGCGAGCGACCGCCCCGCAAGCTCGGGGAGGTCCACGACAATCCGGACCGGCGCCGGGCCGGCGTTGACCGCCACGACCATCGCGGCCTCGTTGTCGCTGCGGAGATAGGCAATGGCCATCCCCTCGGCTCCCAGGACCCGGAACGCGCCGTGGCGCAGGACCGGGTTCGCGTGGCGGAGCGCGGCGGTCGCGGACACGTACGCGAGGAGGTCGCGGTCCCACGTCTCGGGAGCCTGCCACGGGAACGAGCGCCGGCAGTCCGGGTCGAAGCCGCCGGGAAGGCCGATCTCGTCGCCGTAGTAGATCGAGGGCGCGCCGGGCACGGTCATCTGGATGAGCGTGGCAAGCTGGAACGAGGCGACGTCCCCGCTCGCCATCGTGAGGAACCGTGGCGTGTCGTGGCTGTCGAGCAGGTTGAGCTGGGCCGCCACGACCGCCGGGTCGTACACGGTGAGGATGTGCTCCAGCCGACGGGCGAAGGTCGGCGCGTCCTCGCGCCGGACGTGGGAGCGGATCGTGAAGTGCGAGCCGATGACCCGGTCGTCGTGGTGGTCGGCCGCGACGAAGGAGAGGACGGCGGCCATGAACGGGTAGTTCATGAGGCCGTGGTACTGGTCGCCCTGCAGCACCTCCGGGCGCTCCTCCCAGATCTCGGCGACGATGTACGCCTCGGGGTTCACCGCCGTGACCCGACGCCGGAACTCGCGCCAGAACTGGACGTCCTTGATCTCCTCGGGCACGTCCAGGCGCCAGCCGTCGATGCCGAAGCGGATCCAGTGCTCGGCCACGCCATAGAGGTACTCGCGCACCTCCGGGTTGTCGGTGTTCAGCTTCGGGAGCGCCGGCAGGTCCCACCAGGCGCGGTAGCCGAGCTCGCGAAGCGAGTTCACGCCCTCCAGGCGCTCCCAGGGCGCGGCGGTGAGGTCGAGGACGTAGTCCCGGTCCTCCGGGAACGCGCGGACCTGCCGGCCGGCCCTCAGGGCCTCCTCGTCGAAGTGGAACCAGTCGCGGTACGGCGAGTCCCAGCCGACCTCCATCACGTGGTTGAAGGGCCAGAAGCCCCGGCTGGCGTGGTTGAAGACGCCGTCGAGGACCACCCGGATGCCCCGCGCGTGACAGGTGTCGAGCAGCTCGCGGAGCGCCGCGTCGCCGCCGAGCAGCGGGTCGACCGCCATATAGTCGTAGGTGTGGTAGCGATGGTTCGACGCCGACTGGAAGATCGGGTTGAAGTAGATCGCGTTGACGCCCAGCGCAACGAGGTGATCGAGGTGCTCGGCCACGCCCAGGAGATCGCCGCCCTTGAAGCCGGTGGTGGTCGGGGGCGTCTCCCAGGCCTCCAGGGGCCCCGGCTTGTGGACGCGTGCGCTTGCCGCGAAGCGGTCGGGGAAGATCTGGTAGAAGACGGCGTCGCGGACCCACGCGGGGGTTAGGATGGACACGGGCTGGACCTCAGGCTGGCTCAGTCGGGAGAGAAGCGATGCGGGTGAAGGTTCGTGCGGCGGAGCCGCCCGTCGACGACGCCGAGCTCGAGGAGCTCGTCCCCCAGCCCACGGCCGCGCACCCGCACGCCGTGACCGCGGCCGACCTCGGCCCGAACGGCGATGTCGTTCTCGACCTCCTCGCGCGGGCCTCCCGCCTCACGCCCGAGGAGTGCCGGTCTCTCGACAAGGAGGCGGCCTGGCGGTGGTGGCTCGTGAGCCCCCTCCCAGGCACGGGGATGCTCGGCGCCCACGCGACGGCGGTCGCGCGGGCCCGCGCCGATGGCCGTTCCGCGGCGCTCGTCGCCCTGGAGACGGCCGTCGCCGCGATCGCGCTCCGGGTCGCAGGCGCGAAGGCGAGCCGATCGCGCCTGCGGGCCTGCATCTCGAACGCAGGGCTCGCGGTCCTGGCACGCGACCTCGTCGAGCCGGAGGCGTTCGAGACGCTCTTCGGCCCGTGGCGCGAGGTCATGCACCACTGAACGCGTGCCCTCCTGAACGCGTGCCCTCCGCCGGCCGTTCGGCCGTGCCTCGGGGCCGCCACGCCACCCCCTATCCCTTGACCCCGCCGGCGGTGACGCCGGAGACGAGCCACTTGGACGAGTAGAGGAAGAGCGCGATCACCGGGATCGAGATCAGGATCGATGCCGCGGCCAGGTCGTTCCACTGGGTCTGGAACTGCAGCTGGAAGCGCTGAAGGCCCAGGGGCCAGGTCAGCAGGCCCTCCTTGGACAGCAGGATCCGGGAGAGGAAGTAGTCGTTCCAGGCGGCGAGGAAGTTGAACAGGAAGACGATCGCCAGGGCCGGCGTCGAGAGCGGCAGCAGGATCCGGTAGAACGCCTCCAGCGGCGAGCAGCCGTCGATCCGGGCGGCCTCTTCGAGCTCGATCGGGACCGTGTCGTAGTAGCCCTTGAGGATCCAGATGCTGAACGGGACCGACGTGACCGACAGGCCGATCACCATGCCGACGTACGTGTTCGCCAGCTTGAACTGGACCGCGAGGATGTAGATCGGGACCAGGAGCATCGCCGCCGGGATCAGCTGCGTCGCGAGCAGCGTCGTGAGGCCCAGCCCCCGGCCGGGGAACTTGAAGCGGCTGAAGGCGTAGGCGGACGTGGCCGCGATGATCACGCCGACGATCGCGCTGCCGGTGGTGACGACGAGGCTGTTGAAGATCCACAGCGGCAGGTCGGTGTCGGAGAGCACGTGCTGGAAGGCCTGGAGCGTCGCGCCTTCCGGGATGATCGAGAACTTCGAGTCGAGGAGCTTGTTGCCGGGGCGCAGGGCAACGCCGAACACGCGGATGATCGGGAACGCCGCCACGATCGCCGCGAATGCGAGGATCAGGTGGATGATCAGGCGCTTGAGCGGCTTGTCCTCGCGGCTACCGGCACCCGCTGCCTTGACGCCCTTGGCGGCCGCCGCGATCGGGACGGACGGGACGACGGTCGAGCCGCTCATTCGTAGGCCCCCTTCAGGCTGCCCGTGATCCGGATGTAGAAGACGGTGAAGACGAGGAGGATCAGGAACACCACGAAGGCGAACGCCGCGGCAAAGCCGTACTGGTTGTATTCGAAGGCCGCCCGGAAGATGCCCGTGACCAGGATGTCGCTCGTCTCCAGCTCGTTCTGGTTGATGAAGAACGGGACATTGATGTTGTTGAACGTCCAGACGGTGCCCAGGATGATCGCCGGGGTCAGCACGGGGCGCAGAAGCGGCAGGGTGATCCGGCGGAACGCCTGGCGGCTGCTGGCGCCGTCAATCTCGGCCGCCTCGTAGAAGTCGTTCGGGATGCTCTGCAGGCCACCCAGGATGATCACCATCATGAACGGGACGCCCAGCCAGACGTTGGTGATGATCATCGCCGCGAAGTTCCAGAACGGATCCGAGAGCCACGGGAAGGGCCCCAGGCCGATCAGGCCGAGGAGCTGGTTCACCGCGCCGTACTCGAAGTTGTACTCGGTCCGCCAGATCAGGAGGGCGATGATCTGGGGGACCGCCCACGGCAGGACGATGAGGGCGCGGTAGATCCCCTTGACGCGCATCTTGCGATGGAGCAGGAGCGCCAGCCCCATCCCGAGCGATACGTGGCAGAAGACGTTGATGGAGGTCCACAGGACAGTCTGGGCGAAGAGCTGCCAGAAGCCGGTCAGCTTCAGCACCGGCTCGGTGAAGACGCTCGTGTATTGCTGGATGCCCACGAACATGTCGTTCCCGAGCCCGAGGAACCCCGGATCCCTGAAGTTCCGGAGGCTCATCTTCGTGAACGAGACGTTCAGCTCCCACAGAAGCGGCCAGCCGACCAGGATCAGGAGACCCAGCGCCGCCGGGGCCACCAGCATGATCGGCACCGCGTACCGGTTGTGGAGAAGCCGCACCAGGAGCAGGTAGAGCAGCCCCTCGAGCGCCACCACGATCACCGCGATGACGACGAGCGTCAGCCCGACCTGCCCGATGGCGGTCGTGACCGCGTTCAGGTCCAACGGTTCCTCCCTCGCTCCCTCGGGGTGGCCGGGCCGCGCTGCGCGGCCGATCCGTCACGTCGCGGGAGCCCCGGGGCGCGAGCCCCGGGGCTCCCGGAAGGTCACAGCTTGGCGATACACGCCTCCGCCGAGGCCTGCATGGCCTTGGTGATGGCGGCGATGTCGGTGCTCTTGCCCGTGAACATGTCGCGGATGCCCGCGTTCATCGAGTCGAACACGCAGCGCATCTCGAGGTTGGTGGGCTGCGGGACGCCCTTCTGGGCGGCCGCGGCCGCGCCCGCCAGGAGCGTGTCGCCCGTGACGACGGCGTCCGCGATGGCGGTCGCGTTGCCCGGGAGGCGCTTGAGCGCCTTGACCATGTCGACCTGCTGCGCGGTCGCCGTGGCGTACTTCATGAACTCGGAGACCACCGTCTTGAGGTCGGGGTTGTCGCCGACGGCCTTGGAGGCCATGAGGAACGTGCCGGCAATGTACGGCTTCGGGTCCTCGTGGCCGGTGATCATCGGCAGAGGGCCAACGCCGAGCTTGTCGCCGAGGCCCGGGGCCTCGGCGTCCGGCGCGGCGGCGTACCCGCCGAGCGCCCAGTCGCCGTTGATGATGAAGGCCGCCTTGCCGTCCTTGAAGAGCGTCTCGGCGACGTTGTAGTCGGCCTCGCCGGGCATCACCTTGTCGGTGTACTTGAGGTCGTACATGAACTGGACGGCGCCCTTCATGGCATCCGTGTCCAGGGTGGGGGTCACGCCGTCGGCCGCGAAGACGCTGCCGCCGAACCCGCCGAGGAACGGGACGAGCCAGAAGGACTCGGTCTGGTTGAAGACGATGCCGAAGGCGTCACCCGCGGTGAGCTCCTTGGCCTTGGCCCGCCAGGCATCGCTGTCGGCCGGTGCGGTGTCGCCCGCGAGGGACTTGTTCCAGTAGAGCATCAGCTGGTTGCCGAAGGACGTCGGGGCGCCCCACAGCGAGCCGTTCGCGGTGACGATGTCGGCCGCGGCGGGCACGAAGCTCGCCTTGTCGACCATGTCGTCGAGTGGCAGGATGAGGTCGGCAGCCGTGAAGGGCCCGACGTGGTCGGCGACCGTCCAGAGGAGCTGCGGGGCGTCGCCCGCGAGGCTGGACGTCTGGAAGTCCTCGCGGAGCACCTCCACGTTCTTGTTGACGAGCTCGAACGTCACGTTCGAGTGGAGCGCCGTGAAGCCATCGGTGAGCTTCTTGACGAACTGGTAGCCGCCGTCCGCCTCGCCCTCCTTGGTCCAGAAGAGGATCTTGAAATCGCCGGCCGGGAAGGCCGCCTCGGTCGGGGCCGGGGTCGGGGTAACTCCGGGCGCCGCGGTTGCGGGCGCCGCGGTTGCGGGCGCCGGCGTCGGCGACGCGCCGCCGCCGCACGCTCCCACGACGATGGCGAGCGCGCTGAGCGCGGTCACCAGCTTGGTCATTCGCTGCATCTGTCTCTGTCTTCCTCCTGCGGCCGGCCGCCTCCCTGGCGCCGGCCCTACGTGATTGACCCGCCTGCACAACGCGGACGGGTTCCGGCGCGGGTGGCCGCACGACGGCCGCCCGCTTCTCCGGTCAGTCAGTATCCACCACCGGCTCCCGGCGCGAGCTTGGCGCCGGGCCGCTCGAGCCCCGGACGATGAGCCGGGTCTCCAGGCGGCGGTGGTCGGGTCGTGCCGCTTCCCGTCGTTCGATCGCCGCGAGCAGGAGGCGACATGCCTCTTCCCCTTTGCGACGGATCGGCTGGTGCACGGTCGTGAGCGCGGGCTGGACGAGGCGGGCCAGCTCGATGTCGTCGAACCCGACGACACTGAGGTCGGCCGGCACGTTCAGGCCGAGACGACCGGCCGCGTCGATCGTCCCGACTGCCATCACATCGCTCATCGCGAGGACCGCAGTCGGACGGAGACCATCCTCCCAGGCCCGCGTGAGGCAGGCGGCGCCGCCGTCGATGCTCGCGGGCCCGACGACGACATGGCTGTCCGGGAGCTCGATCCCGGCGTTCCGGAGAGCGACGCGATAGCCGGCGAGCCGGCGTCCCACGACGCCTCCGAAGTCGGAGCGCGCGCCCGGGGTGGGCGGTTCGACGCCGACGACGAGGAAGTCGCGGTGCCCCAGGGCGAGCAGGTGCTCTGCCGCCATGCGGGCGCCGCCCTCGTCGTCGACATCCACGGCCGCGTGCTCTGGGAACGCGGCCGAGTCGACGAGCACGATGGGCAGGCCCGCGCTGCGGATCTGCCCGACCTCCGGGTGCTCCTCCGAGAGGCCAATGGCGACGAAGCCGTCCACCGTCGCCCGTCCAACCGCACGGGCCAGCGAGCCGTAGACCGGCGAGACGAAGAGGAGCCCGTAGCCGGCCTCCTCGGCCACCACCGCCACGCCCTCGCTGAAGGTCGCGAAGAACGGATTGGCGAAGACGACGGACAGGGCCTGCGGCGTCAGGATCCCCAGGGTCCTGGTTCGCCGCTGGGTGAGCATGCGCGCCACCGGATGCGGCCGATACCCGAGCGAGTCCGCCACCTCGTGGATCCGGGTCGCGGTGTCGGGGCTCAGGCGTTCCGGGCTGTTGAAGGCGAAGGAGACGGCGGTCTTGGACACGCCCGCCTCGCGCGCGACGTCGGCGATCCGCGGTCGACTCCGCAGCTGCTCCACCCTGCCTCTGCTCCTCCTGGGTGCCGCCGGGCGGCGACGCGGACGCCGACGGCGATGCAAACCGGTTTAGCAAACCGGTTTAGTGGACGGTAACGGGACGTCCGAACGGTGTCAAGAGGGTTCCTTCAACAGAGGGTTCCTTCAACACGCGGGGCGGTGGCGACGGCGGCCGGGCCGCGCCGGACGCCCGGCGTGCCGGCTTTCCCTGCCAATGATCGCCCGGGTACCACTGACCACGATGGGGGGCAGCGGGA
>Ga0256868_10001965_pt1 | contig 10898 bp, 6 predicted proteins | sample RVTome_13_FD_187341 | JGI IMG/M metagenome (GOLD analysis project Ga0256868, IMG submission 187341) | Soil microbial communities from uranium-contaminated site in the Upper Colorado River Basin, Wyoming, United States - RVT92D227 HiSeq ... | reverse complement strand
GGTGGCGAGCCGCGCCACCCGGCTCTCGGCGCGCGTGGAGTCATAGCGATAGACCAGCGGGTCGCCCGGCACGACCACGAGCACGACCTTGCCAGTCTTCAGCTGCCGCGCCGCTTCGGCCGGCTGAAGCAGCGTCGCGCGCACGTCGCGGCTCCCCGCGAGCATCCCAGCCACCGAGTCGGCGCCCGCGCCGGCCTCGACCGCGATGCGCAGCGTCTCCGGCCCCTTGTTGCGGAACGCGATCCCGAGCACGATCGCCAGCAGCAGGGGGAAGGCGAACACCCAGAAGATCGTCTCCGGCTGCCGGTAGAAGTCCCGCCACCGGTTGAGCGTCATCTGCCACAGCGGATGCTCATGCATCACGCAGGTGCCTGCCGGTCAGGCTCAGGAACAGGTCCTCGAGCGTCGCGTGGTGGGTGCGCAGGTCGGTGAGCGCGACGCCGCGCCGCCGGAGCTCCACCATCAGCTCCGGCACCGCGCGATGCACCTCGGTCACCGTGAGCATGTAGCGGTCCGCGTCCACCCGCGCGGCGCTCACGCCCGGCAGGGCGGCGAGTTCCGCGAGGTCGAGCGGGTTGGGGCTGTTCTCGAGTGCGAACTCGACTATGTGCTCGGCGCCGAGCGACGCGATCAGCTCGCGCGGCGTGCCCGAGGCGATCACCTTGCCGTGGTCCACGACCGCGATCCGGTCGCACAGCCGCTCGGCCTCCTCCATGTAGTGGGTGGTGAGGACGATCGTCCCGCCCTTGGCGCGAAATCCGGCCACGACGCCCCACAGCTGGCGGCGCGACTGCGGGTCGAGCCCGGTCGTGGGCTCATCGAGGAACAGGATGTCGGGCCGGCCGACGAGTGCGCAGGCGATGGCGAGACGCTGCTGCTGGCCGCCCGACAGCTTGCCGACCCACGCCTTTCGCTTCTCCTGGAGCTGGACGATGTCGAGCACGTCGCCGGTCGGCAGGCCGCCGCCGTACAGGCTGCGGAACAGCGTGACCGTCTCCTGCACGGAGAGCTTCTCGTCGAGCTTGGTCTCCTGGAGCGCCACGCCGAGGCGCCGGCGCAGCTCCGGCTCGTGCTTCGCCCACCGCAGGCCGAGGATCTCGATCTCGCCGGCGTCCGGCGTAATGAGCCCTTCGAGCATCTCGACCGTGGTGGTCTTCCCCGCCCCGTTGGGGCCGAGCAGCCCAAAACACTCGCCGCCGTGGACCTCGAGGTCGAGACCCGCGACGGCGACGACGTCCTTGTAGCGCTTGACGAGCCCGCTACATCGAATGACGGCTTGCCCCACACCCCTCCCGGCGGCTCTCGGGTTCCAGCCCTCAGCCGCGCTTCTCGATCGCGACGTACTTCCGCTTCCGCTGCCCGAGGTAGACCTGGCGCGGCCGCGCGATCTTCTGCTCGTGGTCCTTGATCATCTCCTCCCACTGGGCGAGCCAGCCGGGGAGCCGGCCGAGGGCGAACAGGACCGTGAAGTAGTCGGTCGGGTAGCCCATCGCCTGGTAGATCAGCCCCGAGTAGAAGTCCACGTTCGGGTACAGCTTGCGCGAGGTGAAGTACTCGTCCTGGAGCGCGATCCGCTCCAGCTCGAGCGCGATCTCGAGCTTCGGATTGAGCCCGGTCTGCTCGAACACCTGGTCGGCGATCTTCTTGATGAGCTTGGCGCGCGGGTCATAGGACTTGTAGACCCGGTGCCCGAAGCCCATCAGCCGGCCCTCGCCGCGCTTGACCTTCTCGATGAACCCTGGGATGCGGTCGTTCGACCCGATCTCGTCCAGCATGAACAGCACCGCCTCGTTGGCGCCGCCGTGCAGCGGCCCGTACAGCGCCGCGATGCCGGCCGACACCGCCGAGAACGGGTCGACGTGGGACGACCCGACGGACCGGACCGCGCTGGTCGAGCAGTTCTGCTCGTGGTCGGCGTGCAGGATCAGCAGGATCTCGAGGGCGCGTTGCAGCACCGGGTTCGGCTCGTGCTTGCCGCCGATGCTGAACGTCATGTTGACGAAGTTGCCGATGTACCCGAGGTCGTTGCGCGGGAACTCGTACGGCAGGCCGCGCGAGTGCCGGAAGCAGAACGCCGCGATCGTCGGCAGCTTCGCCATCAGCCGCACCCGCTGGGTGTAGCGGTTGTGCGGGTCGCCGATGTCCTTGGCTTCGGGGTAGAAGGTCGAGAGCGCGCCGATGGAACCCAGCAGCATCCCCATGGGGTGGGCATCGTAGCGGAACCCCTCGACGAACTTGATGATGTTGGTGTGGACGTACGTGTGGTAGCGGATGTCGTCCGTCCACTTCCCGAGCTGCACGGCGGTCGGGAGCTCCCCTTCGTTCAGCAGGTAGGCCACCTCGAGGAACGTCGCGTGTTCCGCGATGTCCTCGATCGGGTATCCCCGGTACTCGAGGATGCCTCGGTCGCCATCGATGAACGTAATCGCGCTCTTGCACGAGGCCGTGTTCATGTACGCCGGATCGTAGGCCATCAGGCCGAAGTCGTCGGGGCCCTCCTTGATCTGGCGCAGATCCATCGCCTTGATCGTGCCGTGCTCGACCGGGATCTCGTAGCTCTTGCCCGTGCGGTTGTCGGTGATGGTCAGACTCGGCTTCGACATGCGCGTACCTCGGCTCGATCGAGGGTGGGGAGGGCGGACGGTGTCGCCCGGAAACGAGTCGCTAAGTATCGCCTGCGGCCTCCGGCTTGACGAGCCCCGGCTGGGCGCCGGCGCCCGGCGGGTCGAACGGGCGTTCGGTGTTAGTCTGCGGCCAAGCTCGCGCGCGGCACGGGACAAAAGGGAGCCCGGCCGGGCGCGTGAGTGGGGCGGTCCTGCCGGCGCCTGCAATCGCGAGCACCGGCAGGACGTTTGGAGATCAGCGGAGCGGCAACGGCCGCGCGTCCTTCAAGACGCGCCGGCGCCGTGCGCGTGCTTCAGCGCGCGAGAGGCAGCCTCACCGCTGGTCCACGGGCACGTAGGCGCGCTGCAGGCTCCCGACGAACACCTGCCGCGGGCGCGCGATCTTCTGTTCCTTGTCCAGCAGCATCTCCTGCCACTGCGCGATCCAGCCGGCCGTGCGCGGAATCGCGAACAGCACCGGGAACATCTCCACCGGGAAGCCCAGCGCCTCGTAGATAAGCCCGGAGTAGAAGTCCACGTTCGGGTAGAGCTTGCGGCCGACGAAGTACTCGTCCTGGAGCGCGATCCGCTCGAGCTCGAGCGCGATGTCGAGCAACGGGTTCGTGCCCGTCACCGCGAACACCTTGTGCGCGGCTTCCTTGATGATCCGCGCGCGCGGATCGTAGTTCTTGTAGATCCGGTGCCCGAAGCCCATCAGCCGCATCTCGCCGGCCTTGACCCGCTCGATGTAGCCCGGTACCCGGTCCTTCGTCCCGATCTCCCGCAGCATCCGCAGCACTTCCTCGTTGGCCCCCCCGTGCAGCGGGCCGTACAGCGCCCCGGTGGCCGCCGCGACCGCGCAGTACGGGTCGGGATGCGAGCTGCCGACCACGCGCATCGCGCTGGCGCTGCAGTTCTGCTCGTGGTCCGCGTGCAGAATGAACAGCAGGTCCAGCGCGCGCTCGACCACGGGGTCGGGCGCATACGCGGTCCGTGCACCGCTGCGTTGCCACAGCATGGCCATGAACGTCGCGGCGAACGAGAGGCCCGGCGGCGCGTACTCGTACGGCAGGCCCCGGCTGTGGCGGTAGGCGAACGCCGCCAGCGTCGGCATCTTGCCGAGCAGGCGGTGGATCTGCCGCCTGCGCACCACCGGATCGGCGATGTTCTTCGCGTCCGGGTAGAACGTCGACAGGGCGCCCACGGTGCTCACCAGCATCCCCATCGGGTGCGCGTCGTGATGGAACCCGCCGATGAACCGCTTGATGTTCTCGTGCAGGATGTAGTGCTCGGCGATCTGGAGCTTCCAGTCCTCGAACTGCACCCGCGTCGGCAGCTCCCCGTGAATGACGAGGTACGCCGTCTCGAGGAACGTGCTCTTCTCCGCCAGCTCCTCGATCGGGTAGCCCCGGTACTGGAGGATCCCGCGATCGCCGTCGATGAAGGTGACGGCGCTCTTGCACGAGGCGGTGTTCATGAACGCCGGATCGTACGACATCAGCCCGAAATCGTCCGGCGTTGTCCTGATCTGCCGCAGGTCCGTCGCCCGGATCGTGCCGTGCTCGATGGGCACCTCGTACGCCCGGCCCGTCCGGTTGTCGGTAATGGTGAGCGTGTTCTTCGGAGTTGTGGCGGCAGGCTCGCCCGGGGTGGGAGCCCGGTCCGCGAGCGTCTGGTTCTTGGCCATGGCTATTGCCTCCTCGAAAGCCCGCGCTCCCGAGAACGGCATACCGCGTGCCAGCCGCCGCTACGCGCCGTGCGCCGCCACGACGCGCACCAGCCCCGACGCCAGATCGTACGCCCACCCGTGCAGGCGGGGGATGTCCGGGGTCTCGTCCCACTGGCGGCGCACCACGGTGAGGTTCGCGAGGTGCTCCAGTTGCAGCCGGACGTTCGCCTCGACCACGAGCCGGTGGTACGCCTCGGGATCCACCGCGCGGCCCTCGGCGGCGAGCGCGTCGTCCACGATCCGCTTCGCGCGTGCACCGATCATCAGCCAATCGCCGACGTACGAGGCGGGCAGCTTCGGCTGGCAGGCGGCCTTGATCCCGCCGCACCCGTAGTGACCGCAGACCACGATGTCCGGCACCTTCAGGTTGACGAGCGCGAACTCGATCACCGCGGCGACGTTGATGTCGTTGTAGGCGACGATATTCGCCACGTTGCGGTGGACGAACAGCTCGCCCGGGCCGCAGCCGAGGATCTCCTCGGCCGGCACGCGCGAGTCGGAGCAGCCGATCCACAGCAGTCTCGGCTGCTGGCCCTTCGCCAGCCGGGCGAAGAACTCCGGATCCCGGGCGAGTTGCGCTGCCGCCCACAGGCGGTTCTTCTCTAGGAGGTCGTCCAGGGCCATGGGCGTCCAATCTACAGCACGGAGGTTCGGCGCGTGACCAGACCCGGCGCAGCGCTCGCTTCGTTCCTCGACGCGACGCTGCACATCCGTCCGGGGGAAGGACGCCGCACCGCCATCCTGTTCCTGCACCTGCTGCTCGCCTCGGCCGTCTTCGTGCTGGGCCGCACGGTGCGCGACACGCTGTTCCTCAGTCGCTATCCGATCAAGTACCTGCCGTGGATGTTCGTCCTCTACGGCATCGTCTCGAGCATCACCGTCGTCGTGTACGCGCGCTACGCCGACCGCATCGCGCGCCACAAGCTGATCGTCGGCTCCACGGCGATCGGGATCGCGACGTACCTCGCGACCTGGGTGTTGGTTCGCGTCAGCGCCACCTGGATCTACCCGGCCTTCTACGTGTGGGCCGAGGTGGTATCCAACCTGTTCATCATCCAGTTCTGGACCCTGGCCAACGACCTGCACGACGCGCGCGCCGCCAAGCGGCTGTTCGGCACGATCGGCGCGGCCCGCATGCTCGGAATCGTCATCGTGGGGCTCGGCACGGGCGCGGTCGTGCGGGCGGTCGGGACGCCGCAGCTACTGTTCGTGCTCGCCGCGCTCATGGCCGGCATCGCGGGGCTCGCGCTGCTGATCCGCCGCGAGGCGCGGGTCGAGTCCGCCGTGCGCGCGGGTGCGCAGCCGAAGCGCCGCGGGGCGCCGCCGCGGATCGTGGGGGACCCCTACGTCCGCGCGCTCGCTGTCATCACCCTCCTCATCTTCGTCGCCCTGACGATCGGCGACTACCAGTTCAAGCGGATCGCGCGCGACACGTTTCAGGAGGACAACCTCGCCCGGTTCTTCAGCCTCTTCTACGCGGGCACCGGGATCGCCTCCACGCTCTTCCAGGTCCTGCTGACGCCGCGGATCCTCTCGCGCCTCGGCGTCGGCGCCGGGATGACCGTCATGCCGGCCGTCTTCGGCGCCGCGAGCGCGGCGCTCCTCGTATGGCCGAAGCTCGCCATCGCGACGATCATGAAGTACGCCGACAACGGCTTCCAGTACGCCATCCACGAGACCACGCTTCAGGCGCTGTACGTGCCGTTCGCGCCCGAGGTGAAGGCGCGAACCCGCGCCTTCCTCGACGCCGTGGTGAAGCCGCTCAGCTATGGGATGGGCGGTCTTGCGCTGGTTCTGCTCACTCCGCACCTGACGGTCTACCACCTCAGCTTCGTGAGCGTGCTGATCGTGCTCGCCTGGCTCGCCATGATCCCGGTGGTGAAGCGGAGCTACCTCCGCACGATGGAGGCGACGCTGTCCGCGCGCGGCGCGCTCGCCCTCGACCACGAGTACCTGCTCGATTCGGCCGGCCGCCAGATCCTCGTCCGCACGCTCGAGCACGGGACGCCACGCCAGATTCTCATCGCCCTGGAGCAGCTCGGCAACGAGCGCTCGGACGATGTGACCCGCGCGGTGGAGCGGCTCGCGACCCACCCCGACGCGCTGGTCCGCACCGCCGCACTCTACCACCTCGCCCACGGGGGCGGCGCCGACGCGGAGCCGGCGCGGCGCGCCCTCGCCGACGCCGACCCCGACGTGCGCGCGGCCGCAGCCGCGGCGTACGCTACGCTCGCCCAGGACGAGGCGGTGGACGCACTCGCGCCACTGCTCACCGACCCCGCCGCGGACGTTCGTGTCGCTTCGCTGGCGGGACTCCTCAAGCAGGGCGGCGTCGAGGGCGGGATCGTCGGGGGTGTCGAGCTGGGCCGGCTGCTCGCCTCACGGCGCGAGGACGAGCTCGTCAACGCTGCGCGCGCACTCCGCCACCTCGGCCCGAGCGCGTTCCGCCCGCTGCGCCGCCTCCTCGAGGACCCGGACCCGGCGGTCCGCCGCGCCGCGCTCAAGGCGGCCCCCGGTGTCGCCGATCCGCGCCTCGTGCCCGTGCTGCTGCACCTGCTCGCGGACCCCGCCTGCCGGCACCGCGCGGGCCAGGCGCTCATCGCCATCGGCGAAGCGGCGGCGGAGCCGCTCGCCGCGCTGCTCAACGACCCGCACACAAGGCGCGCCGTGAAACTCGAGATCCCGCGCCTGCTGCGGCGGATCCCCAAGGAGCAAAGCTACCGCCTGCTGCGCGCCCAGGTCGTCACCAACGACAGCCACCTGCGCCTACGCATCCACGCCGCGCTCTCGCACCTGCGGCACGACCTGCACCGCCCGCCGGAGCCGCTGCCGTTCGTGCAGCAGCTCGTGACGGCCGAGATCACCGAGGCGTACGGCAACGTCCTGGGGTGGGAGCAGGCGCGTCCGCTGTACGAGACGCCGCTCCTGGCCGAAGTGTTCGCGTTCCGGCAGCAGCGCGCGGTGCGCCGCGTGCTCCGCGTCCTCGAGCTGCGCTACGACCGCGAGCCGATCGGCCTGGTGCGCGAGCACCTCGGCGACCCGAAGCGGCGCGCCAACGCACTCGAGGTGCTCGATACCGTGCTCGACGCGCCGCTACGCCCGCTCGTGATGCCGTTCGTGGACGAGGCGCCGGTCGCCGAGAAGCTGGCGCGCGCCGGCGGGCTCGTGCCCCCGCCGCCGCCACCCGAGCAGTTCGTCGCTGCTCACTGCCGGCACCCCAACCCATACGTGGCGCTGCTCGCGCTCGACGCGCTGGCGCGCCGGCAGGACGCCGCGGGCGCCGCGGAGGGGGCCGCGCAGCTCGGCCACGCCGACCCGCTGGTGCGCGAGGGCGCGATCCGCGCGCTCGCCGCCAGCGACCCGGCGCACGCGCGGCCGCTGATCGCGCCGCTGGCATCCGATCCCGACCCGACCGTCGCGCGCCACGCGCGGCTCGCGCTCGCGCGGCTCGCGGGCGAACCGCTCCCGGAGGAGCCGATGTACTCGACCGTCGAAAAGGTGCTGTTCCTGAAGAGCGCCCCCGTCTTCGAGCGCGTCAGCGGCGAGGACCTCGCCCCGCTGGCCCGCGTGGCGGAGGTCGAGATCTACTCCACGGGGGAGCCGATCACCCGCGAGGGGGAGACGGGCGACGCGCTCTACATCATCATCCGCGGCCGGGTGACGATCAGCGTCGAGGGCCGGCTGATCGCGACCCTGGGGCCGGGCGAGGCGGTCGGTGAGATGGCGGTGCTCGACAGCTCGCCGCGCAGCGCGACGGCGACCGCCGTGGAGGAGACCGAGGTGTTGCGGATCGGCAGCGAGGAGTTCTACGAGGTCCTGCACGAGCAGGTGGAGATCGCCGAAGGGATCATCCGCCTGCTCAGCGCGCGGCTCCGCGACGCGGACAGCGAGATCGGCAGGCTACGGGAGGCGGCGGCGTCCTAGCGAGCCTGCGGTGTTCTCCGGCGCCAACAGCGCCGCGCTCAGCTGTCCCTCCCGGCGCGCCGCCAGCAGCGCTCGGGCCGCCTGGCCGGTGCACGGCGAGGGGAAGATGCACGTCAGCTGCACCGCGGCGATCGGGACGTTCGACGAGGGAGTGCCCGTGAAGTTCAGATCCACCGTGATGGCCGTGCCGGGCGAAGGGAGCACGCGCGGCATCCCGATGTTCAGCATCCGCCCCTGCATGAGGCCGGATGCGGTCGTGCCACCGGTATAGGGTCCGGAAGCCACGGTCGAAGCCGCGCCGTACGTGCCCGACGTGACGCGGATGGTCCCGCTGTTCCCCTCCCAGTATTCGCCGGTACTCTGCCGCACCTCGCCGCCACCCGCCCCGCTCTTCCCACCCGAGGCATCGAACGCGGTCGTGTTGACCGTGGTGTTGCCGACGGTCGGCAGCGCCGAGGCCGCGTACACGAATCCCTTCCAGGTCGACTCGTCGGGCGGCGCCGCCGGCGGCGAGGTGTTGGACCAGAACACGCCGAGCCAGTCGGTCGTGTCGGGCGGGCTCTGGGAGTTGTCGATGATCCGGATGTCCATCCCGGTGATCAGCCAGCTGGCCGCGAACTGCGGCGCGAGCGTGCCGACCACGTCGAAGCTGAGGTCCGCGGACGGGTGGTAGAGCGGATTCGGCGCGATCGTGGTATAGGAATCGGGGTCCGCGAACACCAACGACGCGAGCGAGGAGAACGGGCCCAGGCCGCCGCCGCGCATGACCCGGGCGATGGCGGAGTCGCGCTCGCCCGGCAGCCACGCGCGGCGCACCGAGACGTACTGGGCCGGAGGATCCTCCTCCTGCGGCGCCGCGGCGTCGCTGCAGGACGCAGCCGTCGCCAGCGCGCCGACGAGGAGGAGCCAACCGCCATTCCGCGGCATACCAAAAGCTAATAGCTTCCCGCGGCTCGCGGCCACGTGACGCAGGTCACGGCCGCGTTCTGCCACCCCCGAACGTCCGAGTTGTTGCATGACGCCACGTACCATGCGGACCCTCCTGGCCTGCGCCGCCCTCGCGGGGCCGCTGCACGCCCAGGCTCCGAACCCGCCCGCGGCGCAAGCGCCTGCGGACCTGATCGTTACGGCGGCCCGGATCTATACCGTGGACCAGACCCGTCCCCTCGTCACTGCAATTGCCGTGCGCGACGGGCATATCGTGTTCGCCGGGAGTATGGCCGAGGCTGGAGCACTGCGCGGCGAGCGCACGCGCATCGTGGACCTCGCCGGGCACACGGTCATCCCGGGCATGGTGGACGCGCACTTCCATTTCATGGGCGTCGGCGCGGCGCTGCGAATCGTGGACCTGGTCGGCACGCGCTCCGAGGACGAGGTCGTCCAACGCGCGGCGGCGCGGGCGCGGGAGGTGCGCGCGGGCGAGTGGATCCGCGGCCGCGGCTGGAACCAGAACGAATGGGCCGACACCCGCTTCCCGACCAATGAGGCCCTGAGTCACGCCGTCGCGAACAACCCGGTCGTCCTCACGCGCGTGGACGGTCACGCGCTATGGGTCAACGCCCGCGCGCTCCAGCTCGCCCGCATCACCGCCACCACGCGCGACCCCGAGGGCGGCCGCATCCTCAGAAACCCCGACGGCTCGCCCACGGGCGTGCTGGTGGACCGCGCCATGCACCTCGTGGCGCGCGTCGTGCCGCCGCCTTCCCTCGAGGAGCAGCGCGCCCAGGCGCTCGCCACCCTCGCCGAAGCCAACCGCTGGGGGCTCACGGGCGTGCACGACGCCGGCGTGGACTCGGGCACCATCGCCCTCTACGAGGAGCTGGCCCGCGCGGGACGGTTCCCGCTCCGCAACTACGTCATGATCCGCGAGGACAGCGCCACGCTCGAGCACCTGCTCGCGCGCGGGCCGCAGATCGCGCTGTACAATGGCCGGCTCTGGATCCGCGCCATCAAGCTCGCCGCCGACGGCGCCCTCGGCTCCCGCGGCGCGCTGCTCCTCGAGGACTACAGCGACGAGCCGGGCAACCACGGCCTCGCCGTGACCCGCGCCGACGTCATCCACCGCACCGCCGTCCGCGCGCTCCAGACCGGATTCCAGCTCACCGTCCACGCCATCGGCGACGGCGCCAACCGCGCCACCCTCGACGCCTTCGAGGCCGCGCTGCGCCAGGTGCCTGCCGCCGACCACCGCTTCCGCATCGAGCACGCGCAGGTGATCCACCGGCACGACATCCCGCGCTTCGCACGACTCGGCGTCATCCCGTCCATGCAGGCAAGCCACCAGACGAGCGACGCCCCGATGGCGATGAACCGCCTCGGCTGGACCCGCGTCCAGGGCGCGTACGCGTGGCGCTCGCTGCTCAACACCGGGGTGGTCATCCCCAACGGCTCCGACGCGCCGGTCGAGCACTGGAACCCGCTCATCTCGTTCCACTCGGCGCTCACGCGGCAGGACGCGAACGGCTGGCCCGCCGGCGGCTGGTTTCCGGCGGAGCGGATGACGCGCGAGGAAGCGCTGATGAGCATGACGATCTGGCCCGCGTACGCGGCGTTCATGGAGCGCGAGTCCGGCTCGCTCTCTCCCGGGAAGTACGCGGATTTCGTGGTATTGGATCAGGATATCATGACCTGCGCGCCGGAGC
>Ga0256868_10001962_pt1 | contig 10905 bp, 10 predicted proteins | sample RVTome_13_FD_187341 | JGI IMG/M metagenome (GOLD analysis project Ga0256868, IMG submission 187341) | Soil microbial communities from uranium-contaminated site in the Upper Colorado River Basin, Wyoming, United States - RVT92D227 HiSeq ... | reverse complement strand
GGTTACCTGGCTTATCAGATACCCATCTCTCAATAGTCCCTTAATCACGATGCCTATAAAGTGATGTTTCTCGGTTGGGAGGGCATTATAAATGTCAAGCTTGCGGAAGGAGTCCTTCGCATATAAAGCATCAACAATTGATTGGTACCTAAGAAAGCGCTTTACATCTGTATTAGCCTTCATCTTTCCCCACACCAATGATGCCCCTAATCTATCAAAAATAGAAGAAAAGATCAAAATTAACTGTTGAACTTTGGAGGAAAGTGGAAAGTCGGTATCAGGATCTGAGGTTTTTTGAGATTCACATATTTCTGTCGTCAGGGGTAAAATTCCAATTATTCATTGAATTCTAAAATTGAGATTGCCACGTCGCTATGGCTCCTCGCAATGACAGTGGGACGTGGTTATTTTGATGAAATATCATTTTTATTGTGCCCCGTTTACCCGCCAACCTGCCTATGGCAGGCAATGGGGGACTTGCGGGGCACTTGCCGTCCAACAAAATCCTGGCGTTTTATTTGGTCTTCGTTCAGGTTCTGCATATTTGTCTCCCTATTGCATCACCACCCTACTCCTGCAGTAATCACCTTCTATCTTCCTCTGTAATTGATCCAGGCCCTGAAAAAAGGGTTTACAAACCTGTATTCGTTTTTTCTTTCAAATAAAATATTGAGGTTGATCATCCGTCTAATCGCCCTGCGAACAGATGATGGATTGTTCACTCCAGCCGATTTCATGAATGAGACGGAAAAAACCTTGTTTCCGCCCTCTCTTGCGATTGTCAGAAGGCATCTGATCTGGAAGTCTGTTAGGAGATTCATGTCGTTTTCATAAGATTTCTGTTCCCTGGCGAAGATTAATTCAAGGGCATCTTTCAGTCTATCTAAACCTATAACGTTATTGCTTGAAGTGACGGTCCATAAAGCATCGCATAATTGCTGAATATCTCCTGGGATGTCATGCGCAATTTCAAAAACTTTTTTCAATACATCATCATTAATCCTCCGTTTTCCAGTCAAGAATTTCTTTCTTAAAAATTCCGAAAACTCGGTATAGGGTAAGGGATCCACCGCTATGGGGATAGCAGATTTAAAGAAAGGCGAATCAGGATGGGTAAATATTTCATCCATTTTGTTTCGAATACTTCCTGCAAACACATATGGAATATCTTTCTGAAACTGAATCTTGCCCCTCATCAAGGAAAGGGCCTCCCGGGGTTCATCAAGTTGCAGAATATCTTGGAATTCATCGAGAACCACGACGATTCGTTTCTTCTTATGAAGGGATTCAATGAGCGATAAAACTTCCGGTATTGAATTGGCTTTCAACTCAACGGAGGCATCAAACGTGATGGTTGGCATCAAGGTGATGGGATCCACTGAGATGGAAGGTCTGAGATAAGATAGTGTTTTCATGATCTTGTCAAAAAACCCTGCATTCTTTTCCAAAACAACAATGGCACGCAGTATTCTCTTACATAGCGCATCAATGGATTTAATGCCTAAGAAGTCCACATACAAATACTGGATTCCCTTACATCTCTGGACCGCTTCATAGATGGTAGAAGACTTTCCAATTCGTCTTTCACCCTTAATCACAATATTTTGTGACGACTTGATACATCCAATGATCTGCTTTAATAGGGCTTCCCTCCCACAGAAATCCCGGCCCGAGACGATCTTTCCGTATTGAAAAGGGTTCATAAATCTCCTTCTTTAACATGTCGCTATTTTGTATTATACATAAGTGCATTATACACATTAGTATAATATTGTCAAGTCGAAATATCTCCCCTTCGTGGACACAGAGGCCTAAAGGAAAGTCTGGCAAATCAGAGAAAAACATTCTATTTTGGGGGTCATCGCAAAGATTGCCTCAACTGAGCTTTGTTGGATCGATTCTTTTGATTTCATGAATGAGGTCGAAGTGAGGATCAGTGGAGATGATCTCTTTTATTCCGTTGTGGATCATGGTGGCGGCATGGACAGCATCACGGGATGTGATTCCATTGACCCTTTTTAAAATCTCAAGGGCCTTATCTATGTCCACCACCCTTACAGGAAAAACATCTGTGCAGAATTCGATCATCGATCGATAGGCAATCTCTCCGAGTGTTCTTCTTTCTATTGAGAAATAACGATAGAGGATCTCCTGGAGAACTTCTGTATTTGTTACACCGAGAATTTCTCGAGACTTGATTTTTTCAAGGATTTTTTTACAGGGTTCACGAAGAGGATGAGGACCGCCGATGGAATACATGATCAGATTTGCATCGATAAAAAAAACAGGCGATGTACTTATCGACATGAATACTTCCCCTCAAGGTATTCGGCCTCCCATTTCTGATAATCCTCTGGGACAGGAACTTCAGGAAGTGATAGGAGCCGGTCCACGGCTTCGGCAATCTTCCGCTGCTTCTTCTTTTTGAGATGGTACTCTACTATGGCTTCGCGTACAAGAGCGCCAAGCTTTTTATGATTCTCTGAGGCAATCTCTTCGAGGTCTTTTAATTGTTGCTCAGTCAGTAACACTTGAATTTTCTTCAAATATTTTGCCATAAAAAATTTACCACAATTATACTCTTTAAAAAAGAGTATAACAAAAATACTCTTTTGTCAAGAATATTTATTTGAGCTTTAATCAACCTGATTACAGAGATAGAAAAAAGATTACGCAGATTTTTCTTTATTTGTAGCGGTCACAAATCTCGATCAAATTTACTGTGTTATTCAACCCCATATTGGCGGCGGTAGGAGAGAATGTAGTCTTTTACTTCTTTCTTTGTTTTGTAAATCCCGAAATGGCCCTCACAGAGAATATCTGCATCGAGGTCGAGTAACTTCTTGGTTGAACGATCCCAGTCTCCAAGGCTTGAACCAAATTCTTCGAGGAGAGGCCCATGGAGATCCTGCGCAAAGAGGACTCTTTTTCCATCCCTATCCAAGTAGATACAGATTGACCCTGGAGTATGGCCTGGGGTATGAAGACAAACAACCTTCTGTTCGCCAAGCTTCAATATCTCTTCCGGAAATTTGAATTTCATATCAACCAGGGTGGGTGGGAAAGTAGTTTGGTACCAGGTGGCTGCAGTTAAGACAGGATCCCCTTTTTCAAGAGGTGGAGCGTCCGATTCATGGATGTAGATTTTAGAACCAAACCTCTTTTTGATTTTCGGGGCGCCTCCAATATGATCGATATGGCAGTGGGTAAGAAGAATCTTGCTAAGATTCTTACAATTAAAACCTAACATTTCGATATTATTAATAATTTCATCAGCGCTCCACCCTGCCCCGGTATCTATCAATATCAACTCTCCAAAATTCAGGAGATAGACGCACCCATCGCGACTGTCCGTGATATCAGGACCTCCTACAATAAAAACATCCTTGATAATTTCAAATGGTTTCACTTGCCCTCCGTAGCTTCAGCGAAGGAGGGTGGACGCTAAAGATTCCAGCTACCCTCTCTTCAACTTGTCCTTTAATCTTCTATAATCTGCCATGGTAAAACCCTCCCATTGGCATGGGAAGATAGTATTGTTATGGAACAATGGTTCATTCTCAAGGTCGAATTGCGAAACTTGCTTCGCTTTTTCAAATAATGGAGTATGAGGAATGGGTGAATATTCCACAAGCATGGGTCTTGCTCCTGTTTCCCTTACAGAAACAATGCTTTCATCAACCTCCCCTACCCTCTGACCCGGCAATCCAACCATGATATATACCCCGATTTCTTCACCCGAGTACCCTGCCCTTTTTAAATGTTTAATCGCTTCTCGAAATTCTTGATTGCTAACCTTTCCTCCAGTTTCAGTCTGCCTGGATTCATTTGATGTCTCGAGGCCAAGACGAATTTTTTTAAATCCAACTTGAAATAGCAGATGGGCCACTTCTTCATTGATCTCTTTGACATGGATAGCATTGGGGGTGTGAAAATTGCAATGGATTCCCCTTTTGACAATTCCTTTCATGATAGGAATAAAATGTTTTGATGGCTCGATGAGAAGGGCATCATCATAGAATGCAATGTTTTTAATCTTGAATTGAGTTGTCCAATATTCAATTTCACCAACTACTTTATCAGGGTTCCTCCTGGAAAATCTATCTGTCAAATAATGAGAAGCACAATAGGTACATCGGAATGGGCATCCCCGTGAGGTAGCAATACAGACATAATCGAGTTGAGGATAGAGATCGAAAGCAGGATAAATATCAGTTCGGAGTTTTGAGTTCGCCTGCCTACGCCGAGGCTTCGGCAGGCAGGGAGTTTGGAGTTGAAAACTAGTTAAATCTGAAATCAGTTTAACTGCTCCCCATTCATTTCCACTTTTATACACAATATCTGCCCCAGAGTGCTTTTTAGCGTGCTCATGGCAGAGAGTGGCATAGATTCCACCAAGAATGACAGGAACATCCTTAAATATTTTCTTTGTAATATCAATAAGTTTAAAAACTCCTGGATACCAATAAGTCATTCCTGAGGTGATGCCAATGAGGTCTGGTTTTTCTTCAAGCAATGAGAGCCTTTTCAACAGCATTTCTTCAGAAATTCCATACCGGCAGTAATTTCTTGGGATCGATTTCAGGGAAAGAGGTTTTTCAATCTTTGTCTTAAAAAAATTTCCATCCCCAAACTTCTTGGTTTTGCTATAAAAATCGAGGCAGTCAATTAGGGTAACCTGGAATCCATTTTCTCTGAGAAGACTGGCAATATAGAGAAGGCCAAGCGGTCTAATCCATAAATTATAAGCGGCAAAATCAGTGATCCAGGGATTAAGGAGGAGAATATGTGGAGGATGTTTCACCTGATACATTGTTTTCTATTTTCCAAGCCGCGGGGAGAGAGGCAGTCCTCATGACGAGCCCCTGGGGAGTGCGAAGTTAGGAAAATATTTATTTAAGCCTTGCTATGTCGATCTGAAACAGTAGTGGGAAATTTTTAGCCCATTTCAGCCAGCGCTGTGAACCGGCCTCGGAAACTGACCATAACTTCCCATCCGAATCGAAACCAATATCTTCAATGCCGATAACCATCTCAAAGCGGGCCAAGATACTGCCGGTCTTTGGATCTAGTTTGAACAGGGCACCGTGCTTACTGCTGCTAACAGTCAACCAAATATTTCCCTCTCTGTCAAAAGCCATACCTTGGGCCTCCGCAGGAATTGAAATGATGGAGAGCGCCTTATCTTCTTTGATACCTCCTTTTCTATTGTATTCATCGAAAATCTTCAGGCTCAGGCGATGAAGTTTTCCCTTTGTTTCATCTTTCTCGTACGATCCGATCCACAGATCCGACCTATTGAAGCCAACAAATGATCCCTTGAGTTCCCCTGTCAGTTTCACGCTGCTTTGGATGGCCGCATCAGTCTTGACTTCGCGAAATGCCTTATCCAAATCGACTTTATATAGTCTTCGTGTATCGGAGACGACTAATGCACCACGACCAAGGTTGGAAAGGCCGCCTGCATGTCCGCAGTCCTCCGGCATATCAAAATAGCCCGAATAATTTCCAGACACAGGTTCAATCCGAAATACACGACAAGGCCCTTTGTCCTGTTTTGGATCAGTGCTTTTGTAACTTGAAAGCAAAATTGCACCCTCCGCCACGGTAATGCCTTGAGGAACGTAACCATCATCCAGTCCTGGCGCCCATATCATTTTCAGAATGGCCTGCTCGTTTGGAACTGAACTCGCTCCAGATAAGAGATAGCGGGGTTTCTTTCCTTGGATTTCCGCAGCGTTCGCACTGACCATGATAGAGAAGCTCGCAAAAACCACGATTCCAAGAAAGACCTTTTTTTGTGATATTTTCATTTGCTTGCCTCCTCCATGGAAGGATTTTAGGTGTTTCTCCTTCTAACATCAACTATATAGATATATTGAATTATTCTATCAAATAAGCCCCCATTAACCACATATGTTTCACGTGAAACATCTCCCCTCCCCTGTTAGTGAAAAAGTATTACTTACCAATGCAGAATTGATCAAAGATGCGATTAAGGACCTCTTCGTTAGTTGTTTCGCCCACCATTTCTCCCAGTCCGTCGAGTGCTGACCGGATTTCAAAGGCAATGATTTCAAGAGGGGCTCCTTTCCCCAACTCTTTCAAAGCATTGGAAAGATTCTCTTTAACTTGTAACAGTGCCATCTTATGACGGATATTTGTCACGACCAGGTATTCCGGAGATACCCTTATTTCACGATGAACCATAGCAGAATAAATGGTCTTTTTCAGGTTGTCGATCCCCTCATTTTTCAGGCAGGAAATTGACGCGACCGGATCTTCTTGAAACTTTTTTTTCAATTCCTCCGGATGAGTCTTTAATGAAAGGTCGTGCTTATTTAAAATCAAAACCTTTTTCTTTCCTTTAATTTCCCTAAAGATTTCCTCATCGTCCTCATCCAGTTCTCTGCTTCCATCAATCATCAATAGAACAAGGTCTGCATCGGCTACCCGTTCCTTTGCTCTTTTTACCCCTTCCTGTTCAATCGAATCCTTAGCCTTTCTCAATCCGGCTGTATCCATCAGGCGAACTGGAATCCCATGGATATTCAAGACCTCTTCAATTACATCTCTCGTCGTCCCGGGAATCGGGGTGACGATTGCCCTATCCTGTTTTAATAACATATTGAGAAGGCTCGACTTCCCCACATTTGTCTTTCCAGCAATAGCACAGGATATTCCTTCTTTAAATATTCTACCCTCTTCGTAGGTAGAAATCCAACTCTCTAATTTTTGAACCTTATTGAGGAGATCTTCCTTGATTTGACCTATAGAAATAGTCTCGATCTCCTCCTCCGGAAAATCTATATGGGCTTCGATCAGAGTAAGATATTCGATGAGTCCCTCTTTGATCAAGGCCATCTCTCTATAAAGAGCTCCCCTTAACTGTTGACCGGCAATCTCAAGGCTTTCCTGGGTCTTGGCTTTAATCAGATCAATTACAGCTTCAGCCTGGGTGAGATCGATTCGGCCATGGAGAAATGCCCTCTTTGTAAACTCGCCTGGCTGAGCCATCCTCGCTCCCTGCATCAGTACCAACTCTAACACTCTCTGAAGAACAAAGTATCCTCCATGACAATGAATTTCTAACATATCTTCGCGTGTATAGGTCCTCGGAGCCTTCATTAAAACGAGGAGGACTTCATCAACATGATTATCATTCTTTGGATCGATAATTTCCCCATAATGGAAATGATGGGGAATAAATGAGAGGGGGACTTTTTTCGGTCTAAATAGTTTCGTGGCAATTGGTTCGGAGAGGGAACCGCTCAGACGAACGATTCCAATACCGCTCTCCCCGAAGGGGGTTGAAATGGCCGCAATCGTCTCTTCTTTACTTGGTGAAATATTTTTCGAAGAATTGGGTGTGATCTGGTTCAAGGGGTCTGACTCTTTGGAATAATCCTTATTCTCTTCATTTCCCCTTCCCCAAAGCTTTCTGTTTCAAGTAAGGGGTCTTCCTTTAGAGCCATATGAATGATCCTTCGATCATAGGAATTGAAGGGTCCGACCGTAAAGGGCTTTTCCAACCATTTTACCTTCTCCCCCAAGCGTATGGCCATCTTAGATAATGATTCTGCCCTTTTAACCTTATAGTGGTTTATATCCAGATAGACCTTCACGCTTTCTTTCAGCTGCTTATTGACCATCCGGTTGATCAGAAACTGAAGAGAGTCTAAGGTCCGACCATGTTTTCCAATAAGAATTCCTTCCTTATTGCTTATAACATCGAAAATGAGGTCTCCTTCTTTTAAAGAGCCTTCCACTTCTGCATTAATCTCCATCCGCTCCAGCAGTCCTATCAAAAGTTGCCTGGCAATTTCGACCTTCTCTTCTCCCAATTTCTAACCTCAATTTTTGTTCATATAATATTGATGGGCGATTGACAAGACATTGGTAACCAGCCAGTACAAGACAAGACCGGATGGAAAACTAAGGAAAAGGAATGTAAACATAATCGGCATCAGCATGAATAACTTGGCCTGGGCAGGGTCGGCTGCCGTGGGGGTCATCTTTTGTTGAAGAACCATGGTAGCCCCCATAATGATAGGAGTAACGTAGATGGGGTCTTTTGCAGAGAGATCCATGATCCAGAGGAAGAAGGGGGCATGCCTCATCTCAATCGTATTCTGGAGCGCATTGTAAAGGGCGATGAAGACCGGAATTTGTATCACCATGGGAAGACAACCACTCATTGGGTTGATCTTCCTCCTTTTATAAAGGAGCATAATCTCCTGCTGTAGCCTTGCCTTGTCGTTCTTATATTGTTCTTTAAGTCGGTTCATCTCCGGCTGAACCTTCTGCATCTCTTTCATCGATTTAAAACTGATCTGTGTCAGAGGCAAAAAGATGATCTTAATCAGAATGCTAAGGATAATGATGTCAATTCCAAAATTCTTCGTTACGGAATGGGTCAGTTTTAAAAACCATAGAAGAGGTTTTGCAATGATTGTAAAAAAGCCAAAGTCGATCAAACCCTCAGCCCCAACACCCAGTTCCTTTAAGGTATCAATCTCTTTGGGTCCCAGATAGACCCGATAGACCACCTTTACTGCCTCTTCGGATGGCACGGAAATAGGGGAGGTGGTCAGATTGGCTCTTAAAATATTTTTATCATCCCCTTTCACATTTAAAGAAATATTCTTTTCCGAAGAAGGGGGAACCAGAAGGGTAGTGAAATACTCTCCTTCAAAAGCAAACCATCTGATGGCTCCCTGGTCTGACGATTCGAAAGGATCGATTTTTCTCTTCGGCGATCCGCAACCCGGAGTGCAACCCGAAGCGCCAGCTCCTCCAAGATCTTTCCTTTCCACCTTCTGATTCTTTAAAAAAGAATACTTTAAGCCAAAATCTTTATTTCCCTCGTCGGCAAATTTCTCTAACTCAACCTTTCCGATCCATTCCAATCCCAATTGGGTAGCAATTTCTTTTGTGGTGTTGTTTTGAATCTCTATTTCCAGGTCGATGGCATTTTTCCCAGATACAAACACATATTTCTTTAATATTATCAATCCATTATCCAATCTCTTTGAAAAAATAATCTCTCCTTTTTCTCCGGTATTTAATAATTGAAGTTTCTCCTTATCAACCTCCCACCCTTCAGTTCCAGAAGAGGGATGAAATACCAGTCCCAATGGAAGCCCTTCTCCCTCCTTCATATTTACCAGATCGAGTGGTGCTGGTTTCTTTGGCTCTTCTTCCTTGCTACCCAATAGGTTCTTGATGAATTGAAGCAAACTGATAGTCAGAGAGGATTCTTCCACCCGGTCTTCATAATTCTTAAGTTTAAAATGTTTCAATCTCGCATCTTCGGAAGTGAAGACAGCCAGGTAGTTTTTAGTCTCAATGGAGGTTTCCTTTTTAACATGGACTTTAAGAGGTTTGGAAACAGTTTTTTCCTCCTTTAAAGGTTTTGTCTCCCTCTTTTCCTTTGAGACAACTTCCTCTTTCATTACCTCCTTTTTTAATGGGTCATCCGAAGGTTTTTGAAAAAATTTTGACTGGATGATTCCCCAGGAGAAAATAACAGCAAAAGTCAATAATATCGCTAATATAGCATTCTTATTCATAAGTGATTTTTCCTAATATTCCTTCCTAAAGATTTTTTGTGGTTTCAGGAACAGGATCGTATCCACCAGGATTGAAAGGATGGCATTTGATCAGCCTTTTCCAAGCGAGCTTCATTCCTTCAAGTACTCCGAAACGTTCAATTGATTGAAGGGCATAAGATGAGCATGATGGGAAAAACCGGCAGCATGGTCCAAGAAAAAGGGAGAGGGTATGTTGATAAATATGGAGTAGGGCGAGCAACACTCTTTTTAAAACCTGATGAGTCGTTTTCTCCTTCATATGAAGACCCGCATTAATTCCTTCTCTGTTTCCTCGTATCGATCCGGAGGGTTCCCCTTTTTGACAAGAATGATTATATCCATTGATCCTTTAATCTGGTGCTTATGGAGGCGGAAGAATTCCCTAAGATACCGTTTCATTCTATTCCGAAGGGTAGCCGGGCCGACCTCTTTTTTCACGACAACGCCCAAGCGATGAAATTTATTCTTATTTTCCAGGAAAAAAAAGACGAAATTCTTTGAGGCGAGTCTTCTTCCCGATTTCATCACCTGTCTAAAATCCTGGGGAAGGGCGATTCTTTCCCCTTTGGTGAATTTGAATGACCCCTTCACTAAACAGTCAGCCTTTTTCTCCCCTTTAATCTCCGCCGTTTGAGGACATCCTGACCGCTTTTTGTACTATTTCTTTTCAAAAAACCATGGGTTCTCTTTCTTCTGATATTGCTCGGCTGATAAGTTCTCTTCATCAAAATCCTCTTTTTTAAGTGTCTTCTTTTTTGAAATAATTAAACTTTTTGAATAAACCATATTTTTTCTCAATTGTCAAGGCCGCCTCGAATTTGTATTGACAGATGAACTCCAATTATATTAAATTTGTCAATAAAATTAATCGATTATTTTAGGGGCCACCATGAACGATTTTCAGATAACCATCCCTGTCAATATCGAAGATGAGATGAAAAAGTCCTATATGGACTATGCCATGAGCGTCATCATCGGCCGGGCTCTTCCAGATGTTAGGGATGGTCTCAAACCTGTTCACCGGCGCATCCTCTACTCAATGAACGAATTGAATAACGATTGGGACAAACCCTACAAAAAATCGGCCCGTATCGTCGGTGATGTCATTGGAAAATACCATCCCCATGGGGATACGGCCGTCTACGATGCCATCGTCCGAATGGCACAAGACTTCTCGCTCCGTTATCCCTTGGTCGATGGTCAGGGAAACTTCGGGTCAATCGACGGGGACCCTCCAGCAGCCATGCGATATACTGAAGTTCGAATGGCAAAACTGTCGAGCCAACTGTTGGCGGACATTGACAAAGAGACG
>Ga0256868_10001961_pt1 | contig 10909 bp, 6 predicted proteins | sample RVTome_13_FD_187341 | JGI IMG/M metagenome (GOLD analysis project Ga0256868, IMG submission 187341) | Soil microbial communities from uranium-contaminated site in the Upper Colorado River Basin, Wyoming, United States - RVT92D227 HiSeq ... | reverse complement strand
ATACACACTAACCATCAACATCCAAGGAAACGGAACAGTAAACAAAAACCCAGACCAAACCACATACCCATATGGTACCTTAGTAACACTAACCGCAATACCACAAACAGAATGGACCTTCTCTCATTGGAGTGGAGATTTAACAGGAAGTAATAATCCAGAAACCATTACAATAGATGGTAATAAAACAGTTACTGCTCATTTTTCAATTAATGAATATACTCTCACAATCAATATTTACGGGGAAGGAAATGTAATAAAGGACCCTAATTACACTACATACCCTGTTGGAACAATTGTTGAAATGACAGCAGTTCCTGATGGTGGATGGACATTTGACCATTGGAGCGGAGATATTAATGGTTCTGAAAATCCCAAAGAAATTATAATGGATGGAAATAAAGTAGTAAATGTGTATTTCATCGGAGATTCCACACCTCCATCAGTAGAGATAACAAGACCTACGAAAGGACTTTATTTAAATAACCGAAAAATACCATTTATCTTCCCGGTTATTATAAACAAAATAACGGTGGAAGCTAACGTTTCAGATGACTCAGGTGTAGAAAAAGTAGAGTTTTACATAGATGGAAACTTAAAAGAAACAGATGTAACACCACCATATCAATATGTATGGAATGACAATCTAAAGAAAAGGCATAATATAGAAGTAAAAGCATACGATAATGCAGGAAACTCAGCAACTAAAGAAATCAATGTCTTTAGAATAATTACAAAATATCCAGGAGTCATACTACTAGCGTTACTAGTATTAATTGTAATAGCATATATATTACAGAATTAGACATTGCTTCAACGAAAATTAAATAACAATAATACTTCTTTTCTTTTTTTTCTAAAAAAAATTTTAAAATTAAATTATGAAAAAAACATAATCACTGAATATATAAGAAATATTTTTTCAAGGAATTATTTGATTGCATTCAATCATGTTTGAATTATTGTAAAAATTTTTATTCAAATAGTTAAAGTATCGATATAAAATAAAAAATCAGCAATATTTCAATCAACAATATTAACTCATATATATCATCCGAAATCTTAAAGAATAAAAAGACCCATTACTCTAATTTGTGGGAAGCTGTAATCTTTAGAGATTAACAGATGGAGAGATGAGGATGCAGATTCTTAAAAAAAATAATAAAATATCTAAAAAAACTGAAGAGATATTAGAAGGACCTCTACCGATAAAACCGAAAAAAACATTTTTTCACAAAATCATACAAAAAAAAGAAATTAAAGAAAATATTGAACCGTCAGATACATTTGAAAAATTAAAACAAAAACAAATTACTCATATTGATTTAAAAATACATGAATTACAAAAAGATTTAGATAAAAAAACCGATTCCTTAAAAATTTTGAAACTTGAATTTGAAAAAAAACAACAGGAAATAGATATAAGAGGTAAATTAATTGAAGACCTCAGTACAAAATTAAGAGATAATTTAAAACAACTACTTGAAAAAGCAAGTTTTTCAAATAATTTAGAAAACGAGCTTCAACAGAAAATTGAAGATTTAGATCAAAAAACAAAACAATTAAATACAAAAGAAAAAAACATACAACAACTTAAAAAAGAATTGAAAACAAAACAACAAGAAATAAAATCAGTGGAAATCGACCTTGAAACAAGAGACAATATAATAAAAGATATAACCAAACAACTAACACAAAAACAAACCAAATTTATAGAAAAAAATAATTTAACAGAAAAAATGGAAGAAGAAATACAAAGTAAACAACAACAAATAACTGAATTACAATCAGATATAGGGGCAAAAAAGGTAAATATTCTTGATCTTAAAATAGAACTTACAAATAAGGAAGATCTATTGAATCAATTAGAAGCAGATATTCCCATAAGAGAAGAAGAAATAAAATCAAAAAATAAAGAACTAGACTACATAAGAGAAGAACTAAGAATAAATGAAACAGAACTAGAAAACAAATTAGAAATTATAGATCAATTAAATATAGATTTCAGAACGGAAAAAGAAAATTCTGAATCAATTAATAAGGAGTTAGAAAAACAAAGATTTGAACTAAATGATAGCAAAACAAAATTTGAAAAAATAAATAAAAAAATCATTGAATTAGAAACTCAAATCGAAAATAAAAAACAAAAAATATTAGAGCTTGAAGTAAAACTGCAAAATAAAGATAGTGACATTGAAACCATACAGTCAGATCTGAGAACAAGAAATTGTATAATAAATCAAATTAAGGAACAATTAGCGGAAAGACAGGTGCAATTTGTAGAAAAAGTTAATTTTGCAAATAATTTAGAAAATGAACTTCAACAAAGACAAACAGATACAGAACAAATAATGATCCTCCTAGATACGAAAGAGGAAAATTTACGCCATCTCAAAAAAGAATTAAAAACAAAACAACAAGAAATAAAATCAGTGGAAATCGACCTAGAAATAAGAGACAATATAATAAAAGATATAACCAAACAACTAACAGAAAAACAAACCAAATTTATAGAAAAAAATAATTTAACAGAAAAACTAGAAAAAGAATTAGAACAGAAAATAGATGACTTGAAAAATATAAATTTTGATCTTGAAACAAGAAATAAAATAATCGATGATATTAAAAAACAAATTATAGAAAACCAAATGCAAATTGTTAAAAAAAATGATTTTATTAATAACTTCGAAATAGCATTGGAAACAAAAGAAAACGATATACAACAACTACAAAACAATATTGAAACCAGAGAAAAAGAATTACAGTTTAGTAGATTATTTATCAATCAATTAAGAGCAAACCTGAAAACAAAAGAAAAAGACCTAAAACAAATACAATTAGAGTTAAAAGAAAGACTACTAGATTTGGATTTTAGAAACGACCAAGTAAACAAAAGAGAGGACCAAATACAACAACTACAAAGTGATGTAGTTAAACTTCAGAAAGAAATGGATCAGAAACAATTTGAAATTGAAACAATAACTAGTGATCTTGATTCTAGAAATAAAATAATACATAATATTAAATGCCAGTTATCAGAAAAACAAACATTGATAATTGAAAAAACAAATGTTGAAGAATCACTCCTAACCGAAATTGATCAAAGAAAAAAAGAGATAAAAGAAAGAGAATCTTTGATAGATACCCTAAAAATTGAAAGAGAAAACCTTGCTTTTAATTTCAATGTTTTAAAAGAGTCTATTCCTTCTTCTTTTATATTAATCAATAAAGAAAATATTATAGATAATTTCAATAAAAGAACAGAGGAAATTTTAGGATTTGACTCAAATAAAATAATTGGTTCAAGTATTTTTGATTTAGAATTATTAAAAGATGAAAGGTTGTTACAGGCAAAAAAGGAATGTCTACAAACTAAAAAACCTGTTACAGTTAAATCTGTTGCTATAGAAGACAAAAAAGGGGACATACGCCTAACTGATATTTCACTGATGCCAATGATTGATATAAACGGTGAACTGAAAGGTTCTATTTTGATGATTAATGATTCAAGTGATATTGTAGTAATGCAGGCAGAAATTCAGAGGAAAGAAGAGGATATCAATGCTGTCACTAAAAAATTCCAAGATGCATATAAAAAACTTGATTTTTTAGATAGAGAAATTGAAGTAACAAATGAAGAGCTAAAACAAAGAAAAATAGAAATAAATGAGAACAAGAAAGAAATTGAACAATTAAATAACGATCTAGATAAAAGTAGAGAAGAAATCCAATTTAAAAACGAAGTTTTATCTACCATCGAAAAAGAAATTGAAGAAAACGCAGAAAAAATTAAACAATTAAATATTGAACTTGAAAACAATCGTGCAGAGCTTGAAGAAAAAACAGATAAAATAAATCAAATAAAAGATGAATTAAACGACAAAGAAAATGAGTTGATTTTGAAAAATAAAGATATTGGTTTTATTACCAGCGAGCTAAATGAAACAAAGGAAAGACTTGTAAATAGTGAATCAGAACTAGACGAAATAAAAATTTCCTTTAAAAATAGGATAGAAGAACTTAAACAAAAAGAGGAAGATATATCAAGATTACAATCAGACCTCGAAGAAAAACAACAGCATATGGATTTAATAAAACAAAAATTAGAAGATAAAAACAACGAAAGCACACAACTTGTATTGAAATTAAATGATAAAACAGGAGAATTAGACAAAAAAAGTAAAGAAATTCAGATAGTCAATCAAAAGTTAATGGATAAAATAAGGGAGTCGACTATATTACAGTCTGAAATGGAAAAATTAACAAAAGAGGCTGATTCTAAAGATAAAGAATTTATTTTAAAAACATGTGAAAACAGTGAGTTAAAAGAAGATTTAAAAGCAAGTAAATCCGTAATTAATTGGTTTAAATTAGAAGCTGAAGAAAGAGACAAAGAACTTAAATCAAAAGATAAAGAAATTGAGTTTAAAGGAGTTAAAATTGATGAAACAACCAAACAACTATTTGAACAACAATCTTTGTTAGATGAAAAGTCTCGATTAATCGAAAATATGCAAAAAGAACTATTTGAATCATCAGATGAAATAATACAAAAAGAACATGAAAGTGAATTAAAAAAAGACGAAATAGAAAAACAAAAACAAACATTACTAGATTTAAGAATTGAATTAAAAAGAAAAAATGAAGACTTAAATAATAGAAATAATAAGATAAATATTAAAGAAAGATACCTGGTCGAGGCTCAAACTGAACTTAAAAGTAAATTAGAAGAACTAGATATTAAAAATAATGAATTAATAAAACAACAGGCTTTAATAAAACAATTGCAAGAAGAAAAAGAACAAATAATTTTCCAATTTAACGAGATAAAGGACTCCATACCATCTACTTTTATTTTACTAGATAAAAACAATCATATTATTAACTGGAATAAAAAAGCAGAGGAATTAGTTGGTTTAGATTCAGGTAACTCTTTTAGAAAAAGTCTATTTGAGCTTAACTTAATGAAGAAGGAACTTATTTTAGAGAAAATAAAACAATCCGATAAAGATAAAAATCCTGTTTTTATAAAATCAATTTCAGTTAAGGATCGAGATGGTGATATTCATTTAACAAATATATCACGAGTACCTATGTTTGATAATAAAGGTGAATTCAAAGGCTCCATAATGATACTTGAGGATATAAGTAGTTCTGAAGAATTACAAGCTGAACTAAGACGTAAAGATGAGGATATTGAAAAACTTGAAGGTAAATTCAAAGATGCACATAATAAACTTCAAATTGCAAATTTAGGGCAGATTTCAATTGATAAACATTTAATGAAACTAAGCGAAGAAAAACAAAATAATATAGAAAATATCAGTAAAATTCTTGAAAATAAGCAAAAAGAACTAGATATATTAAATAACTCAATAGAATCCAAGGCAAGTGATCTACAGAACATAAGTGTAAAAATTGATGAAAATAAAACTACATTACAAATGATGGAAAATGAAATTGTAAAAAGGAAAGCAGAACTAGAAACTACAACACCACCAACACAAGAGGCTTTAACAAAGGTTTGGAGGGAGAAATTAAAGCTATATGATGAGATAGATAAATCATTAGGAATTACTGACGAAAATACTCTTAAAACAAAAAAAATAAATCATGAAATAGAAGGTAATTAAGAGAAAAATTACTCAAATGTTATCACAGATTTTATTGGTAATGGCGCTTCTAATTCTATTACTTTTTTCAACCCTGTAGAAGGAAATAAAGTAACAGTTATTTTGTCATGTTTGGCCAGCATCATATCTAAATGCAATCTAAACACTAGGTAAGCATTATCCGAGTAATCATTTATTACATCAAAATTTACAAGTGAATTATCTGCATCGTGCAAACTGATTAATCCAAAGTTTTTTCCTGTTAAACTATCCCAGATTTTATGCTCAAAAATCGAGTTTTGATCTAAGGATTGTGAATATGACGAATAAGTTAACATATGCACTGAATCTCCGTTATCCAGCTGTATTGTTAGTTTAGATACACTAATATCTTGAGTTACTAATGGAGAAATTAAGATAGCTATCTTTTGAATTTTTTTTACACCGTCTATATCATAATATTTTCCTTTTTGATCTCTTATCTGTATATAGGTTGATATTTCATCTACTACCTCATTTGTTATCTGATTTAGATTGGCTTCCTCTGTAAAACCTGAATTACTATCTGATAATATTGTTGCTGTAGTTATTCCAATTAATAATATCGAAATTAATAGTATCATTGCTACTAGTCCTGTTGCTAATTTACTCATATTTTCCCCAGATAAGAAGAATTTTGGTCTAAATATTATATAAAACTTGTTATACAATTCTTATCAATATGGAGAAAATATCAATTTTTAGGCATTTAGATCAACAGATATGGATTTTTTTTGTAAAAATGGCAAACCAGCGCTTTTCCAATTCTTACATTCTAACGGAGAAGCTTTAAATATTGTTACTTGAGAACAGTATACATGGTATGTATTGGCGTGCCGATAAATGGCATGACTCTGCATATTAAGGAAACGAAAGGTGGTGGAAAAGAATGGAAAAGAAATATATGGAAAGGCTGATAGGTAAATATTGCAAAATTGTCACAAAAGAGCCTGGAGAAGACAGAGCAAATGTAATTACAGGCACCCTTGAAGATGTTGACTACAAAGATGGTTTTATTTTAGTGGATTCTGAACAAGGATTAGGGTGTCTTAGAATAAACACAATAATAGCGATAAAACCTGGAAACAAACACAAGAGAATTTATGAAAGAAAGAAATTAAAAGTTGAAGACAACGCAATGGTTGGTATTGGTACACTTATTGTTTTCATAGCAATGGTTTTAATTGCCGCTGTTGCTGCAAGTGTATTAATCAGTACAAGTGAAACCCTACAATCAAGAGCCAAAACTGTTGCTTCAGAAACCATAAAGGAAGTATCATCCGGTATTGCAATTGAATCAATCACTGGGTACACAAACGAGGAAAGAACCTTGATTGAATATTTGGCATTAACTGTAAGACCAAGAGCCGGATCAAAAGATATAGATCTAAACCTATGTACCTTATCAGTACTATATGATAATCTCACAGAACTAAAATTAGATGATACTCTTGTGGTAGAAGTAAACACAGATAACCAAAGTGTGTTTTATACACCTGTAGAAAGCGGCTCTCCTTATACAATAATGGGAAATACAACAAACTCTACCTTTGGGGTAATAGCATTACTTGATGCTGACAACTCCGTTATAAACACCTATGGAATAAATACTGGAGACAGAGTAATAATAATTGTTAATCTAAGTGCAATTATAGAAGGTGGAGGATTACCACACAGACAATCAGTCTCAGGTTCAATGAAGCCAGAAATAGGTATCATATCATTATATGATGTAACAGCCCCCGCGGTATTTACAAAGAGAATTGTACGCCTTGACTAAAGAAAAAAAGAGGGGGAAACCCTCACTCTTTTTTTATTTTTAATCATCTTTTTTTAATTTTTTAACAATAGCAATCTCTGCTTTTTCGCCATTAATAAAAGTAGGTTTAGTATTAATTTCTATAGATATTTTATTGTTGTTTTTGGTTAAAATAACTGTTTCATAAGCTGAAACATCCTCACCTTTTAGGCGACTTAAATAAAATCTCTCTATATTTATAAAACCTTCAGGATCAATAAAATCAAACAAACTTTTATCAATTATCTCGTCAGCATCATATCCAATTAAATTGACAAAAGAGCTATTTACTTGCCTTAAAATTCCTCTTTGGAGTATAACAGCAGAATCTTGAATTTGATCAAATATTTCATAACCATCGTACAATTTTTTACTTTTAGTTTCTACAACATCATAAAGACTACTAGGATAAGATGGCTGTTGGATGAGTAAATTTTCTCGTTTCAATAAATCATTTCGTTTTTCTTCCAGTTTGTCATTTAAAGTCTCAAGTTTTTCACGCCATATTTTAAAGTCATTCATCTGTTCATTGATTTTATTCTTTTCATTTAAAAGTCTGGATTCAAGTTCGTTTAAATCTTTTTGCCGTTCGTCTAATTCATTTACTATATTTTCAAATTCTTGTTTACTCTTTTTTCCACTAAAAAGTCCTGGGGAATGTAAAGTTTTTGTCTTATAACTTTCATGTTTTTTAAACTCATCAAGTTGCTCCTTATACAATTCCATACTATTTTCATAATCTTTTAACTTATTTTCTAAATCCATATTTTTGGCTAGCAAGCCTTCGTTTTTACTTTTCATTTGTCTAAAAACTTTTGTAATATAATCATCAACTTTTATTTTTTCTTTAGTAGCTGTTTGCTCAATATTTATTACATTAGGCTCAGGTTTTGGGTATTCAAAAAGTGTTTCATTAGATTCCTCCAACGGTGTAATTAAGTCCCCAACAAAACCGATATCAATTACATCACCTTTTTCATTCTTTACTGGAAAATTACTCCAAGAAACTATAATTTCTTGCCCAGATTTATTTAAAAATGGAATTTTTAGGTTATCAACTTGTTTATTAATCTTTGAATATTCAAATATATATTTCCATTGATCTAGATATTGAGTCGGGATAAAAAAATCAATAACATTTCTATTTATTACCTCATCTTTTCTGTAACCGAAAATCTTTTCACATTCCTCATTGAATTTAGTAATTCTCTGATTTTTATCAATACTTAATACCAAACTATCTTGAATTTTAGGATTATGGGATTCAACTGTTTTTGTTTCCTCAAACTGTTTTCCCATCTTCTCCTTATGCACTATCACTCTTATGCTAAAAATCATGAATATATCATCTTATGCTATTACTCAATTGTTTTAAAATTTTTTGTTTTACGAAGAAAAGACATATATAAGATTGATATTAATAAAAATAAGTATCTTACAAATAAAAGTATAAATATAAGTTTATAGATATTCGATATCGTCTAACAATAACTTCCCTGAGGAGGGATAATAATAAGATTAAAGATGGGAAAGGATGAAGATGAACTAGTTAAAGACACTGATACCGCTAGCGTAGCTGCTGTCGAAAAAAAACCTGTTGAAAAATTAAAAATAGAAAAAGATACTCCAAATAAAGCCATAAAAAAACCTGAAGAAAAAAAAGTAGATACGGAAGAATTAAGAAAAGTAATAAAAATCGGAGAACAAAATAAGGTTGATAATATTCAAAAATCAGAAAAAAATGAAGAGTTAAAAAAGAATTTAATTGATGGAATGGATTTAGAATCCTCATCAAGAGATGCTTTAGAACAAAAACGTGCCATCCTCCAAAGTATAAAAGATTTCGACTTTCTTATAAAAAAGAATTCAGAAGAAATATCATCATTAAATAAAAAAATCGAATCCATTACAAAAGATTTAGATGACCTTGTCAGTCTATATGAAATTGTATCAGAGCAAATGAATCCCTTTGTTGGTCTTTCAAAAGTAACCAAAAAAAGATTAGATACCTTAGAAAATTTTTCCAAAGAAATTGAGGATATAAAAACAAGAATGGGAGATATTGAAATTTTTGTTGAAAAAAATGGATCTAGTCTTGGACCTATCAAATTAAAAGAAATTGAAAACGATACAGATTTATCAAGCGAAGATTTGGATATGATAATAGAAAAATCATTTAGTAGTATAAATTTTGATCAAAAAATTGATGAATTAATTGAGGAATTTATAGAAAATTTGAAAATTGAAATGTAAAGAAGGTGTATTATATGGAAGATATCGGGGTAGATAGCGGAAAAAAAATTTATGACAGATTTGATCTTGAAAACGAACTATCTGCCCTTGTTGAAAAAAATATAATATCCCAAAAAATAGCAGATAGATTAGAAAAAAAGTTAATCGAGAAAAAAGTAAATATAAACCAAGAACAACTTCAAATTCTTGTTAAAAAGATAGGAAACATAATTAGAATTTATAACAAAAGTGTACAGCAAAAAAATGATGAAGTTACAGTCTCAAAAGATGTAAAAACATTAGAAAAAAAATCAAATACAGATATGAGACAACTTTTTGAAACTGTTGAAAAGCTTAAACAAAAAATATTCATAATTGAAACCGGTATAGGAGAAGATGCGAATAAAAAATCTTTACCAAAAATAGTGACAATAGATGATATTAAAATACCAATAAAAACAATTGAAGAATTTAGAATTGATCCACTAACTGAGATACCTAATGATCCAGAAAGTATAATTGTTTTAATGAGATGGCTTCAATATCTTATAGATAAATGTGGTCATTCTAATCTTTCAACTATACTTGATTATTATATCGATATAGGATGGATATCCCCAGACGCTAAACTTATTTTAATTGATTATTCAAGTGGAATTACTGAAGACAATTGCAAAGAGGAAATACCAAAAAGAGAAGTAAATGATTTACCATCAAAAGATCATATTCAATCATTATTTTTTATACAAAAATTAAAAGGAAAAGAAATAGATAAACATTTTATAGATAGAATAGACGATAAACTGACCAGAATCACAAAAAAACTTGACAGCTACAACTTTAAATAAAAATATTTATTTACATCTTTTTTGTTATATTATATTAATAATATAAGAAATTTGAGGGGATTTACAATAATTACTCACTAGTTTGAGGTGGAGTTAAAATGGGTTTCTCACTAGTAGCTGCAACTGCTATTATAGGTGTTTCACTAATAATGTGCTTAGAAATAATAGTTGGTACAACAATACCAACAATTACTGATTTAAATAAATCATTTGATTATATGAGAAATAGAGCTATTGATCAAGTTCAAACAAACATAGATATTATAAGTGTAACCTCTGAAATTAATGGGTCAAACTTTGATATCAATTTAACAGTTGAAAATATAGGGAGTATAACATTACAAACATCAAATTTTGATATCTTGATTAACGGTATAAAA
>Ga0256868_10001960_pt1 | contig 10909 bp, 12 predicted proteins | sample RVTome_13_FD_187341 | JGI IMG/M metagenome (GOLD analysis project Ga0256868, IMG submission 187341) | Soil microbial communities from uranium-contaminated site in the Upper Colorado River Basin, Wyoming, United States - RVT92D227 HiSeq ... | reverse complement strand
CGAGGAACACTTCAACCTGATCTCGGCCCTGCACAAGAGCCTGCGAAACAGCGATGTAGACGCTTCCCTCTACTGGCTGGCGCGGATGGTTTTTTCGGGGGAAGACGTCCTCTACATCGCCCGCCGCCTGGTCAGGTTTGCGTCCGAGGACATCGGCCTGGCCGATCCGCAGGCGCTCTCGATCGCCCTTCGGGCCAAGGAAGCCTACGATTTCCTCGGCTCACCGGAAGGCGAGCTGGCCCTGGCGGAAGCGGTCATCTACATGGCCTCTGCGCCTAAGAGCAATCGGGCTTATGCCGCCTTCAGCAAGGCGATGAAAGACGTGGAGGCCAGCCCGCACGAGCCCGTCCCTCTCCAGATTCGCAACCCCGTCACCCGGTTGATGAAGGACGTCGGCTACGGCACGGACTATGCCTACGCCCACGATTTCGCTTTCTCGACAACCGACATGGAGACGTTCCCAGAGAGGCTGAAAGGGCGGCGCTACTATACGCCTGGAAATATGGGCCTGGAAAAGGAGATTAAGAAAAGGATCGACTGGTGGCTGAAGATCAAGGCGAAGATTCAGGCGGAATCAAGTCCCGAGAAGAAGACCGAGGGCTGACGTCCCTATCCTTCCTCTTCTTTTTGCTTCATCAAGTAATAGATTTCCCAGCTGATATCGTCGGCCAAACAGCCGATACAGGAGGTTTTGGTCGTGGCCAGCTCGCCTTCCGAGATCTTGTCTTTCAGGATTTTTTTGACTCTTTTCCGGATCTTGTAGAGGACGATGTAGTTCACCATCGGCTTTCTTTCGAGAATCATACCAGCTTAATACCCCCCAAGTAAAGATTGAGGGAGGAGAGTCAAAATGATATGATTAGGCCCCGACGAGGAGAGGAGTGAAAAAAGCCCCTGTCTTTTTCCTGGTCTTGCTGGCATGTTCCTGCTCCTTTTTCCGGCCGAAGATCAAACCCTACCCGACGGGCGTGGTTTTTCCCCTGGAAATCGCCGGTCAGGTTCCGTTTGAAGGCAGGCTCAACCGTACCTTGGCCAGGGGGGAGGACGGCCGCCTTTATTTCTCGACTGACCGGGGGCATTTGTACTGCCTGGACAGCGCAAAGCAGGAGATATTTTGGCACCAGGCCAACCCATCGCCGTTCGGCGGCCCGCCTTCGCTCGGTCCAGAGAGGCTCTTCGTCTGGGACCAAGACAATATCGTCTTCTGTTTCGACCGGCAGGGGAATCTAGTCTGGAAAACGAAGGCTACTGATAGGATCTCCAGCCCGATCTCCCAAGACCGGGAGAGGATTTATGTGGGCACTGAAGCGGGTGACCTTCTCGCCCTGAGCCAAGCCACTGGGGAACCAGTCTGGCGCTTCCGGGCCAAAGGAGCCATCGCGGCCGCCGCTGTGTTTTATGGGGACATGATCATCCAGGGAAGCGCTGATGGTTCGGTCTATCTGCTCAGCCCGAAGGGAGTTCGGCGAGCTTCCATCGATATCGGCAGCCCTATCTTGGCCACTCCGCTCGTGGACGGACATCTTCTGTATGTCGGCACCGAGGATTTCTCCTTTCACTGCTTTGACTTGAGGAGCAGGAAGAGAAAATGGAGGATCAGGGCGGGGGGAAGGCTTCTCGTGTCTCCCAGCGCGGACGAGAAGCGGGTTTATTTCCAAGCTTCCAACAGCGTTCTCTATGCCTTGGATAAGAGCGGCGGTGATATCGTTTGGTGGTGGATTGCTCCCTCGCGGAGCTCTTATGAACTCGGGTTTGACGGACAGAGTGTTCTGGTCACATCGCATTCTCCTCTCCTTTTCTCGCTGGACCCGAGATCGGGGAAGACGGTCGGGAAATATGAGGCCAAGACAGAGATCAGGTCCAATCCCGTCTGGGCGGAGCCGTACCTTGTCTTCGCGACTTTCGATTCTTCGGCCGACCGGGGGATCATCAATTTTATCCGGAAGGAAGTGAAGGTCGAGATCTCGTCCTCTCTGTCCTCTCCGCAGCCGGCCGGGACCGACGTGAGTTTCACGGCCTCGGCTACGGGCTTCTATCTCCCCATGTTTGAGTTCTATCTGCGCCAGGGCGAAGAGAGGACCGTTGTCCAGAAGGCGGCCGACAAAAAGGCATGGATTTGGTTCCCCGAGAAGGAGGGGACCTACGCTATCGGTGTGAGGGTCAGTGACGAGAAACAGAGCAAAGAGGCCGAGATCCCCTTTGAGATCTCGAAGAAGAAAGAATAAGTATGACCAAGAATGTCGGGAAAGGAGTCGAAGGATGAAAAGAGAAGAGGCGCTCGACCTCCTTAAAAAGCACCTCCAGAACAAGAACCTGGTCAAACACTGCCTATCGGTTGAGGCCTGCATGAAGGCCGTGGCGGCGAGGCTCGGCCAGGACCCGGAGCCGTGGGGGCTGGCCGGTATTCTTCACGACCTCGATTATGAGTTGACCGAAAAAAGTCCGGAGCTTCACACCACCGAAACGGTCAAGATGCTCGAAGGTATGGGCATTTCTCCCCAGGTTGTTCATGCTGTCAAAGCCCATGCCGCCAAAGTGTCCTGCGAGAGCGCCATGGATTGGGCGATCTACTCCATCGACCCGCTGACCGGCCTGATCATCGCCGCAACCCTGATGCACCCTACAAAGAAGATAAGGGCGATCGACCTCGATTTCGTCAAGAGGCGCTACAAGGAGAAAAGCTTTGCCCGCGGGGCCAGGAGAGAAGAGATCGAGGAATGCCGAAACCTCGGCCTGGACCTGGATGAATTCATCTCCATCTGCATCGCCGCGATGCAAGGAATCGACGCCGACCTGGGCCTCTGATCCCTGGAAAAACGGGCCTGAGTTCGTGTATAATATTGCCTTATCATAGGAACCTGGCTTCTCCCTAGGAGCCAGAGAAATCATGTCTTTTACCCGAGGAGGAGGAATTCATGATCAACGCCATCGCCAAAATACCGACACCCGTTAATGAACCCGGTTTCGGCTATGCCCCGGGGACGCCGGAGCGAAAAGCCCTGAAAGACCAGCTGGCCAGACTGCTCGGACAGGAAATTGAGATCCCGCTCCTCATCGGCGGGAAGGAGGTCCGGACGGGAGACCTGGGCGACTGTCGCTGTCCCCATGACCACCGGCATCTCCTGGGCCGCTACCACAAGGCCGGGGCGGCCGAAGTCGAGAAGGCTGTCTCCGCCGCCAAAGCGGCCTGGAGAGATTGGTCGGAGATGGACTGGATGTCCCGGGCCGCCATTTTGCTCCGCGCGGCCGAGCTACTGGCCACCAAGTACCGCTATCTTCTCAACGCCGCGACTATGCTCGGACAGTCCAAGACCTGCCACCAGGCCGAGGTCGACTCCGCCTGCGAGGTCATCGATTTCTACCGCTTCAATGCTTATTACATGAGTCAGATTTACAGGCAGCAGTCCGAATCGGCGCCCGGCATCTGGGACTACATGGAATACAGGGCCTTGGAGGGTTTTGTCTTTGCCGTCACCCCGTTCAATTTCACGGCCATCGCCGCCAACCTTCCCACTGCGCCGGCGCTGATGGGCAACACAGTTCTCTGGAAACCCGCCTCTTCGGCTGTCTTTTCCTCCTATTACCTGACCCGGCTCTGGAAAGAGGCCGGGCTCCCGGAAGGCGTCATCAATTTCATCCCGGGATCGGGCCGGTATGTCGGAGATCCGGTCCTGGAAAAGCCCGACCTGGCCGGCGTCCATTTCACCGGCAGCACCTCGGTCTTTCAGGGCATGTGGAAGACGATCGGCGCCAACATCATGAAGTACAAGACGTATCCGCGGATCGTCGGCGAGACCGGCGGCAAGGACTTCGTCTTCGTCCATGCCTCGGCCGACGCCGATGTTGTAGTCACAGCCTTGATCCGGGGGGCCTTCGAATACCAGGGACAGAAGTGCTCGGCTGCCAGCCGCGCCTACATCCCCGACAACCTCTGGCCTGCCGTGAAGGAAAAGATCGTCGCGGAGATTAAGACCATCAAGATGGGCGATGTCACCGATTTTTCAAACTTCATGGGCGCGGTCATCGATGCCGCGGCCTTTGACAGCATCGTCGAGTACATCGAGTATGCCAAGAAGTCGAGCGAGGCTCAGATTATTGCCGGCGGCGGGTACGACAAGTCCAAGGGCTATTTCATCGAGCCGACGGTCATCCTGACGCAGAATCCCAAGTTCAAGTTGATGGAGGAGGAGATCTTCGGCCCCGTCCTGACTGTCTATGTCTATCCGGCGGCCGAGTTCTCAAAGACTCTCGAGATTTGCGACCGCACTTCAGTATACTCCCTGACCGGGAGCATCATCTCCACCGAGAGGAAGCCGATTGTCGAGGCCTTTATCGCGCTGCGTCATGCCGCCGGGAACTTCTACATCAATGACAAGCCGACCGGTGCGGTCGTCAGCCAGCAGCCTTTCGGCGGCGCCCGCGCTTCGGGAACAAACGACAAGGCTGGCTCCTACCTCAACCTTTTGCGCTGGACGAGCGCCCGTGCGGTCAAGGAGAACCTGAACCCGCCGACTAACTATCGGTATCCCTTCTTGGCTGAGAAATAGGTGGCCTCTTTTTTGGCATAAGTCGATGAAGGCGATTTCTTTCGTGGGGAATTCCGGCAGCGGAAAAACCCGTTTGCTCGCCCGGCTCATCCCGGAGCTGAAGAAGCGCGGTCATACGGTGGCTGTCGTCAAGCACTGTCCTCATGGATTTTCCTTGGACCCCAGGAGAAAAGATTCCCGGAGGTTCTTCGAGGCGGGGGCAGACGGCGTCGCCTTGGTTTCTTCTGAGGCGACGGCCGTTATCAAAAGAAACGGCCTGCCTACTGATTTCTCCACCTTGGCCCGAAGCCATTTCGAGGATATCGATATACTTCTGGTCGAAGGAGGACGCGCCAAGAAGGATTTCAAGAAGATCGAAGTCTTGGGGAAAAATGACCGGCCTGGGCGGATGATTCCGGCCGGGGAGCTTATCGCGGTCGTCTCCGATCAGGGAGAGGGAGGCGTCCGACCTATTTTTCGCCATTCGCAAGTGAAAGAGATCGCCGGGTTCCTGGAGAGCCAGCCGGAATGGCCGTCTGACCGGCGCCCCCGCGGTGGCAAAAGGAGAAAAAAACGATGAAGAGGCTTGGTCATTCTCTGGACCCCGGGCCGGATGGCAGACTGAGGAGGCGATCATGAGGATTAAAGTCAACAGGGACAAGTGCACGGGCTGCCGCCTCTGTCTCCAGATTTGCACCATCGAGCATTTCCGCGAAATCAACCCCAAGAAAGCGGCTCTCCGTGTCGAAGCGAAATTCCCGGACCCGGGCAAGTACCGGCCCTTCGTTTGCACGCAGTGCGGGAAATGCGAGGAGGTCTGCCCGGAAGGGGCGATAAGCCGCGTCGCTTCCGGGGCCTACATCGTTGATAAAGACAAGTGCACAAATTGCGGCGAGTGCGTTCCCGCATGTCCTGTCGGGGTCGTTTTCCGGCATCCCGATCATGATTTCGTCATCATCTGCGATTTTTGCATGCTGTGCACGGAACTCTGCAATACCGGAGCCCTGGTGAAGTGGGAAAGAGCGGCTTCCCAGGAAGCCAAGGAAGCTTGAGATGGCCAACGGCCTGGCTGGAACCACTCTGCGGATCAACCTGAACACGGGCGATATCCGGCGCCTTCCCACCGACGAGGTGCTCTACCGCCGCTGGCACGGCGGAAGGGGGATCACAGCGAAGATTCTGTATGATGAAGTCCCTCGGGACGCCGACCCCCTCGGACCGAAAAATATCTTTATCGTCAACGCCGGCATCATGAGCGGCTGCTATATCCCCGCCGGCTCCAAGGTGGAATTCGGCTCTGTCTCGCCCTTGACCAACGGCCCTGGAGACTCCAATATGGGAGGGCATCTCGGCCCCACCCTCAAGTTCGCCGGCTATGACCTGATCATTTTCGAGGGCGTTTCTCCCAAGCCTGTGTACCTCTTCATAGACAACGAAACCATTGAACTGCGGGATGCTTCCGGCTACTGGGGCCTGAAATCCCTCGACTGCGAGAAAAAGCTCAAAGATGACCTCGGCGAGGACTTCGAGATCGCCACCATCGGCCCTGCCGGCGAAAACGGAATCCTCTTTTCCTGCATCACCCACGACTTCGGCCGCCAGGCCGGCCGGACCGGCCAGGGCGCGGTCATGGGATCAAAGAAGCTAAAGGCAATTGCCGTGCGCGGCAACAAGTCCATTCAGGTCAAGGACCTGGATTCCCTGGAGAAGCAGGTGACGGGAATCATCCTCCGGACTCAGAAGCACCCCAACATGGTCCCCTGGCAGAAATACGGCACGGCCTTCTTCATCCAGTGGTCGAACGCCAACGCCGTCATTCCGGCCTACAATTTCCAGACGACCTTTTATGAGGACATCGATAAGATCGACGGAGACCAGCTTGTCGAGAAATGCCTGATCACCGATAAGGCCTGCTTCGGCTGCTGGATGAACTGCGGCAAGTACACCAAAGCCGTAATCCCCGGCAAGCCGGAGGTCCATCTGGAAGGGCCCGAGTACGAGACCGGCTCTCTCTGCGGCTCCAACCTGGGCATGAAGGACATCAACCATGTGGCCTACATCAATTGGCTCCTCGACAACCTGGGCCTGGACTCCATGTCCGGGGGAGGGGTTATCGCCTTTGCCATGGAGTGCTTCCAGAGGGGTTTGATCAAGGAGCAAGACCTCGAAGGCCATACCCTGAAATGGGGCTCGGTCGATGACGTCGAGCACTTTCTCGATATGGTGGCCCACAGGCGGGGCGTAGGGGACTGGTTTGCCGGGGGCACAAAACGGGCAGCGGCCAAGATCGGTCGAGGCTCGGAGAAGTTCGCCATGCAGGTCAAGGGTCAGGAGATGTCCGGCTATGACGGCCGCTGGGCGCCGGGAATGCTCCTGTCCTACATGACCGCCGACATCGGTGCCCATCATAACCGCTCCTGGACGATCACGGTCGACATGGCCGAGGGAAGAGAGCGGGTCGAGGGCCGAGCCAAGATCGTCGTCTATCTCCAGCACATCCGGCCCCTCTTCGATACCTGGTGCATCTGCCGTCTTTTCTGGGGAGAGCTCGATATCACGCCCGAGGAGATCGTCGAATCGCTGAATCATATCACCGGCTGGGGAATCAGCGTCGACCAGGCCTTGCGGACGTCCGAGATGATTTGGAACCTCAACCGCTGTCATTATATGGAACGCAACCGCGACAACGGCCGCGCTTTTGATTATCCGCCCGCCCGCGCTTGGGAAGACAAGATCCCCAGCGGACCGGGGAAGGGCAAGGGACTGAGCCTGGCCCAAATCGACCAGATGCTGGACGAGTACTATGCCGCGCGAGGCTGGGATAAGAAGGGGAACCCGACCCGGGAGCTCCTCCAAGACCTCGGAATCGACTATGCCGCCGATAACCTGGAGAAGCTCGGTTTCCTGGGAGAACCGATTCCGGGAGGGATACCGCCCGTGCGGGGAGAGAAATACAAGCCCAAGGCCTTCTAGCCGAAGGCCGGGGAGAGGACAGCCAAATGGTCATCTATCTCAAGGCCGGCGGTGAGCTGAGGTCCAAGCTCCAGCCGGATGTCGATCATTTCACCCGGCGAGTAGAAACGGAAGCGGGCAAACCTCTGAGCGACATCCTGATTGGAATCGGCATCAGCCCGGCGTTTGTCGCCTTCGCTTTCAAAGACGGCCAACTGAAGAGGCTCGACTATACCCCTTCGGAAGGGGATATCATCACGCTTCAGCCTCCCGTATCGGGAGGATAGCAGGCCGGACATGCTTTCGGACAAGGAAAAAGAACGCTACAGCCGGCAGGTGCTCATCCCCGGCTGGAACCAGGAGAAGCTCAAGCAGGCGAACGTGCTTGTCGTCGGCCTGGGAGGTCTCGGCTCCGCGTCGGCCCTCTATCTGGCCGCAGCGGGAATCGGCCGGCTCCATCTCTGCGACGGGGACAGGGTTGAGCTCTCCGACCTCAACCGGCAAATGCTCTATTCTGAATCCTCCCTCGGCCTCCTTAAGGTCGAAGAAGCAAGCCGTCGGATCGGCGCTCTAAACCCGTCCGTTGCCATTGTCCGGCACAACGCTTACCTGGATTCCCGGAATGCTGCCGAGATCATCGCGGGATGTCAGGTCATCGTGGACGGACTGGATAGCCTGGAACCCCGGTTCATCCTCAACCAGGAATCCGTTCTCCGGGGCATCCCCTATGTCTATGGCGCCGTTCAAGGCTGGCAGGGGTATGCCGGGTTCTTCCATCCCCCTCAGACCGCCTGCTTAGCCTGCCTGTTGCGTCCCGGCGCCTTCAAACCAGACCGGGTTCCGGTCTGGGGTGTGACGCCAGGGGCCATCGGGCTGATTCAGGCCGGCGAGGTCGTGAAATGGGCCCTTGGCCAGAATCCCTCTCTTCAAGGTCGGCTCTTGATTTACGACGGCGCCAGCCTTTCCTTCGAGATCATCAGCGTTGAAAAGGACCCGGCCTGCCCCGTCTGCTCCAGGGCTTAAGATTTTTCCGGCCCCGGGCGCGCTTGAAGTTGGCACCATATGGTGCTCCTTGGGCAAGTTGAACAATTTTATGGCTAAGACGTAGAATAAGATAGGAGGACGGTCATGGAAAAGAGACTTTACCGCTCGCCATTACGGAAGATGCTCGGCGGGGTCTGCGGGGGCCTGGGGGATTATTTCGAAATCGATGTGACCCTGATCCGGCTGGTCTTTGTCGCCATCTCCCTGGTTACCGCGATCATCCCGATGGTGATCTTCTACCTGATCGCCTGGATCATCATCCCGGTCGAGGAGCCGAAGAAGGCGGGGTGATTGACTCATCCCCCGTAATCGGTTATGAATTGATCTGCCGGCTGGATCCCGGCCTCATATGATGATCAAGGCCGACCTTCCGTTTCAGCATATCGCGATAGAAGGTGTGCCGAAATCTCAAAAAACGAAGCTGGCCCAGGTCCTGGCCTCGCTCGTCGGCGGCCGAGTCGTCCTCGACCGGCCGGATAATCCCTACCTGAAGGAATTTTACGATGAGAAGGAGGGAGCTTCGTTCCTAACCCAGCTTGTCTTCCTGATCAACCGCTACCACCAGCAGCTCAGGCTCTCCCAGCGGGACCTGTTTGAAGAGAGAGTGATCTGCGATTACCTCTTCGAGAAAGACAAGATTTATGCCTATCAGACGCTCAGCGATGATGAGCTGGTCGTCTATGATCGGATCTACGGAATCCTGACAGAGAGGCTTCCCCGGCCTGACCTGGTTATCTATCTCCAGATTTCCCATCCCACGCTGCTCAAGCGGATCGCCAGGGACGGCAACTCCGTGGAAAAGAGCATCTCGGAAAAGTACCTGGGAGACCTGGTGGAGGCGTTCGACTATTTTTTCTTCAACTATCAGGCCGCGCCCCTGCTCGTCGTCAAGGCCGACGAGCTTGACCTGACGAAGGAAGAGGAGATCGCCGATATCGCCGCCAAGGCCGGCCAGGTAAAAAAGGGGCCCCTGTACTATGTGCCGGAGAGCTATGCCCATAGGGATTCCCGGAAAAAATAGATATAATGGAACATGTGAGAGTATGACTTTACCTCAATCCCGCGGTCGAGGCGGGATGGGGAGAAAGGAACGAACATGTCTGACCCAACGGACCGAGCGGTGACCATACCGCATCTTCTGAAGAAGAAAGCGCGGGGGGAAAAGATCGTTGCGTTGACGGCCTACGATTATCCCACCGCCCTGATCCTGGATGAGGCCGGCGTCGACATTGTCTTGGTGGGCGATTCCCTGGGCATGGTCGTGCTGGGCTACAAGAACACCATTCCCGTGACCATGGATGAGATGATCCATCACACTAAGGCTGTCACGAGGGCGGTGCGCCGGGCCCTAGTCATCGGCGATATGCCATATTTTTCCTTCCACCAGACCGAGGAGCTGACCATTGCCAATGCCTCCCGGTTTCTCAAGGAAGCCGGCGCCAAGGGGATTAAGATCGAGGGCGCCTCGAAGAAGAGGCTGAGGCTCATCGAGGCCATGGTCGAAGCCGAGATCCCGGTCATGGGGCATGTCGGGTTGACGCCCCAGTCCATCCACCACCTGGGCCAGTTCAAGGTCAGAGGAAAGGAAACCGGGGAGGCCCGGAAAATCTGCGCTGATGCTCAGAACCTGGAGCGCGCCGGTGTCTTCGCCGTCATCCTGGAGTGCATCCCGCAAGAGCTGGCCGCAAGGGTCACCGCGAAGCTGAAGATTCCGACCATCGGGATCGGCGCCGGGCCGCACTGCGACGGGCAGGTCCTCGTTTTTCACGACCTGGTGGGGTACTCAACAGGGTACAACCCGAAGTTCGTGAAGCGATACGCGGACCTGCAGACGGTCATCGGCCAGGCGGTCAGGACATACGCCGAAGAAGTCAGGACAGGGGTTTTTCCGGACGAGACACATTCCTATCATCGGAAGAGGCGAGCCGAAAGATGAGGACGGTGAACACAATCGCCGGGATGAAGGCCGCTGCCATTGAGGCGAGGTCGAAGGGAAAGACCATCGGATTCGTCCCGACAATGGGGTATCTGCACGAAGGCCATCTGAGCCTGGTAAGGGAGAGCCGGAAGAGCGCTGATGTGACTGTGGTCAGTCTCTTTGTCAACCCACTGCAGTTCGGTCCCCAAGAGGATTTCCGCCGATACCCCAGGGACCCGGAGCGGGATGCGGCTCTGCTCGAAAAGGAAGGCGTCGATATCCTTTTCCTACCCGAGAACCGGGAGATGTACCCGGAAGGATACCGGACCTCGGTCGAGGTCGCTGGGCTCCAGGACAAGCTCTGCGGCCGCTCGCGGCCGGGCCATTTCAGGGGGGTGGCGACGGTCGTCCTGAAGCTGTTCAACATCGTCCGGCCGGACTATGCTTTCTTCGGGCAGAAAGACGCCCA
>Ga0256868_10001959_pt1 | contig 10911 bp, 6 predicted proteins | sample RVTome_13_FD_187341 | JGI IMG/M metagenome (GOLD analysis project Ga0256868, IMG submission 187341) | Soil microbial communities from uranium-contaminated site in the Upper Colorado River Basin, Wyoming, United States - RVT92D227 HiSeq ... | reverse complement strand
TAGCCTCTACTTGACATTGATTTTCCTGCTCTGCCTCTTCACCGTTTTTATTCTTACCGCAGGACCTGTTCAGGCGGCGCTGTTTATCACAACCTCACCTCTTCTGCCAAATGGCCAGCAAGGTAGTCTTTACTATGCGGCGCTATCGGCAACAGGTGATAATCCTCCTTTTACCTGGAGCGTTATCAGCGGCAGCACACCACCGGGGGTAAGCCTGGCAGCCTCAGGAGTCATCTCCGGGACACCAACAATAGCCGGCACCTACAATTTCACAGCCAGGGTTACCGATAGTGTTGCTGCCACTGCCAGCCAGCCATTTATAATCAATATTTCCCAACCACCTTTGCAGTTTTTAACAACAAGTTTGGCATCGACCAAAGAGGGTAAAAGCTATACAGATGTCATCAGAGTATCCGGCGGGACAACACCATATACCTGGTCTGTAATCAGCGGATCATTGCCTTCAGGAATAACGCTTAACGGCTCCTCAGGTAACATTATAGGAATTCCGGATAAAGGTAGTGCCGGCAGCTATAGTTTCATAGTCGAAGTTACGGATAGTTCATCGCCAATTATATCCGGTCAACAGGGCTACAGCATAACCGTCGAGAAGGGAGGCTTCGAAGCTTCTATCACCATCGGCAGCGGCTTGAAAGCGGGGCAGACGAAGGTAATTGTCTCGGGAGCTGTTATTGCTACTTTGCGTGGGGGCCAATCCACCACACTCAGCCTTGATCTCGGCGCCACTCGCTCTGTTAACGTGGACTCTGTTGTCGCAAACCCGACAGAGGAAGGTATCAGATACAAAGCCGAGGAAAGTGCTATTACGGTAACTGAATCATCGCCTATAGCTACTTTTAACTATAACACGGAATATTCTATAGACCTAAAAACCGAGCCGTCAAAGGTAGGCCAGCTGTCAGGCTCCGGTTGGTACAAGGAAGACTATACGCTCAGAACCAGTGCCCCGGACCAGGTTAATGACCAGGATGCCCCAGGTGTACAATACCGTTTCGCATACTGGCAATTGCCTTCCGGCGAAACTGTATCGGTTAAGGACCTGAACCTGACTGTCAATGCCGCCGGAAGCTGCACAGCCTACTACGATACATACTACAGACTAACCCTGACATCACCCTACGGAGAAGCTGAAGGCAGCGATTGGTATAAGGCGGGAAGCGAAGCCGAGTGGAGCATGAATAATCCACAAGTCCGGATACAGGGCATACTGGGTATATTCGGAGGAAAGCTAAATGCTGTCAATTCAAGCGGTACTACTGAGATGGACAGCCCCAAGACAGTGACTATAGATTGGCAGCCTGACTATACTCTGCCGTTCATTATGATACCTCTTACAATTGTCCTGCTTATTCTGGGCGGCTACGGGCTGTACTTGCTGCTACGCAGTTTGCAGCCCAAGCCAGCGCCCGCACCACCGCCTTATTATCCGTATATGCCGCCGCCACCACCTCCACAACCCATACAGCCGCCTCAAACCACGGTAGTAATGATAGGTGGAGATAAACCGAAGCTAGGTCCGGCAACAACAAGAGAGCAGCTCATGGATAAATTTGGCGAGCTTCTCCAAAAATATGAAGATGAGATCAAAACCTCAACAGGAGCAAAAGAGCTACCTGCAGCCCCAACGGTTGGGGCGAATAAACGGCTGTCGGCACCGGAATCAATGCCGCCAGCTGCAGCCGAAGCAGCAGTTGCACCCGAAGAGGAAACCACAACGTGCAACTTCACCTCAAAGAGGGCTTTAAGGGTGGTCGCCAGTAATTGGAAACAGGTAGAAACCAGGACTGCGAAATTGCCCGCTGCCGGTAAAAAGACAGCCGAAGATATGCCCGGCATAGCCATAATGTGGGCGCGTGATATATTCCAGGAGTGGGAAATCTTGAGTTGCTGGTTACCGAGGGGTCATAAAGAACCCCACGAAGGCAGCGTAGAAATAGTTTACAGCCTGATGAACACTGTAAATGAAGAGAAAATCTATGCTCCAGGGCAGGAATTGGAGCCGCCGACACCTCATTATACCGACGGTATGCCACAGGTAGATGTCGCTGCCAGAGAAGTTGTCGCCCCCGAAAAACTACCCCCTGAAACGGCGTCTTGATAGAGCCTCTACGTTCAAATTGAGCTTCGGCTGGAAAATCGCCCGTAATAATTGTCCACCACTCACATTATTGATAATGTATTAACAGGAAATAATCCCAAAGAGAGCAGAATGAAACTGGCCTGCCTCACTAAGAAATACCGTTCAAGAATGGCTCTTGGCCTGGCATTGGTAGCCATATTATGTATTATCTTACCCGCGAGGCCAGCTTTAGCCAACCCGGGACCATTACTATGGAACACTGTAGATACACCGACCACTATTGACAACGTTATAGCCAGTCCATCGGAGATTAATAGCGTTGCGGTCGGTATTGACGGTAGAACTTTCTACGCTATCGACATTCCTAACAGCAAAGTTTATAAGTCAATAAACGCCGGTGTTAGCTGGAATGACTTGAGCGGACATTTGTCGAACAGCGGTGCCGCTTTGCCCGCCTGGAATGTGGCCATCGCGCCGGACAATCCTAACTTCGTGGCCATTGTAACCAGCGATGGCGGCTTACCAAGAAATCTGTTTATCTCAACCGACGGCGGCGGCAGTTGGCAGAATACCGATAGCCCGGCAGTAGACAACATCGGAGCCATTGCTATTTCGCCGAATTATGGCGGCTATGATATAGCTATAGGTACACGAACCGGAGCTGGTGGCGGCGATGTTTATATCCTCAGGTCAGCCGGTGCAGGAGATTGGGCTTCCCAGGGATTAATAGGTGATATACTGGCGCTCAAGTTTTCACCCTCTTATCGAACAGACTCCAGTCTGGTAGTCCTTCAAGCCAATGCTACCGGTAGTTATGTCAACATCGGAATCCACGATGTGGCAGTCAATACTACCAGCTGGGGTACCTGGGGTCCCGTGGAGGTTACAACTGCCAGTGGCGGCAGTTCCCCCACCGTAGCTCAAGTCGGAACCGCCGACCTGGAATTACCTGCCGACTTCTCAGGGCAGACTCCGAGCCTGCGCCGAATGTATATCAGCATAGACGCCCCGGCAACAAATACCGGCATATATCGCTTGGATGACACAGTAGCTTATCTACTGATGTCTACTCCCGCCCCCCTAAGAATATCCAGCATCGCATACTATGGCACCTATAACTCAGGCAAACTAATGGCAGGCGAAGTTCTGGGCAATACCAATACAGCATCAGCAACAATCTGGTTCACCGACGTACCTGTAACCTGCCCGGAGCCATGCTGGTATAAGACCCAAAAGTCGCCTACCGGCGGGGGTAATTCAGGTTTTGCCAACGCCCAAGTAAAATGGAGCCCTGACGGCAGCCGTTCTTACTGTGCCACCAGCTCTGCCCAAATCAACAACCCGGCAAGCTGGCCCGGCGGATATTCGATTGGCACTGCCCTGGACGAATCAGCTTTCTCTCTGAGTGCGGACAACGGTGAAACATGGAATCAGCTCAGCCTCATAGATACTGAGATAGGCTTCCTCTCGGATGTGGCAGTAACGCCGGCTTCAGATATTATCTACCTGGCGTCTATTAATAACCACGTCGGAATAAATAATTTTGACAGCATCTGGAGGACAACAGGGCCGCCTACAGGCAAGATATGGGAACGAGTTCTCTGCCTCCTGTCAACCAGCAACGACTTAATACTGCGTACGAGTAATGCCGGCAATGACCCGGCTATCTATTTCGCTTCCCGTTCGACCGGCGATCTAAGGCAATCGCTGGACGAAGGGCAGACCTGGATTAATGCTTTGCCGGGCGTTAACGTCACCGATTTTGCCGTTACCAGAATCGACAATATACCTAATATATACATCCTGAATAACAATTATGTCCGCCGGGGCGCCACCAATGGACAAGCCTGGCAATGGTCAAGCCCGGTAGACACCACCCTGGGCACGGGCAATAGCATAAATGCCACTCCCACGGGAGTCGTTGTAGTCGGCGATAGCGCCGAAGGTATGGTGGCTTATTCAGTCGACGGCGGCGGTTCTTTCTCACGAACTCCAGCTATCCCGGAACCCGGTAAAATGCAGGCAGTTGCCGACTACAGATTTCGGGAAGCTTTGATTTTATATGCTGCCAGCGACAGTGCCGGAAGCGAAATCTACTACTGGGTCATTGGCTCCAGCTTAAATTGGGAGGCGATGGGGTCACCCGGTCGTGCTTTCTACGGCTTATCTCAGCTCGGGACGCTTTACGGAGCCTGGTCGAGCGCAGGCAATACTGCAGTCGACCGCACACTGGAGCCGGAGAAACTCAGCCCTCCCTTTATCGAGTGGGACAGTCTTAATGTTGGACTAACTCCCGGCGTTGTTTTCACGCGGGAACCGGCGTCTCTGAAGGTCTCTGCAGGCATCAACCTGTGGGCGATTGATAATAGACCTTATACAGCCACGACAGGTCGACTGTGGAATTTCTACGACTGTCTGTCTCCTACTCCTATATACACGCCGTTACCCCCACCAAGCCGCGAGATGTTATTCCAGGCGCCGGTACCGACTTCTCCGGCGATGGATGAAGTAATACCCGTATATCTAGATACCGGAGACATAGGAGATATAACATTCAAGTGGAAACACCCAACGGCAGCCGTAGAATACGAACTGTGGCTGGCTAAGGACGAAGCTTTCAGCCAGACAGTCTCAAAGCAAGTTATAAAGCCTGAGAGTCAGCTGCCACCTGGCTGGATATTACCCAGGACGGTCAGCTTGGACAAAGGCGAGACATACTACTGGAAAATAAGGGTTACCCAGGCGGAGACGGGTGAAACGGGTGAAGGTAAGTGGTCTAAAGTCATGGCGTTCAGCGTAGCATCGCTACCATCGGAAGATATTTCTCGCCCCGAAACTAGCCCGGCAGTCCCATCAAATGGTGCCCCAAAAGAAACCGGATCCTTGCCCTGGATAGCAACAATACCCCCATGGGTATGGATTGCCGTTGCCTTGTTGCTTATTGTCGTACCTATTATTGCCTTACTCGCAAGCAGAACCAAGAGATAGTCCCAGTCATAACCACCGTAAACAATCCGATCGGGAAATCCTAAATACTAACCCTAAATTATTAACAATACCAAAATTCGAATCCTCCAAGTTCATAAAACAGTTTTGATCATTGCATTTTCCGTTTTGAATTTGTTTAGAGCTTGGAAATTCGGATTTCGGCGGATGTAGTGCTAAAATTAATAATCAATTTCTATCGCAAGGACGCTGTATGCCTTTAGACAAAATAATTGTGAAAGGTGCCAGAGAGCACAACCTAAAGAATATAAATATAGCCATACCCCGTGATAAGCTGGTGGTCATCACAGGCGTTTCCGGCTCGGGCAAGAGTTCTTTAGCCTTCGATACTATATATGCTGAAGGGCAGCGTCGATACGTGGAATCGCTATCTGCCTATGCGCGACAGTTTTTAGGTCGAATGGAAAAGCCAGATGTAGACTATATCGAAGGTCTAAGCCCGGCTATTTCAATAGACCAGAAAGGACCGTCCCACAATCCACGCTCAACCGTAGGCACGATGACCGAGATCTATGACTATCTGCGACTCCTTTTCGCCCGGGTGGGGCATCCCCACTGCCCCAAATGCGGCCGTGAGATCTGCAGACAAACGGTGCAACAAATCGTGGACGCGGTACAGGAAGTACCAACCGGCAGCAAAATAATGATTATGGCGCCACTAGTTAGAGACCGGAAAGGTGAATATCTGTCTGTTTTCGACGACCTACGCAAGTCGGGATTTGTCCGGGTTCGCGTAGATGGACGAATTCGCGACCTCTCCGAAGAGTTCGAACTGGACAAGAATAAAAAGCACACCATCGAAGCCGTGATTGACCGGCTACAGGTAGGCGAAGCTGAAAAAAGCCGCATTGCCGACTCAGTGGAAACAGCACTGAAACTTGGGGGCGGAGTTGTTCTCGTCTCAATCGCAGATGGAGACGAACTACTGTTTTCCGAGCACTTCGCCTGCGTCGTCTGTGGTATGAGTCTCGGTGAAATCGCTCCCCGAACCTTTAGCTTTAATAGCCCGCACGGAGCCTGCCCGGCATGTAGTGGACTTGGCGTAAAATTGGAGGTAGACCCGAACCTGCTTATACCCAACAAGGACCTCAGTTTAGCTCAGGGCGCTATACATGCCTGGGGATGGTTTGCCTGGCACGCCGGTGAACTGCAGGACTTAGCTGGCCGCCACGGTTTTTCGCTCAGCAATCCGGTCAGTAAGCTCAGCAAAGAACACCTGAGCCTCGTCCTATACGGCGAGAACGGAGAAATGGTCAAATACCGAAACCGATACGGCCGGGTCAGGGAATACTCTACCGGATACGAGGGTGCAATCCCTTACCTGGAACGGATTTACCGCGATACCGAATCCAGCAATACCCGCGCCGATATTGAACGACATATGGCTTCTTCTCCCTGCCCCGTCTGCCAGGGAAAACGGCTTAAGCCTGAATCGCTGGCAATTACCATAGATGGTCTGAATATAATTGACGTTACCGAACTATCTGCTTCGGAAGCATTACGCTGGATGCGTCTCCTCAATGACCAAGCCAAGCCCCGTTTAACACCAAACGAGTTAAAGATTGCCCAACAGATACTAAAAGAGATAGGCACCCGCCTGGGCTTCCTCATAGATATTGGGCTTGGCTACCTGACCCTGGGTCGCCCTTCGGCAACCCTGAGCGGCGGTGAAGCCCAGAGGATACGCCTGGCTACTCAGATCGGCAGCGGCCTCATGGGCGTACTGTACATTTGCGACGAGCCTACAATCGGGCTCCATCCGGCTGACATTCATCGCCTTGTTGGAACAATGAAGCGGCTGCGAGACCTCGGCAATACGGTCCTCATAGTCGAGCATGACGAAGCCATGATGAGAGCGGCTGATTATATTATTGATATGGGGCCCGGAGCCGGAGAACACGGCGGGCAGATCGTAGCTGCCGGGAATCTGACGGACGTCATGCTGTGTCCTGAATCAATAACGGGCCAATATCTCAGCAGAGCCAAACAAATCCCTTTGCCGCAAAGTCGCCGTCAAGGTTCAGGCAAAGAACTGATAATCAAGGGTGCAAGTGAAAATAACCTGAAAAGTATCGATGTACCTATACCTTTGGGCAAGTTTGTCTGCATCAGCGGCGTCTCAGGCAGTGGTAAAAGCACACTTATCAACGAGGTGTTATATAAGAAACTGGCTCAAATATTTTACAGGGCTAAGGATAGACCTGGAAAATGTGACGAAATTATTGGCATTGAGCATATCGATAAGGTAATCAATATCGACCAATCGCCCATCGGCCGTACACCCCGCAGTAACCCCTCTACCTATACCGGCACCTTTACTCCTATTCGTGAACTATTTGCCACGGTACCCGAAGCGCGCATGCGCGGCTATAAGCCCGGGCGCTTCTCCTTTAACGTTCGCGGCGGACGCTGCGAAGCCTGCCAGGGCGAAGGCTATATTCAGATAGAGATGCAGTTTCTTCCCGATGTTACAGTGCCCTGTGAGGTGTGCAAGGGCAAGCGTTATAATCGCGAGGCTCTGGAGATTTATTTCAAAGGCAAGAATATAGCCGACATACTGGATATGAGCGTGGATGAGGCTTTAACCTTCTTTGAACACCTCCCCAAGGTCAGAAACAAACTGGAAACACTACGTGATGTCGGTTTGAGCTATATACGTCTGGGACAGCCAGCCCCAACTCTTTCCGGCGGCGAAGCCCAGAGGGTAAAACTGGCTACCGAATTATCTCGCCGCTCTACGGGCAAAACCCTTTATATACTCGACGAACCGACTACAGGCCTGTCGTTTCCCGACATAGCCTGCCTGCTTCAGGTGCTTCAACGGTTGGTAGATGCCGGAAACACGGTTGTAATTATTGAACACCATGTAGACGTAATGAAAAACGCCGATTATATTATAGACCTCGGGCCAGGGGCTGGTGATGAAGGTGGTTATATTATTGCCTCGGGTACACCCGAAGAGGTAGCTTTAGTAGATACCTCATTCACCGGTCAGCATCTCCGCAACGCGCTGGGAAAGCAACAGGGAGAGTACTCTTTAGCTAAGCAATAGCTGTAATCAAATTAGTGCAAAAACCGATTATTCGGACGCTTGCTGTATCTCCTGCGCCATTAGGTTCTGGCGTGCATATTTATAGAGCTCCACGAATGTGGCTGTCAACGGTACAATCAATATTATTCCCCACAAGCCGGCAATGAAAGCCCCCAGTGGAAGCAGAACCAGAATCATGGCCGGATGTATCCGCATAATGCTCCCATGAATCCTGGGGACAAGCAGTATATTTTCCAGCAATTGGACAGCAAGGTAGACAACAGCTACCCAGATTACCTTCTCCGGTGCTATCGCCAGAGTAACAATCACACCCACAGCGCCACCAATCCACGGCCCCAATATTGGGACAAATTCCATTAGCCCCTGAAAAGCGGCAAGTGCCGGGGCAAGTGTTATGCCTAAAGCAGCTAAACCAATAAAGCTCAAAACAGCCACGACGGCAGAAAGCATTAGCTGGGCGCGTATCCATCGACCCAGCACCTTGTCTATGACCGCAACAACACCCCTGACATGCTTAGCCATTTGTGGTGAAAAAGCAGAATAAAAGCTGCTGCTTAGTTTTTCCCAATCTTTTAAGATGTAGAAGAGAAACACGGGCAAGGCAACAAAACCGAGGATAAAGCCAAAGGTGCTGGAAACAAATGAAACGCCCTTCGTAAAAGCACTACTCAAAGCATTACTTAATGACGTCCCCACATTCTGCAAGCCACCCCCTATCTGCTGTTGCGTTTCAGGTGGCAGCCATTGCTGGAGACTATCAAGCAAATCCTGCAAAGTTTTTAAACCCTGGGAAAAATACTGTGGTGCATTTTTCAGTAAAGTTGAAAATGAGCCAACCACACCTGTAATGATGTAGAAAGTCAATAAGCCAACGACTACCAGGACTATTATAAAGATAAGTGCTACCAGAGAGGCCCGCCTGGCTGAATGCCATCTATCCTGAACAGGCAACCTTTTCTCAAGCCACGCGACAAGAGGATACAGCAGATAAGCCAGTATCAATCCACATATAAAGGGCAGCAAGACACTCCAAAAAACACTAAGAAGCAAAACAGTAAGAATTACACCCAATACGAAAAATATAAGCCGCCATTGCCTTTTGAAGATATTGCTAGATGTCTCCAACTCCAGCTCCTCTCAACGTATTTAGTCCCAGAATATCGAAAGCTTTAGTCAGCTAGGATGTAAGGTACACCGGGGCTCACCGCCCTGAGTAGAACCATTAAGCCACTATGAAAATGATAATGCTACCTGGCTTAAGCCTCTTCCATTTTGGTCCGTGCTCTCTTTACGGTTTCGCTCGCGGTCTCCCTCACTCTTTTGGCAGCTTCTGCCGCCCTTCGTCCAGCCAACTCAGCCTTCTCCTTAAGCAATTGCCGTGTCTCCTCACCCGGCCGCGGGGCAAAGAGAAATCCGATAGCCAGCCCCAGAGCTGCACCGACGATAAGCCCAATAGCAAAGCCGCTGCCTCCACTTCTATCAGTCATTGTAGCCTCCTTCCTTCTCTTCCTTTTTAAATACCCTGCTCACTAATTCAATGCCTTGAGCTATACCGCGAATCAAAGTCGCAAATTGAACTGCGGGCTTCACTACTTCGTCCTTAACCGTAGAAGTAATCTCCTGTAGGGTTGCTGAAGTCGCCTTCATCGAAGCCAGTACCGGCCTTATCTTGCTATATAGTGAGTATGCAAGTACACCGAGGAATATGACCACTACCGTTATTACTAACCCCGCGATGCAAATGACAAGATCTCTATACCACCCGATATCCATTACTAATACCTCCCTTCTATTTCTTTGGTGAAACCTCTGATTTCTTCTCGCGCAACCAGAGAGTCACCCCTACTACTATAAGCGCCCAGGTAGCAATAAGGAACTGTGCTTGAGTTGCCGAAACCAGTTCGTAACTAGCCAAAACAATATTGTAATTAGTAACGAGATATACGAAGCCTGCCAGTAAATAGAATTTCCATCCCCAACCCTTAGCCACTCCCCAACCCGCCAGCGCCGTAGAAGCAACGTTCAGACCCAAAATAAAGAAGCTCTCCCAGAATCCAATCATCGCCGGAAATCCCTCAATCTGTGCAAGCTGCCAGTTCCAATTAGTTTCACGAATAAAATAGTTAATCGTCCATTGTGCTTGAAGCAAGCCAAAACCGGCACCGGCTACAGCACCAATTAGCAAACCTAATTTAGGCTCAATCTTTCTGTTCTTTCGCCACCAATAAACACCCACGGGCACCAACTTGGCTCCTTCCCAGACCAATCCAACAATGAAAATGGAGGGTATACTTACAAGCCAGGCAAACTGCTGAATGACTTCTGGACTCCATAATAGACTGTACAATTTGAAAATCCCAGGTCCTACTAGGAAAAAGGTAATCACCATGGCGATGGGTGCCAGAATAGCCCCCACGGCCAGAACTGCCCACAGCCACGGCTTAGAAATCAACGGCGGGCGATAGCAGGCAAGCCATATTGCAGTAAAAATAACCGCTAAGCCCCACCCCAAGACACTGGGATTGGCGAAAAAGTAGCTAAAGAAACCGAGAATTTGTTGTATCACGAATCTCCTCCTATGGTTCCGCTATATCTGATTCATACTGCTCAAATCCCGCATGGGGTAAAATCCTGCTAATTCCGTTAGTTTGAAACCATGTTCGATACTAGATATTGGAGGTAAAGTTGACGATGGCTTCTCCTTAATGAAGTTATCATAAATAAAGTAGGCTCCCATCAATAAAATCGCGAT
>Ga0256868_10001958_pt1 | contig 10918 bp, 6 predicted proteins | sample RVTome_13_FD_187341 | JGI IMG/M metagenome (GOLD analysis project Ga0256868, IMG submission 187341) | Soil microbial communities from uranium-contaminated site in the Upper Colorado River Basin, Wyoming, United States - RVT92D227 HiSeq ... | reverse complement strand
CCGGCCATTACCGGGTTTTTGTTTTATTGTTTATTCTTGTTTATTCATCATCATCACAATTGTCGTCTGATTATCTTTTGCAAGCGAGCCAAGTAATGCTGACCAGTCGGAATAGTATAACTCCAGTCTGAAACCGAAGGCATCTTTCCCAATTTGAAAAGCCTCACGTGAAATGGCAAACTCCATACGTACCGTATCGCCGGCAGTTTCAGAAAATCCTAATAAAATAGCATTATCCATGGAAAAATAATCCCACGACCAGTCGCCTTGTGATGCACCGGTAAAACGGTAATAATCGAACCATTCGCTGGGTATGTTGCCCTCATACAGCAAGTCGGCTCCGATTGAAGAGGAGAATCCGGTAGTTAGCGAGTTATCCACGTCCATATACAGATCCATGATAGCACCATCCAATGTAGCGAGGCCACTGGTTCCTGTAGTTTCATATTCGATGAAAAAGTAGATGTTGTTGGCATCATAATCAACTTTTCCCCCGATCATATTTTCCTGTCCTTCCAATTCGAAGTCGGGATAGGTTACATTGTCCCAATCAGCAAAGGAGTTGTCTGTTAAACTTACTACCGATGGCTTGTCTACCCGCAATATGGTATGGAAAACATATGATTTTCCTTCGACTGTTCCATTCATGGTAATAAGATAATTACCAGTTTCGACATAAGTATGCACTACAGAGTCGCCAGTCACATCTGGCGAATAATCACCGAAATTCCAGGAAACCGACGAGGCATTTTCAGTATTGTTCACAAGGCTTACGGTTAGTCCGTCATAATAAGATTTAAAGTCGAGGGGAGGAGTCTCGGTTATGGAATAATCTCCTTCCTTGCTGCAGGAAAGCGTTAATAAAAGTATTGCGGCAGCAATATAGGATGGATAGTTACGATATATTTTCATAGCATAGGTTATTTTGGTTTAATTATTCGGAACACAAAGTTTGTTTGTACTGAGCTCGCTTTCCGGCATTGGATATACCATTGATGGATCATCAGCTGGTATAACAACTCCGGCAGCATCCAGGCCGGGTTCACTGCCCGAAGGGATTCCGTTATAACTGTCGAGATGGTATCCCCAGTAATTACGTATCAGGTCTTTCCCATTCCTGAGAATATCAAAAATCCTTTGTCCTTCAAAGGCAAGTTCAATCCTTCTTTCTTTAAGCACAAAATCAACAATATTTTCTTCGGTTATGACATCCCGTGATGCCTCATACAGGTAATCATTCAGATCGCCCCCTTCTGGTACCACCATTCTGTTCATACGAATCTCGTTCAGGTCAGCTATGGCATCATCCAAATGTCCGGCCATGTTGGCATAGGATTCGGCCCTGTTCAGGTATACTTCAGCAAATCGTAACATTACCGGTGAACTTAGTGTAGGCAAATCATCCTGTCCGGAGAACTTTTTGATATAATACAGATCCACCCCATTCATTAAGCCTGGGTTTTCGGTTTCAATATAAGCCCAACGCTGGTCCACGTTCATTAAATCGGTGCCGAAACCCATGTCCCCGAGTAGGGACACAGAAGCACCTTCTTCACCCCAGCAACTGGTTCCGTTAAAAATCATAGAAGCAACAGAGGCTTCTTTTTTATCATCAATAAGGGTAAATGGAATACACCAAATTGTTTCAGAACTTGCAGGGGCCTGAGCACAATATCCGGGGAAAGACTCCGCCGGTTCCAGGGCATAAAAACCGGCATTTATTACCGAATCGGCATAAGCGAGGCAGTTTTCATAATCGCCCATATATAAATAAATTCTTGAAAGAAGCGCCCAGCAACTATATTTTGAAGCAAACCCTTTACCATTGCGTTCTTCCAATGTTTCCTCAAGCATGAGTGAAGCGGCAGTCTTCAGACTTGAAACAATGAAGTTGTAGGTTTCACCCAGGGTAGCACGGGCTTTGGGTGCTCCGTCTGTTGATGATTCGCGCAAAATCACGCCAGGCATTGAAATGGTAGAAGCAGAATAAGCTTTGGCAAACAAACGCACCAGATTATGGGTTGCGAAGGCCCTCAGGAAGTAGCATTCTCCCTTTAGTTGATCGGTCAGCGGATCACTTCCCTTTTCATCAGCCATTTTAATGGCTACATTGGCGCCGTAAATAATTTTGTAAGATACTTCCCAGAAGCTGTTGATATTCGACTTCTCAGAAGCCCGATCTTTGTAACGGAAACTGTTGATCAGATCATCCTCGGTTTTATAGGCGCAAACGATATCATCGCCGGCAAAATCACTCAGATGGTAGTACTGACGGAGATACCAGTTGTTAGAGGAGTTTGGGTCAGGATAATCTTTAAATTGGGCGTAGCATCCGTTTACTAGACTGACCAGTCCGTCGGAGGTGTTTTGAATCTGGTCACCTGTAAGGGCATCACTGGGAATGACATCGAGTTCACAACTGCTCAGATATACAATACCTGTAAGCAACATGAGATATATGAATATTTTTTTCATAGTCTGATATTTAGTTGGTTTTAGAAACGCACATGAATACCCAGCACATATTGCTTGTTATTGGGATATTTGAATTCGGCATATCCGGGTAACCCATTGTTGGGATCAATGGAAACTTCAGGATCCTGACCCCAAAAATCAGTGAAAGTAAGGGGATTATCTGCGCCTACTGAAACAGACAATCCGGTAAGTTTGAGTTTAGTGATCCATGATTCCGGGAGATCATAGGTAAGAGTAATGTTCCGGATCTTTAAATAGCTACCGTCCTCGATAAAACGGGTAGAGGGATCAAACGAATTACTGGCATTCTGTGGTAATGGGTGATTGGCCTGGTCACCAGGTTGTTGCCATAATTTCCAGTCATCCCGAGGCATCATTACATTAAATCCTACATCCTGCAGATCATGATCAACATATCTGCGGAAATAGTTGTAAATCTTATTGCCAGAGAGGAATGAAAAACTGGCCCGGATGGAAATGTTTTTATATTTCAATTCAGTGCCGAACCCCCCTTGTATTTTAGGAATTGGGCTGCCATATTCAATTTTCCTTGCCTGCTGGTAATCATGTGTCGGATTCCCGTTTTCATCCACCCACAGCATGGATCCATTGTCTGGATCGATTCCGTAATACTCCTTGGCATACCAGGAATACAGTGAACCTCCGTTGTGATAAATCTGGACAATACCATATGCATTAGCATTGTAAATGGTATCATTACCAAAACCTGAAAGGGTGTTTTTGTTATACCCAAATGAAAAATCCATGGTCCAGGTGAAATGGGTCGTCTTGATATTGGTTGAGGTTACTCCGATTTCAATCCCGAAATTTTCAGCTTTTCCAATATTCTGCCATTGTTTCCTGAATCCGCCCGAAGGAGGCAGGTCACGGTAAACGAGCAGGTTATCAGTAACGTTTTTATAAATATTAAAATCGATGTCAATCCGACTGGCCAATCCAAACTCCAAACCAGCATTGAACTGAGAGGTTTGCTCCCAGGTCAGGTCAGGATTAGCCATCTGAAAAGGTACCGAAGCAGGTTGACCGTTATACTGTGTGGCATAACGGAATTGTTCCAGATACATATTCGGGCCAATATCTTTCATCCCTGTTTTTCCCCAGCTGACTTTCAGTCGCATATTACTGATAAGATCCATATCCTGCATAAACTCTTCGTTATTGACATTCCATGCTGCAGAAATACTGGGAAACATGGCGGTCCTGTTCTTGGGTGCAAAAGAGGAAGACTGATCGATTCTGTATGAACCCGTTAGAAAATACTTATTGCTGTACATATAATTAACTTGTGAAATGAGGGACTGCATGACCGAGCGGCTGGGTGCCCCTTCAATAGTATACTGACCCGATGCTACGGTTGGGGAATTCAATCCTTCGGGTATGCCGGTTCCGGAGCCCCTGATATAATCCGTGTTATCGCCTTGTGCCTCAAAACCCACCAAACCGTTTATAGTATGCACTGTTTTGGAGAAATGGAACTTTAGCAAATTGGTAGAGATACCTCCGTAATTAAAATCGCTTCTTGAATTCACATAACCTGTTCCATAGTAGGACAGATTGTCTGCATTAGCCGCATAGTACTGCTTATCCATAAAGGTGTTGGCACTCAGCCTGTTGGTGGTGGCAAACGAGAGCCATTCGAACAGCTTGATATTGAGGCCCAGGTCATAGTCAAGGCTAAATCCCATGTTACTGAGTTCGGAATTGTTTGCGGCCTGAATGGGATTTATTTTATCTTTTGACCAGATTCCTTCGGCTTCCTTAAAGCTTCTGGGATGGCCATTCTCATCATAGGGATCGTCCCAGGGCATACTCGTGTAAGCATAATAAATATTCATATAATCTGCCCCGCGGGTTTTTGATCCGCTCAGGTTTATTTTGTTAGTAAGTGTGACCTTGTCAGAGAACTTATAGCTTGTATTGGCGCGAACATTGACACGTTTATAGTTTGTTTTGATAAAAGTACCTTCTTCATCATAATAACTTGCTCCTATATAATAAGATAATTTTGCAGTAATTCCGGAAGATGATAAAAAATAATTTTGTACCATGGCCGGCTTAAAGGCTTCGTTTAACCAGTCTGTGTTCACATCCAGTAAAGATTCAGGACGTGCTGCCTTGAATTTCCTGTCATCAATTTCAAAAAGTACAGGATCGCGGAAATATTCCCTGTGATAATTATAAAGGGTCTTGCTGTCCATCATTTTAACATGACCATGATCGGCAACACGTATGCCGGTAACCGCTTTAAATTCAAACTGGAGTTTATCGGATAACGCTTTTTTAGTAGTTACAACAATAACTCCCCCATTGGCCTGTGAACCATATAATGCTGTTGCACCGGCATCTTTCATTACAGTAATGGTTTCCACATCGTTTGGGTCAAAATTGCCGCCAATAATTCCGTCAACCACATACAAGGGTCCCTGCGGGGCATTGAAAGACGATACACCCCTGATACGAACGTCCGGTGAAGCACCGGGAGTGCCTGAACTATTGATAACCTGAATGCCGGGCACTTTTCCCTGGAGCATAGTTCCGATGTCATTGGCCGTAACATCCATCAATTTTTCAGAGGAGACCGTCGTTACTGCGCTGGTTATTTCATTCCGCTTTTTGGAACTATACCCCATTACCACGACACTTTCAAGCGAAATGATTTCAGGGACCAGTATAACGTCGATGGTGGCTTTATTATCAACAGTGAATTCTTCGGTGTTGTAACCTACATAACTAAATACAAGAACATCTTCCGCACTCCGTGCAGAAATGGTGTAGGAGCCGTCGGGCCCGGTTACAACACCTTGATTGGTACCCTTAATCAGAATATTTACACCGGGCATCCCCTGGTTATCCTCGGCAGAGATTACCTTGCCTTTTACAGGGATTTGCCCGTAAACGAAAGTGCAAGCTGTAATCAGTATTAATAACAGCTCCGTTTTTCTTAGTTGTCGGTAAATTAATTTCATAGGTGTTAAGGTTATTTTTTAAAAAAGGAAATTCAACTTTTTACCTTTCATTTCGCATATAAAGTGAAGTTATGAATCATTTAAGAAAATTTCTAGCTTTTGTTATATTCTTATTAAAAAATTAAAATTATGAAAGCTTATAATATTTATTTTTGTTAAAAGCATATCATAACCCTATTAAGGCTTCATGCAAGGAATGAGCAATAAGAAAATAAAATTTCCAGGTGCTTTTGCTTTTGCAGTTAATGATTTGGGAGAATGTCCTGGCAAAATACCCCACCACAATTCCAGCCGCAACATACCCGAATTGTGAACATCCGGATTGGGAACTCTTTTATTCAAAAACACTATGATTGCGAAGGCCTTAAAATATGATCCACGCAAATTACATTATACCGGAATTATTGGAACCGGAGGTATCGGATCAGGAAAATTCTTTATGCTGAATGGTGATCATACCCTGGGAAGAGAGGAAAGCAGAAGCGGTCATTTCCTTGATATAAGCGATTATTGCAAGCAGCACATCATATTGCATTATATTAAGGTGTTGATGGGTCCTTCCTTTCTTGTTATTCCAGTTGGTAAAATTGGGGATGATGAAATCGGGCAGGTCCTTTACAATGAAATGCGCGAAACAGGTTTTATCATGGACCGTATTGAAAATATGCCAAAGACATCAACCCTGTTTTCATTCTGTTTCTACTACCCCGATGGCAGTGGCGGTAATCTGACAACCGACAATTCTGCAAGTGCGCTGGTAGATGCAGGTTTTATTGCAAAGGCAGAAACAGATATGGAAAAACTCGGATTAAAGGGAATTATCATGGCAGCGCCTGAAGTTCCGCTTGTGGCAAGACAATGTATGCTTGAACTGGGAAAAAAGTATGGATTGTTTTGTACAGCTTCCTTTACATCAGGCGAAATACGCAATGCAATGGATGCAGGTTTGATGGCAAATATTGACCTGCTTGCCATCAACATGGATGAGGCATCATCAGTTGCCGGACTTGATGTTGGTAAAACCGATACCTTATCAGTGGTTCAGACAGCCATTAACAAACTTAAGCTGCTTAATAACAGCATAATAATAGCGATAACCGCAGGAAAGCAAGGTAGCTGGTGCTGGGATGGTCACTGTCTGAACAAATTTCCCGCCATCAGAACTGAGGTTGTCAGTACCGCAGGGGCAGGGGATGCTTTTTTTTCCGGCATCCTTTGCGGGCTTTCGCTGGGACTTGATCTTTTTGATGCACAACAGTTTGCAACGTTGGTTGCGGGATTAAGCATTACCTCTCCGCATACCATACACAAGGGAATTGACCGGCATTTACTGAATACATTTCTGCACACGTCTGATCTTGCATTTTCTGATATAATTATAAAACTCCTGGAGGGTTAGTATATGGACGATGAATCTTTTATTGAAAATAGCAAGATCCATGTGGGCATATTCAACAAGTTATTTTCTCAGGGATTCATAAACCCGGTAAGCTTCTTCAGCCAGTTTCAACGCTTCCAGCCGGTCTTCCGGAAAAGTGAAAGCTGGATTGGTCTGCAACCAATGCATCGTCCCCTTTACATATTTTAGCAGGTAAAGAATTGAAGCTTCCTCTTTTACCCTGACTCCGTTCTGCAGAAAATAAACAGGATTGGTATGGGCAAAAACAGAAAGCCCACGGGGAAGGATCCGTTGTTTATTATCCGGATCATCGGCAACCCGTGCTGCAATCCAGGTACTTTTATTTAAAGTCAGGTCTGTTTCAACAGTCATTGTATACACACCGTCTACAGGTGGATTATCAACAGCAAAGATCGTTTTATGCCCGACTACCGATCCGTTTGCTATGATTTCCAGGGTTGCGAAAGGTAAAATGCTTTGTGCAGTTACTCGGGCGTGTACCTTTAGTGTTCCATCGAAATCAGCAATATCTCCCGGATTTTTGCCATTCACCTGGAAGGCCAATATCGGGCCGTTGGTTATGAACCCCTGTCCCGATTTAATAGCTTCAAGCCAGGCCCCGTAGGAAGTATCACCTTTGGTATCGGCATAATACCTGTTACTTCCCATCGGGATATCATCGGCCATTTTATCAGTTCCCGCAACAACAGGCAGGCGGAAGCCTGTATTGAGGTATTGATAATACAGATCCATCCCTCGCATTACAGGGAATTCAGCCATCGGCATTCCCGAGTTCTTCCAGGGTCCCCAATGACTTGGCAGATGGGTCGGATCGTCATACGTCATAAGCTCAATGGCATCAATCTGGCCAAGAGCTATTGCGACGGGAGATTCAGCCCCTGGTAAATTGCTGAAATGAGACCAGGCAACCAGACCACCCTGCCGGTGGGTCTCTTTCATAGCATGTGCCATAAGCCAGTGCTTATGGCTGTAACTTTCCAGCGTACCGCCAACAATAGGATAACCCGGAACCATTGTGGTGATTCCCAGGAGGGTCAAATGACCCATTTGCCAGTCGCGGACTTCCTGAGCCACATATATGGTACGGCCGGGACTGGATGCCTGATCTATCTGGCCAGTAAACTGTTTGTTTTTAACAGTATCCTCGCCGATCAAAATGTTAAGCACATTTAAATCTTCGGCTTTCATTTGCAGATGGGCTTCTTCCGAAAAATGTGTATGGATATGAATATCTCCGTTCAAATAGCCATGCTGCCTCATATCAATCCACCGATGCAGTTTGATGATTTGCCTTCTGTTTTTCTTATCAGGAAATATTTTTACAGGAAGGGTTTCAGGTCCGCGCTGGATTTCCAAAGTGATGCCCTGACTGCGGGATGTTAAGGAAAACGAACCATCCACATAGCACCAATGTTTTCCCAGGTATTCCACATGATTATCGGCACCGTCGATGTGGATCGGTTTGCCACAGGTGTCGGTTGCAGATACCCTGGCTGCCAGATGCTCCCCGGATAGTTCGTCAATTATTGTAAACTGATAATGATTGGAACTACTGCAGGAAGCAAACAAACAGATAATTATAATGATAACCAATAAATCAAGGTTATAAATGAGCCTGTTCATTGTTTTCATATTGGTGTTATTATTCATTTTTTTTCAGATTTACTATTGATAAAATTCTCATTATCAAACGAAACCGGTTTTCTGTCGGATCAGATGAAATCTCCTTTTCCATTTTTTCAGATGCCACTTCTTCACCAAGGCATTTTGCATAAACCCACTGTACTTTTTGTGCGGATGAACCTGCCGAAATCTTCCAGTTGCGAAGAGAATCCTGTTCAGCTTTCCATTTTTTCAATGCAAAAAATGCTTCCTGTTGTTTGCCGGTTTCACTGAATACCTTGTGTGCAAAATAAATGTTGGAAGGTTCCCAACCCCCTCCCCAGTTTTTAACAGAATATTGAATTATCTGATTGTAATAAGCATCAGCCATATTGATGTTACCGGTATTTCTATAGCAAAATGCGGATAAAAAGTCCTGGAGACGTGTATCCGGTTCATATGGTTTTCCGGCGCCAAGGTTTTCGGGCCAGTTCTTTGCGTTATTGATATATTTTATTGCATCTCTGTATTTTTGTTGTTCCATGGCATCAACAGCCAGTGAAAGATTTGCAAGTTCAAAAAGGTCATGTCCTTCATGAGCCCCTTCCTGAGGTAGTATATTAACTCTCTCAAGCATTTTAAGGCATTCTTTGTATTGGGCCGTATTTATCAGGGCTTTGGCATAATCAATTCCAATCACAGGATTAGCCGGGAAACGGTGATATGCCTCTTTTGCATTCCTGAGCTGTTCCTGAAAAGCGCTCCCGGATTGCAGATAGTTATTTAAGTAATGCCATGTTCTCCATTCTGATGGATTGATCATTACAGCCCTGTTAAAATCATTTTGTGGGCAGCTGTTGTTCTTACCGAAAGCTTGAAATGAGGTACCTCTCGCAAGGTAAAATGAAGCAAAGTCGGGTGAGTCACCGCATTGTTCAAATAATTCCATAGCTTTTTCGGGACGGTGAATATGCCAGTAAATGAGTCCAAGATAGTATCTGGTTTTCCAGGAGTCATGCTTCTCCAATGCCCAGGTTAATACCGGAATAGTCTCCTGCCGGAACGGAAATACAAGAAAGGGGGACATCTCATCGGCAAGTTTCAGATATTTACCGCATTTCTCCGGTGCAATATTCCTGTTTAAATAGGCAAGCCAGTAAAAAACAACAGGATAGGAAGGAGATTCTTCCAGCACCCTGATGGCTTCAGCATACAATCCCTGGTTTGCGTACCCGATGGCGAGTTCCAGGTAGGTCTCATGGGGCAATTCATTGCGGATATGGGATTTGAAGTTTTCAAGATTATCTGGAACAGGATTTAAGAGATACTGTTCAAAGCGGGCAAAATGGTTCAGCGGATCAATTTCCAGGAGTTCATCAAGGATCCTGACTGATTCCGGGATGTTCTTCAGTCTTCTGTGACTGGTTGCCAGAACTTCATAGGCTGAAATGTTATAACGGTTATAATCAAGTGCCTTACCGGCATATTCAACGGCGCCGCCGAAATCCTCTTTCTGAAGTTTTATCCCTGCTATTTGCAGATAGGAACCTGACCGGTATTCCATGGTTCTTGCAGCAACGCTGAATGCCTCTTCGGCCTGGACGAGATTTCCCAGCCTCCTATGAATCAATCCATAAACGAAGTTGGCTCCTGCATCGTATGTATTCATCTCAAGAATTCTTCCTGCAAATTCAATTCCTTTCTGATACTGAGCCATCCGGTAATAGAGTTCAGCAATTTTATAAAGAGCCATGCTGTGATCGGGTTCTTTCTGCAAACATTCCATATAGTAATTCAAAGCCCCGGAGAAATCTCTCATGGCATTCATATCTTCTGCAAGAAGAAAAAGATGTTCGGCAGAATTATAGTCTGCATTTTCAACAGTTTTAAAAGGTCTGTAAGTTCTGATGCTTTCAATATCGGAGTTATACGAAAGAATGTTTTTCCCAACAGTTACGCTGATTTTATTACTTTTAACTGAATCCAGCGCAATGGCTTTCTGGTATAATTGTAATGGTTTTAAAGTGAAATATGTTGAAAAGACCCTTTTCCCGTTTTTCAAAATGACCAGTGAGTCGTTCAAGGATACATTCGGGCTTATAAAAATCTTCAGACTATCAGTTGAAGTGAGAACGTTAAGCGTTCCGTACGAAGAGGCATCAACCATACCGCCTGTTTTTAATACCGGAAACCAGGATTCTGTCTTGGTTTCTGTATAATAGGGTCTGATAGACAGCTGATTGTATGGGCTGTTGTAACCGCTTTCGCGACTGGCCTGGTTAAATTTAACACCTGACTGTGCCTCAATATACTGGCCGTCGGTGTCAGTTAAAAGCTTTTCCCAGATCGCGCCGTCGCGTGCCAGTGACCATATCCAGATTTTCTTTCCCGGAGCATCAGCATAAGGTGCCCAGTGACCAAATCCAAAATCAGC
>Ga0256868_10001956_pt1 | contig 10922 bp, 13 predicted proteins | sample RVTome_13_FD_187341 | JGI IMG/M metagenome (GOLD analysis project Ga0256868, IMG submission 187341) | Soil microbial communities from uranium-contaminated site in the Upper Colorado River Basin, Wyoming, United States - RVT92D227 HiSeq ... | reverse complement strand
TATATATTGAAAAATATAATCGAAGCGCTAACGATCCGCTATTTAAAAAGTGTTTAGAATTTATTCCTAAAAAAATTCGTTTTATTTAGAGCTTGCAATAATTGTTTTTAAAACTAAATTTTAAGAAAAAGAAAAAATTAAGAAAAGTTATTTGGACTTTTTTCTATTTTACGGCTTCAAAATAGATATGCCACTTGTCTTCTTCATCGATGAATTCTGTTCCTAAATGTTTATGTTTCGTTTTTGCTAAATCGCGCGGAACAGATTCGCTTGCAGGTTTATAATCCGTAATAACTTTAAGAACCTGTCCTGGTCTCATTTTCGTTAGTTCCTTTTTGGTTTTAAGCGCAGGTACAGGGCATACAAGCCCACACACATTTAATTCAAGATCAAATTTCATTTTTTTACCTCCTTATTCTATTTCATTTTTAATCGAAAAAATTGGCTCATTAATTTTTAAATCAACTTTCATTTCGAGTTTATTAAGTTGGACCAATCGAAGAACTTCGTAGCGCACTTTTTTAGATTCTATAGATAGTTTTTCAGATAATGCGGTGATAGTTATAGGGCCTTGAACTTTAATATTATCCAATATTAGCTGTCGAGGTGTTTTTGGGAAAACCAATAATTCTCGTTTTGATTTGGAATCAATAGCTTTCCAAATTTCATCATCATTTATGTCTCCTTTTTCAAATAATCCTTTTTGAACTGCTGCTTCAATAATGTCTTTTCCTTTATCTGTCCAAGCAATAACAGTAGTATAACCTTTATTCGATCCAACTTCCCCCGCTGCTAAATCAGAATTAATAGCAGGAAAATCTTGGCAATAAGAGCAAAAATGATTACAACTTAAGCATCTTCTTGCCTCTTTCAGTGCCATATCTTCGTTAAACATACCATCAATTTCTTCAAAACTCCACTCAGGATCTTCTGTGGATCCTTCAAGAGTATTTGGCTTAATTGAATAGTCTTTTGGCGGTTTTCTTGGACCTGTGAAAAATATTTTATTCTGCTTAAAACGATTACTTGTTAAATTTTCTCCTTTTAAATATCTATCAATTGAAATTGCAGCTTCTCTTCCATGTGCAATTGCAGCTATTGCAACTGCCTTTGAGTTTGAAACAATATCTCCACCAGCAAAAACACCCGGAAGGTTTGTTTCAAAAGTAATTTCGTTAATTGTAATTTTTCCCCTATCTTTCTTTAATTTATTTTCAGTCCCAATATCTATTGAATCAAAATCAACAGCTTGACCCACGGCAATAACTATTGAATCGACTAGAATTTTGTAATCTGAACCTTCAATTTTCTTAAGCAAAAGCTTACCTGTCTCGTCTGAAGCACCCCATTCAACTTTATAGCAGTTTAAAACCAATTTATAGCTATTTTCTTGAGTAATTTTAGAAGTTGATGTTGTAAAATGATAGTGCATTAATTCTAATTCGTTTTTAGGGATATCTTTTATCGCAAGCTCGAGTTCTTTTTCAGAAGCTATATCGACAAGATGAATTTTTTTTGCTCCTAATCTAAGAGCGGTCTGAGCTACATCTATAGCAACAGGGCCTCCACCAAGAATTCCCAGAGTTTTATCTTTAAATTCCGCTTTATTACCCCAATAACGGTATTTTCTATCAATTAAAAAATTAATTGCAACAAGAACATTAGGTAACTCCTCTCCTTCAATTTTTAATGTTCGTGGTTTATATTGACCTGTAGCAATAAATACAGCTTCATATCCCTTGTTTTTAAGATCTTCAACGGTTAAATCTGGACCAAACGGCTTATTTGTAACGATTTCCACGCCAACATTTTTTATCATCTCTATATCATAATCGAGTACATAATTAGGTAATCTGAATTGTGGAACTCCAAATCTTAGCATTCCACCTATTTGATCTGATTTTTCAAAAATAGTGGTTGAATACCCCAAATTACTAAGATAATAAGCTGCAGTTAGCCCCGCTGGACCAGATCCGATTATTGCTACCTTCTTAGCGTCCTTCTTTAAGTCTTTTTCCGCTTTTTGATCTACATTTTCTCTGTGTTTCATCTCCCATTCGGTTACAAATTTTTTTAATTCTCTTATTGCTACCGGATGGTCGTCTCCTATTAATGTACATCCAAACTCGCATTCATGGGTGCAGATCCGGCCGCAGATAGAGGGTAATGGGTTTTTATCTCTTATTAGATCAACAGCTTCTTGATATTGGCCGTTTCTGATTAAAGAAATATAAGCCTGAGCATTGACGCCCGCAGGACACCCATTACAACAGGGAGAGCATATAAGACCTTTATCGGTTTGTTCTGTTCTTATGCTTGAATTGCAAAACAAACCTATCTTGAGAATATCTCTTTTCATTTTAGTTTCTAAAATTGCGGCACCCCGCATTTCGCACGATACTCCTACTATTCCTGTAGGTTCTAAAGTTTTTCCAAGTAGTTTCGTTAATTTCTCAAGAACACCGGAACGACCGTAAACGACGCCTGCATTTTTTACAATCATGTTAGGATCTGATACTATCTCAGCTACTGGCTTATCTTCGACATTTTGAACCATAACGATATTAGATAAGCGTTTTTCCTCTAGTAGATGTTTAATTAAAGTTGTAACAAATCCTCCACTAAAAGTTTTTTTTAGAATCTCAGGATTTTTACTTCTTAACGAATATATACCTTTGGGTTCTTTTTCGTTGAATTTTTTTTGTATGACTTGAGGGCAAGTTTGATAACAATTTCCACATTCTTCACCGTTCTTTTCGAGAATACAAAAATCGTCTAAAATCGGTTGTAAAGTTTTCATTTTAATATGCTTACAAGAACCGGCACATAAGCCGCAACCTTGACACAATCCTACATCAATAATTTCTTTTTTCAATAACTTAAAACTCATTTTTTTCCCTCCATTATTTTCATTTTAATAATTACACCATTAGTATCAATACTATATTCTATCGAACCATTTTTATAATCGCCTTCAATAACGCTAAAGATATTTGTTTTATAGTCTTGGAAATTATCGTTTAGATCAACGAGAGTTTTGAAACCGCCAAAGAACACATTTGAAAGATTCATATTCCCGGCAATACGGCGAATCTTTTCGGTTATCTCCTTATATTTAGAAGGATCTTGATCTTTAATTGCTTTATGTAAATCTAGTTCAAATGATCTTAATTCCTCTCGATATTTTTTGGTCTGTTCGGTTATTTCGATTTTTGTTCCCCTCTCGTAAGCTTCGATAACGTTTAAAGTCATAGATATAGCGTTCGATCCACCTAAAAGCCCCGTTATTAGGGGTAATTCTTCAATTAGTCGACCAATAAATATATCTTCTAAAAGGGATCCCATTGAAGCTAATCTACCTTTTGGCAAGCCAGAAGAAGGAAGACTAAATCTAAAAAAGTCTCCAACAATATCAGGGAGGCTATTTGTCACATCGTCCTCTATATCTGCCAATTTATCGGTCGCACCGTATTTTGACGCTTCGGTGGCAACTTCTATATTACCCATTAAGGTTCCAAACATGCCTAACATACGAATTCCTGATCTTTCTATCATTGGTTTGCATCCTCTACATGGACTTCCGTAATCTACGCATCTTTCTTTGCACTCTTGGGCAATATATCCGGTGCATAAGAAACCTAAATCGTTGAAACACATCTCTTGGTTCTCGCTTAACTCAATTTGACGATGAACTTCGTCTAAATAATGACAAGTTGATTTTCTTTTGCACACCTTACATAAAGGTTTGAACTTAGAAAGATCTTTTCCAATAATAACAGTTCTTAATTCTTCATATTCTGCCAAACATCCGTTAATTTCGTTAACGCGTATTCCTAACTTTTTTATTGGAGACACCTCGTGTCCTTTCTGATTTGCTAAGCCAAAAACTCCTCCTGTAGTTGTGCAATCTCCGTAAGCTATAATTTTAGAAGTATGGGCTTGAATTTTCTCTAAAATTTTTTTATCATTCGGTAAAATATATCCAGTAACTACTGCCACATCAATTCTTTCTCCTTTCCATTCATTTGGTTTTGAAATTAATTCCACATTCAAATCAGATTCCTTATTTAGGAGTATAGTTTCGTTAAAACATTTATTACAACCGTTAAATTGGAACACTTTAACATTCAACTTCAAATTTACCCCCCTCTTTAATTGCTTTAGATAATCTTTCTACAATATCTACGAAATCTCCAACAGCCGTTTCTCCTTCCGCGGCTCTTGAAGTATATTGGTTAATATTTTGATCGCTATACCCCAATTCTTTAAATAATTTTTTCATAAGCTTAATTCTATGCATTGACAGTATATTTCCGTTAAAAAAATGACAAGCACCTAAACAACACCCGATACATGCGACTGCATCCGCACCGTTATTTAATGCGTCCATAATCTGTATTGGACCTACTTGGCCCGTACATTGAACAGGTATTATCTTTACTGCAGGATCGTAATTCATTCTGGCAACACCGGCGGTATTTGCGGATCCTTGACCGCATTCGTTACACATAAATACAACAATATTCTCATAATCCTTTTCTTTAATCATTACAAACAACACCTCCACCAGATACTGCTATAATTTCGTCTAATAACTGGTCGTCTCGAAAATTCAATAATTGAATGGCTCCAGTTGGACAAGCAGGCATGCACATACCGCAAGATTTACAAGCAATCTCATTTAAGATCGGTCTTTCGTAATTATCTCTGCTAATTGCTGCAGGATTACATACAGAAACACATAATCCACAATTAACGCACAAATCGTAATCTATAGTAGGAATTAGCATTTCTTTTTCAATATAACCTTTAACTAATGGCGCAGCAGCTGACGCGGCGGCACTACCCGCGTGGGCTACAGTTTCAGAAATATCTTTTGGACCTTGTATTGTGCCTGCCAAATATATCCCTCCTTTGCTACTTAAAGTTGGATTCATTTTTATATGAAATTCTTTTAAAAAACCTTCTTTTGATCTTAATATTTGTAATTTTGAGCCTAACGGACCAATACCTTCTGGAGGTACCATTGCTGCAGAAAGAACAATTAAATCTGCTTCCAACATTAAAGATGTTTGACTCAATGTATCCTCTACTATAACATTTAATTCTCCCGTAGTTGGATCGCGTGTTATTTCAGAAGGTCTCCCTCGAATAAATCGAATTCCTTTTTCTTGTGAAGATTTATAATATTCTTCAAAATTTAAACCAGGAGTCCTTATATCAATATAGCAAATAGTTACATTAGAATCAGGATAATTATCTTTTATAATTCCGGCGTTCTTAATCGCAAATTTACAACACACTCCCGTGCAATATTTATTTCCTACTTGATCGTTTCTGCTTCCAACACATTGGATCATAACAATATTTTTTGGAATCTTTCCATCGGAGGGGCGTAATACTTCGCTGCCAGTTAACGATGTAGGGGACATCATACGTTCCAATTGTAATTGGGTAATAACATTCTCGTATCCCTGTTTCCCATAGTGATAAGGTTCTATTTCAACGGGGTTATATTCGTCGTATCCTACAGCTACAACAATCGAGCCAACTTTAATAGTTTTCGTCTCAGACTTCATCGAGAAATCAATTGCTTGAACAGGACAAATATTAACGCAAATATTGCATTCTATGCAAGAATTTTTGTCTCTTACATATGTGGCTGGAATTGCTTGAGGGTACAATTTATAAATTGCATTTCTTATTGACATTCCCATATCCCATTCGCTTGGCACTTCCACTGGACAACTATTTGCACATTCGCCGCATGATGTACAATTATCTTTTACATAGCGAGGCTTTATTTCGATTTCAACTTCATAATTCCCCATTGATCCTCCTACGCTCTTTATTTGAGCGTTAGTAAACAGTGTTATTAACGGATGATTCGCTACTCCGTTGGTTAAAGGAGAAATACTACATTGAGGGCACTCGTTCGTTGGGAATGTTTTATTTAATCGCGTCATGTGACCTCCTATAGCGGATTCTTTTTCTACAAGATATACAGGAATTCCTAATTCAGCTATATCGTTAGCAGCTCGAAGTCCTGCTATTCCTGCTCCTATCACTAATGCCGCTTTAGTAGTCGAAATTTTTTTGGTTTCTATATTCTCTAATTTTCTTGCACGATTTACTCCTGCTTCCACTAATTTCATAGCTTTTTTAGTAGCTTTATCTTTTTCTTTTTGGTGTACCCAACTATCAAATTCTCTTATGTTAACTTGTTGGTGTTTATGTTTATTTAATCCCATTTCTTCGATAGTACGGGCAAATGTTTTTCCATGTTGATTTTTCGAACACGAAGCTACTACTGTTCGATTTACTCCTTTTTCTTTAATTGCCTCTTTTAAGAGTTGTACACCTGGTTTCGAACACATGAACATGTTATGCTTTGCTTCGACAACATTCGGCAAAGCAGAAGCAAATTCAGTAACTTTTTCAACATCAACCGTTCCTGCTATATTATGACCACAATGGCAAATATAGACTCCAATTCGGGGTTCTTCTTCTTGTTTTGAACTAAAAATATCTTCAATTTTTTCAGTTTCTTTAATTTTTTCATCTTTCGCTGCCAATCTATGACACCTCGGTTTCATTTTTTAAAATTTCTTTCTCAAACTCGTAATTCCTACCCATCAATTGATATTGAAGCCCAACAAGTTCCTGGTCCATTCCCATACAATATGCCGTGAGTTGGGAGAGGTGAATTACAGGTAAATCGTAATTAAAATTACATTTTTTATTTAAATAATCTTGCCCAGTTTCAAATTGTAAATGACAGAAAGGACAAATGTCTAATATGAAATCTGGATTTACCTCTGAAATATTTTTCATTTTTTCGGCAAAAATAGTCATACTTGTCGTTCCATCGTACGATTTTACACCGCCTCCTGCACCACAACAAGTAAGTTGATCTTTAAATCTAACGGATTCTACGCCTAGCGCTGTAATAAAATCTTCTATAATTGTTGGATTTTCGGAACTCTCGATTTCTCTAATTCTTGTCGGTTTAAGAAAGTGACACCCATAATGAACGGCCGCACGAGCGTGGACTTTTCTTACAATAAGATCTTCAATTCCCAAAGGTCCTATTTCAAAGCCCAACACTTCAGCTATGTGGCGTATATTTATCGTTCCTTTGAACTCGTAATCTCCTAACAATTTAAGTTTCTTATTAACAAGTTCTCGATGTTCCTCGTTTTCTTTCAAGTGTTTATTTACTTCTTGAAGCGTTCCAAAACATCCATTGCACACAGTAAGGATATCTGCATCTAATCTTTCAGCAATACAAATATTTCTTGCTGCGGTAACCATCCAGTCAATTTTATTAAACGAACGAAACACACCAGGCGCAGGACAACAAGACGCTCGTTCCATGTCCAATAAAACATATCCTAATCTTTCCATTACAAATTTTGTTGACTTTTCTATTTGAGGGTATCTATTAGGCATAATACAACCCAAAAAAAACGAAAAAGTCTTTTCTTTTACCATTTTTTTTAATTCTCCTCCTTTTCTTTTTTATTTTTTTCCTTTACGAGAGGTAAATTAAACAATTCTTTCTCTATTTTTTGTAGTTCGTTATTTTTTTCCTCTCTATATTTGTATAATGTTGGAGGAAGTTCTTCTAATCCTAGCTCAATTCTATGTTTTTTAATTTCGTCATTAATAGGGACTGCGTGTCCAGTATTTTTCAAGTAACTGACAACAGTCCTATGATTAGGAGATATATTTCCTAAATTAGTAGCATAATTTCTTAATTCTATAATAACATCCGTCGGTCTTACATCCCGAGGACAGCGTTCATAACATTGATAACAAGTAGTACATAACCAAATGTCGGGATCTTTTAATGCTGATAAATCCCCAAGAACAACTTTACGAATAATTGAACGAGTCTTTAAAGCAGTCCATCTACCGCTTTCACAACTGGCAGTACATGTCCCACATTGGATACATGCCCAGATATTTGATTTTCGTTCAATATCTTTAAAAAAGTCCGGTTCAAAATCTTTGTCTATTTTATATTTTCTTACTTGATCTTTTACATCAGACATTTTCTCATCTCCTTATTAAAAAAAAAAAAATTTTAATTTATAATACTATTATTTTCGCTCCTTCGCTCATCTCTAAAAACGCTGCTGCTCCAACAGGTTCTTCGACAAAATCAATCATATCTTCTTTTTTAATTCCCATTAAATCCATCGTCATTTGACAAGGAAAGAGTTTCATTTTCCCATTCTTTACGGCCTCTCTAATCATTGTCCATGGATCGTCTATACCAAATGTTTTTAATTTTTTTCTAAACATCTTAGTAGCCATACCTTTCATGGGAAAAGGCATTCCCTTTACCTTTGGTTTAAAGGTTTTTTTTAACAAGTACAATCCCCAAAATGTAAAGAAAATATTTGTCTGAGTTTCCATAGCATCAGCAGTTGTTCCAAGAATCGTCATCATCATAAATTTCTCGAAGGACTTATCGCTTACGATAAAACTTATCTTTTCACCCATTTTTTTTCCACCATTTTATTTTTTTGTTTTTTACACTTCTATTAATTTCCTTTTTTATTTTTTCAAAAAAAACTAATTATTTTTTAAAATTCACATCCAAGAGATTATTTTTGGCGTACTTTCTAGAATATCTATGAGATCTTCGTACTCTATTGTAGTTATTTTTTCGTGGATGTTTGTACTTTTAATACCTCGAGCTCTCAAGTCAGGAATCATCGCGTATAAAGTAATTTGAGAATTTAAAAGTTCAATAAGGGCTTCGGAAGTTTTTCCTTTTGTAGAAACACCAATAACACCATCGTGAATAAATACAATCCCTAATTTTGTACCTTTTTTTAGTTGAACTTTTATAAGAGGAAGTAATCTATCTAATTGTTTTCCCATCCTCGTGCTAAATCCAAATAAATAAATCATATCTAATTCTTGTACCATATTTTTCTTTCACCCTTAGAATCTAAAAATCGTGTCAGTTTTTTCGATTAAATCCGCTAATTCCTCTAATGTGATGATTCTTAAATTTTCATAATCAATTAAATCGTCTCTTGTGAATCCTGAATCGTTAAGATCAGCGTCTAAGACTAATAATTCTAAGTTTGCTAGTTCTGCGAGCTCAATCGCTTCGGTTGGATTATCTAATCCTACAGAAACCGATTGAATATTTTTATTTAGAAGATAAACTGAATCTCCAGTAAACACAACTTTACAATTAATCATTTCTCCAAGAGCAACAAATCCAGCTCCTATCCTGATTGCCTCCCCTGCAGTGTTTTTTCCAATAGGAGATTGATCGCATATAATTAATATTGATTTTATCGTTTAAATCAACCTCCAGCACCAAAGACCAATAATTTATCAGATTCAGTTACCCATTCAGAAAGGCCACCTAAGCCTTCTATAATCGCATTATCTATGAAATCGCTTTTTTGTAAACCTGTAATGCTTACCCATGTGCTGCAGCCTGCTACGATGATGTTATTTTTAGCGCAGAAATCTTTGATTTTTTCGGGAATATTTCGCATAGAAGTCCCACAATTTATGTCTTTCTTAAGATTATATACTCCCGAACCAAAAAAAAATATACCTTTAATGATATGACCTTTTTTAATTAAAGCTTCCCCGATGTTTAGCATTGAATCTGTTGCCTCAAATTTATAAGCTTCTGTTGCTACGAAAAATGTGTATGTCGACATATTCGTTCTGTACCTCTAATTTTGAATTTACTTCTTTTTAATAATAAAAGTAATTTTACTTGCCTCTTCCTTTGTTTCGAGCAGTACATCGCCAGTTTTGCCTAACAGCGCAGGAATGTCTTTTAACGCACCTCTATCGTCCACAATCAATTCAAGCGTGTCTCCAGATTTCATTTTTTGTAATTCTTTTTTAGTCATTAAAACCGGCATAGGACATTTTTTTCCTAAAGCATTAAGATTTGTTTGTGACATTTTTTTCTACTTCTTGTTTGTTTTTTTATATTTTTTTATTTTATATATCACAATTGAACTATATTTATTTCTACATACTTTACAAATAATTCAAAGTATTTAAATTTTAGTCACAAATGAATCTATATTTCATAAAAAACATCACAAAAGAAAAGTTTATATCTTTAAACACTATATTTTTAGTAGAAGTTGAAAAAACAAAAAAATAAAAATTATAAAATGAAAGCAATAACTGCTTAAGATTTGAATGAGTTAAAGATGATTATGGTAGAAACTAATAATGTTATTGAACTTGACGATAAAGATAAGTTAATTCTTGAAATATTACAATCTGATGCACATGCCTCGTTAAGAGATATAGAAGAAAAAATGAAAGAAAAGGGAGAAAAATTTAAAATAAGCACTACTGCAATAAGAGCGAGGTTAAAACATCTAAAAGAAAAACATATTATTAAAAACGCAATAACGCTAATAGATTGTCGTAAATTAGGTTATAAAGAAATGATTATGGCTACCCTAACCGTAAATGCTACTCATCAGTTAGAAGATATTAGAGAAAAATTAAATAAAATAGAAGAAATTAAGTATGCGTATGTCGTAACAGGCGACTCGCCCCTATTTATTATGGCTAAATGCCTCGATCACGATGACGCTATGAAACTCATAGCAAGATTACGAAATCTTCCTGGTGTTGTGGAAGTAAAAACGCAGTTAGTTTTGGATTGTATTAAAGAAGATCATACTATAATTATCCCAAAATCTTAAATTAATTTAAATGCTGTTCATATTAGGTATGTAGAAATATTCATATGAAGGAAGAAGAAAAAAAGAAACTCCAAAATTTTATAGATTCTAATAATATGAAATCAATTTCTGATTACATTAGCAAAAACATTTTAGAAAAAATTAAAATCGAAGAACTTACGAAAAAAGGTCAGAATGTGCAAGATCTTAAAATTCCAGATAATA
>Ga0256868_10001955_pt1 | contig 10924 bp, 7 predicted proteins | sample RVTome_13_FD_187341 | JGI IMG/M metagenome (GOLD analysis project Ga0256868, IMG submission 187341) | Soil microbial communities from uranium-contaminated site in the Upper Colorado River Basin, Wyoming, United States - RVT92D227 HiSeq ... | reverse complement strand
TCAATTATAAATTTTTGTGTCTGTCCGCCAATGGTCACTTGGAATTTCCCGCCTCCATTACGTGCTTGGAATCTTCCGCCTTCATTAAGTAAGAAGAGATTGACATTGTTGCCTAGTTTGATATTGCGAAACCCAAATTGGGGAAGTTTTTTGTTATCTTCAATGATACCCTTAATCAAAGCTCCAGGGCTTAAATTCGGAGAGATGGGTGATAAACATCGTATTCCAAGCTGTGCCTCAATGGCTTCTGTTGCCTTGAATAAGCGACCACCATAAGAAAGCGTTGATAATAACAGCACCAAAGATACCGATAACAAAAGCCCTTTTACCATCAACCGATGCCAGCCTGATACCCTTTTTTCTTGTACCCCTCTGACCTGTTCCATACAAGTACCTCCTTGTTAAGGTTATTGATTATTACCCTTGCCGAAAAGCAAGCCTTCTTATCGCCATAGTATCAAATTCAGTCCACCTATCAATCAATACACGGATGAAACGGCATGTTTTGGTAACATATGAATACTATTGCCTATCCATTTGGTTTGTCAATAATAATCTTTTCGTTTCACCCCTTGCAGGTATTGCCGCCATCGTTAAGCGCATCTTCACTATATGAGTGGCAGTTTCTCCTAAAAAGGTTCAAACGAATCTCTGAAACAACAGGCTGCTCAAAAATGACCATAAGAGAAATCCCGCGAAATGAGAGACAGGTAGGCATTTTTCAGCAGCCTGTCAAGGCCCGAACCTTATCTCCACTTGAAATATATACCTACAAGATTAACGTCAGCTGGTGCGCAGGGATTCGACGATATTCATCCGCGATGCCCTGATTGCCGGCAAAACGCCTCCGACAAAGCCCATGATCAAGGCAAAGGCGAGGCCCTTCCAAACAATGTCAACGGTAAGGGTGAAGCTAAAGGCGAGCTCGGAAAAGGTCTGGAAGTTTATCGTGGAGATCGTGAGAAGCTGTAAAAAAGAGGCCAAAAAGAGACCGACGAAGCCACCGATCAGCCCCAGCAGCAATGCTTCGACAATAAAAGCCCCCAGGATGCTGATCCTCTGAAAGCCGATGGCGCGCATCGTCCCGATTTCGCCGGTGCGGGTGGCCACTGCGGAATACATGGTAATCATGGCACCGATGATGGCGCCGAGAGAGAATATGATGGTCAGCGCCGTCCCGAGAATGCGAAGGAACTTGGCCATCCTTTCCGATTGCTCCGCGTAGAAGCGGCTTTCGCGTTTTGCTTCCAACGACAAGCGCGGATCGCTTTCGATCCGCTCCTTTACCTTGCCAAACTCGGAAGGATCGCGCAGCTTGAGGATGACGGATGAGAAGACCGACCTGCGAAAGGCCTGCATGAGCTGGTCCGCATCCCCCCAGATCTCTGAGCTAAACCCGGTGTTGCCGGCGTCGAAGATCCCCACGACCATCCAGTCCCGCATTCCGAAGCGCAGGATCTCTCCGATGCCGCCACCCTTAAACCGCTCCGCGATGCTTCGGCCGGCGATGATCTCCGATAATCCAGGCCTCGGCATACGCCCCTCTACCAATCTCACCTGCGGTCGCAAGGCGAGTGAGCTTGCGCCAATTCCCCTGATCACCACATTGGATGGGGTGCCCGTCGCCCGTTTGGGAAGGGTGATGAGGACAACCATCTCCTTGGCAAGGAGGAGGTTACTTTCTGCTCCAATCGCTACTTCAGGCTGGGTTTCAATAAGAGACGCCTGGTAGCGCGTCACCCAACTCATGACCTCGGAATTGGACCCTTTGCGAACGACGACGACGTTGTCATACGAACCCGTCTCCACGAGTGTCTTCCGAAGCCCTTCGGACAGCATGAGAATGGCGGCAAAGACGAATACGACAAGGGCCATGCCCGAGGCAGTGAGCACGGTGGTCAATCGGCGCGTCCAGAGGTTGCGGAAACTGTATGAGATGGGAATCCCCACTTAACCGATCCTCCTCAGCCCATCGGCGATGCGGATTTTTGTCGCACGCCAGGTCGGAACAATGGCTGCGAAAAGACCAACCAGGATTGCGGTGCCAATGTCTATATAGATGGTTGCCATGTCCACCCGAAAGGCGCGAAAGTAGGTGCCGACAATCTTGCCCAAAACCTTTGCCGCCGGAGGGGTAAGGGCTATCCCGAAAAGACAGCCGATCACGGTAATAAGCAGAGATTCCCCAATAATCATGCCGGCGATACGCCAGCCCCTATAACCCAGCGTTTTGAAGATGGCATATTCGCCGATTCGTTCCCGAGCCGTCATAGCCATGGTGTTGGCAGTCACGGCGATAATGATGATGATTACTACCAAGGAAACCAACTGGATGGCCACAATTATGGCGCCTGCCATAGAGACAAAGGAGAGAAAGAAGGCCCTTTCGGTTTCGGTGAGGGTCTCAGCCAGTGAGTTCTTAAAGGTCTTGTCTATGGCCTGAGCCACTTCAGCCGCACGGTTCGGATCCGTCACTTCGACGATGTACCAGCCCACCTGATCGGCCCGGCTGGGGGCTGTCTTCTTCAGCGACTCATTCAAATAGTCCCAGTGGAAAAAGAAGAGCCGTTCGTCCGTGCTCTCATCCCTCCCGTGGTATATCCCGCGAAGGACAAACTCCCAGGTGCCCGGGAAAACGGTTCCCTTCAAGGTAACAATGTCTCCGATTCTCCAATGGTATTTCTCAATAAGTTTCCACCCTACGCAACAGGCCCTTCGATCGGCGAGGAAAGCCGCCTGTTGATCGGGAGGGAAAATGAACTCCGGGTATAATGGCAAATAGTTTTTTGCATCGATGGCGTAATTGGCAAAGAAGTTCTTCTCGTCGATGTAGATACCTGCAAACCATCTTCCCCACGATAGCTGTTTGACGCCGTCGATCTGGCGAATCTTATCTTTATGGGCGAGAGGCAGTGGAAAGATGAGGGATATCGCATTGCGGGTGACAAGGCGGCTTGCCGAGGAGGCCTCGGCCCCTGCATACCAGGCGCTGATAAAGGTCCGGAGCAGTCCGAAGGCCAGGATCGCTATGGTGATGCTGAGGATAGTCAGAGAGGTACGGAGCTTATGGCGAAAGGCATTTCTAAGGAGCAGCTTGAGGATGTACATTGTTCAAGAATCCCTTTTCCAGATGTCGAATCACCTTCGCCCGTTCAGCTGATTTTGGATCATGAGTGACCATGATGATGGTCTTACGGGAATCTCTATTAAGCCGCTCCATCAAATCGAGAACCTCCTTGGCCGAAACCCTATCCAGATCCCCTGTTGGTTCATCGGCAACCAATATGACGGGGTCGGTGACAATGGCGCGGGCAATGGCGACCCGCTGTTGTTCCCCTCCTGAGAGCTGAGAAGGATAGTGGTCCATGCGACTCGCCAGGTTGACGACTTGGAGCGCCAGTTCCACGTGCTCGCTGCGTTCTCGGCGAGATAGACCGGTAAGTAAGAGGGGAAGCTCAACATTTTCGAAGGCTGTCAGAACCGGGATTAGATTATAAAACTGAAAGATGAAACCGACGTTGATCGCCCGCCACGCAGCCAGCTCACTTTCGGACAGGGAGGTGATATCAATTCCTCCCACCCGGATGGTGCCGCTGTCCACGTGATCGAGGGCGGCTATCAGGTTGAGAAGGGTGCTCTTTCCTGAGCCCGATGGCCCCATCAATGCCAGGAATTCTCCTTCGGCAATATCGAGCGAGATGTCCACCAGTACCGGGATCGTTTGGGTCCCCCGGCGATAGGATTTGTGCACGTGGTCTATCTCGACAATCTCTGTTTTCTTTCCCATCTACTGCTCTTCAATCTTGATTTTTGCGCCATTCTTCAATCGCTCGGAAGGATTCAGCACGACCTTATCTCCGGCCTTCACGCCATCAAGGACTTCAACCATGTCCCCCAGCTTAGCTCCTAAACTCACCGGCGTTTCCGTTGCCCTGTTCCCTCGGATCAGAAATACGCTCTCTTTGCCTTTCCGATGCACGATAGCCGATTGGCTGACGGCAATCCGAGGCCGTTGCTCCTCCGGGGTTGCCGGGCGGGAGAGAAAAGCCACCTTGGCGCTCATCTCCGGCAGAATGCGGCTGTCTTTATTAAGGAACCGAACCTTGACCGCGATCGTCGCCTTGCTTCGATCAGCCGTGGGCACGATCATGTGGATGACGCCGAGGAACCGCTGCTCCGGCAGGGAATCGAGCTGGATCTCGCAGGGTTGATTAATGGTAATCTGTCGGATATTCGATTCCGATACGTCCACCTCGACCTGGAGTGAATCCATGTCGGCAATGGTGACGACTGCCGATTTCGCATTGGCGGCTGCCCCGATGGGGGTGACGATATCCCCGAGATCCGCATTCTTGGTCAGCACCACCCCTGCAAAAGGGGCCCTGATCAGGGTATATTCCAGCGAGATATTCGCACCATCCAAAGCGGCGAGGCTGGCCTTCACCGTAGCCTCTGCCGCCTCGGTAGCGGCCTTTGCCTTTTCGTAACGGGCGAGGACGGTATCGTAGGTCGCCTGGGCGATGACGCCTTTTGCAAGCAGTTCCTTATATCGGTTGTACGAAAGGGTTGCCTCCCGAAGTTCGGCCTTTGCCTGTTCAAGGCTGGAACGGGCCGCCTTGACATGAGCACTAGCCTGATCCTTGGCTGCTGTCACGTCCTGGCTTTCGAGGCGCGCCACCACCTGGTCTTTCTTCACCCGGTTTCCTTCCTCAACCCCCAGCCAGATGAGACGTCCGGTTACCTTGGAGGCGAGGGCGGACTTGCGCTGAGGGACGACATAGCCGCTCGCATTAAGGATGGTAAAGGTCTGAGAGGGATAGATCTGTGTGATGGTAGCTGCTCGGACCTTTATGGTGGGTCTTAAAATGCCCAGCACGATGAGTAACACCAAAAGCAGGCCCACCAGTATCAGCACCGGATAGAATAACTTTTTTTTCCGTCTCGGTTGAAAAGCCGCTTTGTCCTTATCTATCTTCAGCTTTGAAAGGTCTTCATTTGCCATAGATGGTATGTCTCCTTTATAGACATAAAAAGAAAAAATCTTAGCACATCCGCCTCGGGAGGACAATGGTAAGATGGGAAACCGATTGACGCCGCGCCCATAGCCGTAGTATATTATGTAATAAGAGAATGAAAAAAAAATAGGAAGGGAAGGGTTTGTAAGGTCAAAGGGGACCCCCGGAAGGGGGTTTTTGTTGAATCGCATGGGGATACGTGGATGTCTGCCTAAGAGGTAAAAGCATCTTCTCGTTAATCAATAACCGACTGCTTACCAATGCAAATCCACCAAGGGCCACACAGGTGGGTCATCCTGTTCTGAAACCTACGCTATCCGCGCAAAAAGAGATGCCTGGATGGAGAGAGATCTTATGAACACCAATCAAAGACCTCGTCACGGCAAGAGACAAATGGTCGTCGGGGAAGATCTCTACAGCCACTTGATAGATATATGGAACAAATTTTGCCATGCAAGGGGGGAAAAGAGCGCGCTGGACCTGATGGCAGAGAGGCTCAAACCGCAGCTTCCCCGGTTTATCAGGTCCATTAAAGGGAACGAGGGTATAATGAATAAGGTGCTATTCGGGGAAGAACCTGAGATGTACCTTCCTTACCACGGCGTAAACGTGGCGGCTCTTGTGGTAAAGGTAGCTCTAGGGATGGGTTACAGTGATGATGAGTTAAAGCGGTCAGCCCTGGCAGCCCTTATGCACGATGTGGGGATGGAAAAAATTCCAGCACAGATATGGACGAAGAAGGAGCTACTCTCCCCTTCGGAAGTGGGTGAGATAAGAAAACATCCCCTCTATGGATACGAGCTTCTCAAGCCGATAGATGACGTCGCTCAGGTGGTATTGCAGGAGCATGAGAGGATGGACGGCACCGGCTACCCCCACGGTCTTGCAGGGAAGGACATCCATGAATTCGCTTACATCATAGGCATGGCCGACATATACAATAGCCTTATTCGCATCCGTCCCTACCGAGAGAAACGGTATTCCTCCTTTGAAGCGATAAGGGAGATCGTAACAAAGGAGAAGGAAAGGTTCCCCTCAAGTGTACTCAAGTCTTTGATCGCCTCTTTCCTCCTTCCGGTGGGGGGCCGCGTGGAGCTCAACAGCGGGGACAAGGCAGAGGTGGTCGAGGGGAACATGGCCAGCCCGATGCGCCCTGTAGTGAAGATTACGCACGATAAGAACGATCGAGAATACGATAGACCCAGGGTGGTGGATCTGGATAGAGATCAAAGATTCTTCATCATGAGAAGTATCTAAATTATTGTGGGTAAATTCTTGTTAACTGGTTGAGCCTCACAAGGGGAAAGAGTGATTGACTCTGCGTCCATCGTATGATACATACTACTAAGAGAATGAAAAATAGGGAAGGGCAAGGTTTGTAAGGTCAAAGGGGACCCCCGGAAGGGGGTTTTTTTTGAACCGAATGGAGATACGCGGATGTCAGCCAAAACGGTAAAGGCCGTCATCGCCCTGGAGGATGGGAGGGTCTTTGAGGGTAAGGCCTTCGGTGCCAGGGGGGAGCGGTATGGGGAGATCGTCTTCAATACCAGCATGACCGGCTACCAAGAGATCCTGACCGATCCCTCCTACAAAGGGCAGATCGTTACCATGACCTACCCCCTCATCGGCAACTACGGGGTCAACCCGGAGGATGTGGAGTCCTCCCGACCCCACGTGGAAGGGTTTGTCGTCCGGGAGTACATCAGGAACTACAGCAACTGGCGGGCGAAAGAGAGCCTGGAGGCATTTCTGCAGCAGCACGCAATTATCGGCGTGGAGGGGGTCGACACCAGGGCCATCACCCGCCACATCCGATCGGCCGGCGCCATGCGCGCGGTTATATCCACCGAGGATTTGGATACCCAGCGCCTGGTGAGCAAGGCCAAGGATTCCCCCGGCCTGGTGGGGAGGGACCTGATCCAAGAGGTCACCTGCCAGGAACAATACCGCTGGTCTGCAGGGAAGCAAACCCTAGACTCCCCTGCTTTCAAGGTTGCGGCCATGGATTTCGGCGCCAAGCACAACATCCTGCGCATCTTGGAAGGGCTCGGGTGCGAGGTAACGGTGGTCCCGGCAGCAACCAGCGCCGAGGGGATCCTGGCGCTTAACCCCGATGGGGTCTTCCTCTCCAACGGGCCAGGTGACCCTACCGGCGCGCCCTATGTCGTCGCGGAGGTACAAAAGCTTCTGGGAAAACGCCCGATCTTCGGGATCTGCCTCGGCCACCAGATCCTGGGGCTCGCCTTTGGGGGGCGGACCTTTAAGCTGAAGTTCGGCCACCGGGGGGGCAACCAACCGGTCAAGGACCTAAGGACGGGGAAGATCGCCATCACGGCACAGAACCACGGCTTCTGTGTGGATATCGCCTCGATGAACCAAACAGAGGTGGAGCTGACCCACATCAACTCCAACGACGGGACCCTGGAGGGGATGCGCCACAAGCAGCTCCCCATCTATTCGGTTCAGTACCACCCCGAGGCCTCCCCTGGTCCTCACGATGCGCAAGGGCTCTTTGAGGGATTCCTCACCATGATGAAGGAATACCGGGGCACCAGAGATGCCTAAGCGGGACGACATCCACAAGGTCTTGATCATCGGCTCCGGCCCCATCGTCATCAGCCAGGCCTGCGAGTTCGACTACTCCGGAACCCAGGCGTGCAAGGCCCTGCGGGAGGAGGGGTTCCGCGTGATCCTGGTCAACAGCAACCCCGCCACCATCATGACCGATCCGGAGATGGCCCACCGGACCTACATCGAGCCCATCACCCCGGATGTCGTGGCCAAGATCATCGAGCAAGAGAGGCCCGATGCCCTGCTCCCCACCCTGGGGGGGCAGACCGCTTTGAACGTGGCTGTCAAGCTCGCCGAGGCAGGGGTCTTGGATCACTACGGGGTTAAAATGATCGGCGCCAATCAAGAGGCCATCCGTAAGGCCGAGGACCGCAATCTCTTCAAGCAGGCCATGGCACGCATCGGCCTGGACCTGCCCCGCAGCGGTCTTGCCTACGCCATGGAAGAGGCGAGGCAGGTGGCTGAGGAGATCGGGTTTCCGATCATAGTCCGCCCCAGCTTCACCCTGGGGGGTACCGGCGGGGGCATCGCCTACAACCGGGAGGAGTTTGACGCCATTGCTGCACGGGGGCTGCAGAGCAGCATGATCAGCGAGATCCTGATCGAGGAATCGGTGATCGGCTGGAAGGAGTACGAGCTGGAGGTGATGCGGGATCTCAAGGACAACGTGGTCATCATCTGCTCCATCGAGAACGTCGACCCCATGGGGGTCCACACCGGCGACTCCATCACCGTGGCACCAGCGCAGACCTTGACCGACAAGGAGTATCAGCTGATGCGGGATGCCGCCATCGCCGTCATCAGGGAGATCGGGGTGGAGACCGGCGGGTCCAACATCCAGTTTGCCGTCGATCCCAGCAATGGGAGGATGGTGATCATCGAGATGAATCCCAGGGTCTCACGCAGCTCTGCCCTGGCCTCCAAGGCCACGGGGTTCCCCATCGCCAAGATGGCCACGAAGCTCGCCATCGGGTACACGCTGGATGAGATCCCCAACGATATCACCACAAAAACCCCGGCCTCCTTCGAACCGACCATCGACTACTGCGTGGTGAAGATCCCCCGGTTCACCTTTGAGAAGTTCCCCGGCGCCGATGCAACCCTCGGTATCTCCATGAAGTCGGTGGGTGAGACCATGGCCATCGGCAGGAGTTTTAAAGAAGCCCTGCAGAAAGGGCTCCGGTCCCTCGAGATCGGCCGCTATGGCCTCGGTGCAGACGGCAAGGATAATGGCATCATCCCCGCCTCCCGCAAAAAGCAGGCGGAATTCTTAGAGGTGCTCCGAGAGAGGCTGCGCACCCCGCGCGGGGATCGGGTCTTCTGGATCAGGTGCGCGCTGGAGGCAGGCCTGGAGGTGGAGGAGGTCCATGCCCTCACCCATATCGATCCTTGGTTTTTGCACCCCATCAAGGAGATCCTTGCGATGGAAAAGGAGCTCCGGCGCTCGCGAGCAGGCTTGAGAAGGGAGAAACGCGGGTCGAGGGCTCCCTCCACGAAGGACTGGTCTATACCGCCCAAGCTACTGCGGCGGGCCAAGGAGCACGGCTTTTCCGATTGGCAGGTGGCCCACATCCTGGGCTTTGACGAGGAAGAGATCCGCCGGTATCGGAAGGAAAAGGGGATCGAGCCCGTTTTCAAGCTGGTGGATACCTGTGCAGCGGAGTTCGAGGCGTACACCCCCTACTACTACTCCACCTATGAAGAGGAGGACGAGAGCCGGGTCAGCCAGCGCCCCAAGATCATGATCCTCGGGGGCGGTCCGAACCGGATCGGGCAAGGGATAGAGTTCGACTACTGCTGTGTCCATGCAGCCATGGCCCTTAAGGAGGACGGCTACGAGACCATCATGGTCAACAGCAACCCGGAGACCGTGAGCACCGACTACGACACCTCGGATAAACTCTACTTCGAACCCCTCACGCTGGAGGATGTGCTCAATATCTGCGATCGCGAGAGGCCCCAGGGGGTCATCGTCCAGTTCGGGGGGCAGACACCCCTGAACCTGGCCCTTTCCCTTCAGAAGGCAGGGGTCCCCATCATCGGGACTTCTCCCGAACATATCGATCAGGCCGAGGACCGTAAGCGGTTTCAGGCGTTGCTGAACAAGCTCGGGCTGCGCCAACCCCCGAACGGCACAGCCACCTCGATTGAGGAGGCCGCGCTGGTGGCCCAGGGGATCGGCTATCCCGTGGTGGTGCGCCCCTCCTATGTCCTGGGGGGCAGGGGCATGGAGATCGTCTATGATGCAGAAGACCTGGCGGCCTTCATGGAAAAGGCGGTTGAGGCCTCTCCAGCGCACCCCATCCTCATCGACAAGTTCCTGGAGGATGCCATCGAGATCGACGTGGACGCCGTAGCCGACGGCGCCAGGTGTGTGGTGGCGGGGATCATGGAGCACATCGAGGAGGCAGGGGTGCATTCCGGTGACAGCGCCTGCGCCATCCCCCCGCTCAGCCTGAGCGATAGCCAGATCGAGGCGCTCAGGGCTCAGACATACGCCCTGGCTGCCGAACTGGGGGTAGTGGGGCTCCTCAATATCCAGTATGCCATCAGGGGTGATGATATCTACGTCCTGGAGGTAAACCCCCGGGCCTCCCGCACCGTCCCTTTTGTGAGTAAGGCAACGGGCATCCCGTGGGCCAAGGTAGCGGCCCGGGTGATGGCGGGAAAGACCCTCACACAACTCGGGATCACCACGGAGGTGGAGATCAGCCATACGGCAGTCAAGGAGTCGGTCTTCCCCTTCAACCGCTTCCCCGGGGTGGACTGCCTCCTCGGCCCGGAGATGCGATCCACCGGCGAGGTCATGGGGATCGATTGCGACTTCGGCAGGGCCTATGCCAAGTCCCAGATCGCTGCCGGCCAGAACCTGCCGCAGCAGGGGACGGTCTTCGTCAGCGTCAAGGACCGGGACAAACGGGCCATCATCATGATCGCCAGAGGGTTGATGGACCTCGGATTCCAGATCGTGGCCACCCACGGGACCGGGAAGGTGCTGGAGCGCAACGGGGTTCCCGCCAGGAACGTCTTCAAGGTGGGGGAAGGGCGGCCGACGGTGGTGGACCTGATCAAAAACGGCGAGATACGACTGGTCATCAACACGCCCAGCGGGAAGAGGCCCAAGGCCGATGAGGTCGCCATCAGGACGGCGGCCCTCCAGTACAACATCCCCATCGTCACCACCATACCCGGGGCATGGGCCACGGTGGAGGGGATCGCCGCCCTCATCAAGGGGGAGATCGGCGTCCGCCCCCTCCAGGAGTACCATCAATCATGATTGCGATCGTCGACTACGGCATGGGGAATTTGCGCAGCGTGCACAAGGCCTTGGAGCAGGT
>Ga0256868_10001954_pt1 | contig 10924 bp, 11 predicted proteins | sample RVTome_13_FD_187341 | JGI IMG/M metagenome (GOLD analysis project Ga0256868, IMG submission 187341) | Soil microbial communities from uranium-contaminated site in the Upper Colorado River Basin, Wyoming, United States - RVT92D227 HiSeq ... | reverse complement strand
CCTTTGTCCCAACCGAATGCGATGGTGAACCCTTCGCGGGGATTAAGGTTTCTCTTCGTAAATAAATCGGCAATATTATGAGAAGCCTCATATCCGCATGCCGATTCTCTTGAGCCGAGACCCCCTGTATAACATGCAGCCCACAGGTTTTGGCTCTTATTCTTCACGGCAAGGGTTACATGAGCCGAAGCTTCCTGAATAGGAGACCACCAGTAATTGCCCGTGACATTCCAGTAAAGCTCATCATGGTCATCGAAAAATAATATTGCATTTTCTACCGTATAGCTAATCACGTATGTCTGAATCCCCTCGACATATTTATCCGGGTCACCGATCCTGATGTTTACAATATTGCCCTTCTTCGTTGTCTTGTATTTCCAGTCTTTACCTGAATCGTCAGTCACAGATAAAACTTTCAAAGGTGTTTTTACTGTATTACCGCGTTCATCCGTAAATTTAAAGGGTATCTCCCGATAGATACCATGTTTTAATTGATGAAATTTTACATGTAGAGTTTCTTTTACCATAAACGACGAATCTTCATTAACGGTAATGTCAGAATGGAACTCTTGTATTGTAAAATCCTGGGCGAAAACAGGAGAGGTAAAGATTATCAGTATGAAAAATATAATACATGATACAAGATGCTCGATGCATGATTTTTTATCTAAAAATCCCCCCAGCCCCCCTTTTCCAAAGGGGGGTGAGGGGGGATTTTTCCTGTTATTTTTATACAATATTATCTGTGTATCCAGCATCATGCATCGTTATCATGAAAAACTTACCTTAACCGGCTTTCTCTCAACCTCCGGGGCCTCAAGCTCGAAAAATTCTTCCTGTTTAAATCCGAATGATGATGCAACGACATTCGACGGAAAGGACTCGATAAGGATATTGAAATCGCGGACAACAGCGTTATAATACCGTCTTGCGTACTCTATATTGTCTTCCAGTTCTTTCAACTGAGATTGAAGCTGCAAGAAATTCACATTTGCCTTCAGTTCGGGGTATGCCTCTGCAACAGCAAAAAGACTCTTCAATGTGTCAGTCAGCATATTCTCTGCCTTTGCCTTATCAGCAGGAGTTGAAGCCTTCATTGCCATTGATCTTGCTGTCGTCACCTTCTCGAAAACTGTTCTTTCATGAGAGGCATAGCCTTTAACGGTCTCTACAAGATTCGGCACAAGGTCGTATCTTTTTTTAAGCTGGACATCGATGTCTGACCATGAGGATTTTACCGTATTCCTCAGCCGGATTAACTTGTTGTATATCGCAATGCCAAAGACTATAACACCTAAAATGATCCCAAGGATGATAAGCAGACCTATCATATTCCCCCCTTTTGTCTTTCATTAATGCAACAATTTAATATGGTTTTTATTTCCTTTTAAAAATAATTCTATCAAAAAAGTGTCAGATTGTCTTTATAGGCACCCTAAGTGATATTTACCTTCTTAATAAATTCCCCAAAACTTCCTCAACAACCGCCTCAATCTTCACCTTCATCACTTCCTTTGTCCTTCTATCCTTGATTTCTACAATATCTTCCTTGAGATTTCTTTCACCGAGTACTATCTGTGTAGGGATACCGATAAGATCAGCGTCTTTGAATTTCACCCCTGCCCTTTCATCACGGTCGTCCATCAAAACCTCAATCCCCTTTTCCATTAAATCTTTATAGAGACTTTCAGCAACATCTACTGTCTTTGCATCTTTCATATTCAAAGGCAAAATTTCAACATCAAATGGTGCTATGCTCCTTGGCCATATAATCCCGTCTTTATCGTAGTTCTGTTCTATTGCTGCTGCGGCAATCCTTGCAGGGCCTATTCCATAGCTTCCCATGATAACCGGTTTTTCCTGCCCATTCTCATCGAGATAAACCGCTTTTAAAGAGACCGAGTATTTTGTTCCGAGTTTGAAGATGTTCCCTATTTCGATAACACGCTCGATTTTCAAAGGTGAATTGCATTTCCGGCATGAATCTCCTTGCTTTGCAATGTGTATGTCATGCCATTCAGCGGTAAAATCCTTTCCCGGTCTTATTCCTTTTGCATGGTAATGCTGCTTGTTTGCGCCGCTTACATAAACACCTTCCTGAAGGCAGGTATCTGCAATAATCCTGAGTTTATGATTCATGGGACCGATGAATCCTGCTTCCACACCCAGTATCTCTTTTACTTCCTCTTTCTGAGCCGGTCTGAGGTTGCCGATAATCCTGTTCATCTTCTTCTCGTGCAATTCCTGATCTCCCCGAACAAGCGCAAGCACGGGACCGTTATCGCTGATAAGTAATAAACTTTTAATAAAATATTCGGGCTTCAATTTCAGAAAGTTCGATACCTCCTCGACAGTGCGCTTTTCAGGTGTGTGCACCTCTTCAAACTCCCAGTCCATGATTTCTACCCGGTTCGGATTCGAAAGGGCAAGCTCAACATTGGCGGCGTAACCACAGGAATCGCACAGGACGACTTCATCCTCTCCAGCCGGGCTCGGTGCCATGAATTCATGAGAAGTCGCTCCACCCATCATCCCGGGATCCGACTCGACCATATAGAACTTCAGTCCACATCTCGAAAAGATTTTATGATAGGCATCAGCATGGAGCTGATAGCTCTTTTCAAGCCCGTTTTCATCTGCGTCAAAACTGTAGCTGTCCTTCATTACAAATTCCCTGGTCCTTAGCACGCCGCTCTTCGGTCTCGCCTCATCCCTCAGTTTTTCCTGTATCTGATACCATATCTGCGGCAGGTTTCTGTATGAACGGATTTCCCTTGCAGCAAGCCATGTCATTATTTCTTCATGGGTCATGCCGAGGCACATGTCGCGGTTAGTCCTGTCTTTCAATCTGAACATCTCATCCCCTATGTCAAACCACCTGCCGGTCTCCTGCCACACCTCCGCCGGATGAATTACCGGCATCGTAATCTCCTGTGCACCTATGGCATTCATCTCCTTTCGGAGGATCCTGTTTATCTTATCTATCATCCTGAGACCGAGTGGAAGATAAATATACAGACCTGCTGCAAGCTGTCTTACATACCCTGCCCTTAACATGAGGATATGACTTATTGCTTCAGCATCGGCAGGGGTTTCCCTTAAGGTTGGTATGAGCATCTTTGAAAATCGCATCGCTACACTCCTTTTATGAAGTCAAGGTTATTTCATAATGTCCTTAATGCATCTAATATAGAAAAAAATACCACAAAAGTGTTAAATTAATTTATTTAGAGGAGGGAGATAACTTGCTTAAGAGAATGCCGATAACGCCTGCGGGATATCAAAAACTACAGGAAGAACTTCAAAAACTGCTCAAGGTTGACAGGCCAAAAAACATAAAGAACATTTCAGAGGCAAGGGCACACGGTGACCTTTCCGAGAATGCGGAATATCATGCTGCAAAAGAGCAGCAGTCCTTTATTGAAGGAAGGATACAGGAACTGAAAACAAAGCTTGCCCTTGCTGATATCATAGACCCCTCAAAGATTTCACAGAACAAGATCGCATTCGGCGCAAAGGTCAAAGTACTCGATCTTTCTTCTGATGAAGAAAAGACATTTACGCTCGTCGGACCAGATGAAGCGGATGCAAAAAACGGGAAGATATCAATCAGCTCTCCTGTCGGAAAAGCCCTTCTGAATAAAGAAATTGGTGACGTAGCAACTATCAAGGCACCCGCAAAAACAATGGAGTATGAAATTTTAGAGATACGCTTTGAATAGATATTTCAAGGCAAAGATAAAAGACAACTCCCCCTTAAATAGAACCAATAATCTCCTCACGATAGAACCTTTAGATCCGGTTATCGACCCTGAACCGGGACAGTTTTATATGATCGAAGCCGGTACTTCATATGACCCATTGCTGAAAAGACCTTTCAGCTATTTGCGAAAAACATCCGAAGTCATTCAGTTTCTATTCGCAATAAGAGGCAAAGGCACTTCATTAATGAAAGAGTTTAAGAAAAACAGGGTCATTAACATCATCGGGCCTCTCGGCGTTGGATACCCTCTGCCGGGAAAAAACTGTACGCCTCTGTTACTAGCAGGCGGAACAGGTATTATTTCCCTGTTTTCTCTTGTCGAAAAGCTCTCTAACAAGTCATATATAATATACGGGGCAAAGAGTAAGGACGAACTCCTCCTGCTCCATGAACTGGAAAAATTGGGTGATAAATTAATTGTCTGTACAGACGACTGCTCGTTCGGCAAGGCAGGCATGGTCGATAAAGCATTCAGTGAATTCCTGGCAGGCTATAAATTACCCGGATCCTCTGCGCTGTATGCATGCGGCCCGAAGCCTATGCTCGAAGCGGTATCGAGAATTGCTGTTGATAGGGGAATCAAGGGTTTTATCTCTCTGGAAGAAAATATGGCATGCGGATTCGGCGCATGTCTGGGATGTGCTGTCAAAACCATACATGGATATAAAAGGGTGTGTAAAGAAGGGCCGGTATTTCCGATAAAGGAAATTATATGGTAGAAAAAAAGTCAGAAGATATTTCGAGTCAGTCATTCCGGCTCGTCCGGAATCTTTTTGCAGAATACCCCCCTAATCCCCCTTTGTTAAGGGGGACTAAGGGGGTTGTTGCCCTTTGTTAAGGATGAATCAGAAGGATTCCCGACAAGCGGGAATGACAACCATAACAAGAATTATTGAACCTTGAAGCAGAGCTTCGAGGAATGCTTCGAGATTAAACATTTATGGATTTACATGTTGACATAGGCAAACTGAAACTCAAAAACCCTGTGATGACGGCATCCGGCACTTTCGGGTATGGCGAGGAATATTCTGAGTTTGTTGACCTCAACCTGCTTGGCGCAGTCGTTGTCAAGGGGATATCCCTAAAACCCATGGAGGGGAACCCTCCGCCGAGGATATGTGAAACTCCATGCGGCATGCTGAATGCGATCGGACTTCAGAATGTCGGACTGAAAAGATTTCTCAAAGAAAAGCTGCCGTACCTCAGACAGTACGACACAAAAATTATTGTGAATATCCTTGGCAATACAATCCAGGAGTATGTCAGGCTTGCGAAAGCACTCGATGAGGCCGGCGTTGACGGGATCGAACTGAATGTATCATGCCCGAACGTAAAAAAGGGAGGAATAATCTTTGGTACCGATAAGCGGGCGCTTGCGCAGGTTATCTCCAGGGTTAAGAAGTCTGTCAAGAATACGGTGGTAATCACGAAATTGTCCCCGAATGTATCCAGCATTCCTGATTTTTCCAGAACAGCAGAGGATGCAGGGAGCGATGCAATATCTCTGATCAACACTATACCGGGAATGGCTATAGATACCGAGACACGGAAACCGAAACTCGCAAACATAACCGGTGGATTATCCGGACCTGCGATCAAGCCCATAGCTGTCCGGATGGTCTGGGAGGCATCCCGTTCCGTCGGTATTCCGGTCATCGGCGTGGGCGGTATCATAAATGCTGACGATGCAATAGAGTTTATGCTTGCAGGTGCGACAGCCATCCAAATAGGTACCGGAAATTTCCTGAACCCGTCGGCGACTGCAGAAGTCGTACACGGCATAGTGACTTATTTGGAGAAAAAAGGTATAAATAATATAAAAAACATCATCGGGGGATTCGATGGAACAGCTCCCCATAATAACCCTAACAACTGATTTCAGTTGCAGGAAGCCATTGGCAGGGATCATGAAAGGGGTGATCCTGAACATAAACCCTTCCGCCAATATAGTGGATATCACCCATGCAATAAGCCCCCAGAATATTATGGAAACGGCTTTCATTCTCGAGATGATTTATGCAGCCTTTCCTCATAAAACAATACACGTAGTTGTTGTGGATCCCGGTGTCGGTTCTGAACGCAGACCTCTTCTCGTAGCAACAGACCATCATTATTTCATAGGACCCGATAATGGAGTCTTTACCCGGATCTATAATTTAAGTGAAAGCCTTCAAGTCGTACATATTACAGCAGAACATTATTTCCTGCCGGAGAGGAGTTCGACCTTCCACGGCAGAGATATATTCGCGCCCGTGGCTGCATGGTTCTCGAAGGGTATTGACATTTCAAAATTCGGGGACTCTATCACTGATTATGTGACTATACCGATTCCTTTCCCTATGACGCCTTCGCCCGGTTCCATTGAGGGAGAGATAATTTATGTCGACGGTTTCGGCAATCTCATAACAAACATATCTGACAAAAAAATCTATGATCTTTATCGTGAAAGCCAGAGCAGAATGATTAAGGTTCTCGTCGGGGGCAGGGAGGCGCCATTTAAAAAATACTATGCCGAGGCAGAGGATAAAGAACTTCACTCCCTCATAAACAGTTTCGGTTATCTCGAAATTTTTGTAAACAGTAGAAGCGCATCTTCGGATTATGACCTCAAGGTCGGCGACAAGGTCGAGGTCGTTCTCACTTAAACCCTCGGTTTTGCAAGTATCTCAAGGACCCTCAGTTCAAGAAACCTTTTCGAGGCAGACGACCTGAGAACCAGCACGGTATCAGCACCTTTCGCAGTACCTGCAATTGCGAGGACCTCTTCACCCTCAGGGATAAGTCCGGCATCTACAGCCATCATGACGATCTCACAGCACACCTTTGCTCCTTCACCGAACCTTCTCAGTGTATTGGCAACGATAAGCGTTGGATAAAGGCCGCTGAACTTTGCAGAAAAAGAGGTCTCAATGGAATGGGTAAGCATGGAACCGGTAAAGATTTTTGCCCCGTATTGCAATATCTGTTTTTTCATGTCATCAGACATTTCAAGGGTGTTCGGATTTTTGTAGCCGTATGAATGAGTTACCACCACAATTTCTGTGCCTGACCCTCTCAATCCCTCTGAAAACAGGAGCCCTGTCTCACCGGTGGTCGAGGCGACAACGACATATTTATATCCGGAATCTGCAATAGCCTTCTTCGTGATCTCAAGGCATGAAGCGGTATTGTCTACGCCCGCCTTCTCGAAATATGTGACCTTACGTTCCATAGTGATAATAATACCATAAGCAAACTGGTATAATACTGCTCATGCTTGTTGTCGGGTTGACAGGTAATTATGGCATGGGGAAGAGCACGGTGCTTCCTCTATTTCAGAAGCTCGGTGCACTGACACTTGATACAGACGTGATCGTCAAGTCGCTTCTCACAGAAGAGGAAGTACTCGAAAAAATCAGAGGACTCCTGGGTGACGAGGTCTTCTATAGAAACAGGAGTTTGAATAAAAGGAAGGTCGCAAGGATGGTATTTAAAGATGATGCCTTGAGGCGGTCTCTTGAAGACATCCTTCATCCGCTTGTTTTCGAGAGAATAAATATTTTTATAAGAAAAAAGGCCGGAAAGGCCCGCATTGTCGTGATCGAGGTACCATTGCTTTTTGAACGGGGATATGAAAACAGGTTTAACAGGACAATTACCGTATACTCCCGGGAAGAGAAGGCATTGAGCCGTCTTGAAAAGCAGGGGATTAAACGCCAAGAAACGCTTCAAAGGCTGAAATCGCAGCTTCCAATCAATGATAAAATCAGGCGGTCTGATTTTATCATTGATAACAACAGATCGATTAAAGAAACAAACCGCCAGGTAAAGGAAATATATCAAGAACTTTTGAAAGAGGGAAAAGATGGACATCATCATAGGTATTGAAGCCTTCAATAGAAGTTATCCTAATACAGTGCTCACCATCGGCAATTATGACGGCGTCCATCTCGGCCATCAGAAGATTCTCTCAATGGTGCTGCAGAAAGCTCAGGAGATCAAAGGCACTTCCATGGTAATGACCTTTGACCCCCATCCGGTAAAAGTTCTTGCACCGGAAAGGGACATCAAGCTCCTCACTACATCAGAAGAAAAGGCAAAACTGATAAGAGCAATGGGCATCGATGTACTGCTCTTCATCAACTTCAATAAAGAATTTGCCAATATGCTTCCTGATGACTTTATCAATACTGTTCTCGTCGAGAAATTTCAGGTCAGGGAGATCATAGTCGGAACTAATTACGCTTTCGGAAGGCATAAAAAGGGAACCATCGAGTTACTGAGGCGAAGGGGTGAAAAGTACGGTTTCGAGGTCAAAGCAGTCAGGCAGGTCATGGTTCACGGAAATGTCGTAAGTAGCAGCGCCATCAGGAGCCTGCTCCTGAAAGGAGCTGTTTATGAAGCATCAAAATATCTCGGAAGGGCGTACTCCATAGAGGGAAGCGTGATCAAAGGAAAGGGAAGAGGACAAAACCTGCTAAATATCCCCACAGCAAATATTACAACACCCGTTGAGATTGCACCGAAAGAAGGCGTTTATGCGGTAAAAGTCGGTTTGAAGGCTAAAATTTACAACGGTGTCGCAAATATCGGTAAAAACCCGACATTCGGGAATCAGGAAGTGAGTTATGAGGTACATTTATTCAATTTCTCCGGTAACCTTTTGGGACAGAATCTCAGGGTCTGTTTTATCGACAGGATACGGGGTGAACGGACCTTCCCGGATGTTCCCAGTCTTGTAAAACAGATCAGACAGGATATGGAATCTGCAAGGGAAATCCTGAACACCAAAAAGCCTGCTCTGTAAGAGTCAATCCATTAATTATATTAACCATATCGCAGACTGCTTCATCAAAGACGCACATCTGATTTTTTGCATTTAGTGCGGATTTCATTTCATAAATAAATGATATTTGTAAAATGAAATCCTGATAATTAACAGCAGAATCTTCAATAAAAAAGGGGCGAGATGTTCGATCTCACCCCAGTAAGGTTAATATTGGACAGAAGTCTTACTTTTCTCTCTCGGTAGCCTTTGCTCTTTCCTCATGGGACATTTCAGCCATGCGCTTGACCTCTTTCACGTCCAGCTTAAGTCCTTTGGCTACATGAGTACCGTAATCAGGATCAGCCTTGTAAAAGAGGGCTGTCTGGCGCAACTGAATGCGCTTCTGCGCTCCTCCCAAATGAGAGACTATGTTACCTATCAGATGTTCCCGATCAGGATCGGTCATTACCTTGCGGTACAGAGCACCGGGCTGCACAAAATCATCATTAGGATGAATATACTTTTGGCGTGCAGCTATGCCAGAAACCTCAAAGGAAGGTTCACCTGTTTTAGGATTTGGTTCGGGGCCACCAAAGCTATTGGGGTAATAATTCGGACTGCCCCCGCCGTTATCGTCAACACGCATAAAACCATCGCGCTGGTAATTATGCATAGGGCAACCCTTGGCTGAGTTCACCGGAATCAGATGGTAATTCGGTCCGAGGCGATGGCGATGGGTGTCGTGATAGCTAAAGAGACGTCCCTGGAGCATCTTGTCCAAGGAAGGCCCAATGCCAGGCACAAAGTTGCCAGGAGAGAAAGCGGCCTGCTCAACCTCTGCAAAGTAGTTTTCGGGGTTGCGGTTCAGCACCATGCGGCCTATAGTAATCGGCGGAACGTCACCGTGAGGCCATACCTTAGTGACATCAAAGGGGTCAAACCGGTATTCTGCTGCCTCCTCAGGAGTCATAATCTGCATTTCCAGTCTCCAGGACGGATAATCTCCACGTGCAATAGCGTCATAGAGATCACGAGTAGCATGATCGGGGTCTTTACCTTTCATAATCTCCGCCTCTCCCCGGGTAAGATTCTTGATACCCTGTTCGGTCTTAAAGTGGTACTTTACCCAAAAATACTGACCCTTATCGTTATACCATTTATAGGTGTGGCTACTGTAACCGTGCATGTTCCTGTATGTCCTGGGGGTCCCACGGTCAGAAAACAGGATAGTAACCTGGTGGATGGATTCCGGTGTCAATGAGAGAAAATCCCAGAACATATCAGGGTCTTTACAGTTAGTTGCCGGATTACGTTTTTGGGTATGGATAAAGTCAGGGAACTTGAGGGGGTCACGAATAAAGAAAACAGGTGTATTATTTCCCACCATGTCGTAGTTGCCTTCCTCGGTATAAAACTTTATAGCGAAACCACGAGGATCGCGTTCAGCATCAGCAGAGCCCTTCTCCCCACCAACGGTGGAGAACCGGATAAAGAGATCAGTACGTTTCCCTACCTTAGAGAGGAACTTAGCCCGGGTCCATTGTGTAACGTCTTGGGTAACTTCAAAGTAACCATAGGCGCCAGCCCCCTTGGCGTGTACTACACGCTCTGGAATGCGTTCCCGATCAAAATGTCCCAGTTTTTCAAGCAGGTGAACATCCTGCATAAGGGCAGGCCCTGGGTTACCTGCTGTTATGGTATTTTGATCGTTTGCAACCGGCATGCCGAAATTGGTTGTAAGTGTCTTTTTCTTTGCCATTTTAACCTCCTTTTTTAGATTTTTTTACTACATTTATCACAAAGGCCTTCCAAAACAACTTTCTTGTTCAATACCGTGCATTGGGTTTGAATCTCTTGAGGAACGGTTATGTTGTCATAAGCCTTGTTATAAAAGTCTATGATATTGTTACACTGAATACATCTGAAATGGTGATGGGTAGTAATATCAGGATCATAACGTTTGGGTTGTCCATATCCTTCAACGATATTTGTAATACCAATTTGGGAGAATGTTAAAAGAGTCCTGTTTACCGTATCAAATGAGATATTAGGAATCTTTTTGACTAATCTCCTATATATAACATCCGCAGAAGGATGATCCTTTGCCTTAAGAAGTTCTTGATAAATAGCAATACGCTGGGGTGTTATTTTGAGACCATGTTCTTTAGATCTCCGGTAGAAAATATCCATCATTTCTTTTTTATCTAATTTATTATCCATATAAATTACTATATAGGAATTACTCCTTTTCTCTCATTTCATGGACTTTAAATGAGTATTGTCAGAAATACTTACTAAGACGGCTATAAGTAAGGATACATGACTGTCATTGCCCGACTTGATCGGGCAATCCAGAGAAAGGCACTGGATTCACCGGTCAAGCCGGAGAATGACAAACAGACGAAACTATGTCG
>Ga0256868_10001952_pt1 | contig 10930 bp, 11 predicted proteins | sample RVTome_13_FD_187341 | JGI IMG/M metagenome (GOLD analysis project Ga0256868, IMG submission 187341) | Soil microbial communities from uranium-contaminated site in the Upper Colorado River Basin, Wyoming, United States - RVT92D227 HiSeq ... | reverse complement strand
GCTCAGGGAGGGCTATGGAATCAAGGAGGCTCACATCCGGATTGCCAAGGAAAGGGGGGCTCGACTGGTCGTGAGCGTCGACTGCGGGATCAAGGCCGTCGACTTCACGGCCAAAGCCAGGGAGGCCGGAGTGGATGTCATCATCACCGACCACCACCGTCCCGGTGATACCCTGCCCGAAGCGGTCGCCCTGCTCAACCCCGTGCTCAAAGAATCTGGCTATCCTTATCCCAGCCTGGCCGGTGTCGGCGTCGTCTTTAAACTGCTCCAGGCCCTGCTCGAAAAGCGGGGGAAGTCAGCTCAGCTGCCGCATTATGCCAAGCTCGTGGCCATCGGCACGATCGCCGATGTGGCCGATCTTCGGGGAGAGAACAGACTTCTTGTCAAACTCGGTCTCAAGGGGCTGGAGAAAGTCTCCAACCGCGGACTGCGCAGCCTCCTCGACCAGTGCGGACTGCTGGACAGGAAAATCAGCGAGGGCGATGTCGGGTTCCGGATCGCTCCCCGGATCAACGCCGCCGGCCGCATGGGAGCCGCAGGCGATGCTGTCCGGCTCTTCTTTTCGGACGACGCCGGCGAATCCCTGCGCCTGGCCCGCCGGCTGAGCGAGATGAACTCGCAGCGACAGAATGAAGAAGACAAAATCTATTCCGAGGCCTTGAGCCGGATCAAGGAGGGCTCCCTTGACCGGCGCTACAGGATGCTGGTCCTGGGCTGTGAGACCTGGCACCGCGGGATCATAGGCATCGTCGCCTCCAAGCTCAAGGACTTCTTCTATCGGCCCGTGCTTCTGTTCAGCTATGAGGATGGGAAGGCCCATGGGTCGGGGAGGAGCATCAGCGAACTCTCCCTGATCGAATGCTTGGACGCCTGCCGCGACATCTTCCATGATTATGGCGGGCATACCCTGGCCGTGGGCTGCGTCCTGCCGCGGGAGCGGATGGGCCAGCTCAAGGAGCGAATCAACCAAGTGGTCGGCGCGATGCTGAAGGACGATGACCTCCTGAAAAAAGTGAGGATCGATGCCCGGCTTAACCTGGCCGAGATAGAGCCCTCCTTCATCGACAGCTACCTGCGCCTGGCTCCGTTTGGCGTCGGCAACCCGAAGCCGACGTTTCTCAGCGAAGGCGTCGAAGTGGTCGGCCCCCCGCAGGTCCTCCAGGACAAGCATCTCAAGTTCCTGGCCCGTCAGGATGGCCGGATGATCGAGGTCCTGGGCTGGGACAGAAAAGAATGGTTGGGGGAGGTCCGAAAAGCGGGCCGTCTCGACCTCGTTTATTCTCTACGCGCCTCCACTTTTCTCGGCGAAGAACAATACAGCCTTTCTCTCGAGGCTATCAAAGCCGCGGAAAAATGACCAAGCTAACCTTGGCCAGGGTGTTCCGGTTCATCGTCGCCCTTGGGCTTCTCGTCGTGGTCGCGGTCATCCTCTGGTATTTTCTCTCTCACCGCCGGCCGCGCTCCGTCGTCCCGCCCAAGAAGGAGGGTATCCCGGCCAAGAAGGTCGAGCGGCAGGAGGGCATCGAGCACTTTGACTTCAAGGGGGACCGTGTCATCCGGGCCAGGGCGGAGAGGCACTATGCCGGCGATGACGGCCGCTATTACCTGGAAGGGAATGTCGAGGTCCGCGACCTGGGCAAAGGAGAGGGAGAAGAGATCGTGCTCTTCGGGCAGAAAGTCTCTTATGATAAAGACTGGGCAGGGGTCTTCCTAGAAGGGAATGCGAAGCTCCAGTACAAGGGGCTGACTGTCGAATCCTCGGCCTTCTCCTACCTGAAAACCGAGGAGACCTTGACCACCGACAGAGGCGCCGCTTTTTCCACCAGCAAGATCTCTGGCAAAGCCAAAAAAATGGCCTATTCTTTCAGGGAAGGGTCTCTCCGTCTTGAGGGAGAGGTCGAGCTGGAGCTCCGCGAGGAAGCGGAGACCGGCGCGCCGTTTGTGGTTCGGGGTGACATTGTCACCTTTCTGCGGAAGCGGAGACGGGGGGACGTCGAAGGAAACGCCTCCTTTTCCTTCGACCAGAGCTGGGGCCGAGCCGATTCTCTCCGCTTTGAGCTGACTCCTGATGAACAGCGTGCCCGGAGCTTTTCCTTGAAGGGGAACGTCCAGGCCACCCTCGTCGGACAGCATGAGCCCTCGCCGGGAGTGCTAAAACCGGCGCGGCAGGAGAGAGAGATCTCGGCCGATGAGGTCGACATCCGGGCCTTCAAAGACAAGCATCAGATCCAGAAAGTGGAGGCCCGGGACCGGTGTATTCTGAAGTCCTCAACCCCGGAGGGAAAGACGACCGAGGTTCGTTCGGCCCGGATGAGAATCATCTTTGATCGTCGGGAGGTGTTAAGAGAATTGTCGGCCTGGAGCGCCGCCCGGCTGGTAGAGCGGGGACCGACCTCCGAGCTCGAGCGTTCGATCTCGGGAGAGGAAATTTTAATAACTACGAAGGGGAAGACATGGAAGATCAAGGCCCCTGAAGGAGGAGAGGCACGGGTCGATTCCCCCGACAGCGACGTAACAGCCAAATCCCTGGCTATTTCCCCGCGGCAGGAGATTCTGGACGCGGCCGGCGAGGTCAAAGTCATCGTCAAGCTCAGGCCGGAGGAGGCCGAAACCGTGGGCTTCTTTTCGAGCAAACAGCCCGTTTTCGGCAGCGCCGAAAAAATGAGATACGAGAAGAGGCTCGATCGTCTACAGCTGGAAGAGGCCGTCCGCATGTGGCAGGGTAAAGAGGTTCTTTTCGCCGACCGGTTGACCGTCCTCAAGAAGACAGGAGAGATCATGGCCGAAGGAAACGTCCGGGCCAGCTTCTCTCGCCTCCCCAAGGAGGAGAAGGCGGCCGAAGAAAAGATCGAGATCGGCGGCGCGAAGCTGAGCTTCAGTCCCCCCCAGAACTTGCTCACCTTCGAGCAGGACTGCTGGCTCAAGTCCATAGACGTGGCCTTGAATTCCGACCGTATCGCCGTCCTTCTACGGGAGAAGACGGCGGAGATCCTGCAGATAGATGCCAAGGGGAAAGTAACCATCACCGAAAAGCTCAGGAAGGGCAAGGGAGAGAGGGCCCTTTACGACCTCGAGGAGGAGACCTTCGTCCTGACCGGCAACCCCACGATCATCGATAAAGAGAAGGGCGTCATCGAGGGGGAAAAATTGACTTTTCGCCTGGGCGAAGGTAGAATCCAGGTGGAGAACAAAGATCGAGAACGGTCCACGACCGTCATAAAATCATAACCCATGAAACCCCAGTTGAAGGCCGTCGGCCTGACCAAGAATTATCATCGCAAGCGGGTCGTCGATAGCGTCTCGGTCGAGGTCGGGAAGGGCGAGGTCGTCGGACTTCTGGGCCCGAACGGGGCGGGCAAGACCACCACTTTTTCCATGATCATCGGTCTCGTCACCCCGGACGAGGGGAAGATTTATCTCGGTGAGGAAGACATCAGCGAGATGCCTATGTACCTGCGGGCCCAGAAGGGACTCAGCCTTCTGCTCCAGGAGCCGTCCGCCTTCCGCAAGCTCACCGTCGAGGACAACCTTCTGTCCATCCTGGAGGTCATGCCAGAGTCCGTGACGCGTGGAGACGGCGACATCGGGAAGGTCCTCCGCGAGTTCGGCCTGGAAAGGCTGGCCAAGGCCAAAGCCTGCACGCTTTCCGGCGGAGAGCGGCGAAGGCTGGAGATCGCCCGGGCCATCATCACCCGTCCGGAGCACATCCTGCTGGACGAGCCGTTCACGGGCATCGATCCCCTGGCCATCCAGGACCTGCAGAAGATCATCCTCTCCCTGCGGGACAAAGGAATGGGCCTCCTGATCACCGACCACAGTGTCCGGGAAACACTGAAGATCACCGACCGGGCCTATATCATCGATAAAGGGCGGATCCTCAAGGAAGGGACGCCTCGAGAGCTCATCCTCTCCGGAGAAGTCAGGAAAAGTTATCTGGGCGAGGATTTCAGCCTCTGAGGAGAGGTCAGGAGAAATCGAACCGGCCATGCTCTTGAAACAACGGCTCGACCAGAGACAGGTCCAGAAGCTGATCCTGGCACCAGCCCTCCAGCAGGCCATCAAGCTGCTTCCCCTCACCAACCTGGAACTCATCGAAATCATTGACAGCGAAGTGTCCCAGAACCCCATGCTCGAGGAGGAGACCCAGGAAAAGCCCAGTTCGGAAAAAGAGGGGAAGACCGACGAACGAGAGGAGCGGGAAGCCGGAGAAAAGACGGAGTCCCGGGAGGAGGCGGAGCTGGCCGACGGCCAGGGAGTTCCGGAGGGCGCGGTCGACTTGGAATTCGAGTCCCATTTCCAAGAGTATTTCGACGACGGCTTCCGCCCCAATTTCTCGGAGAGAAGAGAGGTCCCGGCCCTGGAGAGCGTCCTGTCCAAGAGCCCCTCTCTCTGGGATCACTTGAACTGGCAGGCCAACCTGACCTTTTTCGAGCCCGCCGACCGGGAGACCGCCCAGGTGGTGATCGGCAACATCAACGAAGAGGGTTACCTCTCCTCCTCCGAGGAAGAACTGGCCAAGATGGCCGGGGTAGGCCCCGAGAAGATCCAGGAAATCCGGCAGAAGATCAGGATGTTCGATCCGGTGGGTGCGGGAAGCGTGGACCTCAGAGAAGCCCTTCTGGCCCAGATGGATTATCTCAAGATCGACGATGAGATCACCCGCCAGATCGTGCACCAATATCTGCCCCTCCTCGAAAGGTCGGACTTCGCGCATCTAGCCAGGATTTTGAACGTCGGCCTCCAGGACATCAAGAATCATATCGAAGTCATTAAGAGGCTGGACCCCACTCCTGGGAGGAAGTACAGTCAGGAGAAAACCTCCTACGCGATGCCCGATATCGTCGTGACTAAGGAAGACAACGAGCTCAACGTCAGCCTGAACGATGAGGGATTACCGCGGCTGAGGATCAACGCCTATTACAGGAAGCTCCTGGCCAGGGCGGCCAAGGAAAATGTCGAAGCCTATCAGTACCTCAAGGACAAGCTGAAAAAGGCGCTCTGGTTCCTGCGCAGCTTAGACCAGCGCGACCAGACCGTCTTCAAGGTGGCCAAGTATATAGTGGACCGGCAGCGCGAATTCTTCGAAAAGGGCATCGACTACATCAAGCCGCTGACCCTGATGGAGATCGCCCGGGAGATCGGCGTCCATGAATCGACCGTCGGACGGGTCGTGGCCAACAAATTCATGACCACTCCCTGGGGTGTTTTCCCCCTTAAATACTTCTTCCACAAATCCCTGGTGGGCGATTTCGGCGAGGAGATTTCTTCGCTGAAGGTCAAGGAAAAGATCAAGAAGCTGGTCGAGGGTGAGGACAGGGGCAACCCCTTGAGTGATATCGAGATCGAGGACATCCTGGCCAAAAACAACCTCAAGATCGCCCGCCGGACGGTGGCCAAGTACCGCAAACAGCTCAAGATCCCGCCGTCCCATATCCGGAAAAGAAGGTTCGCCATGGAGGGAAGTTCATGATCGTGCATTTTACGGCTCGGCAGATGGACCTCACGCCCGAGGTCAAGGCCTACTGTGAGAAAAAACTCAAGGCGCTCGAAAAGCTGTTGGGATCGGTCATCGAGGTCGACCTCATCCTCTCCGTGGAGAAATACCGCCACAAGGCCGAGATCCATGTCAAGGCGAAGGGGACGGGACTCGTCGTTGTGGAAGAAACCCATGATCTGATGAACTCCTTGAACATGGCTTTCGAAAACTTGGAGAAGAAATTCAAGAAAGAGCGGGAGAAATGGAGGGAGAAGAAGCGTCGGAAGGGCAGGGAGCGGAAGCAATTGGCTTTTCCTCCGGAGCGAGAGACCGAGACGCCCCGGGTCGTGCGCAGCCAGGATTACTCCGTCAAACCCATGCTCTTGGAGGAAGCGCTCCTCCAGTTCGACGCGGAGAAGAGAGATGTGTTTCTTTTCCGGAAGTCGGGTTCGGAGAAGTGGGCCGTGATCTTCCGGCGCAAGGACGGTCACTACGGGCTGATCGACCCCGATTGAACCGGGCGCACCGAGGAGAGCATAAACCGTGAAGATCCACACCTTACTGAGCGAAGACATGATCATTCTCGAGATCCTCTCTCAGGATAGGGACTCCGCCCTCGAGGAGATGGTCCGGTACCTGAAGAATAAGGAGAAGGTCCGAAAGGACAGGGAGCTCTTTGAAAAGCTGATCCAGCGGGAAAAACTGGGCAGCACCGCGATCGGCGAAGGGATCGCCATTCCCCACTGCAAGCTGAAGGAGGCTGAGAGCCCGCTCCTGGTCCTGGCGGTTTCCAAAAAGGGGGTCCGGTTCGAGGCCCTGGACGGGAAGCCGACCCACATCTTTTTCCTTGTCGTATCATCTCCAGACGACCCCGGCCAGAGCCTCCAGATCCTGGCTTCCATCGCCCATCTCGTGCGCAAGGCGGGCTCCCTGTCGAAGAGGATCATGGCGGCCAAGAACCCGAGAAAAGTCCTTGAGATCATCCGCGAAGAAGAAGAAAAACTCGAAGGGTAAGGAGCGTGATAACGCTTCCTCACGCCTCGTCCTCTCGGGCGGTCTCTTGCAGATCTTCGGGCTGGGCGTCATCATCACCGGCCACAGCGGCATCGGGAAGAGCGAGAGCGCCCTGGAGCTCATCTCCCGCGGGCACCGCTTCATCTCCGACGATGCGGTGGAGGTAACCAGGAAAAAGGATGGAGGGCTGGTCGGGCGGTCTCCCTCGCTCAGCCGCTATTTCATGGAGATCCGGGGCCTGGGGATCATCAACATAAGGGCGATTTTCGGGTCGCGAGCGATCTGCCGTCAATCAAAAGTGGACCTGGTCATCTGGCTCAAGAAGTGGCAGAAAGGGGACGAATACGACCGCCTCGGCCTGGAGTTTCCCGCGGATTTCGAGATCCTGGGAGTTAAGATTCCCCAGCTCATCGTCCCCGTCGCCCCGGGGAGGACGATCGCCCTTCTGATCGAGGTGGCCTGCAAGGTCCACCTGCTGCGGAAAAGGGGGTATCATGCATCCCGTGAGATCGTTAAGAAACTGGACAGAGCGTTGTCCTAAGAGCGAGGGCAGGGATGAAAGATGACCGCTTCCTGATCATCACCGGGATTTCCGGGTCGGGGAAAACGGTGGTCAGCCATTTCCTCGAGGACCTGGGTTACTACTGCGTGGATAATCTGCCGGCCAAGCTCATCCCCAGCCTGGTGGAGCTCTGGCTTCGGGAAGAGGTCGAGATCCGGAAAATCGCCCTTGTCGTCGACATAAGAGAGCCCGGATTCCTGTCCGATTTCCCCGCGGCCGTGGAGGAGATCAAGAAAAGGGTCACTCCTAAGATCATCTTCCTCGACGCCTCGGACGAAACCCTGTTGAAAAGGTTCAGCGAAACGCGCCGCCCCCATCCCTTGACCAAAAAGAAGTCGGTGATCGAGGGAATCCGGCTGGAGAGGAGGCGCCTGGCGCCGATAAAGAAGATGGCCGATGATGTTTTCGACACCTCCTCCACCAACATTTCCCAGCTCAAGGAGTTGCTCGCCCGGCGGCTGGTCAAAGGCCGGACTCCGACCATGCAGATCGTCGTCGTGAGCTTCGGCTACAAGTACGGAGTTCCGCTCGACGCCGACCTGATCTTCGACACCCGGTTCCTTCCCAATCCCTTCTACGTCGACAGCCTGCGCGACAAAACCGGGAAGAGCCCCGCGGTCCGTGCCTATGTTCTCCATTCCGCCGATAGCCGCGAGTTCAGAGAAAGGCTTTTCCCGTTCATCGAGTACCTCATTCCCAAGTTCATCGCCGAGGGCAAGAGCTACCTGACCATCGCCATCGGCTGCACCGGCGGAAAACACCGGTCCGTCGTCATCGCCGAGGAGTTGAGGGGGTTTCTTCGGAAGGGAAGATATGATATAAAGGTCTATCACCGTGATGTCTTCAAGTAGGCGCGGATAATGATCGGCGGGATCATCGTCTCTCACGGCCGGCTGGCGGAGGAGCTGCTCAACGCCCTGTCCATCATCCTTGGGGAGGCGCCCAACATCGAGGCCATCTCGATCGGCTGGTACGACGATGTCGAGGATTCCAAGAAAAAAATCAGCCAGTGTCTGAAGCGAGTCGACCAGAAGAACGGGGTCATCATCTTCACCGACATGTTCGGGGGCACTCCGTCCAACCTGAGCTTCAGCTTCCTCCGGGATAACCAGGTCGAAATCATCACCGGGATCAACCTGCCGATGCTCATCAAGTTCGTCTCCCTGCAGCGGAGCAACAACCTGAGGGACGTGGCCAAGAAGGTAGTCGAGCAGGGGAAGAAGAATATCCACCTGGCCAGCGCCCTGTTGAGCTCGAAGCGGTAGAGGCACGCTCCTATGATCGAGAAAGAAGTCCTCATCCGGAATAAACTGGGCCTCCACGCCCGGGCGGCGGTCAAATTCGTCAACCTGGCCAACCGCTACAGCGCCTCCGTCAAGGTCATCAAGGACGACACGGAGATTGACGGCAAGAGCATCCTGGGGATCTTGACACTGGCCGCGATCCAGGGAAGCTCGATCGCGCTGCGGGTCTCGGGCAAGGATGAGGCTGAGGCCATGAGAGTGCTGATGGCGATGATCAAAGACAAGTTCGGCGAGAAAGAGTAGTCGGCATGACCTTCATCCGGTTGCGAGGAAACGGCGTCTCCCCCGGGATCGGGATGGGGGAGCTGTCTCTGACCGAGCCGGTGCTTTTAGCGGCCAGGAGGGAGTCCATCTCTCCGGCCTCAGTCGACGCGGAACTGCGGCGGCTGAAGAAGGCAGTCGAGCGAACCAAGAACGAACTCCTTCAGCTCAAACAGGAAATCACTGTCAATATGGGAGAGGAGCATAGCTTCATCTTCGACGCCCATCTGCTCATCCTGGAGGACCGCTCGCTCTTTGACAGCATCCAAAATGCCGTCCGGGGAGAAAAGGTCCGGGTGGAGTGGGCGCTCACCCAGGTCAATCAGAAATACCAGGAGCTCTTCGACGCTATCGCCGACGACTACTTCCGGCAGCGGAAATCGGACGTCTCCGACGTCCTGGCCCGGGTCTCCGCCAACCTGGAGCCCAAGATGAAGCGCCGGGCGGAACAGGACCGGGAGAAGAAGGAGGTCCTGGTCGCCCATGAAATGCTGCCGTCTGAGGCGGCCATCCGGTTCAGCCGGGGGAACGTCCTGGCCGTGGCCACAGATATGGGAGGGCCGACATCTCATACCGCCATCCTGGCGCGCTCGCTGAGCATACCGGCGGTGGTCGGCCTCCACAATATCACCCAGCAGGTCAAGAACGGCGACTTCGTCATCGTCGACGGAACGGACGGCGAAGTTATTGTCAACCCGCCTCTGGCTGTCAGAAAAGAGTTCCTGAGCAAGAAGGAAAGGTACGATCATTATTTCCGGGAACTCAAGAAGACGGCCAAGCTCAAATCGGTCACTCTGGATGATGTGAAGTTCTTTCCCCTGGCCAACATCGAGCTTCCGGATGAAGTCGAAATGGCCTTCTCGTTCGGGGCGGAGGGGATCGGGCTCTTCCGTTCGGAATTCATCTATCTCCAGAGCCCCAGCCTGCCCAAAGAAGAGGACCACCTGGCCGCCTATTCGCGAATCGCCAAGGCGGCCTACCCCGCGCCCGTCTACATCCGGACGATCGATATCGGAGGCGAGAAGAGCCTTCCCCAGCTGAAGATTGAGAAGGAGCCGAACCCCGCGCTCGGGCTGCGGGCCATTCGCTTCTCCTTGAGGCATCGGGACCTTTTCAAGGTCCAGCTCCGAGCCATCCTCAGGGCCAGCGTGCTTAAAAACGTCCGCATCCTGATTCCCATGATCACCGAAGTCGAGGAAATCGGCGAGGTCAAGCTGCTCTTCGAGGAGGTCAAAGAGGAGCTGGAGAAAGAGCGGATCAAGTTCGACCGGCAGATCCCGCTCGGGGTGATGATCGAGGTCCCGGCGGCGGCCGCGATCACCGATATCATAGTGAAGGAGGTCGATTATCTGAGCATTGGGACGAACGACCTCATCCAGTACTATCTGGCCGTCGACCGCTCCAACGAGTTCGTCTCCTATCTCTACAAGCCCCTCCATCCTTCCGTCCTGAGGCTGATCCGGTTTATCATCCAGACAGCCTTGAGAGAGGGGAAGGACGTCGCCGTCTGCGGGGAGATGGCCGCCGACCCTCTCTGCGCCCTGGTCCTGCTGGGCTTCGGCTTGCGCAAGTTCAGCATGAACCCCATCTTCATCCCCCGGATCAAGAAAACCCTGCGCTCGGTCGAGTTGAAGACGGTGGAGAAGGTGGTCGAAGAAGCGATGAACCTGAAGACGGCTCAGGACGTCGAGGAATCCATCATCGAGCGGATCCTGGTCAAGCACCCCAAGGCCTTCCTCCTGGGACAGGTCATGTGAGGCGTCCGAAGTCGTCCTGAAGCCGGACGATATCTCCCTCGCTCGACCGCCCGATCCAGAGCTCCATCACCCGGCCGGGCCGGCGGCCGACGCAGCGCAGGCGGTGGGGTGTCCGGCAGGGGATGAAAATCTCCTCCCCTCTCTTCGGCCGCCAGACCCGCTTGCCGAGAGTCATCTCCAGGCCGGCGTCGAGGACGACCCAGAATTCGCTCCGGCGGCGGTGGTACTGCAGGGAAAGCGCCCGGCCCGGGCTGACGGTGATGATCTTGAGGCTCCCGGCGGCGCGGTGGGGATAAGACCGGAATATTCCCCAGGGACGGACTTCCTCTACGATTTTCTTGTTGAACCGGACGCCCGTCTGTTCCGGCGCTCTGGTCTTCACGGCCGATAGCTCAGAAGGGAACCTCGTCGTCCCCTCCGCCTCCCTCCTGGAGGCCCGGCTCCTCGTCTATGGAGGTCTCGGAAGAGGGGCCTTCGGCCGGGAACGGCTCGACCTCGGCGATCTCTTCGCGTTTGCCGAGAAGGATGATGGTCTGGGCTTCGATCTCCGTCGTCG
>Ga0256868_10001951_pt1 | contig 10949 bp, 7 predicted proteins | sample RVTome_13_FD_187341 | JGI IMG/M metagenome (GOLD analysis project Ga0256868, IMG submission 187341) | Soil microbial communities from uranium-contaminated site in the Upper Colorado River Basin, Wyoming, United States - RVT92D227 HiSeq ... | reverse complement strand
GTTGGCTACCAGACCAACAGCCTTCCCTTTAAGCAGTGGCAAATACAGGGCGGTCTGATCAGCGCCTGTCAGGATGGTATCAGAGCTTTGATTTGGGAATGATCTGCATACAAAATAGAAAGATGCAATCAGTAAAAAGATAACGTATTTTGATTTTCGGTGCAGATACATATGCTGATCAAAGTGAAACCAGACAGATACATAAAAATAATGCATTATTTAATATCTTTGAAATTCTTCTATGCTTTATCCTTGAAAACCGGATTATTCATAGCCACCCGACTGACTTTCAACAAAGAAAGCCGTTCATCATTTTCAGGTCCCATAATTCGTATTTCCATTACCGGTATAGCACTCAGCCTGGCTATAATGATTGTGGCAGTTACCACAGTTACCGGTTTTAAGAATGAAATCCGCCGGAAAATCATCGGATTTGGCTCGCACATTCAGATCCTCAATTATGACGCCAACAGTTCCTTTGAAACGGAACCAGTCTCAAAAAATCAGGCATTTTTGCCACTCCTAAGTAAGATCCACGGTATCAGACATATACAGGTATTTGGTACAAAGCCGGGTATCATAAAAACAAAGACTGACATTCAGGGCGCCATTGTTAAAGGGGTAGGCAGTGATTTCGACTGGAGCTTTTTCGCAGGGAACCTTGTGGAAGGTTCGCTCTTTGAAGTAAGAGACGGGGAAAAAACTGAAAAGGTACTGATATCGAAGTATTTTTCTGATCTATTACGGCTTAGGCCCGGTGACCGCTTTGCCATGTATTTCATCGACGATCAGCCACGAGGGCGGTCATTCACCGTTTCAGGGATTTACCGGACCAGTCTGATGGAGTTTGACAAACAATTCATTCTGGCTGATATCGGGCACCTGCAAAGCCTTAATAACTGGGACAGCACTCAGGTATCGGGTTTTGAAATCCTGATCAATGATTATGCAGAGCTTGACAGGGTAACCGCTGAAGTCTTCAATATTGCCGGAGTGAGTTTCAACCAGGATGGTTCGAAGTTGCTGGTTATCAGCATTCGTGACAGATATCCCCAGATATTCGACTGGCTGGGACTTATCGACAAGAATGTATGGGTATTGCTCGGACTGATGCTGATCGTTTCGGCCTTTAACATGATTTCGGGCCTGTTGATCATCATTCTCGACAGAACCACCATGATTGGAATCTTAAAAGCTCTCGGGATGAACAACACCGGTGTGCGCAATATCTTTCTTTACCAGTCGGTTTACCTGATGGTTAAAGGCTTGTTTTGGGGAAATCTGATTGGCATCGGGATCTGCCTGTTGCAGTACTATTTTAAATTCCTCAAATTAAATCCAGAGTCCTATTTTCTTGAATATGTTCCTGTAAATTTCAACTTAACACAGTTGCTGTTGTTAAACATAGGTACGTTGCTTATAACCCTGGTTGTGCTTACGCTGCCTTCGGTGGTTATTGCCCGTATCAGTCCTTCACGTACCATTCGATTTGATTGAAGCCCATGAAGAATTGGTTTTTACAGCTCAGGGAGGAGTTATCCAAACCTTTGCCCGGGGTAATTGCCCAACTCAGGATGTCCCCTGCTGTAAGACGATTCCCTGAGGCCGGCACACCCCTTAAAAAGAGCGGTGTACTTCTGCTCTTATATCCTCACAAGGGATCCATATATCTTGTGTTTATCAAGCGAGCTGAATACAAAGGGATTCATAGTGGTCAGATCAGTTTCCCCGGAGGGATTTCTGCTGTGGGTGATATTTCACTTGCTCACACCGCATTGCGTGAAGCCATGGAAGAAACAGGGATGCCGGTAAGAGCAGCAAAAATTATAGGAGAGCTCACTCCCATGCATATTCCGATAAGCAATACTGATGTATACCCTTTTGTAGCTACATGCCAACGAAGGCCGGCCTTTGTTCACGATCCTTCAGAGGTTCAGTACCTGATTGAAACCAGGATCGATGATCTGCTGGATCCCGAAAACAGTAAAACCATGATCATGCTGATTGTCGGGAAAGAAGTGGAAGTGCCCTACTTTGATATTCAGAACCATCACATCTGGGGGGCAACGGCGATGATTCTGAGTGAATTTCTTGAAGTAGTTAGAAAAGTAGGGAGTCGTCACTTTCCAACAATATTTTTATAGTGCTCATACCGCTCCAGAACTTCACTCACATAACGGAAGGTTTCCGTGCCGCGGCAGAATCCAAACTTCACAACAGGATCGTTGTAATACTGGGGATTGGATTTTGAGAGCAGGAAACGGGCCACATGACCATCCCAGATATTGGGATCGGCTCCGTTTTTCTTTGCCAGGTTCCTGGCGTCGATAATATGTCCCGGTCCGATATTATAGGCTGCAAGTACGAATTTTATCCGTTCATTATCGACGGTGATATCCTGGAATTGCTTATCGAGCCACACAATGAATTCACTTCCGGCCCGGATTTGTTCTCTGGGCGTGGAAATGGTGTCGACTCCGTAACGTTTGGCCGTTGAGGGCATCAATTGCATCAGTCCCCAGGCACCGGCCCAGGATGTCACATTTTGTTTAAACCTTGATTCCTGGTAGATAAGGGAGGCCATGAGCCGCCAATCCCATCCCAGATTTTTGCTGTATTGTCTGATATATTCATCATACGGCGAGATTTTGCCGGAATTGATAGCATAGAAGTCGCTTTCAACAATAGTGACAGATTTATCGCTCTCGAAATACTTGGCATATAAGATTTTAAACCTTGGTGTCTGGGTAAAATCGGCTAACCAGGAATTCAATTCCTGAAGAAGGGTGGTGGAACCTTTTCGTACGGCCCATGCCATATGCTGATCGAGGCTGATCGGCGTGGAAATGTCAACATCGGGATAGTACCTGCTATTGACCCTGGCAGTAAATTCGTCGCAGACAGTATAGGGTACCTCGCCCTCAGAAACCAAGTTAATCAGTTGCTCCGGACTCTCATCCACTTCAATGACATTAATTTCACCGCCTATTTCTTCGGACAGGTTATATAACCTGGGACGTGCGGCAGATCCGCGCATAACGTAGATGGTTGATCCTTTTAAGTCGAGCGGATTAGAAATCAGACGGGATTTCAGTTCATCAGGTTTCATCTTACGCCATTCTTTAGGTTTCCGTTGGACCAGAACTTGACGGGACTGAATCAGTGGTACGGTGAAATCGACGTTTTGCAGACGGTTTTTGGTAATGGTGAGATTCTGTGCAATCAGGTCAGCTTCTCCGCTTTGGAGAAATGCAAAGCTTTCATTCAGGTTCCTGTTAACCCTCACTTCCAGGCGAACCGACAAATGATTGGCAAGTTGCTGAAGCATTTCATACTGGAATCCCATGGGTTGGCCACGGTATATAAAATAGTCGGTTGAGCTGTAATCCGTTAAAACGGTAATCTTTCCCTTCTCTTTAATATCCTCCAGATCCTCTTCCCACCGGACCTCTTCTGTCCGCCGGTTATGAAAGGTACAGGAAATCAATGAGATTATTAACAGGGAAAATAATAGTATTCTTTTTAGCATAATCATAATTAAATTTAGTGAAAAAAAACGAGTACTGCTCCGACAGGTCTTTTTAATTACCACCTTGATATTAACAATCCTAATCGTAAAAAGTCCATGAAATTCCAAATTTTAAATCCCGCCAGTTTTTCGGATAATGCAGTACGGAAAAGTAGTTCTTGTCGATCCAGCCGGCATTCACGTGTTGAAGTTTCAAAAATAATCTGAATCTCTTCAGCTGAACATTCAGATAAGCATCAAACCAGGGATAGTTACCCAGCTGCTTTTCATGCTGTCGGCTAAAAGAAGACAATGATGGCATGTAGGCATCGGCATAGTATTTTGTGTTATAAAAAAAATCAAAACCTATCATAGTTAGCAATTTACCTCCGGTGGCCCTGAAATTAAAGAGCTTCGTCAGGTAGGTTGAGTTAATCACAGTAATTTCAGGCAAACCAAGCACATTTTTATTTTCACTTTTCTGATATACTACTTTACTGATACTGGTGATCTTCCAAAAATCAATTCTTTTCGATACACTCAGGGACAGAACCGACAACGGCGTTTTATACTGATTAAGGAAAAAGTCATTGTCGATATAAATCAGGTTGCTAAGTAAGAAATAATCCCCCTGAATTTCAAACTTCTTTGATGAGATGGTCAGGTTTGTTGAAAAATGGTTCAATGTGGTTTTACTAAAATTTTTGCTCCATATGAAGTTATTGGAGGCATAATGTGTATAAATAAAATCCGGGGTTTTCAATTCATTAACTCCCTTAACGGCAATGATCATGGGGCTGTCGATTTTGCCGAGGATGAGTTTCATCTCACCGCTAAGGTTGAAGTCGCCGGCCCGATAGCCGGTAAGGAAGTATCGGCCGGATAAATCGAGTTCAAGCCTGTTGGAGAATACTTTGGTAAAACCGGAAGAAACTACAGAATTGTGAAGACGGCTCTGATAGGTTAGACCCGGCAATTTGAAATCATCAGTGATAAAATACACATTTTCAACAGTATCGCTTTGCGGACTATCTGAAATAACCGACATGGTATAATTCATCATTTCATAGGAATAGTCTATAAAATAGTTATTGTTTCTTCGTCCCTGGAACTGAATGCGGGCCGTGTTTGACATTTTCCAGTACATCAGGGAATCTGAGGTCAGTGTATTACTTACATTATATCCCGGATAAAGGCCGTGGTCGAAGCCCACCGAAGGATTTTTATCGGTAAACAGTCGTATGGTGCGGTTCAGGCTGAAGATATACATCAGTTTAGGATAAAAAATCCTGAGTTTTTTAGTGCCAGCGGATGAATCGGGTTTCTGCCTGTTTCCTCTGAAGGCAATTTCCTGAACAGCCAGAATATTCATGTTCCGAATTTCACTCATTACATCCGGAATATGTTTAGGAGGATTGTCAATCCCTCCGAAGAGGGTTGGGATATCTTTGGTAAAGGCATACGTGGTGTCGGTAACCAGGGAGTCATTCTGGACGCCGCCATTCTCATCCGCCACAATTTTATTCCGGTTAAAGCTGATATGATAGGAATAGATTCTGCCCGACAAATTACTGACCAGGCTTATTGAGTTATTTTTAACCTTCTGAAAGCGGTATTGTCCGATTGCTCCCACGGTAGTGTAATGTAACCCGATATTAAGCGTTTTGGTAAGGTTTTGAGTATGGAAGGCGTTGAGGATCTCCTCTTTGTTCTGACTGGATCCGCCTTTTATGTAGGTAAGTTGTGTAAACGGTTTTCGGGCATTGAAATATGAGGTATTGTCAAATAGCTTCATGAAGGGGAAGAAATTATTGATCAGGATAAATTCCTGGTTTTGCCGGCGCTCGTTGTACAACAGGCTCTGAGCCGGAAGGTTGTAGTTACCCAGGGTTGCCATGGCTGTATATTCGGGCAGGTTGGGATTATGTTTTTGAAAGTTGTTGAGGGATGTATCAACGAGGGCCCTGATGCGTTTGGCGTAATATTCATCAAGTTTCCAGGAGTAGACGACAACCGTGGTATCTATTTGTGCCGTGAGAAATGCAGAAAAGGTCATGGTTAGCGATATGGCCAGCAGTAATTTTTTCATGCTGGTATTTTTGTAATTATTTGCGTAAGATAGCGCAATCCTGTCAGAATTAAAAGAAAAATCCCGGTCTCACAAACATGAAACCGGGATTGAAGATCGGCAACGACCTACTCTCCCGCGATTGCAGTACCATTGGCGCTAATGGGCTTAACTTCTCTGTTCGGAATGGGAAGAGGTGGAACCCCATTGCTATAGTCACCTAAAGTTTTTCCCGACGATGTCGGGATAATATGTTACATGCCGGAATAGTTGCATATTAAGCTGTCAACAAGAAAGCCACGGGTAATTAGTACTGCTCGGCTTTGACATTACTGCCTTTACACCTGCAGCCTATCGACGTCGTAGTCTTCGACGACCCTTAAGGGAGATCTCATCTTGAGGTGAGCTTCGCGCTTAGATGCTTTCAGCGCTTATCTCGACCAGACGTAGCTACCCTGCGATGCAGCTGGCGCCACAACAGGTACACTAGCGGTCTGTCCAACACGGTCCTCTCGTACTAGTGTCAGGTCCTCTCAAATCTCCAACGCCCACAACAGATAGGGACCGAACTGTCTCACGACGTTCTGAACCCAGCTCACGTGCCACTTTAATCGGCGAACAGCCGAACCCTTGGGACCTTCTCCAGCCCCAGGATGTGACGAGCCGACATCGAGGTGCCAAACCACTCCGTCGATATGAGCTCTTGGGAGTGATCAGCCTGTTATCCCCGGAGTACCTTTTATCCTTTGAGCGATGGCCCTTCCATACGGAACCACCGGATCACTTTGTCCTACTTTCGTACCTGGTCGACTTGTAGGTCTCGCAGTCAAGCGCCCTTATGCCAATACACTCTACGCACGGTTACCATTCGTGCTGAGGGCACCTTTGAAAGCCTCCGTTACACTTTTGGAGGCGACCACCCCAGTCAAACTACCCACCAAGCAATGTTCCCCGCCGATGGCGGAGTTAGACTCCAGATAAACAAAGGGTGGTATTTCAACGTTGACTCCACGACGCCTAGCGACGCCGCTTCGCAGTCTCCCACCTATCCTACACATCATTTATCCAAAATCAATGCTAAGCTATAGTAAAGGTTCACGGGGTCTTTCCGTCCCGTTGCGGGTACCCGGCATCTTCACCGGGACTACAATTTCACCGAGCTCGTGGCTGAGACAGAGCCCAAATCGTTACACCATTCGTGCAGGTCGGAACTTACCCGACAAGGAATTTCGCTACCTTAGGACCGTTATAGTTACGGCCGCCGTTTACCAGGGCTTCGGTTCAGGGCTTCTCCAACATTACTGCAGGATAACCCCCCCCCTTAACCTTCCGGCACCGGGCAGGTGTCAGGCCTTATACTTCATCTTACGATTTTGCAAAGCCATGTGTTTTTGCTAAACAGTCGCTTGGGCCATTTCTCTGCGCCCCCACCTGAGCGGGGGACCCTTTATTCCGAAGTTACAGGGTTAATTTGCCTAGTTCCTTAGCCACGGATCACTCGAGCACCTTAGGATTTTCTCCTTGACTACCTGTGTCGGTTTGCGGTACGGGCACCCTGTATCTGAAGCTTAGAGGTTTTTCTTGGAAGTCTGTTTACAGTCACTATCCACTTGTCCGAAGACTCATGGTACTATCAGGTTCGCCAGGGACCAGCTCTTAACCTGTCCCTAAAACTACACCCTTTAACGTACACATCCGTCCGTACGCGGACTTTTCACTCCTTCGTCACCCCATTGCAATACAAGGTGGTACTGGAATATTAACCAGTTATCCATCGGCTTCGCCTGTCGGCTATACCTTAGGACCCGACTAACCCTGATCCGATTAGCGTTGATCAGGAATCCTTAGTCTATCGGTGTCCCGGTTTTTCACCGGGATTATCGTTACTTATGCCTACATTTGCTTTTCCAGCCGCTCCAACATACCTTACGGTATATCTTCAGCGCAGGCTGGAATGCTCCCCTACCTCCCGACACTTTCGTATCGGGACCATAGCTTCGGTAATATGCTTGATGCCCGTTTATTATCCACGCCCAACCGCTCGACTAGTGAGCTGTTACGCACTCTTTAAATGAATGGCTGCTTCCAAGCCAACATCCTAGCTGTCAAAGCAGTCGGACCTCGTTAGAACAACTTAGCATATATTTAGGGACCTTAGCTGATGGTCTGGGTTGTTTCCCTCTCGCCACCGGACCTTAGCACCCAATGGCTCACTCCTGAGTATATGTTACAGCATTCGGAGTTTGTCTAGGTTTGATAGGCGGTGAAGCCCTCTAGCCTAATCAGTAGCTCTACCTCTGTAACACTCGACCTCAAGGCTGCCCCTAAAGGCATTTCGGGGAGTACGAGCTATTTCTCAGTTTGATTAGCCTTTCACCCCTACCCACAACTCATCCGATAACTTTTCAACGTTAAACAGTTCGGTCCTCCATCCCGTGTTAACGGGACTTCAACCTGGTCATGGGTAGATCACAAAGTTTCGCGTCTACCCCCACTAACTTGACGCCCTATTCAGACTTGCTTTCGCTTCGGCTCCATCTCTTAAAGACTTAACCTTGCTAGTGAGGAGTAACTCGTAGGCTCATTATGCAAAAGGCACGCCGTCATCCCGATAAATCGGGACTCCGACAGGTTGTAAGCGCATGGTTTCAGGTACTATTTCACTCCCTTGCTTAGGGTTCTTTTCACCTTTCCCTCACGGTACTAGTTCACTATCGGTCTCTCAGGAGTATTTAGCCTTGCGAGATGGTCCTCGCAGATTCAGACAGGATTTCACGTGTCCCGCCTTACTCAGGATACTGCTAAGATTGTAACTTTTTACGTGTACTGGGCTATCACCATCTATGGCCAAACTTTCCAGAAAAGTTCCACTTCAAGTTACTTTCTATGTCGCAGTCCTACAACCTCCCTATAGCCGAAACTATAAGGATTTGGGCTGTTCCCCTTTCGCTCGCCACTACTCAGGGAATCACTATTGTTTTCTCTTCCACCGGGTACTTAGATGTTTCAGTTCTCCGGGTTTGCTCCCCGCCAACGGCGGGGTTTCCGGCCTTCAACCGGAAGGGTTTCCCCATTCGGAAATCCGCGGATCAAAAGGATATTTGCTCCTCCCCGCGGCTTATCGCAGCTTATCACGTCCTTCATCGCCTCTGAGAGCCAAGGCATCCACCATACGCTCTTATTTACTTTCTTTGTTACTTTACAACTTAATATACAATTTTTTCCAGCATGTCAAAGAACTTTATTTAATTATGAATGATGAATTATGAATTATGAATTATGAATTATGAATTCAGAACCTACATTCAGAAATTAAACATGTAGTAATGAAACAACCGAATGTTTTCGTTTCTTCAACCACATTACTTATTTAAAAGAACCAATTATTTTGGGTATCACACCCTAAACTCTTCACTCACACTTACGCACACCCACACACTAGTAGTGGAGAATAAGGGATTCGAACCCTTGACCCCCTGCGTGCAGGGCAGGTGCTCTAGCCAGCTGAGCTAATTCCCCGATCCGGGTGTGTGTTTGTGTGTGGGTGGGTGTGTGATTTTCTTGCACACTCACACCCACACTCACACCCACACTCGGTGAGTAGTCCCGAGCAGACTTGAACTGCTGACCCCTACATTATCAGTGTAGTGCTCTAACCAACTGAGCTACGGGACTGTGTTAATCCAGATAACTCAGCTCTGCCTGTCCCGGTACATTTGGTTAACAGGGTACTGAGCTTTAAATCCATCTGCAATTCAAAGTGCCGGGAACACTTTTCAGGGAATTAATTTTATATAGAAATGAAGAGATAAGAAGGAAGGAGAGAATTAAGAGTAAATCTCTCTCTAGAAAGGAGGTGTTCCAGCCACACCTTCCGGTACGGCTACCTTGTTACGACTTAGCCCCAGTCACTGGTTTTACCCTAGGCCGCTCCTTGCGGTTACAGACTTCAGGTACCCCCAGCTTCCATGGCTTGACGGGCGGTGTGTACAAGGCCCGGGAACGTATTCACCGCGCCATTGCTGATGCGCGATTACTAGCGAATCCAGCTTCACGAAGTCGAGTTGCAGACTTCGATCCGAACTGAGACCGGTTTTGGAGATTAGCATTGCCTCGCGGCATAGCTGCCCTTTGTGCCGGCCATTGTAACACGTGTGTAGCCCTGGACATAAGGGCCGTGCTGATTTGACGTCATCCCCACCTTCCTCTCGGTTTACACCGGCAGTTTCGTTAGAGTTCCCGGCATTACCCGCTGGCAACTAACAATAGGGGTTGCGCTCGTTATGGGACTTAACCCGACACCTCACGGCACGAGCTGACGACAACCATGCAGCACCTAGGAGACCGCTCCGAAGAGAATCCCGGTTTCCCGGGACGTCGATCACCTTTCAAGCCCAGGTAAGGTTCCTCGCGTATCATCGAATTAAACCACATGTTCCTCCGCTTGTGCGGGCCCCCGTCAATTCCTTTGAGTTTCAGCGTTGCCGCCGTACTCCCCAGGTGGATCACTTATTGCTTTCGCTCAGTCGCTGACAGTGTATCGCCAACAACGAGTGATCATCGTTTACAGCGTGGACTACCAGGGTATCTAATCCTGTTTGCTCCCCACGCTTTCGTGCCTCAGCGTCAGTAACAGCTTAGTGAGCTGCCTTCGCAATTGGTGTTCTGTGTAATATCTAAGCATTTCACCGCTACATTACACATTCCGCCCACTTCAACTATACTCAAGAATAACAGTATCAATGGCAATTCTACGGTTAAGCCGCAGGCTTTCACCACTGACTTATTATTCCGCCTACGCACCCTTTAAACCCAATGAATCCGGATAACGCTCGCATCCTCCGTATTACCGCGGCTGCTGGCACGGAGTTAGCCGATGCTTATTCGCACGGTACAGTCAATCCCGGTCACGACCAGGAGTTTCGTCCCGTACAAAAGAAGTTTACAACCCATAGGGCATTCATCCTTCACGCGGCATGGCTGGGTCAGGCTTGCGCCCATTGCCCAATATTCCTCACTGCTGCCTCCCGTAGGAGTCTGGTCCGTGTCTCAGTACCAGTGTGGGGGATCATCCTCTCAGACCCCCTAGCCATCGTAGCCTTGGTGAGCTATTACCTCACCAACTAGCTAATGGCACATATGCCCATCTCTAACCGCCGGAGCTTTAATTCCATCAGGATGCCCTGTCGGAATACTATGGGGTATTAATTTCCGTTTCCGGAAGCTATGCCCCAGTTAGAGGGAGGTTGCATATGCCTTACTCACCCGTGCGCCGGTCGTCAGCGATATTGCTATCCCGTTACCCCTCGACTTGCATGTGTTAGGCCTGCCGCTAGCGTTCATCCTGAGCCAGGATCAAACTCTTCGTTGTAA
>Ga0256868_10001950_pt1 | contig 10950 bp, 10 predicted proteins | sample RVTome_13_FD_187341 | JGI IMG/M metagenome (GOLD analysis project Ga0256868, IMG submission 187341) | Soil microbial communities from uranium-contaminated site in the Upper Colorado River Basin, Wyoming, United States - RVT92D227 HiSeq ... | reverse complement strand
CATCGCCCAGGGCGTGAATGAGACCGAGGGACATGAGCAGGGCGCCGGGGACCAGGGCCTGATGTTCGGGTATGCTTGCCGGGAGACGCCGGAGCTCATGCCCATGCCGATCATGCTGGCCCACAAAATCGTCCGCCGCCTGAGCGAGGTCCGGAAGGACAAGACCCTGCCCTACCTCCGGCCGGACGGCAAGTCCCAGGTCACCATCCAATACGAGGGAGAAGTACCCAAGCGCGTCGAGGCCGTGGTCGTCGCAGCCCAGCACAATGAAAAGGTCAAGATGGAGGACCTTCGGGAAGACATCAAGCGCGAGGTCATCAAGAAGGTCATTCCCGCCAACCTCATCGACAAGGACACCTGGAAAAAAGTCTTCATCAACGGCACGGGCAGGTTCGAGATCGGCGGCCCGCTCGGCGACACGGGGATCACCGGCCGCAAGATCATCGTGGATACCTACGGCGGCGTGGGAAGCCATGGCGGCGGCGCCTTTTCGGGGAAGGACCCCTCCAAGGTCGACCGCTCCGGCTCCTACATGGCCCGTTATGTCGCCAAGAACCTCGTGGCCGCGGGCCTCGCCGACAGGCTCGAACTCCAGCTGGCCTACGCCATCGGCGTCCCTGAGCCCGTTTCCGTCATGGTGGATTCGTTCGGGACGGCCAAGATCTCTGAAGACAAGATCAAGGAGCTCATCCGGGCCCACTTCAAGCTGACGCCCAAGGGCATGATCAGCTACCTCAACCTGCTGCGGCCCATCTATAGGAAGATCGCCGCCTACGGCCACTTCGGCCGGACCGAAGAAGAGTTCACCTGGGAATGGACCGATAAGGCTTCAGCGCTCAAGAAGGACGCCGGCCTGTAATCGTCCCAAAATTGCCGATAGGATGTGTGTCGGCAATTTTGGGAGACTCCGAGGATAAAGGGATGAAACATGGATTTTGACGTAAAAGACCTGAAATTGTCACGGCAGGGGAAGCTCAAGATGGAATGGGCGGCGCGATCCATGCCCGTCCTCGAAAGGATCAAGCTCCGCTTCGGGAAAGAGAAGCCCCTCAAGGGACTGAGGATCTCGGCCTGCCTCCACGTGACGAGCGAGACAGGAAACCTGATGCAGGCCCTGAAGCTCGGGGGGGCCGAGGTCAGGCTCACGGCCTCCAATCCCCTCAGCACGCAGGACGAGGTAGCCGCCGCCATAGTGAAGTTCGACCGGATCTCCGTCTTCGCCATCAAGGGGGAGGACAACAAGACCTATTACCGCCACCTCAACCAATCCCTCGACCACGCCCCGCAGATCACCATGGACGACGGTGCGGACCTGGTGTCGACGATCCACTCCAGCCGCCGTGACCTCCTGCCCGGCATCCTCGGGGGGACCGAAGAAACCACGACGGGGGTCATCCGCCTTCGAAGCATGGCCAGGGAAAAGGTCCTGGGCTATCCCATCATCGCTGTGAACGATGCCGACACGAAGCACCTCTTCGACAACAGATATGGAACGGGCCAAAGCACGCTGGACGGCATCCTGCGGGCAACGAACGTCCTGCTGGCCGGACTCAACTTCGTCGTGGTCGGCTACGGCTGGTGCGGCAAGGGACTGGCCATGCGGGCCAAGGGCGCAGGGTCCCATGTTGTCGTCTGCGAGGTGGACCCCATCAAGGCCCTGGAAGCTGAGATGGACGGCTTTTCGGTCATGCCCATGGCCGAGGCCGCCCGGATCGGGGACGTTTTCGTGACCGTGACCGGGAACAAGGGAGTCATAAGGCGGGAGCATTTCCTTAAGATGAAGGATGGGGCCATCGTCGCCAACTCCGGCCACTTCAACGTCGAGATCGACATCCCAGCCCTCGAAAAGCTGGCCCACGGCAAAAGGCAGATCCGGCCGTTCATTGACGAATACACGCTTAAAGGAGGCAGGAAGATCAATCTCCTGGGAGAGGGACGGCTGGTCAACCTTGCCGCCGCAGAAGGCCATCCGGCCATGGTCATGGACATGAGCTTCGCCAACCAGGCCCTCAGCGCCCGGTATCTCGCCAGGCATGGAAGATCGCTGGAGAAGAAGGTCTATCCCGTGCCCGGAGCCATCGACCGGGAGATCGCGGCCCTGAAACTCGCCTCGATGGGGGTCTCCATCGATAAGCTGACGCCCGCCCAGAAGAAATACCTCGCGGACTGGGAAGAAGGGACCTGATCTGCCTTCTTCCCCTTGATGATACCCAGGTATTCCTTGATCTTGTCCTTCGTTTCCTGGTCCTGGACCAGCGGTGAGATCCTTTCCAGGACCTCCCGGGCCTTTTCGAACTCGCTGTTCTTGAAATAGGCCGCGCCCAGATTGAAGCCGAAGCCGGTCTCGTTGGGGACCAGGCTGACCGCTTCCTCGTAGGCGTCGATGGCGCCTTCAATATCGCCCTTTCGTTCCAGGATTTGTCCCTTCAGGTCGTGGGCCATCGCCAGCCGCTTCTTGATCTGTACGGCCCTCTGGACGTTTTCGTAGGCTTCGTCGATCCTGTCCATCAAGAAATAGAGGCGCGCCAGGTTGTAATAGGGAAGCTCCCGTGAAGAATAATTGACGTCTTCGAGGGCCTTCTTGAACTCCTGCTCGGCCTTGTCGACGAACCTCAATTCCTGGTAGATCGTCCCCAAGTTGTTGCGGGCTTCCGTGAACTGAGGGTTGATCTCAAGACTTTTCTGGAAGGCCGCCGTCGCCTCCTGGAAGTTCCCCTTCATCGATTGGGCCAGGCCGAGGGCGTTCCAAGCCAGGAAGTACCGGGGGTTCAGAGAGACACTTTTATTGAGATACCGGATGGCCTCGTCGACGCTGTTGCCATTAAGGTAGAAAAGCCCCACGTTATACTGATACTGGGGGTCTTTTTCGCGGGACCTGGCCAGCTTCGTCTGGCTTGACGCGCAGAACGTCAGGCCGAGGCAGACGAGCACGATGAGCGCCGGCTTCATCTTCATCCGTCCCTCCTTTCAAAGGCGCCTCCGCGTCCGGGCTCACTCGATCTTGAGCGCCCTTGACATGAGATCTTCAATGGCCTTTCGGGGCGATTTGTTCCTATATAGGACCTGATAGACCTCGTCCGAGATGGGCATCTCGATATTCTCCCGCCGGGCGAGATGACGGGCCGAAAGTGTCGTTCGGACGCCTTCGGCCACCATCTTCATCCGCGACAGGATCGCTCTCAGGGACCTTCCCTTGCCCAGCTCGCTTCCGACATAATGGTTCCGGCTCAGTTCCCCGGTGCAGGTCAGGATCAGGTCCCCCATCCCCGCGAGCCCGGAGAACGTTTCCCTTCGGGCGCCCAGGTGCGTCCCGAGTCGATTCATCTCCACGAGTCCCCGGGTTATCAGGGCGGCCTTGGAGTTCAAGCCGCATTCCAAGGCGTCGGAGATCCCGGCCGCGATGGCAATGACGTTCTTCAACGCCCCGCCGAGCTCCACACCGATGACGTCGGATGAAGAATAAGCCCTGAGCGCCAAGCTCGAGATGAGGTGCTGGACCTTTCGGGCGCATTCGGGATCCTTGGAGGCCACGACCACGGCCGTCGGGTTTCCCTGGGCGACCTCCTTGGCGAAGCTCGGGCCGGAGAGGACCGCCAGGCGGGGCTTCCGGTAGGGATGGAAGACCTCCTCCATGACCTGACTCATCCTCATGAGCGATTTCTGTTCCAGTCCCTTGGTCAGGCTGACGACAATCTGGTCCGCCGTGAGGTAGGGTGCGATCTCGGCGTAGAGGCCCCTGCAGAACTGGGAAGGGACAGCGACGAAGAGGACCTCCGTCGAAACGACGGCCTCCGGAAGGTCGTGATAGAAGGATACCGGGGCGGGGAAGACATGCCCCGGAAGGAAGGTCTTGTTCTCCCGCGTTTTGAGGAGGGTCTCAAGGATGTCCGTCTCGCGCACCCAGAGCTTTGTCCCGACCTTCAGCCTTCCCAGATGCAGGGCGAACGCCGAGCCCCAGCTGCCGCCGCCGATGATGCAGGCCTTCATGAGACCCTCTCCCCGAACTTCCTTTCCCGGCCTTCGAGGAGGCGCCGGATGTTACCGGAATGCTTGATGATGACAAGGGAGGCGATGGCAATCCCCCACACCGTCGTCTCGGGCCTTCCGTGGAATAGGAGCACCAAAACCGGGAAGCTCAGGGTGGCCATGATCGAGCCAAGTGAAACGTAGCGGCTGAGGACGACGATGAGGACAAACACGCCTACGCTTAAGAGGAGGGGGCGGAACGCGACCGCGGCGAAAGCTCCGATCGTGGCCGCGACCCCCTTCCCGCCGCGAAAGCGGATGTAAACCGGAAAGCAGTGGCCCAGGATGGCCAGGAAAGACGCGATCAGCGCGAGCCGGGAGTCCCGGAATAATTTAACTGCCAGGAACGCCGGCAGAAAGCCCTTGAGGACATCGAATACGGCCACGGGGACGGCATGCTTCCAGCCCTTGAGGCGCATGACATTGGTCGCGCCCGTGTTCCGGCTCCCGAACTCCCGAATGTCCTTTTTCTCACTCAGTTTGAAAAGGAGATAACCGGCGGGGATGGCCCCGACAAGATAGGCGAGGACGGCGAAGAGGATTTTCACCTGAACTCGACCTCGGCGAGGACGGAATGATCTGCGCCGTCCGGCCGGAGGATGCTCTCGAAAAACCTGATCCGGTCGACCATCATGTGCCCGAAGTCCGTTTCCCGGAATCTTTCGAGTTCATCGAGGACGGGCTCGAGTCCCTGGGGGGACTTCACCCGCCCCAGGGTCAAGTGGGGATGGAACGGCCTGTCCTCGCGCGGGAACCCGATCGTCTCAAAACCCTCTTCCATCGCCTCATGGAGGGCCATGAGTTCGGGCGTCTCGGTGATCCCCGCCCAAATCACCCTTGTGCTCCTCTTCCTGCCCGGCGGGAACGTGCCTGTCCCTTTCAGCTGAAGGGGAAAAGAGGAATGTTCCTCCGCGATGGTCTTCAGGAGGCCGATGACGTCCCCGGCTTTCTCCGGGGGGATGTCACCCAGGAACTTGAGCGTCAGGTGCATTCCTGCGGATTTGACCCACTTGACGCCCCCGGCGCCTTTTTTGATGTTGCGGATCAGGGCTTCCATGTTGATCTTGAGATCCGGGGCCAGGTCTATGGCGACAAAGGTCCTCATATTTCCTTCTCCAGGAGCCGCCTCCTCAACATATCCAGGGCTTTCTGAGTAGACTGGAACTTGACGAGCTCTCTCCTTCCAAAAAAAACGTTTTTCCCGACGGCCGCACCGTTACGCCAGGCCAGTCCCGTGAATACAAGGCCGACCGGCTTGGCTGCCGTCCCGCCGTCGGGGCCGGCGATCCCGGTGATGGACAGGCCGTAATCGGAACCCGACCTCCGCATGACGCCCAGGGCCATGGCTTCGGCCACCGGACCGCTCACAGCCCCGTGCTCCCTCATCACTGACCTGGAGACGCCGAGGAGCCTGTTCTTGGACTCGTTGCTGTAGGAGATGACACCCTCAAGGAAATAACTCGAGCTTCCGGGGACATTGGTCAAACGGTGGCTTAAGAGGCCCCCCGTGCAGGATTCGGCGCAGGCGAGAGTCCTTCCCCGGGACCGCAGGAGCGCGCCCACGGCCTCCTCCATCGTCTCACCGGTCCTGGAATAGACGTTACCGCCGAGCTTCTTCAGGAGAAGCTTTTCCATGGTTCCAAGGACCGCTTCGGAGCTTGCGGGATCTCCCGCACCCGAGATTGCCAGCCGGATCTGCAGATCGCCGGGGGAGGCGAGGGTCGTGATATTGACCTCCGGCGGGAGGTTCGCGTAGACCGTCCGGATCCTGTTCTCCATCATGGATTCCCCTATCCCCGTGATCTTGAGGACCCGCCGGAGCGTGAATCCCGACCTGACGGCCCGGAGCCTCGGCCAAACGTCCTTCTCGAAAATCGGTTTGAGCTCGTGTGGAGGTCCGGGCAGGAGGACAAGCCTTTCAACACCTGAAGCGATCCAAAGGCCGGGGGCTGTCCCGTTGGGATTCGTCAGGACCTCGGCGCCCTCGATGACGTAACACTGTTTCCTGTTGGACGAGGGCATCGGCATGCCCCGCCTTCGGAAGCGCTCACGGACACTTCTGCTCACGGCCTCGTTGAGAACAAGCTTTCTTCCAAGGGCCTTCGCGGCGGCTTCCCTGGTTCGGTCGTCCTCTGTGGGGCCAAGGCCCCCCATGGCTATGATGAGCCGGGAGCGTTTCATGGCCGTCCGAAAGCAGCCCACGAGGTCCTCACGATCGTCCGTCACGATCGTCTTAAAGGCGACGCCGATGCCCAGGTCGTTGAGGCGCTCGATGAGGAAGAGGGAATTCGTGTCCTGAAAATATGGCGTCAGGAGTTCCGTCCCGACCGCCAGGATCTCCGTTTTAAGGTCCGCCGTTCTCTTCATAGGAAAAGGAGGATGAGCCGGAGGAACACCGCCGCGGCGAGTCCCGCGCCGACATCATCGGCCATGATCCCCCACCCATGGGGAAGCGCTTCCAGCTTCTTGATGGGATAGGGTTTGATGATATCAAAGATTCGGAAAAGAAAAAAGGCCAGAAGCAGTTCCTTCCAGCCCGGGGTCATGAGGAAGAGCGCGATAAGCTGGCCGCAGGTCTCGTCGATGACGATCCTACCGGGGTCTTTCCGGTTGAGGAGCCGCGCGTAGCGGTTCGCGGCCGCCCCGCCCGCGATGAACACGGCGACAATGATCAGCGCCTGGAAAGGCCAGGAGAGCTTGTAAAGGCCGAGCTTAAAGAAGAGCACTGTGAGGAAGCTGGCCACTGTTCCCGGCGCTACGGGGAAGAATCCCGTCCCGAAGAAGGTCGAGAAGATCATGGACAGAGTATTCATGGAACCCGCTTGCCCCGCAGATCATATATGTCCGCGGCGGTGATTTCAACTTTCAGCATGGGCTTCCGTCCAGTCGGACCGGTCCCCCCGTCCTCGACCATAACGATCCCATCCACCTCGGGGGCTTGATACTTGGTCCGGCCGGCCCAGCCGCCTCCCTTTTTCAACGGACCTTCGAGAAGGACGTCCAGCGTCCGCCCAACGTACTCCCGGTTGCGTTCCATGGAGATCCTGGCCTGCATCCCCATGATCTCGTCCCTTCTCCGGTCCTTCTCTTCCTGGGTCAGGGGATCGGTCAGGGCCTTAGCGGCCGTGCCGGGCTCCGGAGAATATGTGAAGACCCCCAGATGGTTGAACCGCGCCTCCAGGACGAATTGCTTAAGCCCCAGGAATTCCTTCGCGCCCTCGCCGGGGAAACCGACGATGAGCGAGGTCCGGAGGGCGATGTCCGGCACCTTTTTTCTGATCTTGTCGATGAGCTTGAGGGCCCGTTCGCCGTCCGAGCCCCTCTTCATCTTCCTGACGACAACAGGGTCGGCGTGCTGAAAGGGGATGTCGAGGTAAGGGCAGACCTTCGGCTCGCCAAGGACCTCCAGAAGGCCGTCCGTGACTTCCTCCGGGTAGCCGTAAAGGACACGGACCCATTCGATCCCTTCGATCCTGATGAGCCTCCGGATAAGCCGGATCAGGCCGTCCTTGAGGCTCCGGTCCCTCCCGTAAAAGGTCGTGTCCTGTGATATGAGGTCGATCTCCCGTATACCCCGGCCGGCCATCGCCCGGGCCTCTTCGACGATGGATGCCGGGCTACGCGATCGATAGGGACCCTTGATCCTCGGGATGGAGCAAAAGGAGCATCGGTGGGAACACCCCTCCGAGACCTTTAGGTAGGCCCATCCGGAGGGTGTCGAGATGATACGGGGAGACTTGTGATCGTACAGGAACGTCCGCCCGCGCTCCCGGACGGGCTTTCCCTCGACGGCATCGACGATCCGGTCGAAGCTCCCGACTCCGAGCCAGGCATCCACCCAGGGATACGTTCTCTTCAGGTGGTCCCTTTCCTTCGCGACATAACAGCCGGTGACCGCGAACTTTTTTTCGGGGCGCCGCGTCTTCAGCCGGGCCAGTTTCCCTAGGACGTCGTCCGCTTCGTCCCTCGCGGGCCGGATGAAGCCGCAGGTGTTGACGATGACAATGTCGGCATCCTCCGGGGAACGGACGAAGCCGTATCGGGCTTTATGGAGATGGCCCAGCATGACCTCGCTGTCGACGAGGTTCTTGGCACAACCCAAGTGGATGAGGGCCACTTTTTTCCTTGGGGAAGGGGGTTGGATCGTCATTCGGTCCCGGCGGTCAAGGGTAGATCCGGTAAAGGAGCCTGGGAAAGGGGATGGTTTCGCGGATGTGCTTGATCCCGCAGATCCAGGCCACCGTCCGTTCGACGCCCAGGCCGAAACCGGAGTGGGGGAAGGAGCCGAACTTTCTTAGATCGATATACCACTCGTAGGCTTCGCGGGGCAGGTCGTTCTCCCTGATCCGCCGTTCGAGGAGGGCGAGGTCGTGGATGCGCTGGCCGCCGCCGATGATTTCGCCGTAACCCTCCGAGGCCAGGAAGTCGACACCCAGGACTAAGTCCGGCCGGACGGCGTCCGGCTGCATGTAAAAAGCCTTAATTTTAGCGGGGAAATGGGTGACGCAGACGGGGGTCGCGAAGATTTCTGAAATGATCGCTTCTTCAGGGGCCCCGAAGTCATCGCCCCATTCGATGGCGGAGCCTTTCTCCTTGAGCTTGGGAACGGCCTCATCATAGGTCAGCCGCGGAAAGGGCTTTCGGATGACCGCGAGACGCTTGATGTCCCGTTCGAGGACATCCAGGTCGTCCTTCCGTTTTTCCAGGACACGTTCGATGATGAAGACGATGAGATCCTCGCCGAGTTCCGTGATGTCCTCGAGCGTCGCGAAGGCGACCTCGGGCTCCACCATCCAGAATTCGATGAGATGGCGGCGGGTCTTGGATTTTTCGGCCCTGAAGGTCGGACCGAAACAGTAGACCTTGCCGAAGGCCGCGGCCGTGGCCTCGTTGTAGAGCTGTCCGCTCTGACTGAGATAGGCCTTCTGATCGAAATATTGCGTTTCGAAAAGCGTCGTCGTCCCTTCACAGGCGCTCGGCGTTAAGATGGGCGTATCCATCAGGCGGAACCCGCGGCCGTCGAAGAAATCCCGGATGGCCTTGATGACCTCCGCCCGGACCCGAAGGACGGCATGCTGTTTCTGCGATCGCAGCCACAGGTGTCTGTGCTCCATCAGGAACGGTGTGCTGTGCTCCTTAAGCGTGATCGGATAATCCTGGGCCACCTGAAGGACCTCGATCTCAAGGATGGTGAGCTCGTGGCCTCCCGGCGCCCGCTTGTCCTCCCGGACGTGGCCTCGGACGATGACCGAGGACTCCTGGGTCAGGGAATCGAATATCCGGAACAGGGGATGCTCCTTTTCTGCCGAGAAGATCGTCGCCTGGATGATCCCCGTTCCGTCACGGACGAGGAGGAACCGGACCTTGCCGCTCGAGCGCTTGTTGTAAACCCAGCCGCGGACCTCGATATCCTGGTCCTTATGGCCGGCGATGTCCTCGATGTAAATCCACTTCATAATGTGAGAATTATAGAGCTTTCGGACGGCGAAATCAATTCGGCTCCGAACCGCCCTTCATGGCAGTGGATCGAAGGCGGAGATCTTCCTCAGTTTTTCAACGATACCCGGAAGTTCATGGAGCACGGCATCCACGTCCTCGTCCCTGCTGAACCTGCCCAGGGACATGCGGATGCAGGACCTCGCGATCTCAGGCCTGAGCCCGATGGCCAGGAGCACATAAGACGCCTCATCGGAATCCTCGCTGCAGGCCGAACCGGTGGACACGTAGATCTCCTTGGTGGCCAAAGCCAGGAGGATCGCCTCGGCTTCGAGGCCGGGGAAGGCGACGTTCAGCGTGCTCTTGACCCGTTTTTCGGGGTGCCCGTTGAACCTGACCTTGGGAATTTTTTCTTCAATGCCGGTCTTGAGCCTGCCGGCAAGCTTTTCGATACGGTCCTTGTCCTTCTTCCACCTTTCGGCAAGGACGCGCACGGCCTCGCCGAATCCGACGATGCCGGAGGTGTTCTCGGTCCCGGCCCTCAGGCCCCGCTCCTGATGTCCCCCGTGGAGGAACGGCCGGATATCCGTGCCCCTCCGGATGTACAGGGCCCCGATCCCCTTGGGACCGTAGACCTTGTGGGCCGAGACCGTCAGCAGGTCGACGCCGAGCTTGTCCGCGTTGACCTCGATCTTGCCGAACGCCTGGACCGCATCCGTGTGGACAAGGGCGCCTTTGTCGTGGGCGATCCGGACGACGTCTGCGATGGGCTGAATGGTCCCGATCTCGTTGTTGGCGTGCATGATGGAAACGAGGGCCGTCCGGGGAGTGACCGCGTCCCTGAGGAAATCCAGGTCGATGATACCGGTCCCGTCCACCGGGACATAGCTGACCTTGACGCCTTTTTTTTCGAGGTATCTTGCCGTTTCCAGAACAGCCGGATGTTCGATGACCGACGTAATGATCTCGTTTTTATCCGGGTTCGCGTCCAGAACGCCGCTCAGGGCGAAATTATCGGCCTCTGTGCCCGACCCCGTGAACGTGATCTCGGACCTGTGCGCTCCGAGGAATCCGGCTATGGCCTCCCGGCTTTCGGTCACGATCTCCTTGGCCTTACGGCCGATAGGGTAGAGGGACGAGGGATTCCCGAAGTTCTCCTTGAGGAACGCAGCCATCTTTTCCGCCACCCGCGGGTCCAACGGGGTCGTCGCGTTATTGTCCAGGTAAACCATCGATATTCACCAGTTCTTTCGTTTCTCGGTCGAATCGCTTTTTTTTATTATACTCCTCTTGGTCCATTCCGTTAAGCGCATTGAAACATATAAAATGGGTTCTCTTACATTTAGTGTGGGTTGGGAGGGCTTGGACTGTTAGTCTTCCTGGAGCGTTTTCCGATGGTCGTGATGGGAGGGCATGGAGAAGGGCTGCAGCGACCATGCGGAGATTAGCCTGAGATGAGCGTCCGACGATGGCAGCCGAAGGCCTCCG
>Ga0256868_10001948_pt1 | contig 10954 bp, 9 predicted proteins | sample RVTome_13_FD_187341 | JGI IMG/M metagenome (GOLD analysis project Ga0256868, IMG submission 187341) | Soil microbial communities from uranium-contaminated site in the Upper Colorado River Basin, Wyoming, United States - RVT92D227 HiSeq ... | reverse complement strand
AAGTACTGTATCGTCCCGTCCGGATAGATGGCCACATTGGCCTTATTCCCCCACTCTGCTGTCAGCAGATCTAAAACTTCTTCCCATGTTTTGACCCAGAGGATGGAAGGAACCTGACCGAAGAAACAGGCTCCTACATGATCTTTAAAGGGCGAAAGGACGATGAATCGTTTCACTTTTGTCGGCAAGGGTTGGGGAAGCTGAAGCCTTCCCTCTCCACATTTTCCAAATTCTCCAAAGAGGTAATGGACGACCTGCCCTGCGGGCTCATTGGCAATGATCACCAAATCTCCTCCCTCCTCTTTTAATGAGGGAATTCCGATGAATGGGGCAATAGCACATTCATTCGGTTTTGAATAAGCATTGACCACCACAATATCCATATTTCTTGCTGGAGTGGTCGCATAGACCTCTTTTGCCAATTTCATACCTTCTCGATGTTCCAGGATTGGATCTCCCATAAAGAGGCCGGTGATCTCACCTCGTAGGTTGACGATGGCATCGATCTTCACATCAAGGCCGGCCATTTTTGTCGCCTCCTCAATATCAAGGCGAGAAATATTTCCTTCAATTTTTCCTATGCCAACGCAGCCCGGATGACCTTGAACGAGCTTTTCATGGTTATAGGCGATCGAGTCGATATGGGCCACTCCTGGAAAGATGATTTTCCCTCCCCCTCCGAACCCGGAGAAAGAGTGGGGAACAATACACCCAATCCCAATCTTCAAGTCACAGGCCATCACTTCTCTGTTGATAGAGACAGGGGTCCCTCGACTGGTCTTGCCCAAATAAGTACAGTGATCAAAAGGGTGATGGTTATAAACAGGAAATCGATCCAGGACCTCCTGCCCCAGTTTCTTTTTAAAATCAATAGCTGTCTGTGCCCCATGGGCTCCAAGAGCCGCGATCAATCGAATCTGTTGATCTGAAATCCCGGCCTTTTCTAACTCCCTGAGCACATAGGGGACAATTTCAGAAACAGGAGTGGGTCTTGCCATATCATCAAAGAGAATGACAACCTCTTTCTTCCCTTTAGTCAATTCCTGAAGGGGTTTTGAGCCAATGGGCTTGAGAAAGGTTTTTTCCATCTCCTTGTGTATAAGTTTCTTTCTCTCTCCTCCCTTCATCGGGCAGAAGAAGATAGCCCAGGAGGGAGGAAAATTGAGTTCCATCTCTATATTTTCATACCAGAGGAGCTGGGGGACTTTGACTTTCATTGTTTCTTTCCCATTGCCCCCTCACCCTCGCCCTCTCCCCCGAGGGGAGAGGGTAGGGTGAGGGGCACTCTGAACCCCGAACCCATAACTAACTCTTTGTTTAAAGTCCCAGGTAGCTTTGGCGGATGTGTTGATTTTTGAAGAGGTCCTGGCCAGTGCCACTCAAGAAGATGAGACCATGAGAGCTTTACATTTTCTATTTCTATGACCAATACTATACCAACAAATATTTTTTTCTCAATTCCTCGTTCTCTTGAAGCTCTCTGATGCTTCCTTGATAACGGATCTGTCCATCATCAATGATATAACCACGGTCGCTTAGCTTTAATGCAGACCTCACGTTCTGTTCAGCCAACAAAACAGTTAAACCGGCTTCCTTTAACTTTTTTATGCGCCCTTCCAAAATGCGAACAAGCGAAGGGGCAAGCCCTTCAAATGGTTCATCGAGAAGCAAGAGCTCGGGATTGCCCATCAATGCCCTGGCAATCGCTAACATCTTCTGTTCCCCTCCACTGAGGCAGCCACCTCTGCGATGTTCTATCTCTTTTAAGGCGGGAAACAATCCGTAAACTCGTTCCTTATTCCACTCCTCACCGCTTTCGGCCTTCTTCTCAGCTATCTCGAGATTCTCGCCCACCGTCAGATCAGCAAAGATCCTTCTATCGTCAGGAACATAGCTTATGCCCTTTCGAGCTAGCAAATAGGGTTCTATACCTGTAATCTCTTCTCCTTTATACCTGATGATACCTTGCTTAGGGGGCGTTATCCCTATAACACTCTTCATGGTGGTCGTCTTTCCCGCCCCATTTCGTCCGAGAAGGCAAACCACTTCCCGGGACTCGACCTTCAAAGAAACGCCAAAGAGGATGTGGCTCAGACCATAAAAGGTGTGAATTCCTTCGACTTCAAGCATCACTCAACCCCTAAATAGGCTTCCTGGACGATCGGATTGTTTCTCACTTCTTCTGGTTTTCCCTGAATAAGAGTCCGTCCTTGATGCATCACCATAATGCTTTTGGCAATTGAGAAAACGATATCCATGTCATGCTCGCAGAATAAAATAGTCAAGCCCCTCATCTGTGCCAATCGCTTGATGAGCTCCATGGTTGCCGATGTCTCCTCGGGAGACATACCCGCGGTCGGTTCATCCAGAATCAAGAGCTCTGGTTCATTCCCCAAAGCGATGGCTATCTCAAGTATTTTCTGGTCACCGTGGGATAACGATCCAGCAATGCTATGAGTTTTATCTAAGAGCCCTACACTCTCCAGAATGTTGTTCGTCTCCTTTACGACCATATTCTTGGCTGGTCGGAAGAGCTGTTTACTCCTTCTTTGCTGGGACAGCACTGCTACCTGAACGTTTCTGAAGACAGTCAGTCGAGGAAAGATATTCACAATTTGATAGGATCGGGAAATTCCTTTCTTACAGATCTCATAAGGAGGTAATTCGCTAATATCTTCACCTTTAAAAATAATTCTCCCTTTGTCCCGTTTCAGTGCACCGGTGATGAGGTTAAACAAAGTGGTCTTTCCAGCACCATTGGGGCCGATCACCGCCACGATCTCACCCTTTTCTACAGCAAGGGTTGCTCCATTTACTGCCTTAAAGTCGTCAAATGATTTAACAACTGAGTCTACCTGCAACATCTATCGGTTGCCTCCCTCTGCCGCTTCTCTGGTCCGAGGTTTAAATATCTTTTCGAAATAGCCCATCACACCTTCTGGCAGAAAGAAAATCAGCAGGATCAGCATGATCCCTAAAATCAAAGTCCAGTATTCGGTGAAAATGCCGACAAAAGTTCTTAAAGCCACGATGATTGCCGCTCCTAATATGGGACCGGCAAACGTAAACCACCCCCCAAAAAGGCACATGATGAAGATCTCAAGGGACAAAACCCAAAACAGCAGGTCAGTAAAAACGGAACGTTCCAGCACCACAAAAAGGACGCCTGCAACTCCTGCGAAGAAAGTGGCAATGACAATGGCGATGAGTTGATAACGCCTTACGTTTATGCCAATCGCTTCACAACGCTGTGGATTGTCCCGAATCGCTTGAAGGGTACTTCCAAAGGGAGATTTTAAAATCATGTACATAAGAATGAGGCAAATAACAAGCATGATCAAGATAAAGTAATAAGAATTTTTCAAAGAAGAAAGCAACGGAGGCATCGGTATGCCGGGGATGCCATCGTCGCCCCCGGTAAAACTATACCACCGAAAAACAATGACCCAGATTAACGAACCTAAAGAAATCTGTAACATCCCAAAGTAGAGTCGAGTCAGTCTGACACAAAACCAGCCAATGATGAGACCTATGATGGCTGCTACGATAGGCCCGGCAATAAAACCAGTCCACATTGGCAGTGTAGTCTTCTTCAGCATCAGGGCGACAGTATAGGCCCCTACCCCATAAAAAACGCCATGATGAAATTGGAACATACCGCCGTGGCCGACAACCAAGTTGAGGCTCATGGCTAACAGGGAGGTAACATAAATCAGAGCAAGGATATAAGTGTAAAATCTAGGAATGAATAACGGTAAAATAAAAAGGATAAGAAAAATAACTATCGAAGGTCCAAACCATTTCGAACGAATGATTTCATTAAACAATTTTTTCTCCTCTTTGCCCCGTTAGAAAACCCAACCATTTCCCCATCCCTTCTAAACGGGGTTTACCAGACTGATTTAAGCAATCCCTTAGGCCGCAGGAGCAGGACAACCACCACCGCTACATATGGAAAAACAATAGTGAATTGAGGCCAAATCAATACACCCATGGATTGAGTCACGCCAAAGATAAGAGACCCTACCAGGGCACCCCACATATTACCCAATCCCCCAATTGTTACAATAAGAAAAGCCTCAATGATGAGGGAATGATCCATTCCTAAAACGATACTTGCCGTTGGGGCGACCAAGGCCCCACCCACTCCAGCAAGGTAGCACCCGATCACGAATGCCACGGCAAATACCCAACTAACATTAATACCCAGGACTCCTACCATCTCCCTATCGACCGCCGCTGCACGGGAGATCTTCCCTATCTTCGTTTTATTCGTAAAGAGCCAAAGGGCAATCGCCACAAGGGGACCAATGATGATAAGAAACAGATTGTAGCGGGGCAACGATGCCCCAAATATTGAGATGGAGCCCTTTAATAAGGCGGGTGGTGAAACCGACCTATATTCTGGGCCCCAAACGATCTTAACCAGATCGCCAAGGATAAGCGAAATGGCAAAGGTAAATAATAGTAGCATCAGGTGCTCCCTTTGGTAGAGATGACAGAACAGTGCTCGCTCTGCGATTAAGCTGATCAGGGCTACCAACAAGGGGGCTACAATTAAAGCAATCCAAAAACCAACAGGTCCGGGAATTAATTTTGTAAGGGTAAAGGTTGCAAAAGCTCCGATCATGTATAGGGAACCATGGGCAATGTTTGGGACCCGGAGCACCCCGAGAACAAAACTTAATCCACCACAAACGATGAATAAGATCATCGCCCGACTGAGGCCCACCAAAAATTGACTACTAAAGGCTGAAATATCCACCGCGACCGCTTCCCTTCTTGTAACACCTTAGCGCCTTGAAAAACCGATCTAATCCCCCTTCATCCCCCTTTGTCAAAAGGGGGAGACCTTCTCCTCCCTTTGGAAAAGGGAGGTTGGGAGGGATTTTACAAGGTGATTTCAAACAGCTAAATTAATACCCCTTCTTTAACTGGAGCGGAGGCCAGAAACCGGGCCTCCGCCCTTGATCAAAAGATTTTATTTCCCCCGTGCCTTCATGATCTCTTTACAACTGGGCATGATATCTTTGCCAGGTAAGGTCACTATATTGCTCGAAATAAGGAAGTCATATTGGGGCACTTTCTTGGTTACACCCAGATACATAGGTAATACAGCCTGATGATCACAGGCTCGCATCTCTATTTTGCCCGCAGGGCTATCGATAACCATCCCCTCAAGTGCATTTATAAATTTCTCCTTGTCTATGGCGCCTGCTTTCTTAAATGCATTGGCTATGAAATGGGCAGTAATATAAGCATGGAAAGCGGGAAAACCAGGAGGGGCTCCATAGGCATCCTGAAAAGCCTTGACAAATGCCTTATTGGCTGGGGTTTCAGGATAATAAAAATGGTAATCCATTGTTCCCGTCACACCTTCAGGGGCTTCAAGACCAAGGGGTTTAAGAACGGCATGGTCTGTGGCAGTGTGAATATGAACTGCAATCTTTTCATGAATTCCGGTGGTCTTGCATGCCTTCAGAGAATTGGTCATCGTCATACCGCCCCCGCAAACAATAAATGCATCCGGTTTGGCTGCCATGATAGATGTGAAGTAGGGTACGAGATCAGGTTCTCCCGTTTTCCACCACGTTTCGCCTATCTTTTCTACGCTTGGTTTTAGGGCCTTTAAATTCCGCCAGGTAGCATCAGCAATGGAATGGCCATATTCATAATCATCTCCTGCAATCCAATATTTGATATACGGCTTTTTGGCCAAAGCAGCGGCTCCAGCTTTACCACCCATAGCCGAATTTTCGCCTGTAGAGAAGACATAACGATGCCCTTTCTCCCCGGTTATTTTTTCGCTCTTCGAGATCCAAACGATAAAGGGCACCTTCTCCTCTTTCAAATAATCCGATATTGCCAAGGTTATAGCGCTATTAATTGTGCCAACAATGAGATCTACATTTTCCCTCATCACCAGTTCCTTTGCCACACTCAGACCAAGATCCACCTTCCATTTGTCATCACGTGTCGTAAATTCAATCTTCGTCCCCAGAACACCCTTCTTATTGATTTCATCTAAGGCAAGTTTGAAACCATTAAGGGCATCGTTGCAAAAAACTGCCGCTGGTCCAGTGTAGGAATCAATCACACCTACTTTAATTGGACGCTGAGCATTTGCAATAGAAGGAAGCAGAATGAGCAGGGTAGCAAAAAATGCTATGATTAATGTTAAACTCTTCATGTAAACTATTCGCTTCATTTTATTTCACCTCCTAAAATTAGTTTAGCTTTGTTAATGCTTATTAGACTTCTTCCTTAAATCCCTCCTTTCTATAATTGATAATTGCTAATTGTTAATTGAGAATTGAAAATCTCCTTTCGCAAAGAAACGCCCTTATATTCTCAAACTCTGAATCGATTGTCAACATTAAGATTTCTTCTTCATCTCGGCGATCAGATCGATGAATCCAACCGGATGATAGCCCGTCATTCCTCCATCTGCAACGATTGTGGTTCCGTTGATATAACTTGAGTCGTCCGATGCCAAAAAGAGAGCAACCTTGACAATCTCTTCAGGGTTCGCAAGTCTTTTGAGAGGGACTTGCTGGGTCAATCCAGAAACAAGAATCTCTTTGTTGAGGACGGGAGTATTCATCCCACCTGCTACAAATCCTGGGGCAATAGCATTGACGAGAATATTGTACCGGCTCCATTCATAGGCCAAAATTCGAGTTAATACCATCACCCCAGCCTTGCTGACACAATAAGGCAAAAAACCCTGCTCACCGAGGAGGCCAGCAGCAGAGGAGATGTTGATGATCTTTCCACCTCCCTGTTGAATCATCTTCTTACCTACAGCCTGACAGCACAGAAAGACACCTTTCAGATTCACATCAAGCACCTGATCCCAACCCTCCTCTTTGATCTTTTCCGCCTCTAAAATAAAAGGGTTGACGCCTGCATTGTTTACCAAGATATCGATCTTTCCAAAAGAGTGGCCAGCCTCCTCCACCATCCTGGTCACATCTTGACCTATAGAGACATCAGCACCAATGGCCATGGAACGGACACCGAGACTCTCTATCTCTTTAGCCACTGTTTTTGCTTTCTCCAAATTTCGACCATTGATGATGACATCTGCACCCTCTTTAGCAAATCCAATGGCGAACTCCTTTCCTATCCCCCTGGTAGAGCCAGTAATCAATACAACTTTCCCTTTTAGCTTCATCGTTCTCCTCCAATTTATGATCTTTGTAGGGAACGGTTTGAAACCGTTCTCTACCTGCTACCTGTCGTGAATTATCTTTTTATAGTAATCCTTGCAACTTTTTTGTGAAGACCGAATCGCTCCACTCCGGATATTCTCAATATCTAATTCCCATTTCATTGGATTATACATGATATATTCTCTTAGGTTATTTTGAGATTTTTCATTACGTATAACATGATCGTAAAAGGATTTCTGCCATTGAAATTTACTAACGTCTGTGATTTTTTCGTTTATTTTTCGTGAGGAAAATGTTTTAAATCCGCGTATAATCTCTGATAAACCATGTGTAGGGAATGGTTTGAAACCATTCCCTACAATATTTTTGTTATTAATCACGATTATTCCATGAAAGTGATTTGGCATTATCACAAACGAATCCAATGAGCAATTTAAATAATGCTTAGGCAATTCATACCAACATTGATTGACAATTTCTCCATAGTTGTTGAGGTTCATCTTTTCCTCTTTAACCCTTCCAAAAAATTCCTTTCTATCTTTTGTACAAATTGTTACAAAATAATATCCATCCTGAGAATAATTATAATCCTTCAATCTATTTAGTTTTCTTTCTTTCATTGGCAAAAAATCCCCTCACCCGTGCCTCAAAAAGTTGATTCAAATGATTGCTATTTTCAGGCGCCCATCCAAAAACCTTTTCCCAGACCTCTTTACTCTCCATGCATAGATAGATAAAAAGATCGGGGTTCACTTCCCTCAGCCACCCCAACATTTTCTGATACATCTCAACACGAATCTCCTTTAAATAACGAAATTTGGCATCCTTCCCCGGGAATAATTCTCCGAAGAATATTTTGGTATTTGGAAAGCGTTCCTTAGCAATTCCTTTGAGCTGGGAAGGATATCGAAACCCTCCCAAGCTGATCCAGATCACCCTTTTGGGATCGATTTTGTTGAAAAGGGAAAGGACAGTCTCTTGATACCCTTTCTCCCAGCCCTCATAATAGATGATGGGATCGAAATGAAATCCTATGGGATACCCTGCTCCCTGACATCTCTTTGCTGCATCAATTCTTTCTCTTAAGGGAGCCGTTCTTATCTCTTCTTCCTCGACCATTTTTTGAGGATTGAGCGACCAAGAGATGACTGTTTTCCCCTGATGATTTAAATGGAAGAGGTGATCTACCTCTGTTGACTTTGTCTTTAATTCCAAAACCCCATTATTTCTCTCGGCAAAAAAGGGGACGAGGACCTGCGAAAGCGGGAAGATCGAATCCAGGGCCAGGCTGTCAGAGAGCTCTCCTGTTCCCACCCGGAGGAAGGACCCAGGATCACCAGAAAGGAAGGTATCAACCTCCTGAAGGAGATCATCCCAGTTTGTGTAAAGGGTGAGAAAGGGATTATTGAGATAACCCTGGAGAACGCAGTAGGAGCAATCCATTGGACAATTGGTAATAGCGTTAATCACATGGTATCCGCAGCAAATATGGCGGGAGGTTCCTGGACAGGGTTTCAGACGTCTTCCGTAAAAACGGGTAAGGAGGAGATGTGTTTTACCAACCCCGATGGGATCTTGCATGGAGAGATACTGTTTGATCAAGGATCTCTTATCCTGAACCCTTTCTACAGGGATATTGGGAAGACCCTTTAATACAGCTTGAGAAACCCGATCCTTCTCAGCCTTCTCATCAAGATAGATTTTTTCAATCTGAAATGGAAACATCGCTCTCTAAAAATGCATAGGGCATAGTCCAAAGTGCATAGAGTTCTGTATCTCAGGGCTTAAGCCCTGATTTCTCAGCCCTAAAGGGCTGAGTTACAGACTATGCGCTATGCTCCCTGCTCTATGCGTACTTCGAGCATCTCCTGAAACTCCTTCTTGTCTGGAAGGACGGATAGGGATAAAAGAATAGATCGATATTCCTCCATTGTTTCAAATTGAAATTCGATTCTTAACCCCTTTCCTTCAAAAAAAGGTTGATGATGAAGCGATATGCCAGAAGGTAAATTTAAGTCTCTTCTCTTTTTCTCAAACCCCTTCTCCATTTGACGCATCCTGGGATAACGAAGATCGATGAGAACCTTTTTCAAACGCTCTGTCTTTTGAGACGGGGTAAGTTCCTTCTGAGAAAGGATGGTCTGAATCTCTGGTCGATGGACAATATCTCTGACCCTGGTTTGATCCCTTTGTGAGATCTCTTCCAGCAGAGTGAGCATCTCTCTTAAACGATTTTCACCCAATTTCAGTGAAGAGAACAAAGTGAGGAGGGCCATTCGATCTTCAGAGCTAAAATTAGATAAAATTCGTATATTGGAACGAGAGACCTCCTCTTTCAATATATAACTTTTTACTTCATCCTCCATCCGGGCAAGGGATAAGTAGGTCTTCAATATCTTCTCATGGGGCTCTAAAGAGAAGAAAGGTAGAAAGGTTTTGATCACAACGATTGGATCGATTTGAAAATAATGAACCAATTTATCCAGAGCAATCGCTTTTTCTACGGGGTTGTACCCACGCGTCGTCAGATTCTCATGGAGGGAGATGGAAAATAATCCGAGATCGTCCATCTCTCTTTCCTTCAACACCCTTGCTTCGATCTCAGAATTCCCCGATTCGCGAAAGACTGAAATTCTTCTGAAGCCACAGACGATCTGATATCTATCGCCCTTCTCCCTCAAAAGGACCGGTTGAATCAATCCTATCTCTTCAATTGAAGATCGAAGCCTTTGAAGGTCTGGCCTAAAATTGACGGAGAAGGTTTCATCCAACAGATCAATTTGTTCAAGGGGTATCTTTTTAATCGCTTCCATCTCAACCTCACTTGTCATGAACCCCAAAAGTGTCATGCTGAATTTATTTCAGCATCTAATAAAGGGCCTCGAAAAACCAGACCCTGAAACGAGTTCAGGGTGACAGAGGCATGACTTCTTCCTGGCGGCATTTGGCATTTGAACTTTGACATTTGGAATTTGTTTATATATTTATCCCATGTCGCCTCATGATTTCTCGGTAGTATCTTCCCTCTATTTCGTTTCCTCTTTTAAAGAAACCTTTGGAGAGGATCTGACATTTCCTCTTCATCTCTTCGAGGACCATCCTTCTCTCTTCTTCGCTGAGATAGGGCTCCGAAAGGAGTTTTTCCAGAGCGATCACCCGATAGCGGTCATTTCCCCATGATCGCTGTGAGAGCTGATCAGGATGGCCGCCCCGTTTGATGATCAATTTTCGGTTAATGAAAAAGATTGGAAATCGGGCAGAGACTCTTAACCAGAAGTCATAATCTTCGCAGACTGGAAGGGCTTCATCGAAAAGACCCACTTTTGAGAAGAGTGTCTTTCTCATCATTGCAGACGAAGGACTGATGGTGCAGAGGGGAAGACACTTTTCAAAGATCCAACCTGAATATTTGGCGTGCTTGACTTTCGGGTTAACTCTCCTTCCTTTTCGAATCCAGATCTCATCCGTATAGCAGAGGGGGTAATGAGGATTATCATCCAAGAAAGTTACTTGAATTTTTAATTTCCCCTTAACCCAAAGATCATCTGAATCCAAAAAGGCAATATATTTACCTCGGGCATGAAGGAGACCTTTATTTCTGGCAGCACTCACCCCTCTGTTCTCAGAATGTTGAATGAGCTTGACCCTGCCTCCATATCGCTCGATCTCCTCTGCGGTTCCATCGGTTGAACCATCGTCCACAACGATCAGTTCAAAATCCTCAAAATCCTGGGCCAGGACTGAATCGACCGCTTCCTTCAACATAGGAAGACGATTAT
>Ga0256868_10001946_pt1 | contig 10959 bp, 7 predicted proteins | sample RVTome_13_FD_187341 | JGI IMG/M metagenome (GOLD analysis project Ga0256868, IMG submission 187341) | Soil microbial communities from uranium-contaminated site in the Upper Colorado River Basin, Wyoming, United States - RVT92D227 HiSeq ... | reverse complement strand
GACATGAGACAGATACCCTTTAATCAAAAGGGATTTTCCCTTCTCGAAATTCTCATCGCCATTGCCATCTTGGCTGTTGGTATCCTTGCCATTACAGGAATGCAGATCACATCAATGAGAGGGAACTTCTTCTCGGACAATATCATGCAGGCTTCCATCCTGGGCCAGGATCGGCTCGAAGAGTTAAGGGCTATCCCTCTTGATCAAGACCCCAATGCGTTCAGCATAGGAACTCATGATGATGGTTTGATTCCTATTCGGGGAACCAATTTTTCAAGGGTCTATATCGTTGAAGATCATCCCAGTCCTAACTTACCCGACAGTCGTGTCCTCCGTGTCATTGTGAGTTGGCGAGACACCTCTGATCACAGCGTCTCGTTTTCCACTGTGAAATCACCTTAAGTAAGGGAAATTCTATGAATAAAAGAGGAGTGACCTTAATCGAATTACTCGTTGCCCTGGTCATTAGCGCCATTCTCATCGCAGGCATATACCGAGTCTTTATCTCAACCCAGCGCTCTTATATGGTTCAGGATCAGGTGGTTCAGATGCAGCAGAGTGTGAGAGCGTCCATCACCAAGATGATGAGAGAGATCAGGATGGTGAACTTTGGGCGCATTGTCTCTTATGACGAATCATCAGGAAGTTTTTCCAATAACATATTACCCGTCAATGGATTTCATACCATTTTAACCACAAGTTCCGATCGTAGCATTACCATTGTCGGAGGTTTTGAGCAAATAAGAACCGCTGCGGGTGTCCCTATCACGGTGGTCTCCTTTGACCCCGCCGTACCATCGATTACCCTGAGCCATGCAACCAATGAATTTAACGGAGTGGCTCATGGTTATCTATCGATTGGCGGAGAGGAGAGCTTTACCGTTCAAAATCAACCCGTGGGAAGTACAAATGTTCTGACCCTTGACCGAGTTCCTGCCAGTCCCATCGGCCACTTTATATTCAAAGTTCAGGCCATCAGATATTTTGTCGATCCTAACCAAATTCTTAGGAGGGATCAAAATACGGGTGGAGGTGCACAGCCCCTTGCGGACAATATCGAGAGCCTTCAGTTTCAGTATCTGACTGCCAATGGAAATCAGACGATCATTCCAAACAGCACCACAACCATTCAGATGACAATCACAGCGAGGACAAAGGACCCCGATCCCGACTACGGAAGTGATGGCGGTTTTCGAAGGAGACAGATCGTCTCCACCATCCAGTTGAGAAACATGGGGAGAGGAATGGGAGTTCCCTGATAATTCGAGGAGACTGAGAGGATGAAAATGAATTATTTAAAAAAACAGGATGGGATGGCCTTAGTTATTGCCTTGGTGATGCTTTTAATTTTAACCATTGTTGGGATCAATGCAATGACGACTACCACGTTTGAAGCGAATATTACAGGAAACCAGAGGATATACAATACAGCATTTTATGGCGCAGATGGCGGGATTGATGACTTCAGAGCCCGAGCTCCAAGAGATCCCCAAATTCAGGATGGGACCCTAACCGCCTACTCAGAAAACATCCCGGGAAGCAACGTTACCTATAATATAACCAGTCGTTTGCTCGGAGAGGTTAATCGGGGAGGGGTCCTTTATCAGGTTTTCCGAATCAATTCAGAAGGGGTGGCACCCAATTTCCCCACGGCGGGTAGAGTTTCTGTTGAAACGATCGAGGAGATCGATCCCAGTGGGGGGGGGAACATATCCGAAGTAAAAAAGTACAACTAGTGTCCGTTCATTCAGTCCGTTATTCCGTCATGCCGGACCTGCCTATGCCGAAGCGGCTTCGCGCAGGCAGGCTTGATCCGGCATCCAGAAGGTCTTGAAAAGACTGGATTCCGGCTTTCGCCGGAATGACAACCTTTTTCAAAACAATTAGTTTATAAACAGACACTAATTAATGAGATAGAGATGGAGAAAAAGATGATGAGAGCTATCCCATATATTTTATCCTTTCTCTTTTTATTCCCTTTTCTGGCCTATAGTCAGGAGGATATCTTCCAGGTCAAGACACCCAATGTGATGATCATCTTCGACACCTCCAGTTCGATGGACAAGAAACCCAACCAGGCTGATGCCACCTCCAGTAATGTTTGTGTCGATAGTTTTGGAAGACTTCAACCCAATACCCCGTCACCTTTGGATGATGGTAACCCACCCTGCGTTTTTCCTTATACGCAGTATGACTTTGAAGGAGGGGCAAATCATCCCTCCAGCAAACTATACCAGGCAAAATTGGCCTTGAAAGAAGTCATTGAATCAGAAGCCTTCAGAGATAGAGTCAATCTGGGATTTGCAACTTACGCTCAGTTTAAGACCGATAAGATGAGAGGATATTACAAGAGAGACCGAAGAAATTATACGGCTCCTGTCTCTGAATATTGGTACTGGTATAAACGATACTGGCGATTTAATAATTACAGGCACTCCAACTCCAGATTATCTTACCTCTCAGACAGTTTTGTGGATGAGTGGGGTACAACCCACACCGGAGTTTCAATGGGTTACTGGTTTGAAAAAACACATACCTTTGACAATTCACCGGCTAATAGCAGTGCCACTGTGCCTCCTATGAATCCACTGGGCGCCACCCCTGGGACCTATACGGCCAATCTAAGATACAGGGTTAATAACATTATCTATAATGCAGAGTATAACCGGTATACCTATTATTATGATTCCGATTTCCATGACCACTATGAAGAGACGTGGAGATATGTCAACCGTCCCGATAATAGTCCTATCCTCTGTGATGCTCACTTCTCAAAGAACTGGGGATCCTATCAAACCTTTGACTCCACAGATCCAGACCAGATGGCCAATCCAGGAAGGTGGGCATGCTCAGGTCCCCACCACGTCCCTGAAGTGATCGGCGGATTTGGTTCCTGGTATACCGAGTATAACTGGTTGGAATTCGGTGATGTAAGTTGTCCTGTTGAATCGGGATCGGATCATAGTCCTGCCAATGCAAACCAGTGGACAAAATGGACCCTGGTAGACCCGGCCAAGTGTTACGACTGGTCGACCTACTATTATCCCGCGGATGGGTCTCCTAACAAGCCTCATATATGGAGTTACTTTAAGATGAGTGGCACCAACTGGCCTGAAAATCAGCAGCTTCCCGACTACTATCCCTCAAAAGACGATCTCGGAAATCCCAACAAGAACCCGGGGACATTTGATAACCGGCGCTTTCTGATCAACTTTCCGGATGACAAGGAGGCCGGGTTTACCCCTGCCATCAGAACGGCGAACAGGGAACAAATTATGTCTTTTCTCGATTTAACCCCTGTGCAGAGTCCTGAAACCCTGAGATACTGGACTAAACTGCCTGTTCACGCCTTTGGGGGAAAGGCAGGATTAACTTCAAATACAACCGAATCCTTTTTTACACCCCTGGCTGATTCGCTGAGATATGCTTTCAAATATTTCAATGATTATATTCAAACCTATAAAGGAGGAGATCCTGCAAGCAGGATATTAGCTGCTGATCCAAATGATCCCGGTAAATATTGCCGGGGGAATTTCATCATCTTTCTGACCGATGGCCTCGAGAGTGGTCGATGTTTACCCCCTGCAACACCCTGTCCGGGGGGAGGTACAGGGAGTCCGGACTATGGAGCTGCACCTGCAGAAGCGGCTAACCTAAAAGCAATCAATGTAAACACCTTTGTCATTGGATTCGGGACAGATCTCCAGGGAAATGATACACTCAATCATATCGCCTCATCCGGTGGAACAACGAATGCCTATTTCGCTGCAGATTTAAGTTCCTTAATTAGCGCACTCGGGTCCATTTTCGAGGCCATTCTCGACACAGCATATGGAAGGTCTAACCCTGTCATCGCTAAATCCGGAGACCGTATCTTCAAAGGTTTCTTCGAATTTTCCGCAGATCAATCCTGGAAAGGAGGGCTCTATGCGTATGATATCAATAAGTCAACAGGAGAGGTCATCCTGCCCCACTTATGGGACGCCGGCGAGAAATTGACAGTGGATGGGAGAGGGGCGGTCTGGACTTGGAAGGATGATCAACTGAACCCCTCAAGGCATTCGCTTGATATCAATACTTCTTCTCTTTATCCTCTGGTTTATCCCAATCCGCGAAACGAGGATATTGATGGAGACAGCAACATCGATGACGACGATGCCAAAGCCATCCTTGGGTACACCCTGGACCCGAATTTCGATGACAGACCAGGGGGTGGAATCCATCCTCCCCCTTACCACAAAGGGCAGAGGCCGATTGTTAATAATCGGGGATGGAAACTGGGAGATATCTATCATTCCACTCCTGTATTTGTAGGAGCTCCTCCTTTCATTTTCGGAGAAAACAGCTATCACCTCTTCTATCAAAATTATAAAAACAGAACCCAGATGGTCTATGTGGGGGCAAATGACGGAATGCTCCATGGTTTTAAAAATACCAGAGGTACGGCATCCACTGATGGGAGAGAACATGTTGCTATTGTTCCCAAGAACCTTCTTGGCAACATAAAGAATTTGAGATCGAATCATGCCTATTATGTGGACGCTACTCCCAAAGCTTATGACGTCTTTTTTAACAACCTCAATCCACCCGAGCAGTGGCAGAAATGGAGGACCGTCCTGATTGCCGGCTTGCGAGAGGGGGGACCGTATTACTTTGCTGTTGATGTGACCAATCCGAACGGATATGTCTATGGTCCGGAGTACCCGAATATGATATGGGAATGGACCGATTCAGGCATGGGGGATTCATGGGCAAAACCCGATGTTGGGAAAATTAATGATGGAGGCACCATCAAGTATGTTGCTTTTATTACCGGCGGCTATTCAGGACAAAACAATAAAGGCAATAGTTTCTATATTGTGGATATCGAAACCGGAACAACATTGAAGAAATGGGTTCATTTGGGAACAAATGACAATAAAGTTCCTTCTGGTCCCACGGCATTCGATGCGAATGGGGACGGACTGGTCGACTATGTTTACTTTGGAGATACCAAGGGAACACTCTGGAGAGTGGATACGAGGGACAATAATATGGATCATTGGACCTGTAACCCCTTATTCACTCCTCCTGTCGCTGGCCAGAGAAAACCGATCTTTTATTCGCCTACAGTGGTAAAGAATAAAGAGGGAAGAATTCTGGTCTTCTTCGGAACCGGAGAGGAATTGAACCTTATGACCGTCACAGATAACTATTTCTGGGAAGTCTGGGACGATAATGGAACAGGAAGAATCATCGGTTCGAACTGGCCAAAGGTCTTAACTGGCCAGAAAGTCCTTTCATCTCCGGTGGTAGCCAATTATGTCGTCTATTTTACCTCATGGCTCTATTCCGCAAACAGTGATTATTGCGGGGCTGGATTGGGAAGGCTTTACGGTTTAAAGATTTCAAATGGAGGAGTCGAAGGAGGGCTTGATGGATTGGTCTTATTGGATAGCCAAAGTAGACCCCAACCAGTAACCGACCATGTGGATATCAGTCGGGGAATACCCACTTCCCCCACTGTAACGAATGGAAATATTTACGTTTCAACTAATGTGAATGCCAAAGATATCATTAGAATTCGATTCAGAGGATGGCCTGCAGCGAGAACAAGATCCTGGAGAGAGGTATTTTAACATATTGAAGATAGAAAACATTTCATACTCTTCAGAGACAATTTTGGGCAGCAGGAAATCTAATGGGTCGAGTGATAAATAAAATATTTTGATAAATCAATAGGTTATGAATATTTAAATAAATGGCATAGTATTTGCTAAGTAACTAATTGAATATCAAGACCGATAAAGCCAAACCACATGTAATCGTGGGGCGGAAAGCCACGGTTCCCAGATTTTAGGGATAGCCGGGTTGCCGAAGTCGAAACAAAGGGAACCGGATTGCCGTGGCTGAAGCAGGTAGTCCGGTTTTTTTTCTCCCCAAACCTTCCTTTCTCTCAATAGGGAAGGAGATGAAGTGAGGGGATGATCAAGGGAGGTGACATATCGATGAATGAAAAAGGAGTGACATTGATCGAATTGATTATTGTGATGGTCATTATCGCTATTGGAGCAACATTGATGGCCCCTGGACTCAGTTCATGGATGCCGCATTATAGGCTGAAAGGTGCTACTCGGGATATCGTCTCAACGATGAGGACTGCCCAGATGAAAGCCATTTCAAATAATTTGACCTATGAGGTTTTCTTCCCTAATAACAATAGTTATATACTCCGGTATCGGGATACTGGAGGGGTAGCAATTAATGACGGTGACACTCAGGTATTAAGCAACGGCGTCCAATTTAATACAACATTTGCCGGGAATATCGCCACCTTTTTACCCGATTCGAGAGTTTCAGCCGGCGCTTTAAATTTGACCAATTCCAAAGGATCCCAGAAGACGATCCGGTTAGCCGGAAGGAGGATTAGAATTGAATAAAAATGGGTTTACCATGATCGAAGTCCTGGTGGGTCTTGTTATCCTTGCGATCGGACTTCTCGCGATCGCTGGTTTGCAGATTACATCCGTAAAGGGCAATTCCTTCTCAAGCAATTTAACGCAAGCCTCTGTCCTGGCCCAGGATCGTCTTGAGATATTGAGAAACCTGGACTGGGCTCATGCTGATTTGAATGCAGGGACGCATAATGAAGGGACCCTTCCGGACACAATATTCACAAGAGAATATACTGTAACGGTTATTCCTGGAACAACCATGCTTGACATTATGGTGACTGTAAGATGGAGGGATGATTCCAATCATTCCATATCCTTCACCACGGTCAGGTCTCAGTGAGGAGAAGAGAATGAATCAAAAAGGACTGACGCTGATCGAACTTCTAATTGTCCTGGTACTCAGCAGCCTGCTCATTGCAGGTATCTACCGAACCTTCATTCATCAGCAGCATACCTATACGGTTCAGGAACAGGTTGTCGATATGCAGCAGAATGTGAGGATCGCCATCAATCAGATGGTCAGGGAGATAAGGATGGCCGGATACGGTAGGCAGGATGCTGTCTTCTGGGGTGTCAATGGAATGCATGGGAAATATAAGAATGTCATCACCCCTACGGATGATGGACAATCGATCACGGTCGTGGGGGGTTATCAAGAGGCCACTTCCCTCAAAGCCAATGCTGGTTCCGGTTCGACTTCCATCCTGCTAAACGATACATCCAGTTTTGATATCTCAGGCAAAGCCTATATCTGTATCAATGGAACTGAAACCTTCAGGATTCAAAGTATTGTAGGAGATCAGATTAATTTTTTTCCGGGAGTAACCCTGAAAGAAAACCATTTTCTTGGCGAACCTGTCTTCCTCGTATTGGCCATTACTTATTCCATTGGATTGTCAGAAGGCAAAACCTGTCTTCTCAGGGATGAAAATTTAGGTTTGGGTCCCCAATCGGTTGCGGAGAATATCGAATTTCTTCAGTTTACCTATACATTAGATGATGGGTCCGTTTTCGTTAATACGGTGCCTGGAAATCGACGGGATGAAATCAGAATGGTACAGGTTGCCATTCGAGCCAGGACCGACAGAAATGATCCTGAACTTGGTGGAGGAGGGGATGGGTTCAGAAGGAGAACCCTCACCTCCAATATCCAGTTAAGGAATTTATCATTTATTTAAATCAAGGAGCTAAGATGGAAAAAAAGAATCTCTTGGATAGTGAAAAAGGAATGGCATTGGTCATTGCTTTGGTTATGCTGTTGATATTAACCCTCGTTGGTTTGAGCGCCATTGGGACAAGCACTTTTGAATCGAACATCGCCGGAAACCAGAGGGTCTATAATCTGGCCTTCTATACCGCAGATGGTGGAGTAGAAAATTTCAGGGGAAGAGTCTCTGGAGGAGAGTTTATCTATTCTGCCGTGAGCACCGGTTCGTACCAAGTAGGAATAGGCGGAAATAACTGCAATATCAATTATGAAAAATGGAACCGGAGTGACGCGGAGGGAGATTTCGCAGTCTTTAAAATTACTTCTGAAGGCAGAGCGCCGTTCCCTTCCCCTGGAAGGGTGACGATCGAATCGATCATCGAAGTGCTCACGACACAGCAAGCAGGATATAACTAAGGAGGAATTTAATGAAAAAGTTTATCTTAATCATCTTCTCACTTATTTTGGTTATTCCATTCCAGGTCTCTGCCCAGGATGATCTCATCCAAACGAAGACCCCGAACGTGATGATCATTTTCGATACTTCGGATTCGATGAATATGAGCATCAATATCGATAAGTATGGGAACAGCGTCTGGACCGTAAAGAAGGGGCCGGATGCGCTAACCGAATACCGGAGAGACGGAAACCACCCGGACAGCAAACTTTACCAGGCCAAAAAGGCATTGGCACAGATCATCAACGATGTTGTGAAGGACAGGGTCAACCTCGGGTTTTCTACTTTCATTCAACATAAGGTCGAGAGAAGAAGGGGAAGATACACAAGGGATGAAGAAGTGGTTGATCAGTGGGATCAAACAGAGGCCTGGCGACGATATAAGAGATATTATCTCTGGGGTACGACGAATGATGGTTCAAGGAACGCCACCAGCATCTATCCTGACAGTTTTGTAGATGCATGGGGGAATACCCGTAGTCCTGTCACTGCCCATGCCTCAACAGGAACCGAATTCAGCAGAAATATATGGATTCACGACAAGAACGGTCCTCTCCATCCCAAATGGATAGGGGGGAGCAGTTTTGAAACCACCAAGGCCTATACCATTACCTATCGTGTGACTGCTCGATCCCATAACCCTGAGACCAATGTCTATACCTTTACTTATGCTCCAGTATCTCCTGCCTATGACTATTATTGGGAATATTGGTCTTATGATATTTTCACAACCCCTGATACGAATTGGATCACAAGCCTTGTTGATTGTGGGCCCGATACAAAAGATAACTATTTTCCCGATAAGGCCGCACCTCCTAACGGGCCATGGAGGACACACTTTGCAGGTGAGGGCGAATATGTGACGCCATCAAATAACCGGACTGCAGGATGGTGGGGTTGTAAGATACTATATCGGCCCTATAAACCCAAATTAACGCATATCGAGCCAAGGTATTCATGGGCTAATACCACCGGAACCACTTGTGATGCGACCCAACCAGGAACTCCGGTTTGGAATCTGATGGCGGGCACCTGTTTCGACTGGTCAGGTTATGAATATTTAGCAGATGGGACTGCTAACAAACCACATACCTGGGCCTATCATAAAATCAAGATCAGCGATGGCACCTGGAAGAAGAACGAACAGCAAGATCCCTTCTACCCCTCGTCTTCGTCGGACCCTGGGGTCAATCCAAATAATTTCTTCTTTATCAACTTCCCTGATGATAAGGATATCAGTTTTAAAGTTTCGGACCGGACAGTGATCAAAAACAAGATTCTTTCCTTTCTTGATCTCACTCCTGTAAAAAGGCCTGATGCAGCAGAATACTGGACAAGATTGCCTGTTCAGGCGATCGACGGGAAAACCGGACTCACTGCCAATACCGCTTCTGTCAATGCTCAAAAACAGACACCTCTTGCCGATTCGCTGAACTGGGCTTTCACCTATTTTGATGATTATATTAATGAATATCATGGAGGAGACACAGCAAGCAAGGAGAAATTCGGAGAGACGCTTTGCCGGGGGAACTATATCATCCTTCTCACAGATGGTCTTGAGAGCTGTCGTTTTAGCGGGGCGATGCCAGATTACAATGCCGCTGTTACCGAGGCGGCAACTCTCCTTGGAAAGAATGTGAAGACGTTTGTCATCGGGTTTGGAGGGGATATTGTTGGGAACCAGACGCTCACCAATATTGCAGCGGCCGGAGGAACGGATAAAGCTTACTTCGCGGCCAGCTTTATTGAACTTAAAGCAGCCCTTACCTCCATTTTTCAGGCAATCACAGGACAGTATTATGGTCGGTCGAATCCTGTTGCGACAAGAGCGAGAAGCCGTCTCTTTAGGGGAAATTTCGACATCAGGGACGGTGATTGGCTGGGACATCTGATGGCATGGGATGCAGACAAACAGACTGGTGTCCTCGCCCCTGACTTTGTTTGGGATGCGGGCGAAGAGATCACGAAGATCGGAAGGGGTAAAGTTTATACCTGGACGGATACAGTTCTCAACCCCGCTCGCATTGAATTTAAGGTTTCAGAATCCTCCCTCTATCCTTTTGTTAATCCTTTGAATGAGGATATCGACGGAGACCTCGATGTTGACAATGACGATGCCAAGACGATCATCAATTTTACTCTGTTTCCAGAATATGACAGTGGAAAGTATAAAGGGAGAAGGGCACTCAACGTAGACATTAGTGGAACGAGTTATCCCTCCTGGAAGTTGGGTGACATTTATCACTCGACACCTGTGGTCATTGGAGAACCGTCATTCTTATTTAAGGATAGCGATTACATCTCTTTCTACAATACGTATAAAAACCGCGAGATGATGATCTATGTTGGAACCAATGATGGGATGCTTCATGGATTCAAAAATAGTGATGGAAGGGAAGAGTTTGCCATCATTCCTAAAAACCTTCTGGGAAAACTAAAGGACTTAAGAGCTACTCATGAATTCTATGTTGATGGGAGTATCAAGGCCTACGATGTCTATTTCAAAAACGAGTCGAAATACAAGACCGTTCTCCTCTCAGGTCAAAGGGGAGGAGGAGCTTATTATTTTGCCGTCGATGTCACCCAACCGAATGACCCTAAAATCCTTTGGGAATTGACGCATGCCAATATGGGTAATACATGGGCCAAAGCAGATATCGGAAAGGTGAAAGATGGCGGGGAAACAAAATTTGCGGCCTTTTTGACCGGTGGTTTTTCTATGATAGACAGTAAAGGGAATAGTTTCTATATCGTCGATATCGAAACAGGAACGATCCTCAAACATTTTACAGTGGGAGATGCTACAAATAAAATTCCATCCGGAGCCACAACCTTTGATGCGGATGAGGATGGGTATATCG
>Ga0256868_10001945_pt1 | contig 10960 bp, 10 predicted proteins | sample RVTome_13_FD_187341 | JGI IMG/M metagenome (GOLD analysis project Ga0256868, IMG submission 187341) | Soil microbial communities from uranium-contaminated site in the Upper Colorado River Basin, Wyoming, United States - RVT92D227 HiSeq ... | reverse complement strand
TCCAAATGGATGATATGTTCCCCTCTCCTCTCTAATTCTTGAGCCTTCTCCAGAACATCCATCACAATAAACGGAGGAATCTCCTGAGCTTTCTTTGAAATCATAGCGTACTCCTCAACAAATTATGGCTAATGGCATATAGCAAATAGCACTCTTCTCCAAATTAGGAATTTGCATGATGCTTGGATTGGAGCACTCAGTATATCATTCCCGTGAAAACGGGAATTCAGTTCGAAAAGACTGGATTCCGGGTCAAGCCCGGAATGACAATCAACAGAAAGAGACTTATGACGCACTCCGCTATTTGCAATCAGCCATCAGCTATTCGGTTATTATGATTTGGATCGGATCTCCTCTTTTTACCTTCAGGACCTTCTGGGCGTTGCCTTCCCTTATAGAGATCTCCAGAAAACCGCCACTCCCCAAAAGGGCAATCGCCTCATCTTTCTTACCTTCCCAGTATCCCTTCTTCAAACCACGGATGGTCTTTCTCCCTGCCCGGATGACGAAAGGACGCCCTTGAATAAACCGAAAAAGCTTTCCTTCATCGATATTACTGACAAGGTTTCCGAAGGTATCGACGTGGAGAATCTCTCCCAATAACTTCCCTTCTTTGATGAATGGTCCTTCAAATCCTAACCATCCCAATGAGTCAATCTTATGCCCGAAGGCATTCGGCTTGATACCCAGCGAGAGATGCGCAGCCACCGGAGCAAAGATGTCTCTTCCATGAAATGTCGTGCTGACTTTTGAAAGATGATATTTCTGTTTATCAAGCGCTATTATCTGTTTCACGCATTCCTTCTGGGTAATCTTTGTGAAAAGGCCATTGTCAGGACCGACGAAATAGTAATTTTGCGTCACGAGAAGAATGGGTTTCCTTCGCCCGCCTACCCCCGGATCCACCACGGAGAGATGGATCGTTCCTTTTGGAAAATAGGAATAGGCATTGGCCAGGATAAAGGCGCCTTCTCGAATATCGTGCGGGCTTACCTGGTGGGTAATATCAATAAGGATACATCGGGGGTTGATATTCAGAATCACGCCCTTCATCGAAGCCACATAATGATCTTTTGTGCCAAAATCGGTGAGCAGAGTGATAACAGGCTTCCTCATCATGCCCCTTTGCAGTGCCGAGTTCGGAGTTTGCCTGTCTGCCGGACAGGTATGGAGTTAGGAGTTGCAAACATTTTTCTTAAATTCTTTTGGAAGGGTTTCCGAATAAGTCCTTTCTCTGTGATGATGGCATGAATCAGGGAATGAGGCGTCACATCGAAGGCGGGGTTTAAGGCTTTGACTCCTTTGGGAGCGACGGGGAATCCCCTGAAATGTGTAACTTCCTTGGTTTTTCTTTCCTCAATGGGGATGGCCAATCCGGAGGAGAGTGTCAGGTCAAGCGTGGAGGTCGGCGCAGCCACATAAAAAGGGACGTCATGCCATTTTGAGAGAACAGCAAGGCTATAGGTCCCAATCTTGTTTGCTGTATCTCCGTTCCGGGCAATCCTATCGGCTCCTACGAGAACAAGATTGATTTCACCTTTTGTCATCAGCCATCCTGCCATATTATCGGTGATGACGGTCACGGGAATCTTTTCCTGAAGCAACTCCCAAGCTGTCAGCCTGGCTCCCTGAAGTTGAGGTCTCGTCTCATCTGCAAAAACACGAAACCGTTTCCCTTCATCCCATGCCGCATAAATCACTCCCAAAGCTGTTCCATACCCACCTGTAGCCAGTGCTCCTGCATTGCAATGGGTGAGCACTCCGTCTCCATTTTTGATGAGTCTCTTCCCGTACCCCCCGATCTTACGGTTAATTTCAATATCCTCTTTAAGAATATCGAGAGCCTCTTTCACTAACCTCTTTCTGGTCTCATCAACTCCATGAGTATAAACTTGATCCACTATCTTTTTCATTCGATCGACGGCCCAAAAAAGGTTGACCGCAGTAGGCCTGGTCTGGCGCATCTCATCACAAACCTTTTCAAGGGTTTTAACGAACGACTCAGGTTGATGGGACAGGGTCTTCCTTGCGGCAAGAGCGATTCCCATGGCTGCAGCGACACCGATGGCCGGCGCGCCACGAATGGCCATGGTTCGAATGGCTTGCGCCACAGCAGAGGCGCCCCGGCAATCCAAGTAGCAGACCCCCTGAGGAAGCCTCCTTTGGTCGAGCATTCTTACCCGGTTACCTTTCCATTCAATAGTTTTAAATTTCATACCGTTTTTAACCCACCTATCAAAGAGTAAATTTAAAAAGTGGACAGGCTGTTAAAAAGTTTTACAGCGGTACCTTAAACACTATTCAATTAAGGAATTCAATACATTTACTAAAGTCCACTATATTCAAAAAAATATTGCAAATAAGAACACTCCAAAATCCGCTTGGTAAAACTTTTGAAATCTGCCTGTCTACTTTTGGTATATTTTCCCTTCACCCCTACCCTTTTAACTTTTTCTTCAGCAATTCATTGACCAATTTTGGATTCGCCTTCCCCTTGGTCTGTTTCATTACTTCTCCTACAAAGAAGCCGAAGAGTTTCTCCTTGCCTTTTCGATAATCCTCCAGCTGCTTTGGATTGGCCTCTATGACTCTTTCAATGGCTCTTTCTATCTCCCTTCCATCAAGGATTTGAACCCAACCTTTTTCTTTCACGATATCTTCCGCATACGCTCCTGTCCGATACATCTCTTCAAAGACATCCTTGGCAATTTTTCCGCTGATCGTCCCTTTCTTGATCATGAAAAGCATCTCTGCCAGGTGTTTGGGAGTAACAGGACAATGATCAATCTCCTTTTCGTCTCGCTTCAACTCCCGGAGCAGATCTCCCATCATCCAATTGCTCACGGTTTTTGGCTCTGGAAAGAAACTGACACATTCTTCAAAATAATAGGCCATGGCTTTTGCAGAGGTGAGGATCTCGGCATCGTATTCAGGAATCTGATATTGCCGAATAAACCTTCCCTTTTTTTCATCGGGAAGCTCAGGAAGTCTTTTACGAATCTCCTCGACCCATTCTTCATCGATCTTCAATGGAACCAGATCCGGGTCCGGGAAATAACGATAATCATGAGCCTCTTCTTTTCCTCTCATCGAAATCGTGGTCCCTTGATCGACATCCCAGAGCCGTGTCTCCTGAACTACCTTTTCTCCATCCGCCACCATTGCTATCTGACGCTTGATCTCAAACTCTAATGCCTTTTCTACATGGCGGAAGGAATTCATGTTCTTCAATTCTGTTCTGGTCCCAAATTCTTTCTGACCTTTTGGCCGGACCGAAACATTTGCGTCACATCTAAATGTACCCTTCTCCATATCTCCTGTACAGATCTCCAAGTACTGGAGGATCGCTCGAAATTTTCTTAAATAATCACCAGCCTCCTCTGGAGATCGAATGTCCGGTCCACTTACAATCTCAACCAAGGGAACCCCTGTCCGATTGAAATCGACATAACTAAAAGCTTCGGTCTCGGGTGTCTCGCCATGCTTCAGCTTCCCGGCATCCTCTTCCATATGAATCCGGATGATATGAATCCGCTTCTTTTCTCCTTGGACCATGATTTCAATAAAGCCATCTTCTGCCAAAGGATACTCATACATAGAAATCTGATAGCCTTTGGGGAGGTCAGGGTAAAAATAATTCTTTCTGGCAAAAAGGCTGTAAGGAGCAATTCGGCAGGAGGTAGCCAACCCCAATTTAATCGCAAACTCGACAGCCTTCCGATTCAACACTGGAAGAGAACCGGGCTGGCCGGTACAGACAGGACAGGTTTGTGTATTCGGTTCTTCCCCAAATGTTGTGGAACACCCACAGAATATTTTCGATCGGGTCAAGAGCTGGGCATGAACTTCCAGCCCAATGACAGGTTCATATTCCACAAGACTCCCCTCTCTTTCTTGAAATCAATGTCTCTAAAATTATAATAAAGTCCAATCATTGTCAAATAATCTAATCAGTCCAAATCCCGCTTTAGAAAATTGTCATTGCGAGGGGATCGAAGCAATCTCGCCTTTTTCGATTAGATTACCACGCACCTTTCAGGTGCTCGCAATGACGAAATGGGAAATGCGTTTCGTTCTCCAAATCGGAATTTGGGATCAGTAAGGGTTCTCCCCTAAACCCTTTCTGGTTCAGGGTTGACAAACCTGATCGATTCCATTACCTTAATCCAAAATGTTCAAAAATATCCGAATTTCAACATCCTTTTCGCTCATTAAAAGAGGGCGGGTTTTCATCCTTCTGAAAGAAGAGTATAAAGATTTCCTTCTCAAGCAAGGAATTGATGATTTAAAGACTTTCCTCAAAAAAAGGAGCCAATTTTCTTACCATCTCAAAGGTCGAACCCTGCATCCTTCCATCCCTCTTGAGGACGGAAAAAGGATGGTTCTTCGCCAATATTCACACGGAGGACTGTTGCGAGCCATCACTGGAAATCTCTACTTCTTCGGGGCAAGATCTTTCCGAGAACTGGCCTTAGCAGAGGAAATCCGGTCCTGTGGAATTTCCACGATCTCCCCCATCGGTGCCATCCACCATCGCATTTTTTTCTTTTTTTATCAGGCTTATTTTCTTTCCTTAGAAGTTCCCAACGCCATTGATCTGATTCAATATTTTCAAGAAATGGGGGCGCGGCCTACCCGTGAAAATCTTTCATCAAAACGAAAAACCATTCGATCTGCCGGCCTTTTGATTCGGCAATTTCACCAGGCTGGGTTTTTCCATGGGGACCTTCAACTAAAAAACATTCTGATAGCAGGAGACCAACTTCTGCTTATTGATTTTGATTGCTCCTATCGAAAGCCGGGCCTCTCTATCCAGGAAAAGATGAGGAATCTCCTTCGCCTCAACCGTTCTGCAGAGAAGTGGATCCAACAAGGACTGCCTCTCACGCGAACAGATCGCTGGCGTTTATTCTTAGCTTATGCAGGAGACGACAAGACGATACGGGAGGTAATGAAAAAGACGCTTCAAACCTATTCTCTTCGCTTGTTATTCTACCGATTGGGCTGGACAATTCAAAATATTATAGGGTCCTAGGGGTCGAGGGTTCGAGGAATAAAACAAAATGATTTAGATTTTAGGTCATAAAGTCAATGAGTCATTAAGGCGCTACGACGCAAAGACGTTTTAAAAGAGAGAACGCTTGAACCCTTGAATCCTTGAACCCTAAAAACTTCTTAAGAACTCTCTCAGGGGCTCATTGAGGAAACGGGTGTGTGAAAGAAAAAAGTGGTCTGCTCCCGGAATAACGGCTAAAGATTTTGGTTCATCGAGTTGTTGATACCAGCTCTCCAGCAGAGAGGGCGGACAGAAAGAATCTTGATCTCCTGCAACGAAAAGTTTTTTCTTTTTGCATCCCTTCAGAAATCCAAAATCATAAATCTCAAGCGGTGGAGCGACGGCTACCATCCCTTTAAATCTTTCGTCTTCGACGGCAATGGGGAAACCCGCCCAAGCTCCGAAAGAATATCCTACTAAAATAAGCAGAGGATGGTCGTCCTTCAGTCTTGAATAGAAGAAGTTGGTAACCGCCTTCACATCCTGCCTCTCCCCAACGCCCCCTCCATAAGATCCTTGGCTTTCACCCACCCCTCTGAAATTAAAGCGAAGCGTGGAAAACCCTTCTTGAGAGGCTGCCTCCACAGAAGCCGTCATAACAGGGTGGTCCATATCTCCACCATACTGTGGATGAGGATGGCAAAGGATAACTCCACTTCTTAAAGAAGAAGCCTCTTGAATACTCAAGAGGCCTTCCAGTTGAATCCCATTAGATGGAATAAATACCTTTTCTTCTTTCATCCCATTTTGGAAAATGGCAGCATTTCCTGATGAGTCTCCCGGAATAACCCTTTCTGTCGTTTTTTAATTGGTTTCTCCTTCTCAGAAGATTCGATCTTTGCATCGACCTTCTCTTTTACCCATTCCAAGATATTCCTCAAAATTTCCAAAAACCTGACCTTAAAACGGCTGACATCCTCACTTTCAATGCTTTCATTAAGTGATTTTAGCCATTCATCTAGCTTTTTTTGTATTTCTTTTAAGACCTGAACCATGTAAGGATCCGTTTTTCCCTTTTCCGTCTCATCCTGAATGGGAACAACCCGATACCCTTCTGATTTTGCTGCCTGAGGTGTCGTCTTTTTCAGAATTGAAAAAGAATCCGAAACCCAGCCTATTCCTATGACAAGAATCAAGAATAATGAGATGAGAAGTCCGACCCATTTTTTCATTAGGGTGATACCCTACGATATTAACAAAAATGGTGGGCGATGCGGGAGTTGAACCCACGGCCTTTGGTTCCGGAGACCAACGCTCTATCCAACTGAGCTAATCGCCCAGCCTCGAGGTTTATTTATCACAATTTAACAGAAACTGTCAATTTTCTGCACAAATATCGTGTTTGGAGTGATAGACTTTTATTGAAATGCCCATCATCCTATCTCCTAAGTTACCTATTCATTTTTCTCGTATTTTCCCCAGGTTCTCAAACTTTCCTGAGATGTCAGAATTTGATGATTGCCATGCTCTTCTTTCAACACGACCCAATCACCATTGAGGACAACTTTTGATACGACATAAATTTTCTTACTTTCCGGCTTAATGAATTTATCACCCTCCTTAGCCTTCTCCACATTCCACCCCAATTTACCCCGTTAGAAATAATGCCCCGCTGCTCTGCCCTGTACACCATGCGGTGCAGGGCTCTGGAGTCCCGCTATAGCGGGATTAGATTTTAGAATAATTCTGGCGGGGTTTAATGCCCCGCTGGAATTTCTAACGGGGTTTACTTTAATATATCCTGAAATTCTCCCAGCCTCTTATAAAGCTCTCTGGCAATTTCTAATGATGCAAAGATAAGGTATGATGTGTAAATCATTACAACAACGGTCAGGATTATTTTTAATGTCTTACTAAACTTAGGACTTCTATAAAGCAGCGGCAGCCCAAAAGGTCCTAATACAAAAAACAGGAGTAGAACTACATTGATCGGTCTCAAATACCATTTGATTTTTGCGTCTTCCTTATACATTTTGTATCCTATGTATAACTTTTCTCCGCCTTCTCAAAGCACCTACTTCTCTGATTATGCTCTTAAAATCAAAACCCTCATTCTTAAATTTGGACTCGTATCAGGCATGCCCCTCGCTCTCTCCTATAATGCCGGAAGCGGCTTCATTGGCTTTTTGAATAAACCATTCTCCTAAGGAACGCGCAATATCGGTACGAACAACACAAAAATAATGGCACCTTCTATAGAGGTAGAATTTAATAATAGATGGCTTCAATTTGAACTGGAGTGTATTAAATTATGAATAGGGTGTCAATAAGAATTGGAATGGGATTCCAAATTCCCGCACCAATTTGTGTGTTTGGTAGGGTGCATCCACATAGAGTAGGGGGTTCCAGCGGACTCGACTCCAGGCTAATTACTTAATATTTCTATCGAAAATCGCTAATTTAGGGGTTGTAATGGAGCCCCATGGGTAAAAGCCCTGCCTGCACGCTGAAGCGCTCCAGCGGGCAAGGATGGTCTTCTGCGAAAGCGGATAAAGTGAATCGGTGTAGGTGTGAGGCAGTCAACCGACGTGAGCGTTCGATCCTGCCTGAGACATTCATCAGGGAAATACCTCGGACAACCCTTTTTCAAGCTCCACAAGCCCTTGAAAGGTCTAAAAAACACGAATTCTCTTGCTATTCGGCCGACGATAATGTAAATTAAGTCTAAATGTACTTGTAAAAAGCTTATTATCGTTCCAAAACGGGGAAAACCGCAAGGAACTCTAAGTAGCTTTTTTGCTGTTTTTTTTAATGAAGCATTGATTCCCTCCTTGCCCGATGGAGCATTATACCCTGTTTCATAAAAAATTAATGCGTAGAGATTGGAAAAAGAAGAGAGGTTTGGAAGACCAGGTTACTGGAAAGCCTTATCTATTTGAACCTACAGAAGATCCCATCCTCCTATCCGATGAACTGGATGTTGATATATTCGTTGAGTTGCCGGCAATCGATACAGAGAATGAAAACGCCCAAATAGCGGAGGAGGAGGAAACTGTTGAAGTTAGCTATCTGGGGCTTCCTGGAAAAGTGGTCGATCCTGTCCGGATTTACCTAAAAGAAATGGGATCATTTCCACTATTGACTCGTGAGGGAGAAGTGGAGGTAGCTAAGAGGATCGAAAGCGGTCGTCAGGAGGTCCTCAGCGTGGTACTTAGCTGTCCTATTTCGGTCAGGGAGATAATCAACCTTGGAAAGGCTCTCCGAACCGGAAGGGCCAAAATCAGCGAGGTCACTAATGAGATCGAAGCTGATGAGACAAATATTAAATTGGAAAGGCTGCAAAGAATAAGGGTCCTACACCTCATCAATAAAATCCGCAAGGGAAGAAATAGAATTCAACTTCTTCAAAAGAAGTTGGGGGGGATGAAAAGGAAATCCTATAAAAAGAAGATTGAGGGGGAGATAATTAGGAAACAGGCTGAAATCCTCGATACTTTTAAACGGATCAACATAAGAGAAGAACAGATCGATAAGATCATTCAGAGGCTGAAGCAATGGGACATTCAAATGGAAAAGGCCGGACAGGAGGTGAAGAAAATTGGTGAAAACTTAGGGATCTCACACCAAGGAACTAAAAAGTCTTTGCAGAGGAAGAAGGTGAACCTTAAACGAAAAGATTTAGAAGAGATAAATAGGGTCGTCCGAAATTCCAAACGTAGAATAGGGAGAATAGAGGTGGAATGTGGCCTTTCTTCGGAGCAGCTCAAAGAGGCATTGAGAGCGATCGAGAAAGGAGAGACTAAGATCAAGGAGGCGAAGGCGGAATTGATCAAGTCCAATCTGAGATTGGTCATCTCCATTGCCAAGAGATATTTAAATCGGGGGCTCCAGTTTCTGGATTTGATTCAAGAGGGCAATATAGGGCTAATGAGGGCCGTGGATAAGTTCGAATACCAAAGGGGATATAAGTTCGGTACCTATGCCACGTGGTGGGTTCGTCAAGCCATCACCCGCGCTATCGCTGACCAAGCCCGTACCATACGCATCCCCGTCCATATGATCGAGATCATCAACAAGCTGAACCGGACCTCTCGATCTCTTGTTCAGCAGATGGGAAGGGAACCCACCCTGGAGGAAATCGCGGAAAGAATGGGAGTACCCCTTCATAACGTCCAGAAGATTTTAAAGGTCAGTAAAAAGACTATCTCCCTTGAAACCCCTGTCGGTGAGGAGGAGGATGGTCGTTTGGAGGATTTTATCGAGGATAAGGGATCCATTTCTCCTCAGGATGCCGCCATCAGTTCCAATCTGGCGAAACAGACTCAGACTGTACTCTCAACCTTGGACAAGCGTGAGGAAAAGATTTTAAGGATGCGGTTTGGAATTGGGGAGAAACACGACCATACTCTTGAGGAGGTGGGACAGGACTTTAACGTAACACGGGAGCGAATCCGGCAGATTGAGGAGAAGGCATTAAGGAAGTTGAAACATCCCAGTCGAGCGGAAAAACTGAAGAGTTTTGTCGAATATTAAAAGAGCCTTAAAAATGATGATAGGCTCTTTTGATTACACAGATTTCAAAAGATGATTACGTAGATTTACCAAATTTTGGAGTGCGTTTCATATCTGTGTAGTTTGTTTCTAATCGGTGCAATCACTCATTTTGAGAGGAGAGAAACGATGAACATTTATGTGGGGAATCTATCATTTGATGTGAAAGAGGAAAATCTTCAAACAGCCTTTGAAGCCTTCGGGCAGGTCAGCTCAGCTACGATCGTGAGAGATAAGTATAGCGGCCAACCTCGAGGTTTTGGCTTTGTAGAAATGCCTGATCAAAATGAGGCTCGCACCGCCATTGCGAACCTAAATGGAAAAGAGCTCCTGGGTCGCCAGATGAATGTGAATGAAGCTCGCCCTCGCCCTAACCGAGGAGGATCTGGAGGTCAGGGGGGTCGAGGGGGAAGATCCAATTATGGTGGCAGGGGCCGTTATTAAAATCGGCACGAAACCTCTGAGCAGTGGAATGTGTATGCTGGTTTTTTTTCGTCAAGAAGTTTGATGCTCAGAGTCACCTTTTTTATCTCAATCAATACAGTGGAGATAATTCTGTCTACCGATAGACACAAATATCTTTTCTGTATGTGTCTGGAGGGTTTTAAACCGGTTCCAGGACGATTGTGATCTTCCCATCAGGGAGAATCTGTGGAGAGGCTCTCATCTTCGTCCCTATTTTAATCTTCTTCAGATCTACTTTTGGGATCCAACCCATTACCCTCAATCCTCCCTCAACCTCCAAGAGCCCAATGGGACAGGGCTCAAATGCAGTACTTGAAAAAGGCATGAGGGGCTGCTGTATTGCAAAATGCTCGGGTGGAACAAAAATCTTTGTAAAAGTGACAAGGGCCCCTTCCCCCTTTAACTCTTTCCACTCCATATCGCTGCCCATACATTCTGAGCAATCCGCCTGTGGTGGATAGTATTTCTTCCCGCATTTTTTGCAGATCGTTGACATAATCTTTCCTGCTGCAAGATCCTCCGCAAATCGAGCCACTTTTGTCTGTGAGATAGCTAAAGAGAAATTCTTAAAATCCATTCTACTCCCTCCTGAAGATATGGACAGCGACCACCTGTCCGGTTCCTCCTACGTTATGAGTAAGGCCAATCTCTGCATTTTTCACCTGTCTCTCGCCAGCTTCCCCTCTCAACTGTTTTGTAATCTCAATCGCCATGGAAACTCCTGTGGCCCCGAGGGGATGGCCTTTCGATTTCAATCCCCCATCTACATTGACCGGAATCTTTCCTCCTACATAGGTCTCCTTTGCCTGAATCAATTTTCCACCTTCCCCTTTTTCACAGAAACCAAGATCCTCATAAGCTAAAATCTCTGCTATGGTAAAACAGTCATGGACCGTTGCAACATGAATATCGGACGGCTCCACCCCTGCCATCTTGTAAGCCGTCTTA
>Ga0256868_10001943_pt1 | contig 10966 bp, 9 predicted proteins | sample RVTome_13_FD_187341 | JGI IMG/M metagenome (GOLD analysis project Ga0256868, IMG submission 187341) | Soil microbial communities from uranium-contaminated site in the Upper Colorado River Basin, Wyoming, United States - RVT92D227 HiSeq ... | reverse complement strand
TGGCAGCAGCGAAGTCCCCCCTCATCCGCAGGCAGTCCCCTATCTTCTGGTGACAGAGCAGGCGCTGCGGAATATCATCTTCCGGATAGCGGGTCAGGGCATTATGATAGGCCTCCAAGGCCTCGGCAAAGTGACTCTCCATCCTCTTCTGCTCTCCGAGTTGAACGTATCGATCTCCCTCTTCTCTGCGCATCTTCTCACCTCTCAGAAAATTATCGTCGCCCCTATTCCGCTTATCCCCGCATCCACCGGTACAGCCAGCAATTGAGATAGACAAAAAAAGATAGGATGCCACCCTGGCGCCCGATCTTTCTTGCCATCTCCCGCATCCGCTTTTGGCTCTTCACCTTGTTATCCGCCAGGTAGAGGCCCAGCAACCCCCGATTGATCATGCGATGGAACCGCGCCTGCGGCAATTGGGAAACGCCGACATCCGCCTGTTTGACAAAGTGCACGAACCGCTCGACCAGCGTATCGTCGTTATCATAGTAAAAGCAGAAATTTAAATCCCCCCCGAGCCGGTCCTCTTCCTGGTCGATAAAGTAATCGAGCAAGATATGCAATCCCTGCACCCAGGGAAAATAGCTCTCCTTTACCTGAACTGCCCGATCACGGGAAAAGCCGTCGCCGAAGCCAGAGGAGACGAGGCAGAAGATGCCGAGGGTGGAACCGGCACAGGCGCAAAACTCATACCACCTCATCTCCGGCAGCTGCTTCTTATAGTGCTCAAACCACGCCTGCAGGCGCGGAATGCGCTCTTCGACCCTGATGTGCTTCAACACCTGGAGGTCACGGTAATACCCTGCCAACTCGAAGAGGGCAGGGGCGATGCGCTCATAGGCCGGAACCTTCGCTAAAATCTCTTGACACGTCTTAACGAGGGCGACGAGATAGCCGCCATCTGCCTGTTCCCGGCGGTGCCGGTAGTAGTTTCGATGCTTCTCGCCCGGCTTCAGAGCATGGAACATGGATTCGTGCAGCACTCGAAAGTCCTCCGGGTCCTGGGACGTGCTGCGGTCACAGAGATTGTCGAGATAATCGCTGACGGTCTGGTAGGCGACGATGAACCGAATGGCGTCATCCTTCATCGCGCCGGCCAGCAGGCCGTAAATGGAGCCGCCCTCGCAATGGAAGGTCTTCGTATCGATGCTCATGAGGGCCTGCTTGCGCAACTCAGGATCAGGGATGCCGCGTGCCCGATCCTTCCATTCGCTCAAATAGCGATGGACACGGGGAAGCACCACCCCATACGTTTTGACCATCAGGGTCCACGGATAACGCGGAACCTTCACCGGCACCCTCCCTGCTGGGCAGTATTGATAAGCAACCCCCTCACCACCATATCACCTGCATTGCGTCCCCTCCCCGTCCTTATGGGGCCGGAACTTTCCGGCCTGCTGGCGGGAGAAAGAATCGCCAAGGTTTTCTGTTCTAACCAAATCCCGTCTGAACATCGCTTCACCCAATTTCCCTTTGGAGGCTGTTTTATTGGTCCGGCTGGAAGTTCCTGAGCCACGCCCGGGCCTGTCGGTGCTGGGGGTAGAGGGACCCGACCTTCGCCCAGAATGCCTCTGTATGCCTCAAGATCTCGGTATGGACCAATTCGTGCGCTATAATGTAATCAATGATATCGAGCGGGGTTTGAATGAGCCGCCAGTTGAAGGAGAGATTCCGCTCGCTCGAGCAACTCCCCCACAGGGTCTTTTGATCCCGGATAAACACCCTGTTGTAGGTGAGGTTATACTGGTCGGCGATATGCGCCAACCGTTCCATGATTACCCGCTTTGCCTCCTTCCGATACCATCGGTCAAGGACCCCGTCCTCCAACAAATTTATCCCTGAAAAGATGGTCTTCCCCGTCGCGTTGATCGCAAAGTTCTTGCGCAGCCCCGGCAGCAGCCGAAAGGTGTAGACCTCCCCTAAGTACAGGATCGCATCGCGACGCACTGGAATGCAGGCATCGCGCCCGTCACGGAAAAAGGCCAACTGTTTCTGAACCCATGTCGCCTTTCGTTCGAGCAGGTCGTCAATATCCTCTTGCGAGAAACCGAAGGGAAGCACCACGCATACCCGCATATCCTCATCCACCGTGATGCGGGCGCGCTTGACCCCGCGCCGTTCCACGGTTATCTCCCTCGCCCCGACTATCTGTATACCGCCGCGTTCCATCGTCTCCAAAGCTCACGATCATCACGTTATGGACAGCCCTTGTCTACCAGATCACAACGAATATGTCAAAATGAAACCGATGAATCACGGGTCGCCCCGTCAGTTCCTATCCCTTCATCCATTGACAATGCCGCTCAAGAGGGTTTATCGTGGGTTGTGCCAAGGCAACATCTTCTCTTGCATCGAAACACGATCTTTTAATAAGGAAGGAAAAAGGAGGCAACATGCCATCCAGACAGGTGAGCCTCTCAGTCAACGACGCGCCCATAGCGCTCAACAACTTCGTTCAGGGGTATATCGACCACGTGGTGGACGGCATCCTCACCTCGCTCAGGGGCACGGGCGAGATAAAGAGCATCGATCTTTCTATCGAAGGGGATCAGGTATCCGTCGTTCTCAACAAGGCGGCCGTCCCCCTTAATCCCTTCGTCACCCGGATCATCCGCAACACCATAATGGGCATGGTCTCCTCACTGAAGCGGGTTAGCACGATCGAGAAAATGCAGATTATCATCAAAAAGTAAGGCATTGTAACAGCCCAGCACTCAGGTTGACTGCATGGGGTAAATTCGATAGACTTACAAGGGCGCAATTGAAACCAAGAAAGCTATGAAGGATGCCGGCACGGTTACTGATCGATCGCTTCCGCCAATACCCTAGTGGGTGAAAGGAGGTATCCATGGGCAAAGATAACGTCGTTTTTTTGGAGGTCATAGAATGGTTTGATGAAACCGGCCAGGAACTGGTGCACCGGATACCGGAACAGGGATCCGGGGAGATCAAATTAGGGGCGCAGCTCATCGTCCGGGAGAGTCAGGCCGCTGTCTTGTTTTATAAGGGCAAGGCCGGCGCTGCCTTTGCGCCCGGCCGCCACACCCTGACGACGGCGAACATCCCGGTCCTGACTAAAATTCTGGCCATCCCCTGGGCCATGACCAGTCCCCTGCGCGCCGAGGTATATATCGTCAATATGAAGGTCTTCCCCAACCTCAAATGGGGCACCAGGGATCCGGTGGCCTTCAAGGACGCTGACCTCGGCCTCATCCGCCTGCGGGCCCATGGTATATTTAATATTCAGGTGCTCCAGCCGGTCCTCTTTATCAACACCCTCGTGGGAACCATGGGAATATTCACGGCGGAGGAGATCGAGGAATATCTTAAACGGGTCATTGTCTCGCGCTTTAACGACCACCTGGGCGAGCACCTTGACACGCTCTTCAACCTGCCGGGCAAATACGAAGAAATCTCGGAAGGTCTGCAAAAACGCCTGCAACATGATTTCAGCCGCTTCGGCATCGGCTTGGAACATCTGTACATCACCTCTATTACTCCGCCCCCCGACGTCGAAAAGGCCATCGATGACAAGAGCCGTCTCAGCATCCTGCAGGATCTGGACGGGTTGATCAAGATGAAGGCTGCTATGGCCATGGAAAAGGCCGCCGAGTCGACTGCCGCAGCCGGTTCGGGTATGGGCATGGGCATGGGTCTCATGATGCCGATGATGTTTGCCGAGGCATTGAGACCTCGGGCCGGCGGCCCCGCGCCTCAACAAGCGATGAGCTGCCCGGACTGCAAAAATCCTGTTCCCGAAGACGCCACCTTCTGCCCCCATTGCGGTCACCAACAACTGGTTTTTCATCAATGCAATAGCTGCGGCAAGAATATGACGCCGAATGCCCGCTTCTGTCCTCGGTGCGGGCATCCGGCGGATAAGAAGCCGAAGTCTGCGACCTGCCCTCACTGCAAGGGTGAAAACCTGCCCGACGCTACCTTCTGCAATCAGTGCGGGGAAAAGTTAGGCTAGATGGGCTTTACCGTTGAGCAAGAGTGTCCGCAGTGCGGTGCGCCCATCGATCTGGAAGAAACCGATCATCTGATCATCTGCCCCTATTGCACTGTTAAGAACTACCTCTTTGCCCAGGATTACTTCCGCTTTCTCTTGCCCCACAAGGCGCCCAATCAAGCAATCATCTATGCACCGTATATGCGCTTTAAGGGTGAAGCATTTCTCTGCGAGGGCGCTACGATCGACCATAGCATCGTGGATCTCACCTATCAAGGTACGACCTTTGAGCAACTACCCATCTCGCTGGGGCTCAGGCCTCAGGCCATGAAGATACGATTCGTCACGCCGGATGCACACGGTGCCTTTCTCAAGTGCTCTCTGAGACCGCTCGATGTGCTGGTTAACGTGGGTAAGCGCACTTCCGCGCTTGCCCCTGGTACGCTTTTCCACCGGGCCTACATCGGGGAGGCCTTCAGTATCATCTTCCTCCCCCTCTTTGTGCGTGGAGGCAGTGTCTTTGATGCGGTGATCAACAGGCCCATCGCTCAGCTTCCCGATGACGAGGCATTTCCCCCCCTGGGTAGTGACGAAAAGCCCGCGTGGCGGATCACCTTTATGGCCACCATATGCCCGCACTGCGGTGGGGATCTGGAGGGCGAACGGGATAGCGTGGTCCTCAACTGCGGCAACTGTGACACAGCCTGGGAGGCTGCGGAGGGCAAGCTCATCCCGGTAGACCGCAGTTTAGTACCAGGCAAGGGGAAAGATCTGCTTTATCTGCCTTTCTGGAAGATAACCGTGCGGGAGGAAGGGCTCGGCATCAACACCTATGCCGATTTTATCAGGATCACAAAACGCCCTGTCGTCGTAAGGCAGAGAGGCTGGGAAGACAAAGAACTATCGTTCTGGATCCCGGCCTTTAAGATTCGGCCCAAGATCTTCTTGCGCTTGGCGAGCCAGATGACCATCCTGCAGCAAGCATTCGCGATGGAGGAGCAGATCCCCCAAAAAAATCTCTACCCGGTTACGCTGCCAAAAGATGAGGCCGCCCAGGGCTTGAAGATCACCCTGGCCAGCGCGGTGATGGACAAGAGGGAATTTTTTCCCCTGCTTCCCCAAGTCGACTTTGCCATCTCCAAATCCCACTTGCTCTACCTTCCTTTCAGGGCTACAGGACTCGATATGATCCAGGAGGATACGGGAATCGGTATCAATAAAAATACCCTCAAGTACGGCCGCTATCTCTAAACTGTACTTGATGTGGGATATTCATTGTTCAGCAGTGATCCCTATGGAAGAAAAAGGTCAGTAACAGCTATTTTTGTTGACGAAAAAAGCGCTTGACTTATTTTTTATAGGTGGTTAAATTTAGTATGAATGCTACCGACCGATCGGTAGAACATGTTGGATTAAGAACGAAGGAAGTTGAGGTTCATTATGTCCAAGAAAGAAGCGATCTTAAAGGCTGCAACCAAGATGTTTGCGGCCCAGGGGTTTGAGAGGACCCCGGTCCGGAAGATCGCTGAGAAGGTCGACCTCAGCGTGCCCGGGATGTTCCACTATTTTCCCTCTAAGGAGGATATCCTTAATGATATCATGATCGGATTTATGGATGAGGGGTACCTAAAGCTCAAGGAGCTCAATAGCGATGATATGAGCCCCGTCGAAAAAGTAGAGGGGTTCTGTAAATTTTATATTGACCACTATGCAGGGAATCAGGAGCAGTTGACCATTCTGGTATCCGAGTGGAAATACCTTTCCCGTGAACACAGACAGCTATTTTTCGATAAGCAACGGATCTATGTAGACGCCTTAAAAAGGCATTTCAGCGATCTGGCCAAAGAAGGTCTGCTAAAACCCATAGACCCCTCGATCCTTACCCTCATGTTCTTCGGCATGGTCCTCTGGACCTATAACTGGTATGACCCCCGCGGGAAGATGGGGCTGGAGGAATTGGCGGGTATATTCAGCGAGGTCTTTCTTCGGGGGGTGCTTAAAGAGAATTGAGTCAAAGGAGATTGAGAAGATTCTTTTCACCAGAAAAATATTAGGAAGGTATTAAACGATGGACTTCTTGGAAAAACATGAGCTGTATGCATGTCTACAGTGCGGCAAGTGTACCGGCGGGTGCCCTGTTTCTATGAAGGCCCCTCTCAACATTCGATCTCTCATGCGCGAAGTCCTGATGGCAGGGAAGCCGGACGTAGCGCTTGAATGTCCGGGGCTTTGGGATTGTACGACATGCGCGACCTGCACCCTTCGGTGCCCCAGGGGATTGAAACCCTCGGAGGTCATCGTGGGCTTGAGGGGCGAACTGGTAGAGGGCGGTAACGTTCCGAAGACAGTCATCGATGCCCTTGAAGGCACCTATAAGCACGGAAACCCATGGGGAAAGCCGAGGCAGAAGAGGACCGAATGGAAGGGAGACCTGGCGGTAAAGGTCCTTCCCGAAGAAGGGGAGGCCGAATGGCTCTATTACATAGGGTGTGAGTCCTCCTATGATCCCAGACTTCAGAGAATCCCTCGGATCCTCTGTCGCGTCCTCGAGGCAGCAGGCGTGAGCTTCGGCATCCTCGGGACGAAGGAAAGCTGCTGCGGCAATGAAATCAGGAGAATGGGAGAGGCCGGACTCTTTGAGGAATTGAGGGAGGAGAACATCAAGAATTTTCGCGCGTCCGGTGCGCAGGCCATCGTCACCACGTCTCCGCACTGTTTCAATACCTTCGCAACCGAGTACACCCTCGATGGATTCAAGGTCCTTCACTATACGCAGCTCCTTGCCGATCTTCTTAAGGAAGGAAAGATAACGTTTTCCCATGAGGTGAAGAAGAAGGTCGCCTACCATGATCCGTGCTTCCTGGGAAAACAGAATAAGGTCTTTGATCCGCCGAGGCAGATACTGAAGGCGATCCCCGGGCTCGAACTCCTTGAGTTTGAGCGCAGTAAAGAGCGGAGCCTCTGTTGCGAGGGAGGTGGGGGCAGGATGTGGGTCGAAGGCACGGGCGAGGGAGAGAGGAACAGCGAGACCAGGGTGAAGGATGCGCATGCCATGGGCGCTGAAATTATCGCCACGGCCTGTCCCTTCTGTGTGTTGACCCTGGAAGATGGCGCAAAGACAACCGGGCTGGAAGACAAGATCCTCATACGGGAGGTCTTGGAGCTCGTTGCCGACGCCATGGGTTTAGAAAACGTCTAAGTATTTAAGGAGGTGAAGCGATGGACATCATAGTCTGCATCAAGAGAGTGCCGGAGGTAGCGGAGATCGACCTGCAAGTCGATGCGTCGGGCAAAGGCATAAAAACGGAAGGTCTGGTCTTCGGTGTGAACGATTGGGACAATTATGCAATTGAGGAAGCGGTAAGGATAAAAGAGAAGCATGGCGGCAAGGTGACGGCAATAACCGTGGGCCCCGAGGAGAGCGAAGATGTGCTGAGGCGTGCTCTTGCCCTGGGGGCTGATGATGCCGTCATGGTTACGGATCCGAAGGCCGAAGGTTCAGATGCCTATGCAACGGCAAAGATCCTCGCCGCCGCCATCAAGAATATCCCCTATACCATCATCCTCACGGGTGCCTTGGCGGATGATGACAGCTATGCCCAGGTAGGGGCGTCGTTGGCCGAGCTTCTCGGCATACCTCATGCCACCCTGGTGACGAACATGGAAATTGGGGATAAGCGGGTGAAGGTCAGGAGAGAGCTTGAGGGGGGGCTGGAGGAGGCATTGGATGTGGAAACCCCGGCCGTCTTTACCATCCAGAGCGGCATCAATGAGCCGCGGTATGTCTCCATCATGGGTATACGAAAAGTCGCAAAAAAAGAGATCGCCAAACTAGACCTTGGCACCATGGGCCTTGCGCCTGACCAGGTAGGCGCCGCCGGCTCTTTTATTGTCGTCGAGCGGATCTTTACGCCGCCGGTAGGTGAAGGGGCACAGATACTGCAGGGAAGCCCGGATGAATTGGCGACGAAGGTTGCGGATATTTTCCAGAAAGGGGGTGTGATCTAACATGACAGAGATTATGGTTTTGATGGAGCACCGTCAGGGAGCGATGCGAGATATTAATCTGGAGATGCTGTCCAAAGGGCAGGAGCTCGCGGAGAAGACCAAAGCAGAGCTGACGGCGGTCCTCTTAGGTCAAGGGGTTGCCTCTATGGCGGATGGTATCAAGCGCTTCTGTCATCACACCCTTGTGGTCGAAGATGAACGCCTTGCCCAATTCAATTCAGATCCCTATCAAGATGTCCTCGGCTTTATGATAAAGGAGAGAAAGCCTGCACTCGTGCTCATCGGGCATACCGCCTGCGGTATGGATCTTGCCCCTGCCTTGGCAACGTCAGCAGGGATTCCTCTGGCGACCGATTGCTACCAGATAGAGGTACAAGGGGATACGATACTCCCCTTTCGGCAGATGTACGGCGGCAAGATGAGTGCAGAGGTCCATTTTACGAAGAAGGCCCCCTGCAACATGATCACCGTCCGCGCGGGTTCTTTCCCCTCGGAGGGCCTGCGGGAGATCAACGGCGCCGTTGAGAAGGTAGCCTTTACCTTTGACAAGGACTACGCCTACAAAAAGTTCCTGCAGTACGTGGAGGCAGCGGTGGGAGGGGTGGATATCACCCAGGCCGACGTCATCGTCTCCGTGGGCCGGGGGCTCGGAGATCCCGAGAACCTCCCCATGGTTGAGGAGCTCGCGAGCTTACTCGGCGGGGTGGTTGCCTGTTCAAGACCGGTTGCTGATAAAAATTGGCTTCCCAAGGAGAGGCAAGTAGGCACCTCCGGCAAGACCGTTAAGCCGAAACTCTACATTGCGCTCGGCATCAGCGGGGCCTTTCAGCATACTGCCGGAATGAAAAGTTCGACGACGATTATTGCTATCAATAAAGATGCCAAGGCCCCGATATTCAACGTCGCCCACTACGGCATCGTCGACGACCTGTTAAAGGTTGTGCCGGGCCTTGTCGCAAAAATCCGTGAGAGGAAGGGGGCATAGGTGACGGCAGTTCCGAACGTACTGGTCATTGGCGGCGGTATCACCGGCATGCAGGCATCGCTTGCCGTGGCCGATGCCGGGTATCAGGTCTACCTGGTGGAGCGCTACCCCTGGATCGGGGGGCATATGTGCCAGCTCGACAAGACCTTCCCCACCAATGACTGCGCCATGTGCACCGTATCCCCCAAATTGACCGAGGTCGGCCAGCACTCGAAGATAGAACTGCTCACCAACACCGAGGTAACGTCGGTAGAGGGGGAGGCAGGGCATTTTAAAGTACAGGTGCGCACGAAGCCCCGGTACATAGACATCAAGAAGTGCAACGCCTGCGAAGAGTGCATCAAGGTATGTCCTGTCTTGGTGCCTCACGAGTTCAACGAGGGGCTGATGCAGCGCAAGGCGGCATATAAGGCCTACCCCCAGGCGATCCCTAATGCGATGGCCATATCCAAGCTGGATCGTGCGCCCTGCAGGCAGGCATGTCCGGCAGGGGTGAACGCGCACGGCTATGTCGCCCTTATCTCTGCTGGTAAGTTCAAAGAAGCCCTGAACCTGATCAGACAGCAAAATCCACTGCCGTCGGTCTGCGGGAGGATCTGTTACCACCCCTGTGAGCAGGCGTGCAACAGGAAGGAGATCGACGAATCGGTAGCCATCAATCCCTTAAAGAGATTTGTCACCGACTATGTCAGGATGCATCCCTCGGAGGATAAAGCGGAAAAGCCCGTCATCGACCCCAACAAGCCGAAGGTGGCGATAGTCGGGGCAGGACCGGCCGGCTTGACCGCAGCCAGGGACTTGGCGCTCTTGGGATATCCGGTTACCATCTTTGAGGCCCTGCCTGTTGCCGGCGGTATGCTCTATGCCGGCGTACCCGCCTATCGTCTGCCCAAGGATGTCCTCGATTACGATGTCCAAGAGATCCTGAAGCTCGGTATAGAGCTCAAAACGAACTGCCGGATCGGGAAGGACCTGACTATTGATGATCTGCGCAAGGACGGCTATAAGGCGATCTTCGTGGCCGTGGGGCTGCACAAGAGCAAGGGCTATGACATCGAGGGTAAGGAGCTGGAGGGAATCATGGGCGGCATCGAATTCCTCCGCAAGGCAAACCTCGGCGAGAAGGTGCAACTTGCGCCCACGGTGGCGGTGGTAGGCGGCGGCAATACGGCCATCGATGCCGCCCGCACTGCGACACGGATGGGGGCAGAAAAGGTACTGCTGATCTATAGGCGCAGCAGGGCGGAGATGCCGGCTGCGGCAGAGGAGGTGGAACAGGCAGAGGAGGAAGGCGTAGAGCTTAATTTCCTCACGGATCCCGTCAAGATCATCGGAGAAGGGGGCAAGGTTAAGGCCCTCCTCTGCAAGAAGATGCAGCTTGGGGAACCCGACGCATCGGGGAGAAGAAGGCCCGTTCCTATAGAGGGCTCGGAGTTCCAGGTAGAGGTTGGGTCGGTCATACTTGCCATCGGCCAGGCGCTGGATCTCGACTGGGCACCAGCAGTAGGCCTGGAGCTGACCAAACAGGAAACGGTGAAGGCAGACCCAATAACCCTGGCAACAGGGGCGGAGGGAATCTTCGCCGGCGGCGATGTCGTCCTCGGACCCCGGTATGCCATTGAGGCCATCAACCAGGGACATGAGGGTGCCGTCTCCATCGATCGGTTCCTCCGAGGCGAAGACCTCAAGGCAGGGAGGGGAGCACAGGAGAAGAAGACCGCGCCCCTGCCTGTTCGGCCAATTGAGCTGAGGCCCCGCGCCAAGACCCCGCGCATCCCGGTAGCGGAGCGCCAGGGAAATAAAGAGGTCGAAGTGACCCTGACCGAGGAAGAGGCCGTGGCCGAGGCCAAGAGATGCCTCAACTGCGCCATCTGCTGTGAGTGCCTGCAGTGCGTGACAGCCTGTGAACAAAAGGCCCTTGATCATACGATGACCCCACAGGAGAGAGAGCTCGAGGTGGGCGCCATTATCGTTGCCGTGGGATACGATATCTTCGACGCCTCGCAGAAACCGGAATACGG
>Ga0256868_10001941_pt1 | contig 10969 bp, 9 predicted proteins | sample RVTome_13_FD_187341 | JGI IMG/M metagenome (GOLD analysis project Ga0256868, IMG submission 187341) | Soil microbial communities from uranium-contaminated site in the Upper Colorado River Basin, Wyoming, United States - RVT92D227 HiSeq ... | reverse complement strand
GAGCGCCATTTCCACCGAAGCCCAGGGCTTCGGAAGCTCGATGACGAACTCGTTGAAGTGCGGACCGGCGAACTTCCTCCGGACGCCGGGGACCCTGGTCAGCGCGTTCAAAGCGTATCCCGCTTTCTGGACGTTCTGCCAGGCCATTTCCCTGAGCCCATCCTTGCCCAGGCTTTCCAGGAAGATCGTCGCCCGGAGGGCGCAGAGGGCCTGGTTGGTGCAGATGTTGGAAGTGGCCTTCTCCCGGCGGATGTGCTGCTCCCGGGTGGCCAGGGTCAGGACGAAGCCGCGGTTCCCGTCGACGTCGGTCGTCTGTCCGGCGATTCTGCCCGGCAGCTGGCGGACGAAGTCCTTCATGCAGGCCATGAACCCGAGGTAGGGACCGCCGTAACTCAGGGGGATGCCGAAGGACTGGGCCTCCCCGGCGACGATGTCCGCGCCCAGCTTTCCGGGGGCCTCGAGGATACCGAGCGACAAGGCCTCGGCCACGACGACGGCCAGCAAAGCCTGACGGCCGTGGGCCAGGTCCGCGACGGCCCGGACTTCCTCGCAGACTCCGAGGTAATTGGGCGACTGGAGGATGACCGCACCCGTCTCCGCGTCGAGCATCCGGGCGAGGGCTCCCTTGTCCAGTCCTCCCTTTTCGTCGTAGGGGACCTCTTCCATCCGGACCCCTAGGTTCCTGATATATGTCCGGATGACGCTTCGGTATTCCGGGTGGAGGGTCCGCGCGACCAGGACCTTGGGTTTGTTCTTCAAGCGCTGGGCCATGAGGACCGCCTCGGCCGCTCCGGTGGCGCCTTCATAGAGGGACGCGTTGGCGATGTCCATACCCGTGAGCTGGCAAATGAGCGTCTGGAACTCGAAGATGGCCTGGAGAGTCCCCTGGCTCACCTCGGGCTGGTACGGCGTGTAGGGACTGACGAATTCCCCCCTGGAGCTCAAGTAATCCACGACCGACGGGATGAAGTGGTCATAGGCCCCGCCTCCAAGGAATGAGAGGTAATTCGAATAGGTGTTCATCCCGCCGAGACCGGCGAAATGCCGGACGAGCGCCGGCTCCGGTTCCGGCCCGGGAAGATTAAGCGCCCTCTTGAGCCGCACCCCTTCCGGGACGCAGCCGAAAAGCTCGTCGGTCGAAGAGACGCCGATCGCAGCCAGCATCTCCTTGCGATCCTTGTCGCTTAAAGAAACATAGCTCATGAGCCAACCTCTATGACGGGAGGGCGACGGAGGCTCAGGCCTCGAGACCCTCCAAGTATTTCTCGTAATCGGAAACGGTCATCAGCACCTCGATCGCAGCCTTATCCTTGATCCTCAGCCGGACGATCCAGCCCTTGCCGTGCGGGTCCTTGTTGACGAGGTCGGCGGCCTGGTTGAGCGCCTCGTTGACGGCGACGACCTCTCCCGCGACCGGGGAATATACGTCGGAAACGGACTTGACGGATTCGATGACCCCGACGGCTTGGTGGACCTCCAGGGCCTTTCCGACCTCGGGAAGCTCCACGTAGATGATGTCGCCGAGCTGCTTCTGGGCGAAGTCGGTGACCCCGACGACGGCCTCATCGCCTTCGATCTTGATCCACTCGTGTTCCTTCGTGTAGCGAAAATCGTTCGGATACATCCAAGCCTCCTGCTTATCCTGTTCTTATATTCGCGAATTTCCCGCGGTCTCTCGCGGTCCCGTTCGGGCTAATTCTTTTCCCTTTTGTAGAACGGCGTCGGGATAACCTTCCCCCTGGCTTTCTTGTCCCGGATCCCGATCTCGATCTCCGTTCCCAGGGCCGTCGCGCCGATCGGGAGATAGGCCAGGCCGATGGGCTTCTTCAGGAAAGGGGCGTAAGTCCCCGAGCACACGTCCGATACTCTCCGGCCGTCGACGAAGACAGGGTAATGGGGCCGGGGGACCCCCTTGTCCACGAGCTCAAATCCGGCGATCTTCCGGGTCAGCCCGTCCGCGAGCTGTTTCTCGAGGACGGCCTTGCCCAGGAAACCGCCCTTCTGGAACTTGCAGATCCACTTCAGGTCCGCCTCGAGGACGGTCGTCTTGTCGCTGATGTCGTTGCCGTAGAGCATGAGCTTGGCCTCGAGCCGGAGAGTGTCCCGGGCGCCCAGACCTACGGGCAGGATGTCATGGGGTTTCCCCGCCTCCAGGATGGCCTCCCAGATGACCCCGGGGTTCGGAGCGAGGGTGTAGATCTCGAAACCGTCCTCGCCCGTGTATCCCGTACGGGAGACGAGCGCGTCGATGCCGGCGACCTTGCCGTAGGCGAAGTGGAAGGACTTCATCCCCACGAGGTCCAACTCCGTGAGCGGCTGGAGGGCCGTCCGGGCCATCGGCCCCTGCAGGGCGAGCTGCGAATACGCGTCGCTCTGGTTCTCTGTCTCCACGGCGAAGCCCTTCTTGTGGTCCACGATCCAGGCGTAATCCTTATCGGCGTTGGCCGCGTTGACGACCAGGAAGTACTTCTCGGGATCCAGGCAGTAAACGAGCATGTCGTCCACGAAAGTCCCCGCCGGCATCGTCAGGGCCGTGTATTGGACCTGTCCCGGCGCCAACCGGGCCGCGTCGTTGGGAGTCAGGTGCTGGACGAAGGCCAGGGCATCCGCGCCCTCGATCATGACCTCGCCCATGTGGCTGATGTCGAAGAGCCCGGCCCGGGTGCGGACCGCGAGGTGCTCGTCGATGACGCCCTTGTATTCGACGGGCATCTCCCAGCCGAAGAACTCGATGATCTTGGCCCCGGATTTTATATGGAATTCATATAAGCGGGTCCTCTTCATGATGGCTTCCTTATTTGATGAGTGAACTATTTAAGTATCACATTAACGCCGATGAATCAATCCTCTGATAGCATCCAGAGTGGCTTTGGCCTCAGGCACGTTTTTCAAGAAAACAGACAATTTCTCGCACGGGTATTCGTCGCAATAGGCGCAGTTTTTCACGTTCTTTTCCTTACCGCATTTCCTGATTTCGCAAATGGCGCAATAGTTGAACAGCCTTGACGATTGTGAGACACAGCCGTCACAGTTGATATCGCCGGGCTTGATGTCCTGATGGAACATCTCGGACCATTTCTTGGCGGTCTCCTCCCGCATCTTGTCGTCATTTTTCTGGGTTGCGATGAACGCCGGGCACTCCGAACACCCGAGTCCGCAGATGGCGATCATCTTCTCCTGTTCAGGGGCCGTCGTTTGCACTCCCCGGCCTCCGGCCGCCGGGGTCGCCTCCTTTCCTCGGAGCCGGGCGGGTAGATGAAAGACCGAAACAACCGCCAACACGCAGGTCTTCAGGAAATCTTTTCGAGTCAGTTTTTTCATCGAAGGATCCTCCTCTCATCTGATTCGCCATTTATCATACAAGACTTTATAGCCCTGTTGTCAAAAAAATATTTCGTCCTAGTCTGACTTTTTTCACTTCCCGCGAAGAACCGCCGGCGCGTCGACGACTTCTTTCCCCTTGGCCGCAATGATCTCCATCAGTTCCTCGGGCGTCCGCGTGTCCATGATCGGCTTCTTGTTCGGGTTGACGACCTGATCCACCGATTGCTGGCTGGCCGGCCGCTTGCCGTTTCTGTTTCCGTTGTCCCGTTTCATTCTTGCCATCCGTCACTTCCCATCTTTAATCAGATTCACGACCACTTTAGTCAGAATGTCCTTCTGGTTCGGATCGCTTTCCGCAATCATCAGCGTAATGGCGACCAGCGCGTTGTCGGCGATGTGCCGGGAACCGTCGGCGCGGTAGAGCATGCCGTTCTTCTCCATGAACCAGAGAAACAGGGCGGCGGCAATGCGCTTGTTTCCGTCCACAAAACTGTGATTCTTAACGAGAAAATAAAGGAGCTGCGCGGCCTTTTCCTCCAGGCTCGGATAGAGGTCTTTGCCGTCGAAGGATTGCATCACCGCGCCCAGCGATCCGCGCAGGCTCTGATCCTTTTCCCTTCCGAACAAATCCGATCCGCCGAATTTGCGGCGAAGCTCCCCGATAACGGTTATCGCCTCATCGTAGTCAATGCCTTTGGCTTTCTCCGGTTTCAGACGAGCGACGGAAACCCGCTGGTGATCGTAATCATCCAGCAGATCGAGGGCGAAGGCATAATCCGTCACCACGCGAAGGAGAGCCCGGGCCTGGTCCGATGTCACGTCGTACCGCTCCAGGACCTGCCCGACCAGCTTCAACGATTGGCGGAGCTCTTTCAGGCGTTTTGCATTGACGGAATATCCCCTGACAAGGTGATCTCGAAGCGCCTGGGTCGCCCAGATGCGGAACTGGGTGCCGCGCCGCGAATTTACGCGATAGCCAACGGAAAGGATGGCGTCGAGGTTGAAATACTCGACTTGGTATGTCTTGCCGTCAGTGGCAGTTGTTGCAAAAAATGCAACAACTGACCCCTGATCGAGTTCTCCTTCGCGAAACACATTGCTCAGGTGTCTGGAAATAACGGACTTGTCTCGCTCGAACACAGCGGCGATCTGATTGAGGTTCAGCCAAAGGGTCTCCTGCTCCAAGCGCACCTCAAGGCGGCCCCCTCCCTCGCCGGGTTGGTAGATGATGATCTCGCCCCTGCCACCGTCGATGGTCCGGAGGGCGCCCCGGTTTTCCTTTTTAGTTTTTGCCATCTCATATTTCTCCGTTGAACGCCCAGCGCAGCAGCGCCGCCGGCAGTGCGTTGATCGTGTTCAGCTCTTCTTCCGCCGCTGCGCGGGCCTTATCCACCGTCGCCATCTGCTTGCCCAACACCGCAGCAATCCGCCACGGCTCCGGCCGGGGCAGGAAACTCTATGTAGGGCTTTGGCACGGAGGTCAAGCCGGTGAAGCCATCGAATTCGACAAACTGAATCGAACCCGTTCGTCTCAAACGGGATTCTAGGTCGGCCCAGCCGGGATGTCAACACCCGGAATTCCAGGGACACAATACCCATTCAGGAGAATGGATTCATGTCCCTGAATTCCGACTCGCGTCCTATCGGCAATTTTGGGATTTAAGAGAACCTTGTCTGCGGGCGCGTATTTGTTATAATGGAGTGCCGAAAATGATCGAACTCAAGAACCGGTTGAAAAGAACGATCTTCGAGAGGGTCCGGGAGAAATACCCGGTCGCCCTTTCCGACATCGAGATCGCGCCGACGCCGAACGCCAAGATGGGCGACCTCGCCCTGGCCTTTCCCCTCCACCTGGCCAAGAAGGCCAAGACCAATCCCAGGAGAATCGCCCAGGACGTCCTCGGTCTCCTCGGCCCCCTGGAGGGCGTGACGAAAGCGGAGATCGCCGGCGCCGGTTTCATCAACCTCTTTCTCGACAGAAAGAGCTTCTTCCGGAACCGGCTCCGCGCCTCGGGAACGCGGACGTTTGCCGCCGAAGAAGCGAAGATCATCATCGAACACACCAACATCAACCCCAACAAGGCCGCCCACATCGGCCACCTGAGGAACGCCGTCCTCGGCGACACCCTCGCCAGGTGCCTGAGGTACAGGGGCGAGAACGTCGAGGTCCAGAACTACATCGACGACACCGGCGTCCAGGTCGTCGACGTCGTTTTCGGCATCCTGGAGCTCGAAAAAAAAAGCATCCCGAACCTCGAAGCACTCGAAGGCAGGTTCGATTACTACTGCTGGGACCTCTATGCCCGTATCTCCGGGTACCTGGCCGCTCATCCCGAAGCCCAGGCCCGAAAGGCTGAGATCATGAAGGGAATCGAGCGCGGCGGGAATGCCGGGGCCGAGATGGCCCGCTATGTCTCCAGGAGGATCGTGAGGGCGCACCTGGCGACCATGCGCCGTATCGGCATCGGCTACGATGTCCTTCCCTGCGAGAGCAGCATCCTTCATCTGAAGTTCTGGGATAAGGCGTCCTTCCTCCTCAAGGAAAGGGGCGCCATCTATCTCGTGAACGAAGGCGACAACAAGGGCTGTTGGGTGATGAAGATCGAGGAGGAAGAGGAAAGGGAAAAGATCATCGTCCGCTCCGACGGGACCGTGACCTACGTCGGAAAGGACATCGCCTACCAGCTCTGGAAATTCGGGCTCCTCGAAAAGGATTTCTATTACGAACCCTTCCTCAAGGAGAACGGCAAGACCCTCTGGATCTCGACGGCCGAGCCCAGGCCGGATTCTCCCCATTTCGGCGGCGGCAGCAGGGTCTATAACGTCATCGACACCCGCCAGGCCTACCTCCAGAAGGTCGTCACCCAGGGACTCCGGTCCCTCAAGTTCACCGCCCAGGCCGATAAGTCCATCCATTTCTCCTATGAGATGGTCGCTCTCTCCCCCAAGAGCCTGAAGGAGCTCGGCTACCAGGCCTCCGAAGAGGAAAAGGACCGGGCGTTCCTCGAGGTCTCGGGAAGGAAAGGCCTCGGAGTCAAGGCGGACGACCTCCTGGATCGCCTGGAGGAGAAGGCCCTGGCCGAGGTCGAAAAGAGGAACCCAGCCCTCGAGACAGGCGCGAAGAAGACGATCGCCCGGGAGATCGCGACGGCCGCCCTCCGTTACTTCATGCTCAAGTTCGCCAGGAACTCCCTGATCGTCTTCGATTTCGAGGAGGCCCTGAGCTTCGAAGGAGAAACAGGTCCCTATCTCCAGTATACGTGCGTCCGCCTCAGGAGCATCTTCCGCAAGCTCGAGGAGAGGACGGGTATGACCGAGGACCGGGTGCGCGAAGCGGCCGGCTCCTGGGACGTGCCACTGAACATCCTCAGCGCCGGGGAGGGAGCCGACTTCTGGGACCTCGTTTTCTACGCCTCGACCTTCGAGGAGGAGGTCCGGCACGCCGTGAACTCCCTGGAATTCTCCTACCTGGCCAAGTTCACCTTCAACCTCTGCCAGAAGCTCAACGCCTATTACCACCACTACCCCATCCTGGCCGAGGAGAACCTGGACCTTAGGCTTTTCAGGTTGATGGTCATCCATGACGTCAAGAGAACGTTGGAAACCGCGCTCACTCTCATGGGAGTTCCCTTGCCCGAGAGAATGTAGCCATAAGACCGCTTGATGGAAAAAAACATGAAACGCCGCGGGCGGAAGTGAAGTTAATTCCCAACATGGAGGCACACCATGATCGAAGTTGCGGAACTGGTCAAAAGATACGGTGATTTTCCGGCCGTCAAAGGCATCAGCTTCAAGGTCGAGAAGGGCAAGATCTGGGGGCTCCTGGGCCCGAACGCCGCCGGAAAGACCACGACCATGAGGATCCTGACCGGTTACCTGCCGGCCACAGACGGGAAGGCCGTGGTTGCGGGATTCGATGTCTTCGAACAGGCGAAAGAGGTCAAGAAGGCCACCGGCTACCTGCCCGAAGTCGTCCCCCTCTACCCGGAGATGATCGTCTCCGCTTACCTCGGCTTCGTGGCCGAGATCAAGGGGGTCCCCTCCTCGAAGAAAAAGGAAGCTGTCGGCCGGGCCCTCCACGCAGGAGGGCTGGAGTCGGTCCGACACCGGCTGATCAAGAACATCTCCCGCGGTTACAAGCAGCGGGTCGGCATCGCCCAAGCCCTCATCAATGATCCCCAGGTCCTCATCCTGGACGAGCCGACGATCGGGCTGGACCCGGCCCAGATCATCGAGATCCGAGAGCTCATCAAGTCGCTCCGGGGCGAGCATACCATCCTGCTTTCGACCCATATCCTGGCCGAGGTCACCCAGACCTGTGACGGCGTCGTGATCATCAACGAGGGCAAGGTCATGGCTTCGGGCTCCCTGGATGAATTGACGGCGTCCTACGGCGGGAGGGACGGAACGCTTCTCAGACTCCGCAAGGGCGGCGAAGAGGCCGCTGCACTCTTCCGCGGCCTGCCCGGGGTCGAGACGGCGGTCCCGGAGGGCGACGAGGTCCGGATCGAATGGGAACGCGGCCTGGACTGCCGTGACGACGTCGCGCGTTTGGCGGTCGAGAAAGGCCTCGGGCTCCTGGAGATGCGGCCCGCCGCCATGAACATCGAGGATCTCTACCTCAAGATCGTCTCAGGAGGCATCGTCCAATGAAAAACATCTGGTTCTTAGCCAAGAAAGAGCTCCAGGCATATTTTTCCTCGCCCATCGCCTATGTCGTGATCGCCGTGTTTCTTCTTCTCGTCGGGTTCTTCTTCTACAGCCTCGTCTTGTGGTTCAATTCCCAGGCGATGCAGCTCGCCCAGAACCCCGCTTACTACCAACAGATCAACATCAACCAGATGGTCTTCTCCCCCCTCTTCCACAACATGTCCATCATCCTGCTCCTGATGCTCCCGCTCCTGACCATGCGGCTCTTCGCGGAGGAGAAGAAGATCGGCACGGAGGAACTGCTCTTCACCTCGCCCGTCTCGGTCAACCAGATCATCCTGGGCAAGTATCTGGCCTCGCTCATCGTCCTCTCGGTCATGCTCCTCCTGACGGGGCTTCTCTCGATCTTCACCTTCGCCTACGGCAATCCCGAAGTGGGGCCGCTTCTTGACGGTTATCTGGGGCTCTTCCTCATGGGGGCCGCGTTCCTGGCCATCGGCATCTTTTATTCCTCCCTCACCGAGAACCAGATCGTCGCGGCCATCCTGACCTTCGGGACGCTCCTCCTCTTTTGGGTCCTGAGCTGGGCGGGATCGGCGGCCGGGGGGATCTGGAAGGACGCGCTCAACTACCTTTCCTTTTTCCAGCATTTCGACGACATGACCCGGGGCATCCTGGACACTTCGGACCTCGTCTATTACCTGAGCTTCTCTTTCTTCGGGCTCTTCCTGACCCACTCCGTGATCCAGTCCAGGCGTTGGAGGTAAGACCATGGAAAAGTTCAAACGCGCTTTGAATTATATCGGATTGGCCCTCATCCTCGCGGGCCTCGTCACGCTCAGGATCCGGCCCCAGGCGAGAACGGCCGCCCTCATCGTTGCCCTGCTCGGCCTGGCGGCGATCGCCGCTTACATCGTCCTCAACCTGTCTTCGCTGAAAAAGGGCTTCAAGCGGAGGTCCTTCATCTATTCGAGCAACATGCTCCTCGTCGTCGTCCTCGTCCTGGCCATCCTGGTCCTCGTGAACGCCTTCCTCGCCAAACACCATTACCGGGTGGATTTCACGTCTTCGAAGCTCCATTCCCTCTCCGATCAGTCCGTCAAGGTCGTCAAGGCCCTCAAGAACGATATCATCATCAAGGCCTTCTTCCGGGAGGGGAACTACAGCCGGGGCTCGATGCAGAACCTGATGAAGATCTACGCCTACCAATCCCCGAGGCTCAAGGCCGAGTTCATCGACCCGGACAAGAATCCGGGCCTGGTGAAGCGTTACCAGGTCACCCAGGACGGGACGACGATTTTCGAGTCCGGCGACAAGGACAGCCGGATCACATCCGCGACCGAGGAAGACATCACCAACGCCATCATCAAGATCAGCCGCGAAAAAAAGAAGACGATCTACTTCCTCGAAGGACACGGCGAGGAGACGATCGCGGAGAGCGGGGACAACGGCTATTCCACGGTCAAAGGCGAGCTGGAGAAGATGGGCTACGATGTCAAGAAGCTCGCCCTGGCCCTATCCGTGAATTTCCCCGCCGACTGCGACCTTCTGGTCGTCCCCGGCCCCAAGAAAGCCCTCCTCCCGAACGAGGTCGACACCATCAAGGGCCTTATCAGCCGCGGCGGACGCGTCTTCTTCATGCTCGACCCTGAGACGGACCCCGGCCTCGCGCCCCTGCTGGCGGATTACGGACTCAAGATCGAGAACGACCTCATCGTCGATACGGTCTCGAGGCTTCTCGGCGGGGACTACTTCATGCCCGTCGTCAGCGAATACGAATTTCACGACATCACCAAGAGCTTCCGCTACGCGACGTTCTTTCCCTTCGCCCGCTCCATCGAGGAAGCCGATAAGAAACCCGACGGAGCGACCGTGACGGTCATCGCCAGGACCAGCCCCAACTCGTGGTCGGAGCGACAGCTCGACCAGAAGGAGGTCAAGTTCGACAATGACAAGGATAAGCAGGGGCCGATCTCCCTGGCCGTCGTGGAGACGCTCAAGGTCAAGGGGACGGAAACGAAGGACGTTCCCCCGGCGGAGAATGCCGCCGGCGAGAAGGAGGCGCGATTGGCCGTGTTCGGAGACTCGGACTTCGCCACCAACAGGTACTACAGCCTCTCCGGAAACGGAAACTTCTTCCTCAATACCGTGAACTGGCTGACCGAGGAGGCCGACCTCATCTCTATCCAGCCCAGGACCTCCTCGCCGAGGACGATCCAGCTCAATCCGTCCCAGGGCCGGCTCCTCTTCTTCGTCTCGGTCATCCTCCTGCCGCTCGCCGTCCTGGTCCTTGGGATCTTCGTCTGGCTCCGCAGGAGGTCGTTGTGAAGTTCAAGAACACGATCATCCTGTTCGCGGTCTTCCTGGTCTTGCTCGCCGCCGTCCTGCTTTTCGAATCCAAAGGGCTCAAGAACCAGGAAAAGAAGGAAAAAGAGGCCAAGCTCGTGGACGTGGACGTGGCCGACATCCTTAAGATCACGCTCAAGAACGAGAGCGGCACCATGACCTTCCAAAAAGACGAAAAGGGCGGCTGGCTGATCACGGAACCCCTGGAAGCCCAGGCCGATGGCATGGAAGTCGACGGCCTGGCCGAAAGCTTCGCCGGCCTCCGGATCGAACGGGTCGTGGAAGCCGAACCGAAAGACGTCAACGCCTACGAGATCCCGAAGAGGGAGGTCACGCTATGGGTCAAGGGCAAGGATCTGCCGGTGAAGGTCCTCGTCGGCATGGAGAACCCCCTAGACAACACTCTCTTCGCCAAACGCGAGGATGAGAAGCGGGTGGTCCTGCTTTCGAGCTCTCTTAAGACAAACCTGGACAAAAAGCTTTTCGACTTCCGGGAGAAGGATGTCTTCAAATTCGATACGGCGGACATCCGGGCGATCGAGGTCCGGGCCGGGGACGTTGCGTGGGCGGCTTCGAAAAAGGACGACGGCTGGGAATTGACCGCGCCGATCGCCGCCCTGGCCAACGGAGGCAAGATCGATAGCCTCCT